>ERZ808246.48-NODE-48-length-103633-cov-10.233245_pt1 | contig 103633 bp, 91 predicted proteins | sample MGYA00521083_ERZ808246 | MGnify/ENA primary metagenome ERZ808246 (study PRJEB31516, sample SAMN03275577) | gut metagenome | biome: mammalia-associated habitat; material: feces | host: Papio cynocephalus | place: Kenya | collected 2012-07-07 ... | reverse complement strand
TCCATGCGCTCGAAGCTGATGGCGCCGTCGGTGCCGGGCACGACGTCGGTCATGAAGTAATAGCGATAGCCTTCGACACCGAGCAGGTCGATGACATCGGCCGGCGCGATGGCGTTGCCGCGGCTCTTTGACATCTTCTCGGCCTTACCGGTCTCGGAGTTGCGCACGGTCAAGAAACCGTGGGCAAAAACGTGCTCGGGCAGGGCCTCGCCGATCGCCATGAGCATGGCGGGCCAGATCACGCAGTGGAAGCGGATAATATCCTTGCCCACGATGTGGAACTGCGCGGGCCAGCGGTAGGCGAGCTCGGCGCGGGCCTCGGGCGTATCGACACCGTAGCCCACGGCCGTCATGTAGTTAAGCAGCGCGTCAAACCACACGTAGGTCACATGGCCGTCATCGAAGGGTACCGGGATACCCCAGTCGAAGCTCGTGCGCGAGACGGAAAGATCATTAAGGCCGCCCTCGACAAAGCTCCGCACCTCGTTCATGCGAAACGCCGGCTGGACGAAGTCGGGGTGCTCGTCATAGAGCTTAAGCAGCTTGCCCTGGAACGCGGAGAGCTTGAAGAAGTACGACTCCTCCTGCACGCGCTCGAGGGGACGATGGCAATCGGGGCAGAGGTGCGCGCCGGGCGTGCCGTTCTCCTCGTCGCCCTTCTCGACCTGCGTCTCGGTAAAGTACGTCTCGTCAGGTACGCAGTACCAGCCGTCATAGCTGCCCTTATAGAGATAACCTGACTCCTTCATGCGCTCCCAGAGGTACTGCACGGCATGGTGCTGGCGCGGTTCGGTGGTGCGGATGAAGTCATCGTTGGAGATCTCGAGCTTCTTCCACAGGTCTTTGAAGTGCGGTGCCTGGCTGTCGGTCCACTCCTGCGGGGTCATACCGTGCTTGGCGGCAGCCTCGGCGACCTTCTCGCCGTGCTCGTCCATGCCGGTCAGAAACTTGACGTTATAGCCGGCAGCGCGGCGATAGCGCGCCTGGACGTCGGCGATGATCGTGGAGTATGCCGTCCCCAGATGCGGATCGGCGTTCACGTAGTAGATGGGCGTGGTGATGAAAAAAGAGGGCTTGGTTTGATCCATGCGGCCTATCCTCCAGATACTTGATGCATACGGAGATTGATTCTACCGCAACAGGGTCTATTCCCGCCCGTTTTGCATATCGAGCACAAGGGCATAGACGTCGCGTTTTTTGCGCGAGTACTTTTGGGCCAGACGCTTTGCGATTCCGGACGCCGGTTCACCCTTGTCGAGCGCATCGGCGATGTCGGATCGCAGCGCCTCCTCGGGGTCCGCGACGGCAGCGCCAACAGAGCCGCCCGACAAAGCAAACGACGCCTCCTCGGCTTCATCGGGAGGCGCAACCACGAGCGCAATCTCACCGCGAATCTCGTCGCGGGAGCGAAGCTCGTCTGCAACCTCGAGCGCCGTACCGCGCAAGACCTCCTCGTGCAGCTTGGTGAGCTCACGGCAGACGGCCACAGCGCGATACGGGAACACCTCGGCCACGGCATCAAGCGTAGCCACGATGCGATGCGGAGATTCATAGAAGATCAAGGCACCCGGCACCATGGACAGCCGTTGCAGACGTCGCACCCGCTCCCCGTGCTTACGTCCCAAAAAGCCTTCGAAAAAGAAATGGTCGCAGGGTATGCCCGAGGACACGAGCGCCGTCACACAGGCCGAAGGGCCCGGAATCACTTCGACGGGGATATCGGCATCCCGTGCCGCATCGACAAGCACCTGGCCGGGGTCGGACACGCTCGGCATACCGGCGTCGGATGCAAAGGCGATCGTCTCGCCCGCAAGCATACGATCGACCAGGCCCTGAGCACGGCTGGCTATGACATTCTCGTCGCAGCGGACAAGCGGCTTTGAGACCTCAAGATGCGACAGGAGCTTTGAGGTCACGCGCGTGTCCTCGCAACAGATGATATCGGCCGCGGCAAACGCCTGGTCGACACGACTCGACAGGTCGCCCAGGTTGCCGATGGGCGTACCGACCATATAGAGTTTTCCCCTGCGGATGTTATCAGCCGACATATCCACCTACTCGATCATGCCGCGCTCGAGCGTTCCGAGCGCCGCGCGGGCATCCCAGGCAGCGATGCGTTTCTCGGTCTTCCACGTCTGGAAGAACCAACCGGCAGCCGGGGCGAACGAGGCAAGCTGGTTGGCGATGAAGACGCGCTCGTATGCCCTGCGGCCCTCGGGCGTAACCGACGAGTTCGCAAACACCGCCGCACCCGACCATTCGCCCACCAAAACGGGAAACCCTGTCGAGACCGCCTCGGTGAGTTCGCGCTTGTTGCGAGAGATCGCCGTGGTAAGCCCACGTGGACTCGTGATATCAAGGGCCCTTTCATCGCGGTAGTGGTAGAGGTGCACATCCATATAGACGTTCTTGTACTTACCGCCACGCATAAAGTGCTTCCACTCCCCCGGATGACCCGAGGCGGAAAACACGACGATCTTGTCATCATCCATATGATTGCGGATCAGCTCGTAGGCATCCCGGTAGAAATTGCGCAGGTAATGGCTAGGTATGCCATCGGTCATGGTAAAGAGGTTCTTGCGCACGCGCATCTGCGGCGTATCGAGCAGCTCAATGCCAAGCAGGCTTTGGGCTTGCCCATAGCGCTCCGCGAGACGCTCGAGCACGTCGAGGGCCACGTGTCTGCCGTTGGTGGACGAATGCCATTCCGCGATCGATTCGGGCGTGGTCGGAGAATCGTTGGAGTCGCCCTGGCCTCCGGGAACCGTGGCCAGATCGAGCAGCACCTTGATATCGTATTTAGCCGCCCACTCGATCGCGCGGTCGATATAGTCCACGACCGAGATATACGATGCATCCGTCTCCTGCGAACCAAAGGCATACCACGGCACCGGCAAGCGAACGGCGTTAAGACCAATCTGCGCGATCCGTCGAAAATCATCCTCGCCGATAAACGTCTCATAGTGGTGCCGCATGCGCTCGTTGTATGCGGCGGTGCCCATGGCATTTTGCAGTTCGGCCGCGTTGGATGCACCGGTCGCGGCGTAGAGCGACGGAGTGACCCAGGGCTCGGGAATAAACCAACCAGAGAGATTGACGCCGAGAATCCTCTCCATACCTGCCCCCTTTTGCTATGCGGACCGTGCCGCTTCTATGTAAAACAACTCGATTCGAGTATACCCGTGCACGAGGACAAGAGGACAAAGGACGCATGAAGGAATGCAGAAGCGCCGACGCACCTTGTGGGTTCGGTTCCATGAGATATCGACGTATACGAAAAGAGCCCCTTTGCAGGGGCTCTGTTCATTACATGGTGGCGCGGAAGGGAATCGAACCCCTGACACGAGGATTTTCAGTCCTCTGCTCTACCAACTGAGCTACCGAGCCATATGTGGTGTGCCTTGTTTCAAGGCTTGATTAGTATAACCAAGGACTCATAAGAGTCAATCGAGAATTTTGAAAAATTTTTTACCGGCCTCGAATTGTCCAAACATATATTAGGCAAGGGCGCACAGGCCCGATTCAAAGTCCCGCAGAACCGACGCGCGCTCCAAAACGGCCCAGGCGCCGTCATGTGAGCACAAGCGCCAGGGACCGACATCCTCATGAAGGGCTAAAACGCGCCCGCCGCGATCGATGAAGGCGATGTCGAGGGGATAGGGCATAAAGCACGTATGCACCGACGAGCAGTTGGGAAACGCCATGACATGCGGCGCGCCGTTCGATGCGTACGGGGGCATACGGAGCACACCGATGAGACGAGCCGCAAAGGTATCGGCCACAAGAAACTCCGCCGGGGACCAATCCAAGGTGTTGAGGGCCCGGGCATAGGCGATATAGGCAGACGGCGCACTCACACGATCACCCCGGGGCGCCAGGGATCGATCGTCACGGCGCGCTCATGGGAAAGGAACGCCGGAGCTCCTAAAGATACGCCCGCGATCGACAAACCACTCGGCCAGGGCCTGTAACGCATCGTGCAGGTATAGGTACGAAGCGTTCCATCAAGCGAAAGGATGCCCTCGTCTCGGGCCGCCACCCCTTCTGCGCTCGTGACCTCGATCTCGAGATCGTAGCCATCCATAGCCGACTGAAGAACTTCTTTGACGCGCTCGCTCGCTTCGCTCAGCTCGCCGGTACCGTCGCCCTCGGGTGCTACCGCGTGGGCCAGAACGACATCGGGGGCCACGCGATCGAACCGCGCCGTCGCCGAGAGAAATACCATGATGTTGTAGACGATCAGGGCTAAAACGATCAGCACCGGTGCCACCACCGCCATCTCGACGGTCGCCTGGGCCAGTTCTTCACGCGCACGCATCATGGCTCCCCCTCAAAGGCGCCCGCCAGCGTGGGAAGGCCCACCGTAAGAGGAATGGATCCACCACCGGGAAGAGGAATCTCGGCCAGCGTAAACGTCGTCCCGTTCAGCGTCCGCTCGATCTCATATTGCATAGCGTCCGCGATCTCCTTGGGGTCAGTCGCGCCAAGCGGAATACTGCGCAGCGATTCTTGAACGTCTGACAGCGACCCCAAATCGGCGTCAGGGCTCTTGATGACGTTAGCGGTATCCGTGAGCACGGGCTTTCGCAGGCGAAGGTCGGCCGGCTGCAGGCCAAGACCAGATACGATGCCGGAGATGGTTCCACGAAACCACGATGCGATACCGCCCACGACGCCCCCGCCCAAATCACCGAGCAGGTCATCCATGAGAGCATCCAAGCTTCCCTGGATGTTTCCGTAACCGACAAGCAGCTGGCCCCATAGGCCCATGACGTCATTCAGCAGACCCGGAACGCCACCCGCGTCCGATCGATCAGCTAATGTCGAGAAGAACCGCGAGAGCACGTTGTTCTCGGCCGTCTGCTCATCAGGCGCCAAAACCGCCGCCGAAATTGCCCCGCGAGAGCCAAGGGCCGCCCGATCGTTGAAAGAGGACGTCAACTCATCGGGAGAAGAGGCCTCGCCCGAGACGGCAAAGGCGACGACACCGTTACGCCCCGGCGGCGCGATACGCGGGCGCGATCCCGAAAGCGTCTTGATGGCATCGGAAAACGCATCCCCCGCGCGCGACGCATCGTCCTCGCATTGACGCTCGAGCTCAAGCTCCTTGTTGCGACAGTCGACCCAGTCCTCGACGGCTTCGGTATATACACGTAGATGGTACTCAAAACCGTGCTTGAGATAGGAAGACCCCATTGGAGCACGACCAAGCAGGTCGCAGCCAAACCCGCATTCTTCACACAAGGGCTTGCCATCGTAATCGCCAACGCTCGCAAACCCTGCCGCCACCCCCTTCTGATATCCAGGGCATTCAACACCGTAATGGAGAAACATCGTCCCCCCATTACGGCTCACCGGCCAATCCCGTCTGTCATAAAGATCGCATTTGGGCAGATCGTCCGGTTCGCGCGGCAAAAGCGGAATGGTCGATTTTACGGTCGATCCGTTGTCGATAATTTGCGCATCCTCAAGCTCTTCAAGAGCAAAACCATAAAAGGCCATGCGAGCGGCATGTGCCGCTTGCGCGGCGGTGCTGTCATTATCGGGTCGATCATTTTTGATGCGTTCACGATAATAGGCTCGAGCGCGCTCGAGGCCGATCTTCGGATGCCACGAGATACTCGATTCGTATCTGAGGTTGGCCTCCCCGCTCAAGCCCGCCAACTTTCCCGCTCGCTCCCACATGCTTGAATTCTTACCGGTGTCGCCGCAATCCGCACGCCAGGCGCGCTCGTTGGCGTCGCTCGTCTCCTTCGAGGCCTTTTCGAGCTCTTGGGCCGCCCTGTCCAAATCCGCCGATATGCTCTCGATCACCTCGGTCGAAATCTGCGAGCCCTCGAGCGCAGCGAAATCCGAGGCAGAGGTGCGGGGCACGGCAAGCGCCGTCCCGACATAGGCCGTATCGTCTGAGCCCTGCGCCGCCATAACCTCTGTCGAACGCGTTGCGACCAGATACGGCAGGGCGTCCTCGAGCTTCGAAAGACCTTTCGACGCGCTTTTGGCAAACTCGTTTCTCGTCTTGATGATCTTGGTGCCCGTTGCGATCGTCTTTGCCGCCTCGGCATGGGCTCCAGGTATCAACAGACCAACCAGTCCGGTCCCCACCGCAGCAAATCCCACCAAACCCAAGCTCAGGATGCTGGCATCGATCACCGTGGCGGCCGTATGATAGCCCGATACCACATTGGCTCCCGCAAGCGCCCCCGCATCGGCCGTCACCTGCGTATCGCCAGCGCGCGACATGCTCCAAATCGCCGTGGCGGACGAGAACAGCAGCGTCAAGACGGCAAGCATCGCCACCGCAGCCGATAACGTGGTGTAGGCGCCGTCCTCGATAAACAGATCGATGCCGGTACGACCCATAAAACCGCCACGCGATCGGCGCGACGGCCCCGCGCCGCGACGCACCCTGCGCCCCAAAATGCGATAAATGCGCGCGCTAGTCCCACGAAGAAATCCACGAATCATAGCTTCCCTCCAACCATTGCGGACGTGACCGATAGGAAACCGAAACCTCGAGCCTGACCGCCCCGTTGGAAGTCGTCCCGGCCATCGCCGGAACAAATACCCCCAGCACGGGGAGAGGCTTGACATCGCCCGCGATGCTCACCGTCGATGAGCCGCCAGACGATGCCCGCTCCAGTTCGATATCCCATGAGAGCTTGCCGCCGGCATGGAAGATCGCGATGTCGGGGACGGCGGCCAGGCGACGGCGCGCGAACTCTTCGATATCGTCATCACCGTCCAGCTCGGTGGTCGTCATGAGCCGAGCCGTCTCGGCTGCCGCCGATTCCATGACGGAGCGTGTGTAGAGCATGCACACCGGCTGAAGGCACAGCAAAAGGACGGTCAAAAATGCCGGTAACAGCATGGCAGCCTCCACAGTCGACTGCGCGCAGTCCTCATCCAGAGACAGTCGGACAGCACCTCGAGAAGATTCGAGATCAATAAAGCGCGATATCCTTCGCGCCCGAGACGGCGTCGACAGGACCGGCGGCAGAGATGCCATGCGACGCGGCGCGCTCGACAAGACGGGTGAACTTGCCCTCGGCCCCCGCCCTCCAGACGCCACCAAGGGCAAGCACGACGGCCATGAATGCCACCGTAACGATGGCATACTCCACGGTCCCCTGCGCTTCTTCCTCGCCCAGAGAAATACGCATCTCACGGTCCCTCCGTCTCTTTATCGTCATCCGGAGCCAGTCTTACCACGGTCGTCCGACAAGCCGCATCGTCCTGCGTCGCCGAGCAAGTCACCATATCGACCCAGCCGCGCGCATCGCGCACGATGGCGCACCAGACGTTTCCCTTGATATCGAGATAGCCGCTCATGGCGAGTTGTGTGGTCGGCATCTGCTGGTAGCTCAGCAGGATGTCCTCGCCCACCTCGACAAGCGACCGATCTTCATCCCATGTATATCGGGCCGAAACGGCACCTTGCGTCCCTTCCTCCGACAAGGTGGCACCCTCTTCCAGATTCTGCAAAAAATCGCCCCGTGACGCATAGGCCCCCGAAGTGGACGCATCGGATTCCAGAGCGGCAGACCCTCCATCGACCTCACCCGAAACCTCGGCCGATCGCCGCCCACGGGATCCCTCGGTATGGCTAGCGCCCCAAAAAAAAGCTCCGAGAGTCACCAACAAGCACAGCGCAACGGCCAGAATCTCCGGATGACGCCGCGACCCTACAGCTTGTTGATGCCGTCGCTGATATCCGTCCATAACTCGGACACCTTGTCTTTAAACGCGATGATGGCGATGATGGCGATCACCACGAGCACGCCTACCAAGATGGCATATTCCGTCGTTCCCTGGGCATCGTCTTCGCGGCCTATCTCGCGCAGATGCGCCGCCATCGTGCGCGAAGCGACCGCCAGCTTTGCGACCGCCCCGCTCACCATCATGCATACTTTGCTCATAGCAGCCTCCTTACATCATCCCGCCTGCTCCCAGCAGCGGGCCCAATATAGACAGCAGCAGTGCCGGCAAGATAAGCGTGCCGGTCGGAATCAACAGCTTTACGGGCGCACGCTCGATCTGGCGCTCGACGGCAGCACGATGTGCGGCGCGGATCTCGCGGCCTTGGGCGGCGAGGGTCTCGGCCAGAGGCGCCCCCAACGCAAGCGCCTGTCCAACCGTGACGGCAAAGGTCTCCAGCGCCCTCACGCCCAAGTCGTGGGCCGCGGCCATGAGCTCGCCTTCGCGTGAACCCAAACCCATCTGCCACGCCATGCGTGCACGGTCCAGGCGCACCGCAAGCGCCGTCTGACGGTTGGCACAATAGATCTCGAGCGCAGCATCGAACGACATACCTGCCGTTAGGCCCAAGCGCACGACATCGATCATCTCGGAAACTTCCCCCAGTGTCGTCTTCGCGTCATCGTCCCGGCCTCCAAGCATCCGCAAGCGCGCGGCGATACCGGCGCCGATCGATCGCACGGCGGCGAACAGCAGCAGGGCTTCCTCCCGGACGGCACGAATCGCCCGGTCGCGTTGCTCGGCATCGGCGCCGAGCAACGCGTAGACGCAAGACGCGCAGCTCAACGATATAAGCGACAATATGAGCGTTCTCATAGTTTCACCTGCATGATCTTTCGAATGACCGCAAGAGCGGCCGCATTGAGGACAAATCCCACCGTCACCGCGAGAACCCCCGTAGGCGTTGAAAGGCCGCGCCTGAAGTCAGCCGAAAGCAGCGACAGCAGCAGCACCATCGCAGCCGGCATGGCGGCCACCATATGGGCCGACATACGCGCCTGCGATGTCTTGACATCCAAGCGACGCTTGAGCTCCATGCGGTCGGTGCACATAGAGGCCGCCTCGGACAGCAGCCCCGCAAGCGGCGCGCCGGTACGTTGCGACACTTTGAGCGACAGGGCTACCAACGAAAGCCCGGGCGCATCCAGACGAACCAGCATGTCATCGAGCGCATCGGTCGCCGCCACGCCGCACTCGATCGCGCAGGCGACGCGCACGAACTCCGTATGAACGGGTTCGGCGGCATGCGCCCCCACAAAACGCATACCCTGGGCCAGCGAATGGCCCGATCCGAGCGACATCGATAGCGCCGAGAACGCCTCGGGCATAGCCTCTTCCGCCGTACGGACGTCCTTTTTTCGCTGCGCATATGCACGAGCCGTCGCAACGGCAAACGGCGCAAGAGCCCCCAGCAGAAACCCAAGCACGGACATCGAAATGATCGCCAGCGCGACAGCCGCGGCGCAGACTGAAAGAGCAAGGGCCGCGATTCGCATGCGAGCGCCCTCGATAGCAAGGCCGAGACGGGAGAGGGGAAGACAGCCACACCAGGCGTCCGCAAGGCACCGCGCCCGCTCTGAGCGCGAGATCCCTTCCGGCACGCATTCCGCCACCGCATCGACCAGCCGTTGCATCGCAGCTCGCAGCGATAGCTTCCGAGACGACAGATCGGCACCGCAGGCAAACGACACCGAGCATGCCACCGCCCCACCTACGACGAGGGGCACAACGATCTCCATTCGTCCACCTCCTCTTGCGTCAGAGCGCCCGACCTGAGGCCCTCGGCGATAAACTCCGGCTCGCGCTCGAGCGTCCAGGTACGCTCGGCGGCATCGAAGGTGACATAGCGCTCAAGCTCGACACCGCCGTGCTCGCCCCGATGGACGCCCGAATACGACGACACGAACCTACGACCATCCGGATGCCGCTCGGACATCACGATGCCGTCGAGCGCCATGGCGATCTGTTCCTCGATCAGCTCGCTCGGCAGATCGATCCCGTAACGGGCGAGCAGCGTCAGGCGCACCACCGTCTCCTGCTCCGTTCCGGCATGTAACGTGGTGAGCGACCCATCATGCCCCGTGTTCATGGCCTGAAGCATGTCGCAGCACTCGGCGCCACGCACCTCGCCGACCACGATACGGTCTGGTCGCATGCGCAGGGCGTTGGTCACCAGATCGCGAATCGTCACCGCCCCCTCGCCCTCGATCGAGGCCTCACGTGCCTCCAGTCGAACGACATGCGGATGGTGCGCGAACTTGAGCTCAGCCGAATCCTCGATCGTCACGATGCGTTCCGCGGTCGATATCTCGCACGAAAGCGCGTTGAGCAAGGTGGTCTTGCCCGATCCCGTACCGCCCGCCACGGCCAGATCCTGTCTGAGCGAGACAGCACACGAGAGCAGCTGCGCGTACCACAACGGCAGCGACCCCAATCGGACGAGCTCGTCCAGCGAGCAAATACGGTCCGAAAACTTTCGTATGGTCAGAATGGGGCCGTCGATCGCCACAGGCGGAATGACGGCGTTGACGCGATAGCCCGATTTAAGGCGGGCGTTAACGATCGGGCTACGCTCGTCAACGCGCCTGCCGAGTGGAGAGATAATGCGATCGATAAGGACGCGGATGGCCTCATCGTTTTCGAATGCGCATTCCATGGGATAAATCACGCCGCCACGCTCGAAAAATGCCGAGTCACACCCATTGACCATGATCTCGGTCACCGAATCATCCTCGATCAGGCGTTGAAGCGGCCCCAGACCCACCACATCATCAAGGATCTCACCGATCACGCGCTCGCGATCGGCCGTCGCCAGCTCGTCAGCTCCCTGCACGTTCAAGGCGGCTTCCACAGCGGGCCTCAACTCGGTACGCGCGCGGTCCGTATCGTTCAGGCTGTTGATACGTGCCACTTCGCTATATCCGACGCGCTCCATAACCACGCGCTTCGCCGCGCGTTTGATATCTCGGCAGCGGCCCGCATCGACCGGGCCGCGCACAGCGGAGGCAATACCCGCCGCATCGACTCGCGCACTCAGGCTCATCGCGAACCACTCCCCTGCCGCCACGGCAGACGGATGCGAGGACGCTCACCGTGCGTCACGCGATCGGTCACCATATCGGTCCACGGGCCGACCGCGCACCCGAGCTCGATAAGCATCTCGCGAGTCGCTTCCCTCACGCTCTTGGCAAAGGCGCTCGTCTGCCCCACCGCCTCGTCAACACGTCCAAAGGCGAGCAGTGCCGAAAGCTCCTGTCCGCCATCGGCGATTCGGACCTTTGAGCTCAAAGCGCAGGTGAGCTCAAAGCGCATGGCGACCTCTTCGTCGGCGCCTTTGGCACCAAAGCGGTTGAACACCGCCGTCATCCGCGTGCGGGGCACACCCACACGGCAGGCAAGATCGATCGCGCGAGCCGCTAAAGTCGTCGAGGAGACGGCCCCATCACCAACAACCAGGCAGCGATCGCTCAACGCGACAGCAGCGGCCACGGCATCACCCCAAAAGACCGAGGTGTCGACAAAGATCACATCGGACTCGCGCCGCAACACATCGATAAGAAGTTCCACCGGACGCGCCATGAGTTCCGCGCGTTCGGGAGCCGCGACCGGCCCCCACAGCGTCACACCGGGAGCGGCGCGCATGGCGGCAGCGACCACGCTCGCCTCATCAAGCACGCCCGCGCCAGACGGCTCGACCAGCGAAGCCATATCAACAGGCACATCGACACCCATAAGGTCGTACAGATTGCCAAACATCAGATCAAGATCGAGCACGGCGGCACGCAGGCCCAATAGCGACGCCGCGTAGGCCATGGCGGCCACAACCGTGGATTTACCGCAGCCGCCCGATCCCGAAATCACGCTTATGAGCGGCGCGCGATGGCCGCAAGCCGCGGGCGACGCCTCGGCGCGCAGACCAGCAGACAGGTTTCCCGTCGGCTGGGCCGTGAAGTCTTCGGCCCGCCCCGTCGCCGGCGTTTGAGGGAAACCCTGAGGGTTCTGAAATGACTCCGCGGCACCCAACGGCGCTCCCGCAGCCGGAGGCGCATACCCTTCGACCTCGTCAAGCTCGTCCAAGAGATTGACGCCGTGGACATACCCCATCTCTTCGCTATATGCCACAGGCCGGTCCAGACAATCCGGCACATCCCGCATCACATCGCCACCATACGGATCCCGGGATTGCCCAACATGCTCGGTTACCGCTTGATAGGGACGCGGACCTCCTGTGGCGCGGGGCGCTCCCGGTCCCGCCTTCTTCAACGCGTGCGGCCCCTCCGGTTCCAACCGGGCAGGGCAAACCTTGCCCTCCGCATACGTTTCGGACATATCAGATGGCGCGGTGCTATCTTTGCCGGCCACCACGCTGCGAGCCGCCACGACCTCGGTCGCCCCGGCACGGAACAATCCCTCGATCATCTGTGGGTTGAGCTCGTCGAGCAGCACCACCACGCGTCCGCACCTGCCCTCGGCAGACAGACGCGCCACCGTCTCGCGCACATCATCGGCCCCATAGGATCCGGCCGAGATAATCGCCGCCCCACGTCTCGAGGAGAGCGCACGGGACATCGAAAGCAGACCTTCGAGATCTCCCACGCGCAACACCTGTGCGCCGGGATCACGCCCCTCGACCTCTTGCTGCAGAAGACCGTAATCGCCACATGCGCAGCACGCGAGCCATATCGTCCTCATCGCGTCTCGCCTCCGCTCTTCTTACCATCGGATGCCGCGGGAATCGTCAGGCTCACCGTGCCTCGGCCCGATGCGCACAACAGCTCCTTAACGTCTTCCGGGTCGACGGCCAGCGTCACCCATTCGACATGCCCCTCACGCGAGGCGTCCGCGTTTTCGCTGGTATCGATCACGCGAGCCCCGCACAGACGATCTGCAATGTCATCTTTTTGTACGTAGACATCAACGTAGCTGCCCGTGGTCGCCGCGCCGCCTACGGCATGCTCGGCATCGGTTGCGACCGATACGGCGACCTTGCCGCTCGGAACCTCGAGCGCGCGGCTCTCGGCTTTGGTATAGACCCCGCACACAACGGCATGTTTGGGAATACGCGAGGTGGTCACATCGCCGCGAATCGAACGCAGGTCGGTGGCGGCGTCGCGCGGAAGCAGCGAAGCGAGCCATTCCTCAGTCGCCACATTGGTCTCGTCGAGTTGCTCGCCCGCATCGATATCGCGTGTGGCGACGCAAACCTTGACGCGCTCGCCACCATATTTGGCAAGCGTCTCGGCCTGGGCGCGTTCAGCTTCCCCGCGAACCGAAGCTCCGTACGCAAAGCACAGCACGGCGGCAAGCACGCCCGAGAGCAGGCTGATTGCGATGCGTCTGGGCTTCTTCACGGCAGCCCCCTTCGGTCGAGCTGCGGGGCTCGTTGCCCCGCACCACTATTGTCTCGGGGCTCCAACGGCGGACGCTTGCGATTTCCATATCAAAATGCACGGTCAAACCAAACACAAGCACCCGGCAAACCGCCTGTGTCGGCCAGGTGTCAGCCCATGGTCAGTTGCTTCTTCCGGCAAGCGACAACAGCTGTTTCGGCATCAAAAAAGCCGTCTCCCGATCAGTTGGGAGACGGCTGTCATAGAAAAAATCAATCGAGGTGAACGTCCGGATCGAGCATCTGGGCGCTCACACGCATGGACGAGGCCAGCGAAAGGAACATTTCCAGACGCAGGGAGTCAATCTCGCCCGTGTCCTCGGCCTCGCGCACGGCGCACCCCGGCTCGTGCGTGTGGGTGCAATCGCCAAATCGGCAGGCATGCGACGCCTCGACGATCTCGGGAAAGGCACGGGCGAGCCCCCGCTCATGCCCCACGAGGGGCAGGCTCCGCAGGCCCGGGGCGTCGGCGATCACGCCGGCGTCGCCCGGCAGCGCCACCATGGTGCGGGCGACCGTGGTGTGGCGGCCCTGGTCGTCGCGCTCGCGAACACCGCCGGTCGCGAGTGCCTCGTGGCCGAGCAACGCGTTGAGCAGCGTCGACTTGCCGGCGCCCGACTCGCCCAAGATCATGGCGCACGACCCGGCGGGCACGCAGGCGCGCACCTCGTCGAGGCCGCGCCCCTCCGCCGAGCTCGTCACGATCACGCGAACGCCGGAACCCACCAAACGGTGCACGCATTCAAGATCTTCCGCAAGCTCATCCGCCCCGCAGCGATCGGCCTTGGTGAGCACGACAACGGGCGTCGCCCCGCAATCGAGAGCGAGCACGAGCGAGCGGGCGATACGGTCGAGCAGCACCTCGCCGGCGCCGAGCGCCTGCACGATGAGCACGGTGTCGAGGTTCGAGCACAGCACCTGATGCTCGCCGCGCGCACCGCCGCGCCACCGCTCGAAGCTCGTCCGGCGCGGAAGCACACACTCGATCACGCCCATGTCGTGCCCGGGCGCCCGGCGCACGGCCACGCGGTCGCCCACGGCCGGAAGCAGAACCTCCCCCTCGCCGCGCGCCTTGGCAAACCCCACGGCATGCTCGGCGCGAAACGTGTCGCCCTCGCTCGCCACGAGCGGGAACCCGCGGTCCAGGCGCACGACGGCACCCATCAGCATCTGCTCGGGCTCCTCAGCCGCTGCACAAAACGCCCGGTAGGCCTCCTGCTGAGCATCGTCGACAGGCAGATCCGCAAACGCGGGAACGTCGGTCAGGCTGTCGATGGAAGGAGCCTGCGCCAAAAGCTCGGCCGCCGAGGCAGAAGCCTCGCTCGCCTGACGACGACGCCGGTCGCGCTTGGCCCGCGCCCCCGTCGTCTTTTTCTTAGCCTTCGACCTCGCCTTTCCCACAAACACCTTCCCAACATCAAACAACACAACTGAACAGGAATTTTAACGTAATGTCCCGTCAGACCTGCCAAATGCTTCGGCGTATTCGTCGTCATCCATCCAATCGATGATGTCACCAGGCTTGCACCGGAGCGCTTCGCACATCGCCTCGAGCGTCGTAAAGCGGATTCCCTTGAGCTTTCCCGTTTTGATTCGGGAGAGATTGACGGGCGATATTCCTATTATCTCGGCCAATTCCTGCGATGAGATCTTACGGTCCGCCATCACGCGGTCAAGGCGCATAACAATCGGCACCGTATTACCTCCTATAGAATCTCGTCGGAATCTTCTTGTAACACCCTACCGTACTCAAAGACCCCCGCCAACGCAAAGAAAACGAGTCCGTAGGAAAGCGATTGAAAATCGAACTCGGGAAACACAAACTCGGCCTCCCCGAGGATTTCGCTATACGGCAACTGGAAAGTCGGCCACATGATGCTGACGATAGCCTTAAGAGACATCAATATTCCCGTAGTAACCAACATCCTCGTCTGCCACTTACCGAAGGGCCGACCGCCTCGCCTGACCTTCGCCGTCAGAATCGTAAACAAGAGGAACGTAGCAGCGTCGCAGAGCGTATTCACACTAAGCAGAAGAAGGAATCTCCCGCCATCAGCCGAGATTCCCTTTTCGAACAGCAAAGTCGCCATATGGCCAAACAGCACCAAGCAGGCCATGGCCTGAACCGCCAGGGCAATGCAGAAGACCGTTAGAAAGCCCGTCGTCAAACGAAGATAGGCATGCGAATCTTTCATCTCTCCACCTCGCATTTTTCTCTTCCATCGAGTTCATTGTACTTTTCCGTTCTGGCCTTCTTATCTGCAACCATTTACCAGCAAATTACTACCATTCACCTTTTAGACTCTATTTTTAATGTTTTATATTAAATATTTATAACTTAGAGAGTTTTGGGGGGACGAAATGAAAAGACAAGCTGCTCTTATTGTCACCTCGTTGTTGGTCTTTGTTATCCTTGCCTTATTGATTCAGCTTGACTATGGCTCAAGAACTATCTCGGTATCTGAACTCAAATCAAAGCTAGCGAATAGAGAGACGTTTATCGTCCAGATTGAACTGGAAGGTTGCCCGGCTTGCGATCAGCTCAGACGAGCAGAACGAGCGCTTTCGCCGGACATTAAGAACGGCATCGTCGCCCTTGCTGTTCCCAAGAATCAAAAGGAGACCGGCAGAAAGACACTTAAAGCGCTCTTTCCCTCATTTGAGTTCTACCCCTCGATTTACGCCATTTCAAACGGAGAAACAGTATCTGAGTTCGACCTATCGACTCTCGAATCGTTTGAAACACGTTTTACTGATTGGAGGTCAAAACTCAACAGCGCAACAAGGGCAAGCTAGACCTAAGGAGAGAATTATGCTGCGCAACGTTCCCATAAGCCGCAAATCATTTATCGCAAGCGCAATCGCGCTCTGCACACTCACGGCGTCGCCGAAGCAATCCAAAGCCGAGCCCCTCGATGTGGATTTTTCCTCTCCCGAGGAATACGTCGAAGCCATCAATGAGTCGGGTGCCGGATGGACAACCTATGCACTAGACGCCAACGGCGAGATGTATGTCGTTACCCAATTCGAGTATCTTGCAATCAATGACCAGGAATACGAGACGCGAGGACTGGGGCAATGGATTGTAAAAATCGCCGTCTATATCGGTAAAGCCCTAAAAGGGTATGTTGAAGGTCTCGTAATCGATGGCATTATTAAGCAAATCACAGGAAAATCCGGTGATTACTGGGTCAGTTACGCAGCTAATCAACTTCTCGGACGACCTGTTCCTGCCGGGAACGTTTACCGGCTCCCTTGCAGCGTGTATCCCCCCAACTCCGGAGAATACGTACGCTGCATCAACGGCTAGGAGAAAGCGATGATCTCCGTTATCATTGCCCCTCTTTTAGGCGTATGGGGCATCCAGTACTTCTTAAACAAGAAATGGCTCTGGGGATTTGGATGCATAGCGATAACGGTCACATGCCACTTCCTTTGCATCGTCGTAAAAGCATGTTGGCCCAGCGCTATCTCGTTTGGAATCGCATTGCTCAGCTCAGTCCAGCTATTCGGGCATAGGAAAGGACTGTCCTTCTTCAAAGCCCTTACCTCAGCGCCGCTCGCGCTGCAGATCTACTGGGGTGTTATGGCTGTCATCATCTTCTTTATGCCGCAAATTCCCTACGGCGAAATGACAGGGTTTGGATTCTATTAAACCAGTCCCGACCACACGGTCTAATCCCACAAAAACGAGCCGGCCGGGCAAAGCCCAACCGGCTCACACACTTTTATTTAGCTCCCCCACCACGCGGCGGCGGAGCGAAGAGCGTCATCGTAGGCCCGCCCGCCGGGAGCTGCTTGTCAGGCGCGACCTTTGCGAAGCAAGCGGGAGTGCATGGCAAACGGCGCAGGCGGACAGGCCGGCGGGATAGGCTAGCGCTCCACCGCCCGCATGATGGCCTTGTACACCTCAACCAGCGGAATAATCAGGAACGCGAGCCCCAGCGCCGCGAGCACGCCGCGCAGCTCAAGCGTCACCGGTCCAAAGAACATGTTGGCGAGCGTGGGCTGTACGGTCACGATCACCGTGAGCACGAGCGCGAGCAAGGCGCTGCCCCACAGCCACCAGTTCTGCTTCTTCATCGTGAGGAGCGACGCGCGACGGCTCCGCATGTTGAAACAGTGGAAGATCTCAACCATGTTGAGCGTGATGAAGGCCATCATCACGCCTTCCTCGTCGGCCGCACCCGCGATCATGTCGGCGATGTCGATGTAGCCCATGTCGAAGTACACACCCACAAAGAAGCTCGCCAGCACGAGCGCCGTGATGATCAGACCCTGGACGATGCAGTCGAGACCCATGTGACCGGCAAAGACGCCGTCCTTGGCGTTGCGGGGACGGCGACGCATGACATCGCCCTCGGCCTGCTCCATGCCCAGCGCAAGCGCCGGGAAGCAGTCCGTCACGAGGTTCACCCACAAGAGCTGCACCGGCTGGAAGATGGTAAAGCCGATGAGCGTGGCGATGAATACCGAGAACACCTCAGCGAGGTTCGCCGACAGCAGGAACTGGATCACCTTGCGGATGTTGTCGTAGATGCGGCGGCCTTCCTCGACGGCGCCGATGATCGTTGCGAAGTTGTCGTCGGCAAGAACCATGTCGGCCACGTTCTTGGTGACGTCGGTGCCGGTGATGCCCATCCCGACACCGATGTCGGCACGTTTGATGGACGGCGCGTCGTTGACGCCGTCGCCCGTCATGGCCACGATCTGGTCGCGAGACTTCCACGCCTCGACGATGCGCGTCTTGTGCTCGGGCTGAACGCGGGCGTAGACGCCGTAGTCCTCGATATGCGCGTCGAGCTCCTCGTCGCTCATGCGGTCGAGGTCAGCGCCGGTGAGTGCCTGGCTGCGGTCGCTGACGATGCCGAGTTGTTTGGCGATGGCGACAGCCGTGTCGATGTGGTCGCCCGTGATCATGACGGTACGGATACCCGCGTCGTGCGCCTCGCGGATGGCGTCGGCCACCTCGGGACGGACGGGGTCGATCATGCCCGAGAGACCGCAGAACACGAGGTCGTGCTCCAGGTTCGTCGGTGAGCAGTCGGCGGGTGCATCGGACCAGGTGCGACTCGCCAGCGCCAACACGCGCAGGGCCTCGTCGGCCATGGCCTTGTTGGCGGCCACGAGCTCGGCACGGCGCGCGTCAGTGAGCGGCACGACCTTGCCGTCTTCGTAGATATGGGTGCAAAGCCCCAGTACCACGTCGGGCGCGCCCTTGGTGTACTGCTCGTACTCGCCATCGAGGGTCTCGACCACGACGGACATCATCTTGCGGCCGGAGTCAAACGGCGCCTCGCCCACGCGCGGGTGCTCGACGGCAAGCCCGGTGAGGCCTGCCTTGCCCGCGTCGTTCACGAGCGCGCACTCGGTCGGCTCGCCCACGGCCTCGCCGAGCTCCTCATCCCAACGGGCATCGGAACACAGCGCCATGCCGGCGAGGAACTTCTCCTCGGGCGCGGCGAGCTCGTGCTTGACGACCGTCATCTTATTCTGCGTGAGGGTACCGGTCTTGTCGGAGCAGATCGTCTGCGTACAGCCGAGCGTCTCGACGGCGCTGAGCTTGCGGATAATCGCCTGGCGTTTGGCCATCTTGGTCACGCCGAGCGACAGCACGATGGTCACGACGGCCACGAGGCCCTCAGGGATCGCGGCGACGGCGAGCGACACGGCGACCATGAAGGTGTCGAGCAGGGCCGTCGGGTCGGTAAGGACGTTACCCACGCCATGGCGCACAATGTCAACGCCAAAGATCACGACGCAGATGACGATCACCATGATGGTGAGGATGCGGCTGAGCTCAGCGAGCTTGACCTGGAGCGGGGTGAGCTCCTCCTTGGCCTCGGCGAGGGCGCCGGCGATCTTGCCCATCTCGGTGTCCATACCGGTGCCCACCACGACGGCGCGGCCACGGCCGTAGACCACGGTGGAGCCCATGTAGCACATGTTCTTACGATCGCCGAGCGGCACGTCGTCGGCGCCGGCGGCAAGCTCGATAGCCTCGGTGTGCTTCTCGACCGGCACGGACTCGCCGGTGAGCGCGGCCTCCTCGATCTTCATGCTGGCGCTCTCGAGCACGCGGCAATCAGCCGGCACCGAGTCGCCCGCCTCGAGCATGATCACATCGCCCGGCACGAGCTCGGCGCTCGGCAGGTGCACAAGCTTACCGTCGCGCAACACCTTGGACTGCGCCGCGCTCATCTCCTGCAAGGCCTCGAGGGCTTCCTCGCTTTTGGCCTCCTGGACCACGCCGAGCACGGAGTTCACGATAACGACGAACATGATGATCGCGACGTCGGCGAAGTCGGGCTCGCCTTTGACGAGGCCCGTCGCCGCGCTGATGAAAGCGGCCACGATAAGCATGATGACCATCGGGTCGGCCATCTGCTCGAAGAAACGCTTCCACAGCGGCGTCTTCTCGGCCTCCTTGAGCTTGTTGGGGCCGGCCGTCGCCAAGCGCGACGCCGCCTCCCCCGAACTCAGGCCGAGGTTCTCGTCGACACGTTGGTCTTCGAGCACCTCGGCCGCAGAGGACAGGTATTCCTTTTGCATATAAAGAGTCCCCTCCTGGGAATCGGGCCACTCAGCAGATTGATGCCCGATCATAATTCCCAGGAGAAGGGCAAGGGCTCATCAAGGCTGCCGTGCTGAGCGGCAGTTGATAGTGGAGCTATGGTACCCCAAACGCGCGGAAGAACACACCTGGCCCAAATACGAAACACATATGCCCGAGAGCCGAAAATACCTTAACTTTTTTTGGTAAAACGTTTTTACCTGCGGCAAAGCGAGAACTGGGATAACAGGCACGTCAACGCGTTACATGCGCTTGATAAAATTTTTTCTTATACATTTCTTTCGCACTTCAGGCGCTCCCAAATCGGTATGCGGTCGATTTTGCCGGATACGCGGTAGTTCGATTCGCTATAATCGTCTCGGTTTTATTTCTTATGGTTTATCTATCAGCGCAAGACGATGTCAGATGGAGGTCTGAATGTACAAGCGCACTAAGATTGTATGCACCATGGGTCCCGCCTGCGACAGCGACGAGACCATCCGCGAGATGATCAAGGCAGGCATGAATGTTGCCCGCTTCAACTTCTCGCACGGTTCCTACGACGAGCATCACGGTCGCATCGAGCGTGTTCGCCGTATTTCCAAGGAGCTCGGCATGCCCGTCGGCATCCTGCTCGACACCAAGGGCCCCGAGGTCCGCACCGGCCTTCTGGTCGACGGCAAGAAGGTCGCCGTCAAGACTGGCGACAAGATTGTCGTGACCGCTCAGCCCACGTCCGAGGATTTCCACGGCACCGCTGAGCACATCTCCCTCGACTACCTCGCCCTCCCCTCCGAGGTCGAGAAGGGCTCCCTCATCCTGATCGACGATGGCCTGGTCGCCCTCGAGGTCGAGTCCGTCGACGGCCAGGATATGACCTGCGTCGTTAAGAACGACGGCTTGATCGGCGAGCGTAAGGGCGTCAACATGCCCAACGTCAACATCTCGCTGCCCGCCATCACCGAGCGCGATCGTCAGGACATCCTGTTCGGCCTGACTGAGAACATCGACTACATCGCCGCTTCCTTCATCCGCGACGGCGAGTCCGTCCGCGGCATCCGCAAGCTCTGCCGCGAGAACGGTGGCGAGCATGTGACGATCTTCCCGAAGATCGAGTGCGCCCTCGGCGTCGAGAACTTCGATGAGATCCTCGAGGCTTCCGACGGCATCATGGTTGCCCGTGGCGACCTTGGTATCGAGATCAAGCCCGAGCTCGTCCCGCACATCCAGAAGGAGATCATCGCCAAGTGCAACGCGGCTTACAAGCCCGTCATCACCGCCACGCAGATGCTCGACTCCATGCAGCAGAACCCCCGTCCGACCCGCGCTGAGGTCGCCGACGTCGCCAACGCCATCTACGACGGTACCGACGCCGTCATGCTGTCCGGTGAGTCCGCGGCCGGCAAGTACCCGGTCGAGGCCGTCAAGATGCAGGCCAGCATCGCTCTTGAGACCGAGAAGTATCTCCCGGCTCACGCTCCGCTCGATATGCCCAAGGGCGCTCATGGCACGCGTGTCGTCAACAACGTCGTCGGCATGTCTGCCGTGAACATGGCAACTTCCGTCGGCGCTAAGTGCATCACCGTCCCGACGACCACTGGTCGCACCGCCCGTCTGGTGTCGCACTTCCGTCCCAATATGCCGATTCTTGCCTTCTCCCGTCACGAGTGGGCCGTTCAGCAGATGATCATGTACTGGGGCGTCATCCCGCATCAGGCTGCTATTACGCAGGGCACGGTCAACGGCACGATCGTCAAGGCGATCGAGACCGCCAAGGAACTCGGCTACGTTGAGACCGGCGACCTCACCGTTGCCACGGCCGGTGATCCGCGCATGAGCGTTCAGCTCGAGGACAAGGTTTCCTCCACCAACGTCGCTTACGTCGCTCAGGTGCGTTAAACCACCCTGCGCCTAGTAAGCTAACGCAGAGTTAACGTCAAGAGGACCGGAAGGCTTCGCCTTCCGGTCCTCTTTTTTGTCTCGCGAGGCCGCAAAGCGCACCCTGAATCCCGAAAGCTATCGAGACAGCTGGGGTTAACGCAACCGTAGCACCTCAAATACCGGCAAAATATCTCCTTGCAACGATCACGCACAACATAGCGGACCGCTGATAACCACCCGATGGCGAAACCCCATTCGCGATGATCGTGCCAAAACGATTTATCACTTCGAAGTAATCCAGTAGTTTCAGAAGTATGCGGTTTAATTTAAACCAGCCAGGTACAAGCCGTTCAAAGTTGCCATTTCCCCTGATAATATTTAGCAAATAGCGGCGTCTACTCGAGCCTTTGAGATTAAACCGCATACTTCTGAACTGACGTCGGTACTTTCAACAATTTTTACGTTCAGTTCGGAGGTCTCTATGGATTTATCTCTCTGCGGACAGACTGCTTTTGATTTTTACCGCATACCGCCACAAATTCTTGGACTCTATCCTTCAATCACGCCCGACGTTTCTGATCCAAAATGTAGATTACTGCAACGAAGCCCGATTATTGACGACCTATTCAATAAACCACTTCACAGAATCGTTCGGACCCGCAAACAAATCGGATCACGAAAGCTCTTCACCTCGCACCTCCTGACGCATGAAGCGCCCCCAGGGGCATTTCGGGAAACGGAGCATGGATTCGAGGTTGCTTCACCCGAGTTCACCCTGCTCAATCTGGCGACCATGGCAGAGCCGCATGAACTCCTCATGGCAACTTATGAGCACTGCAGCACCTTTGCCGTGTTCAGGCCCTGCGAGCGTGCCCAAGCGCAACTCGACGAGGCGATTCGGCTCAAACTTATTAACAAAAACGATGGCTGGGAGCGCGTAAACGGCACCACCGGCTCCCCTACCGATCTGTGGAAGCGCACTCCCCTTACCGACTTAACCGAGCTTAAGAATTTCGCAGCAAAGGCCGCTGGCACGCGCGGTATCAAGCGTCTCCGTTGGGCAATCGATCGTATGTCGGGCATCACGGCATCGCCCTTCGAGGTTCAAACCTCGATGCTTCTCTCGATGCCTCGCAACGAAGGCGGTTGGGGTATTCCGATTCAAAATAACGCCCGAATTCCCTTAACCGGCGACGCGAGAAAACTTCATGACGCCACCTGCGCCTATGCGGATATCCTGATCGAAACAAACACAGACAGTCTCGGGCTCGTAATCGAATGCCAGGGCCGCTCCGTCCATGATAGAGAACAGGCGGCTTTATCCGATGCGGAGCGCGCAACGGCACTCACAAGCATGGGATATGACGTGGTTCAAATCACGTACAAGCAAATTGAAAGCCAAGCCAGCGCAAATAGCATCGCCAAGCTTATTCATACAAAGGTAGGACTGGAATTCAAGCCCAAATCAAACGATGAACTTACGGCTGAGCTCGATCTACGCCGTCATATCCTCACCGATTGGAGCGATCTTCTAGTGTGAGGGCTCCTGTCCAACGCCCTAGCGGCTTTCGATAAGCGGCGTCGCCGGGGCATCGGGCGAAGCCAGACGCCACTCGAAACCCGCCGCCGCAAGTTCGACGACCTCGCGCGCTGTTGCATCGAAGAAGTCCTCGGTAAGCAGGCGATAGGGCGGATGGTGTGAATCGCCCTCGTTCTCTCGGACAATCTCGTGCATTACGCCGATCGTCTTAAGCACATACTCTTTGGGGATTGAATACTGCGGAAACCGCGCCGCAGCGGCATATAGGCGGTCTGTCGCGCGGGGCACCGAAACGATACCGAGTGTTTTGCCAAACCAGTCGAAATCGCCCTGCTTCTTGATGCGAAATTCCTCGCTCGGCTTACCGCCGTGCGCTTCGAGAAACTCGTTGACGCGCGTGTTCCAGACGTTATCGGCCACAAGATGCGACCATACACCCAAGGTAAGATCGAGAACGGACTGGGCGACATCCTCAGGAGCGACGGAGAACTCGCTGGCAGGCGGTTCGGGGATCGGGTCGGCATCCTCGTAGAAGCGCGGATAGTGCACGCGGTTGAGGCGCTCACGCTCCTCCTTGAGCGACGTGGACGCGGCGGGGGCACCCGTGCCCGCATCGACCATGAGCGGAGCAACATACGTGTTCCAGAACTCCTCCTCGCGCGGTTTGGGAATAGGCTCCGGCTTGGCAAAATGTGTCACGCGATATGGAATGGGGTCGACGATGCCGGGAACCATATAGCCGACAAAGATATCGGGCACGACACTGCCGAGTAAAAAGGCATTTCGGTCGCGCACTGCCTCGGCAAGGGCCCCGTCGAGTCCCAACAACTGCTCGGTATGGGCGATGTGTATATTCCAACTCGGCATTGCCTAAGACCCCCAAATCCCGACGGGCTTCCAAAGTACGCCGCTTTGCCGTTCAATCGGCGCTCACGCACCAACGTGCGCTTCGCCCCTCTTTCACGACAATCTGACGCACCCTGAAAGCCCGTACATGCTGCTTGAAAGCAAGCTCGATCGATTTCGAGCTTGATAAAGTATACGCCGCGCGCAGGAACCCGATCCCGATGGGCGATTTCGACTGCGCGTCCTTTGCCGAAGGCAAGGAAGAGCACAGCGAGCATCACAGGAGATCGGGCTCCGAACGAACAGATCCTACCCGCGGACCTCGCCGCCGGTCGCCTTACAGACCTTGGTCACGACCTTCTGATGGGCCTTCTCGACCTCTTCGGAAGTGAGGGTGTGGTCATCGGACTGATAGGTGAGCGCGAACGCCATGGACTTCTTGCCCACGCCGATGCGCACGGGGTCGCGGTAGACGTCGAACAGACGCACGTCGCGCAGCAGTTTGCCGCCGGCGCTCGCGATGCGACGCTCAAGATCCTCGCAGGTCACCGCATTGTCGACAATGATAGCGAGGTCGTGCTCGACGGCCGGGAACTGCGAGAACTCGTGGTAGTTTTCCTGGTTGCGGGCGCCCTTGATGAGCTTGTCGAGGTCGAGCTCGAACGCCACGACAACCTGGTCGATATCCATGGCCTCGCGGGCCTCGGGATGGATCTCGCCGACCCAGCCGAGCACGGTGCCGCCTGAGAGGACCTCAGCGGCGCGGCCGGGCTGCAAAAAGCCGTAGGCCTCGCCCGTGGCCGGACGGAAACGCACCTTCTCGATGCGCAGTTGCTCAAGCAGCTCCTCGACAATGCCCTTGCCGAAGAAGAAACGCAGCTGACGGTACTTCATATTCCACGCCTGCTCGGCCCATTGACCCGAGAGCACACCTGCAACGGACTTGGTCTCCTTGGGCAGGCTCGCGTTCTCACGACCGTGGAACAGGCTGCCGATCTCGTAAAGATGCACGTTGGAGGTGCCGTGTGCCTCGTTATAGGCGACGGATTGCAAAAGGCCCGGCAGCAGCGAGCGACGCATCTCGGTCTGCTCGGCCACAAGCGGATTCATAAGTACGACGGGGCAGCCGCGGCCCTCGGCGGACATGTTGATCTTCTCGAGATCGCCCGGAGCGGCAAACCCGAAGGTCGTGGTCTCGTTGAGGCCGCAGGCGCGCAGGATCTCGCCCACTTTGCGGGTGAGCTTCTGCTCGCGCGTAAGACCGCCGATGTGGTTCTTGGCGGCGGGGATCGTCGCAGTCACACGGCCCATGCCCCACAGGCGCAGAACCTCCTCGATAAGGTCGATCTCGCGCGGCAGATCGGGGCGGAAGCTCGGCGGCGTCACGACGAAGTCCTCGCCATCGCGCTCCACCGTGCAGCCCAGACGCGCGAGCGAACGCTCGATGAATGCGGGCTCGATGTCGGCACCGCTGATGGCATGCACGCGGGCCAGGCGCAGCTTGATGGGCTCGATGGTCTTGGGTGTGGGGTACACGTCCACATAGCCCGGCGCGACCTCGCCACCGGCGAGCTCCTCGATAAGCGCACACGTCACGTTGGCAACGTCCACGCAACCGGTCTCATCGACCTGACGCTCGAAGCGGATCGAGGCGTCGGAGATCAGCGACAGATCGCGGCTCGTGTGCGAGGTACGGCCGGCGTTGAAGCAGGCGCTCTCGACCATAACGTCGACGGTATCGTCCTCGATCTCGGAATCCATGCCGCCCATGACGCCGGCAAGCGCCACGGGGCGGTTACCGTCGGTGATAAGACCCATGCCAGCGTCGAGCGCGCGATGTTCTCCGTCGAGGGTCTGGAACTCCTCGTCCTGGCGGGCAGCGCGCACGACCACGCGACGCTTGCCCTCCTGCTCGGCGAAGGTCGACAGGTCGAAGGCATGCAACGGCTGACCGGTGAGCATCATCACGTAGTTGGTGATGTCGACGATGTTGTTATGCGGGCGCACACCCAGGGCGTTCAGGCGCTTGACCATCCAGTCGGGCGACGGGCCGACCTTCACGTTGCGCACGATGCGCGCGACGTAGCGGTCGCAAAGGCCCTCGTCGGCGATCTCGACGGAGATCTCGTCGGCCGTGGAACGGCCGGTCTCGGCCTTGATCTGGGGCAGCTCGACGTGGAAGTCGCGGTCGAAGATGGCGCCGGTCTCGCGCGCCATGCCGATCATCGACAGGCAGTCGGGGCGGTTGGGCGTGATCTCGCAATCGAGCACGGTGTCGCTCGAGCCCACGTACTCGGCGAACGGCATACCAACCGGCGTGTCCGCGGGAAGGATCATGATGCCGGAATGGTCGGCAGAGAGACCGAGCTCACGCGCGGAGCAGTTCATGCCCATGGACACGACGCCGCGAAGTTTGCTCTTCTTGATCTTGACGTCACCGGGCAGCACCGCGCCGATCATGGCCGTGACGATATGGTCGCCGGCCTCAAAATTCTGAGCGCCGCAGACGATCTGCAGCGGCGCGGGGTTGCCGTCGGCATCCAGGTTCTTGTCACCCACGTCGACGGAGCACACATACATGTGGTCGCTATCGGGGTGCGGGGTCTTGGTGAGCACCTTGGCCGTGACCACGTGGTCGAAGGACTCGCCCACCGTGTCGATGGCCTCAACCTCGGTGCCAGTGCGGATATATTCGTCCGAAAGGGTCTTGGGATCCTCCGGAAGATCGATCATCGTCTTGAGCCAGTCGTATGAAACTCTCACTTGATTACTCCTTATGAGAAAGAAATTCCTGATAGAACGGGTGATTTAGAATTGGTTCAAGAACCTCATATCGCCCGTCATGAGAGTTCTGAGGTCGGGCAGGTCGTAGCGCAGGGCCGCGACGCGCTCGGCGCCGATGCCGAAGGCGAAGCCGGAGTACTTCTCGGGGTCGATGCCACAGTTGATGAGCACGTTGGGGTCGACCATGCCGCAGCCCAGGATCTCGATCCAACCGCTGTGCTTGCAGAAGTTGCAGCCCTTGCCGCCGCAGACATGGCAGGACACGTCAACCTCGCAGGAAGGCTCGGTGAACGGGAAGAAATGCGGGCGATAGCGGGTCTTGCGGTCCTCGCCGAACATGCACTTGACGAAGTAGTCGAGCGTGCCTTTGAGGTCACCGAAGGTAATGCCCTCGTCGACGACCAGGCCCTCGATCTGGTTGAACTGCGGCAGATGGCAGGCGTCAGCCGTGTCGGGACGGTAGACGGTACCGGGGCAGATCATGTAGATAGGCGGCTTTTGGGCCTCCATGGTGTGGATCTGCACGCCCGAGGTCTGGGTGCGCAGCAGCACGTCGGACTCGCCGTGGGCGTGGGCCTCGGGATGCGCGACGCTGCCGGGGTTGTTGTCGACCACGTAGAACGTGTCGCGGGCCGAGCGGCTCGGATGATCCATGGGGGCGTTGAGCGCGGTGAAATTGTAGTAGGAGGTATCGACCATGGGGCCGCTCTCGACGGTGTAGCCGATGCCGCAGAAGATATCCTCGGCCTCCTCGATGATCTGCTTGATCAGGTGCTGGTGACCGATCTGTGGGCGCACGCCCGGCAGCGTGATATCGACGGCCTCGTGCTCGAGCGCGTGCTTGAGGGCGGCGGCCTTCATCTCGGCCGTACGCTCCTCGAACATGCCCTCGATCATGGTGCGCATCTCGTTGGCGCGTTTGCCCATCACGGGTCGGTCTTCGGGGGCGAGCTTACCCATCATGCGCATGAGGCCCGTGATGCGGCCCTTGCGGCCGAGAAGCGCGACGCGCGCGGCCTCGAGCTTCTCGGCATCGTCGGCACTCGCGACGAGCTCCTTTGCCTCTTCCTCGAGTTTGACCAGATCGTCAATCAGACTCATATCTTCCCTTTCCTCTATGCGCGACCCGAGCCCATCGTGGACGATCCGTTGAGAAAGGTCCCAAGGATCATCACGCCCATGTGGGGCCGATGCTCACGTGTCGCCGCCCGTTTTCGGCAACAAAAAACCGTCCTCGGGCTCGAAACTTGCCCAAGGACGGTTGGATTCCGCGGTACCACCTTGTTTGACGCGGCGGATGTTTGGCCCGCCGTGCCCACTCTGCGCCCCTTATCGCGAGGCTCACGGCTTCCCTACTGAGACGGCTAATCCCCGCCCGTTGAGGTTGCTGCTCGGGAGTGAACGTTCTGCCCTTGCCTCCGCAGGAAGGCTTGCAGCCCCTGACCTTCCCTCTCTGAGCGGCGACGCGGCGGACAAAACCCTCTCCGTCAACGCATTGGGCTATAGGATAGCACAGAAATCAAGGGGATGCGCACGCTGCGACACCGCTCATTGGGTACAAGAAAAACGTTCATGCACGTTCGCCGTTTGGCCCCTTGACCCGACGGCATGCGAGATTGGGATCACCCATGGGCAAAGAAAAAAAGAAGGATGCCGCGAAGACACGGAACAAGAGCAAGGGTATCAAGATCACACTCGCCAAACCCGGTTCCTCCACCAAGGCCATGAAAACCGAGAAGGCAGTAAAGAAGCTCCGCAAACTCGAAGACAAGCTCTGGACCCGCGAGTATCTGCTCAAGATCGCCGAGTTCGACGGCGCCACCGTGGCTCCCGCCAACGGCGCCGCCGCTCGCGCGGACGCCATGGGCGCGCTCGCTGGCGAACATCACAAGCTGCTCACCAAAGACAAGTCCGTCGAATTGGTGACACAGCTGCAAAATGACGCGCTCGTCACCGACAAGATCAATGACCCGCAGCTGCTCGACGAGATTCGGGTGCTCGCCCGCGATCAACGCGAGGCGAGCGCCATCCCCACCGAAGAGGCCGCAGCATGGACCCGTCTGACTTGCGAAGCCGACGCCGTTTGGCACAAAGCCAAGGCTTCAAACGATTGGGCGAGTTTCGAACCCTATGTCGACAAGATCGTGACCGAACTCAAGCATCAAGCAAAGCTCATGGACCCATCCCGCGACCCCTACGATGTTTGGCTCGACCAGTATGAGCGAGGACTTTCGACTAAGACCTTTGACGCGTTTTACGAGGAGGTCAAGGCAACGGTGGTGCCGCTCGTGGCTGCCATCAACGAGCACGGCGAGCAGCCGAGGGCCGATTTTCTGCACGCCTCTGTGCCAGAAACCGCCCAGCGCGCCATGAGTTTCGACCTCATGGAACTTGTCGGCCTGAATCTGGCAGACACCACGTTGGCCTTTACGGAGCATCCCTTTAGCGAGGGCTTCGCCACCGGCGACGCACGCATCGCCACGCACATCTACGAAAACGATTGCATCTCCAACGTCTACAGTATTATCCACGAGGCCGGACATGCCGCCTACGAGCTTGGCGTCAACCCTGCCTATGCCCGTACCTGCCTTGCGGGCGGCACCTCGATGGGCATCCACGAAAGTCAAAGTCGTTTCTTCGAAAACACCGTGGGTCGCAGCCGCGCCTTTATGGGGCCGCTGCTGCATGTGCTGCGCGATCACGCGCCCGAAGTCTATGGCGGCGTAGACGAGAACGAGCTCTACCGCGCCGTCAACATCGCTCGGCCTTCACTCATTCGCACCGAAGCCGACGAGCTCACCTACCCACTCCACATCATGGTGCGCTACGAGATCGAGCGGCTCCTGTTTGCCGGCGAGGCAAGCGCTAAGGATGTTCCCACGCTATGGGCGAAATTCATGAGGGAATATCTAGGTGTCGAGGTTCCCGACGACTCCCGCGGCTGTCTGCAGGACACGCATTGGAGCGGCGGATCGTTTGGATACTTTCCCACCTACGCGCTCGGCAGTGCCTACGATGCCATGTTCGTACCAGCCATGTGCCGTGACGGCGTAGACCTTAACGGCGCTTGCGCTAACGGCGATTTGACACCCGTTCGGACCTGGCTTGCCGAACACATCTGGCAGTGGGGTCACGCCAAGGATGCGCCGGAGCTCATCGAGAACGCCTGCGGTCAGCCTTTCAACGCACGCTATTACTGCAGCTACCTCGAGGACAAGTTCACCGGCCTGTATAACCTGTAGCAGACTGCCGTCCCGAGGCTCCACGGGCTTCGAAGCATTCATGAATCGCTCCTCATATCCAAAAAGTGGGATTCGTGAGTTATGTGATTAATTTAGTGACAGCGAATTAGCGTCTCAGACAAGCGTTTCCACTCGCCAATTGGAAAAATAATCGCCCCTGGTTGAATCCATTGTCCAACCAAGGGCGATTTTTAGGTCCTAGAAACCAAAATGTGATGCTACTAATTTTGTGACAGAACTCACAGACCCCACTTTTTGGATATCGTCTCCCTAAACCTTCGCTACAGGGCCTCGAGCGTAGCGGCGATGCGCCTCATGGCAACATCGGCTTGCGCCTGATCGGGAGCCTCGGTCAAAACACGAATCACCGGCTCGGTACCGCTCTTGCGCACCAGCACGCGACCCGTACCCGCCAACTCCTTTTCAGCCTGAGCGATGGCGGCTTGCACGCCCATGTTCTCAAGCGCCGCATCCTTATCGGCCACACGCACGGCAACCTGTGCCTGCGGAAACAGTTTACAGGGGGCCGTAAGCTGAGAGAGCGTCTCGCGTTCAGCACGAATGACTTCCATCACCCGCAAAGAGGTCATGATGCCATCACCTGTGCGCTCGATATCACCAAAAATCGTATGACCCGTCTGCTCCCCGCCCAGGCTATAGCCGCCCTCGCGCATCTTGGCGTACACGTTGCGGTCGCCCACGCCACTCGGCACGGCCGACAGCCCGGCGAGCTCGAGAGACTTGACGAGACCAAAATTGCTTGCAATCGTCGGCACCACGGTACCGCCCGACAGACGCCCGTGTTTGTTGAGGTACACGCCGCACACATAGAGAATCTGATCGCCATCGACCACGCGTCCGCGCTCGTCGACAGCAAGGCAGCGATCGGCATCCCCGTCATAGGCAAACCCCACGTCGAGCCCCTGCTCCACCACATGACGCTGTAAACGCTCCATATGGGTCGATCCACAGTCGACATTGATGTTGAATCCGTCGGGGGCGGCGTTGATCACGCGCACGTCGGCTCCCAGCGCATCGAAGACCGGCTTGGCGACCGAGCTTGCCGAACCGTTGGCACAATCGATACCGATCTTCACGCCCTGCAACGAGAAATTTGCACTCGCGATAAGCGATGCGATATAGCGGTTGCGGCCCTGCATGTAGTCGACCGTCGCGCCGATATGGTTTCCCGTGGCAAGCGGAACCTCGCTCTTGCCATCGATGTAATCCTCGATGAGAGCGAGCACGTCCTCATCCATCTTGTAGCCCTCGCTATTAACGAGCTTGATGCCGTTATCGCCGTAGGGGTTATGGCTCGCGCTGATCATGATGCCGCAGTCAAAACAACCTTCGACCGTTTGATGCGCCACGCCGGGCGTTGGAATAACATGCAGCATGTAGGCGTCGCCACCGCTTGCGACCAGGCCGCTCACCAGCGCCGCCTCGAACATATAGCTCGAGCGACGAGTATCCTTGCCCACGATGACGCGAGCCTTGGCGCCGCGACGGGCACCGTAGTACCAGCCGACGAATCGACCGATCTTATAGGCATGCTCAACGGTCAGGCCGACATTGGCTTCACCACGAAATCCATCGGTTCCAAAGTACCTCATGTGATAAACCCTCTCATAACAAGAAAAGGCGTCTCGCATACGAACGAGGCACCTTTTCCAACCAAAATGACGAATCCTACTCGGCGTCGCCTTCGCGGGCCGCCTGACACGTCGGCGTCATGCTTACCGTCAAGTCCTTGCCATCGGCATCCTGTGAAGTCGTTACGGAATAAGTGATCGTGCACGTTTCCTCTGGTAAAAGATCGACGATTCCAAACTGGACATCGAGGCCATTGTGCTTCGCTGCCGTAAGAGCCAAATTGCTACCGTTTACCTGAACGTTACTGATCGAGCCGCCTGCCGGAGCATAAAGGTAGACACCCAATCGCTCATCGCCTCGGTTGGCTATCTTTCCGTCCACATAAACAGAATTTGCAACGTAGTCCGGCATGCTGTCGACCTCGCTGTTCTTGAGCGTATTGGTCAGCGTGACCGTCATCTGGTAGGTGGTGGTACCATCACCCGACTTCGTACCGACTCCAGCTTTCGCATCGAGGTTAAGGTACCAGTCGATTTTCGAGAAGCTGTAGTTGTTGACGTAAACGCCGGCGACGGGGTCGGCCGACAGATCGTCAGCAGAGGGCAGAGCGGCGGCGATGCCCATCTCTTTAAGAGCGTTCTCCTCCTGCTCGTCACTCATCCAAGCGATAAAGCGACCCTGCTCGCATCCCTTTTTGAACACAGAAACGAGCTGAACCATGTCGGCATCGCCGATACCGTTGACGACCTTGTCGAAGGCCGCTCCGGCAACCGAGGCGAAGATACCGTCCGTCTCGGCGACCGGGTAGTTCCAGTACACGTCGTGCATAAGAACCTTGGCGGCGTTGGAGCCGTCGACGACCGTTCCGTCGGGAAGCGAGACGCTACCGACAAGCCCCAGCAGATACTGCAGGAACACGGGATCCATGGCCACAACGCCATCGATATGCTGGTCCTGGTCGATCTCCCAAAGCTGCGCGGCCAGTGAGGCGCCGCGGGGGAAATCCGGCGTGTACAGGGCATCACCCGAGTTGGTCCCCATATGATGGGTGATCGTGTTGAACAGCGTCTCCTCTTCATCGGAGATCGGCAAAGCCTGATCATCGCTCAAAGAGGTCGCCGCCTTAAAGTCTCCGATCTGCATGGTGCCGTCGGTAACCGAAATGACGCCCTGCGAGCCGCCGAATCCACCGCGCGCACGGATCTCGACGTTGTTCTCGGCGATCACAAGATAGTTGCGCGTCTGGCCGTTAGCGCCAAGCATCTGCGGCAAAACGGGAGCGACCTTGCTCGCCGCATCGACGGCGCTGTCCAGAACGGCAAAGCCGTCCTTTGCGGTATCGACAAGCTTAGTCACCTTGTCGATATGGGTCGGGCCGATCGCCTGAACCTTTTCGTTGGCATCTTTAAAGGCATCCGAGGAATCGGCGAGCGAGTCGGCGATCGCCTGAAACGCAGACACGTTCACGGTGCCGCCCGCCTGGATCAGCTTACCGGGCGTAGCCTGTGCCAGCTGTTTCGATACGGGAACGAGTCCGTCGGAGCAGACTTCCGAAAGCGCGGAGACCAACGTCCTCGCAGCGGAGACGTCGCCGCCGACAACGGGGATAAAGGACGCTGCCTGCCAGACCGGGCTGTCGGTCTCGCTCCGAATCGAAGAGCACAGCTCATCGATCTGCTCGACATCACCGGTAAGCGACGAGAAGTCGCCCGATGTCAGGCTGTCCTTCATACCCGTCATGAGCCCCATGGCCTTTTGCGCGTCCGCCTGGACCTTTTTGGCAGAGTTGAACAGCATGAAGCCGCTCACCCCTCCTGCGACCAGCACGACGGCAACGATCGCGGCGACAACGATCGCAACGGTCTTCTTCTTACGGCGACCCTTGCGGTGACGATGTTTCACAAGCCCCTCGTCGGTATAGCTGGTCGAAGAATCACCGGACCCGTAAGGAAGATTGAAGTCGAAATACTCCTCTTTAGCTCCCGACCCCTGGAAAACGTCATCGCTTTGGCTCGAAAACGGATCATCAGAAGCAGGCTTGTCCGCGTCCAGAGGAGGTAGGGGCTCAAAGGAGGTCTCGGCAGTGCGAGGTTCGGGTATCTTGGCGGGGCCACCGGCCGGAATCTTCCTTCTGCCCGATGTCGCAACGGCATCACGCTTCTTGGACTGCTCGTGCAGGGCAACAAACATCGCCGTTTCCCCAGGATTCGAGCGCGGCGTCGGCTCGTTTTTCTTCGGTGACGAATTCATCGGGGGGCGCTGACCATCGTCGCCCGTATTCTTGAAATGATTTCCGGCCATGAAATGAGGCTCCCTATGCAAAATTGCTATTAACGTTAAAACTTTACTCATAACAAACGTTCATATGCGCCGATTCAGCAATTCTCCGCATGAATCCGTCCCGCTCAAGGCGTCCGCAGCGCATATGCTGCCGTCATACCGTCAGAAACATCATCACGATAATCATGGCAAAGCCGATAAGGTCAGTCGGCAGAAACACCGTTCCCAGCATGATGGCGCTCGTGATGGTGGCCGAGACCGGCTCGACGGTGCCGATAAGGCTCGCGCGCACCGACCCGATATCCTTAACACCTTGCATATACAACATATAGGCCAAAAAGGAACCGACGATGACAAAAACCGCGAGCGCCTCGATACCGCTCGCATCAAGTGCGGGCATATGGGCCCAAGGCTGCACGAAGACACTCGAGACGACACCGGCCGTGAGCATGGCCGATCCGGTGACGATCGGGCTGCCGTACGTAGGCAGGATCTTGGCGGGGATCACTGCCATGCAGGCCGCCGAGACGGCGCACATCAGACCCGCAACCAAGCCCTCGGGAGAAATCGAGAGGCTCGTGGGGTCGCCGCCCGTGGCGATCAGGAATGTTCCGCCCAGAGCCAGCGCGATACCGAGCACCTCGCGGGGGCGCGGCGCCCTATGCGAGATCACGCAGGTATAGCCCAAAATGATAACGAGCTGCAGGCATTGCAGCACCGTTGCGGTACCGGCGTTGGTAAGGCGAACGGCAGACAGATAGCAGAACTGGTTGAATAACAGCCCAAACACCGTGAACAGCAACAATTGCCTGCGATCGGCGGGTGTGGTCCAGATCTTTATAAGACGGGCGCGATCGCGCGTGAGCACAACGGCCATGAACAGCAAGCCGGCAAGCACCTGGCGCGTGCTCATGAGCCACAGCGTGTCTACGTGGTAGGTGTCGAACAGGTAGCTGGCACTCGTGCCCGAGAATCCCCAGAAGGAACCGCCCACGAGCGTGGCCAGCACGCCAACGAGCATTTTACGTGTCGAGGCATCGTTGAGCCGATCGCGCCACGCCTTGCGCGTGCGCCGGCTGAGCTCATCGGTCCCCTCCGGCACCGGAAGCATCTCATCGTTCTCGCCGCGCACTCCGCTCATCCCGCTCCTTCGAAACACATTCGCAACATATCTTCAGTGCGACCCACCTTACCACGCCCCTGCAATTGGGGACGTAGAAATTTAGCAGGTCGGGCACATCGAGGCACAGACCTGCAAAAACGCTACGTCCCCAACTGCAGGTCAGTCGTTGTTACGGCGCTTTTGTTCGCGGATCTGCTCGATGGCGTCGCGCAGGGCTGCCTCGTCCTCGGCGCGGGCGACATCTTGTGTCGTCTTGACCAGACGGCGAATCTCCAAAACAAGCAGGATCACAAGCGGCAGCACGATCAGCGGAAAGAACAGCAACGGGTTGGCAAGCAGCGACACGACCACGCCCAACGCGGCCGATATGAACACCACGCGCCCCACCACGTTGGCCGCCGGCACCGGATCGGCATCCTCGGCCTCGTTGGCGTCTCCTTTGGTGTGGTACACGGGAGAGCCATCCGATGCCGTATCGATCGAAACGATACGGTGTGTGTTGAGCGATCCGTCAAGCGCTTCGTCAGTCGAATGGAACGTGATGATGTCGCCGACTTCGTAAGCCCGTGACGAATCCGTCTCCACCACGATCAGCGAATGCACGGGAATCGCCGGCTCCATCGAGCCGGTGAGCGTACGCATGAATCCATAGCCCATGATGGTGGGGATCTCGCCCGCCGGCGTGAACACGCAACGCAGCAAAACCACGAAGGCGACCATGATGATCACGGTCGCCAACACGTTGACCGCGCGCAAAACGTATTTCATCAACGACCGCTGTCCTCGTCCGAGGCGCCTTCATCGTTTCCACCGGCAGCCCCATCACCCGCGGCGTCGTCGTTTTCGCATCCCGGTTTCTCCTCGCCACGCAGACGAGCGAGCAGGTAGCGCGAAAGGCTGTTGCCCTCGGCACGACGCTCGGCACGGTCGCGATCGCGTTCGGTCTGTTCGAGCTCGTGCACCAGCGAGGAAATACGCTGCTGCATCTCCTCGCGCACGCTCGCGAGCTCGGCCTCGTGAACCCTTTTGGCCGCAGCGACCTCGCGCTCGATCTGACGTTCCGCCTCTTCGCGTGCCTCGGCGATGCGCTGATCGGCATCGGCGCGCGCCTCTTCGGCGGCACGCGTCGCGGCGTCGCGGCCGGCCTCGGCAGCAGCGATCTTGGCACGGGCGGCCGTCTCAGCCTCATCGCACGCCGAGTCGGCGGCGATGCGAGCGGCGTCGATGGCGGCATCGGCGGCCTTTTGAGCGGCAGCAACCTTCGCCTCGCCGTCGGCAATGGCGTCGGCAAGCTTCTCGTCCGCGGCCTTTGCGGCGGCCTCGGCCTGCGATCTGGCCGCAGCGGTATCCCGCTCGGCAGCCAACTTGATCTCCTCGATCTCCAACTCGGCAGCATCCAGCTTGGCGCGCACGCCGGCGAGCTGCTTCTCGGACGCCTCGCGCACACCGGCGAGCACGGCGGCATCGGCCGCTTTGGCAGCGCGCAGTTCCTCGTCGGCCTCGGCCTCCTTGGCGGCGTAACGCTCTTTAGCCACATCCTTGAGCTGTTCGATGCGTTTATCCGCGGACTCCCTGATGTTTGCGACCTTGGCTTCGGCATCCGCATGGGCCGCCTTGACCTCAGCCGTCGTCTCGGCGCGCAGACGCTCGAGCTCACTTGCTGAATCCTCGCGCAGACGCTCCAGCTCGCCCTCCGCCGTCTTCTTGCCCTCCTCGGCATCCTCGAGTGCATCGCGCAACTGGTCGGCATCGGCTTCCGCGACTTGCGCGCGCTGCGTAAGGGCCATCTCGCGCGTCTTGGCCATATCGAGCTCGTCGGCAAGATCATCGCGTTCATCCGTCAGGGCGTTGACTTGAACCTTCCAAGCCTTAAGCTGGCTTTCGAGCTCTTCTGCGCGCGCCCTGGACTCCTCAAGTGCCTTTTCGGCCGCAACCTGCGCCTCGGTGACTTCTTCCACAAAGACGCGGCGTACCTCGACGTCGGGGATATCGGGGCTGTCGACCTCGACCTCTTTGATCTCCTTGACAAACTTGGGCGCTACCGGATCGTGTTGTACGCGATCGAGTTCCTCGAGATTGCGATCGTCTTCGGTCAGACTCTTGAACACCGCATAGTTGTTGATGAGGTTGGTATACATCTGCACCATGTACTCATCGTCAAACGCCATGGCCTGCTCTTGGACATCGATGTTGTAGCCGACCTTGTCATAGCGCTCCATAAACTGCCACAGCTGATAGCACTTGCGGTAGTTGGGATCCTTCATGATGAGGTTGGTGCGCTGAATCGGGCTGCGAACCTGGGCGCATCCGTTCATGATCTGGCAAAACGATGCATTGCGCAGCGCCATGACAAGGCGGCGCACGCGGTCGATCCGCATAAAGACGTCCATGTTGTCGGCATCGTTCTCAGCGAAGCTCTGACGGTTCTTCACCGTCATCTCCACGTTGTACTCGATCTCCTCGTAGGCGTCATCGATCTTGCTGTGCATTTTGAAGCGGTTGCGAATCTCGTTGCCCGTCGACCAGAAGATCACATCGGTACGCTTATCGACAAACGTCAGCAGACGCTGGATCAAATGGTAGATAAAGCGGTTCTCATACAGATCGTAGGTCTCGACGGTGTTGACATTCAAGATCTTGGTGGGATGCACGCCGCCGTCATCGCTCGGGGCCAAAAACTGCGTATTCTGACTCAGATGTCGCACGCTGTCGGCGCTGATCTTTCGAGCGAGCGAGACCGGTACCACCTCTTCCTCGGTGGTGATAAACCGGCGAGGTTTCTCAATGATAGTGTTGATGGCGTCGAGCGAATCCTCAATCATGCTGATCCACTCCTCGTCCACCACCTTGACGAGCTCCTCGCGCTGCTGCTCGATCGTGGTGTCCGAAGCCTGCGCCATCTCAAAGAGATACCGGAAGTAGCGGTCGTCCTCCTGGATGGGTTCCATCTGCTCGGAAAAACTGTTATAGAGGTCCTGAATGGTATCGGACATGAAAGGGTCCCCTTAGTACATGTTCTGGATGCGCTGCAGGTACATGATCGAATCGGGTAAGCCGCCCTCGCCAAAGGTCTTCTCGATGTACTCGATAAGGCCCTTCATCTCGTCGCGGACGAAGCTCACGTTCATGGACTCGAACTTCTTGAGCACCTTGCGTGCGATGATGTAGTCCATGCCACCCAGCTCGGTGCCGCCGCACGCCACGTAGACCGGAATAAAGTCGTACATCTGCTTGATGATACGGTTGCCGAAGGCGAGCTTGAAGCGCGTCTGCAGGTACTGGTCGAGCTTGTGCATCTTGTCGAGCACCTCATCGCTGATCACGTACTGCACCTTGGCTTTCTGGAACAGGTACTGCAGGTGCTCGGCCGTCACGTGCACGCGCTCATGCGGCTCGCATTCGAAGGCGTCGGCGCGCTCGTTGAGCTCGATGGGAATGGCACGGTCGTAGACCTTGTCCGTGATGGTGAAGGTCGAGTCGTCGTTGTTGGCCGTGCCGATAAACCACAGGCTGTCGGGGATGGTGATCTTGCCGTCGTGCAGCCCCTTGGGGTCGCCCTCCCACTGGGTGGGCACCAGGTCGAGTACCCACTCATCGTGGCTCGGCATCTCCAGCACCGATAGGATCTCGGCAAAGTAGTACTCCACACGGGCGAGGTTCATCTCGTCGAGAACGATCATCGACGGATCCTGGCGAATTCCCGCCTCGTACACGGCACGCAGGAACTCCGTCTCGTTGAAGCGCTTGGAGAACTCGTTGAAGTAGCCGAGTACCTCGGTGCGGTCGCGAAAACTCGGCTGCACCGAGACGATGGTCGCAGGGTTATCGAGATAGCGACTGAAGCTGTAGGGCAGCGAGGTCTTACCGGTACCCGAAATGCCCTCGAGAATGAGCAGCTTGGAGGCGGCCATACCGGCCACAAAGCGTCGCACGATCTCGGGCGTGTAGTAGAGCTTCATCTGGCTGCATGCAAAATAACGGTAGTCGTCGACAAAGTCCTCGAGCGAGATGTCATCGTCATATTGCGGCGGCGTCCAGTCGCGATACTTGAGGTCGACGAGCGAAAGCTTGGGAAAACGGTTGGCCTGCGCGATCTCGCGCTCCTCGGCGAGCGTCTTGGCCTCGACCGTGGCCTTGGCCATGGCCGCGGCGGCATCGCTCACCGAATCGCCGTCGAGCGACAGCGATGCCGCGCCCACGGCCACGGGGGCCGTGACTCCCTGGGCGGCTGCAGCGGCTTTACCCTCGTTGAGCACATTGGCCACCGTCGGCAGCTCGTCATCGGTAAGCGCAGAGGCGCCCATGTAGGGAATGCGCTTGGTGCCGCCCATGGCGTTGACCTTGAGCGCCAACAGCTTGTTTTTCTCGTCCATGAGGTCGAGCACCTGCTTGTTAAGCCGACCGATCTCGCGATACAGCGCCTTGTTGGACGTATCGTCGTGCTTGAGCCGACGGTTGATGCGATAGCGATGGACCAGGATGGCGATGATGAGCACCGGCACGGCGATCAGCATGGCAAACAGCACCACCGCGCCGATCTTGCCCACGATATCGAACGTGGTGAAGTAGGTCAGGAAGATGTTGAAGTAATCGATCCAGCCAAACACGAGCAGGTTGAGCAGGGAGCTCACCACGGCGACTACGTTGTAGACGACCTTTGCCAGCATCTCCCAGGCAAAGCCAAGAAACTCACTCACTGTCGTCGCCCTTCTGGTCCTTGGTGGCCAGCGCTGCCTCGGCCTCTTCCTTAAGACGTTTGGCCTCGGCAAGCTTGGCCTCGGCCTCGGCAAGCTGCGAGGCGGCATCCTTTTCGGCCGCGGCAGCGGCACCCGACTCGGCATCGACGATCGCCTTGGCGGCAGCGAGGCGATCCTCCTCGGCCATGGCGCGCTTAAGGTTCATGCCCACTACGATCAGGTGATAGACCTGATAGATAAAGAACAGGAGCATCGGCAGCACGATCACGATCAAAAATCCCATCGAGCTCGACAGGAAGTCCATGACCTGGCCCAGATGGGGTACGGCAAACAGGTATTTGCCCACGATGTCGCCGTCACTGATCACATGCGTGTCGACCACATCGTTGTTATCGCCCTTGGTGGTAAAGCTGCGCATACCGTTGACCTCATCGATCGTGGCGATGCGGTGGGTGTTGAGCGCATACTCGTTGTCGATGATCGTGTGGAACGTCACGATATCGCCCACCTCGAGCTGAGAGGTGTCGCATTTGTGGATGAAGATGAGGTCGCCCTTGTTAAAGGTGGGCGACATCGAATCGGACTGCACGGCCAACGGCGTGAAACCGGCGATATCGGACACGCTGCCGTCCTCGCGCGTGGCGAGCGTGGTAAACGCGTAGAGCGCCGCCACGAGGATGATGATCCACATGATGACGCTCAAAACGACAGATGCGGCCTTCTTTACTGTCTGCATATCTTTCCCAACCAATGTGTCCGACACCACTTGCATGCACCGTCATCGGTGCAGATACCATTTACTCGTCCTCGATGCCTTCAAAGCGCATCGATACGGAATAATCGGCCCCCTTAAGCATATTAGTGCAATTTTCATCCGTTCCCTCGAGCCATATGCGAACGGTTACCGGCTTGTCGACCTCTTCGACAAGGCCAAACATGTCGCTCGCGCTCGTGGCGGCGTTCGTATCGAGCCCAAAGGTCGTGACCGACCCGCTCGTCTGGGCGCCCGCCCCCGCATGGGGGTTGTAGACCCAAGTCCTCCCGTCGGCGGTAAAGCTCATGCGCATCGCGCTCGCCATGCCATCCGTGCTGGAGCTGAACCGCGTACCCGAGGCTCCATCGTCCGCGTCCTGACCGGTCAGGCGCACCGTAAGGTCTTTCTCACTCATAAAGTGCAACGTGAACTCCAGATAGGCGCCCGTCGACGCATCCGCCGCAGAACCGTCCTCGAAGGTAAAGTTCTCGTAATCGCTTGTGGTCACGGGCTGCAGCTTGGACGCATCGATGTCCACGCCCTTCTCGCTCGCAATCCGGCTCGAGATGGCATCGAACCCGAGCGTATGAACATACTGGTCAAACGAACCATGTGCATCAAGATCGAATCGCAGCGCCCCATCGGCGTTGGCGTCGAGCATGAGCATACGGGTCTTGGCGCTATCGGCGATCGAGAACCAGGCAAACGTGGCCATGGCGATCGCCACGAGCGCAAACAGCGCAAGAACCACCGTGGTGGTGAGCCTATGGCGCAATTCCTCGTTTTGCGACGCACTCGCGACATGGGCTCTTTTCATCCGCCGGTCGGCCATCATGCATCACCATCCAACGTCGCATAGAGCCCCACGTGTAAGGTCCCCGCACTCTCATAGAGGTAATCGGCGCTATCGGGATCGGTGCCCTCGATATAGAAGTACACGTCCAACCGATAGGTCTGGCCCAAGGCGAGCGTGGCGAGCGCTTGCGAAGGTCGCCCGGCGTTCTCGTCTGTACCCATCACGTAGGACGTAAAGTCTTGCTTGACGTCGCCTGAGCATGCGAGCCGACCGTCCCGCCAGCCCAAAAGCATACCGTCCGCATAGCCCGCGAGGCCAGTTGGGGCCGTGACGGGATGCTCGGCACGGTGCCCTCCATCAGAACCATCGAGCTCGAAGATATCGCGTGCGAGCACCTGCCCACCACTCGAGATCTTGATACCCACGCGCGCCGCACGCAGCAGCGTGGCATCCGCCCCCTGGGGTATAAGCGAGCCATCAAGATAAAGGTTGACGTTGCCGTTGACTTTAGAGGACCCATCGCCCACAACCTGCGGCCGCAGGTCCACCCAGCCGTGAAAGAAATGCTGGCCATCGGTCGCCTGCTCAAAGTAGGCGGCCTCGCCGTCGGCATTATTCTGCAGGCACTCGGCAAAGCCATCGAGGTCAAACGTCGATACCGGCGAGAGCGTAAGGTCTTCGGGCGCATTGGCGGCAAGCGCCACGTCCCCGCTCGTCGACCACGCTCCGGTATCCGCATCGCCCATCTGCAGCACAAGCTCGGAGGTATCGGAACGTACCGTAACCGAGTTGGTATCGACCTTCATGTTGCTGGTAAACCAGGCATAGGTAGCCACGCCGAGCACGGCGGCAATCGCGAGCGCCACGAGCGCAGCATAGACCCTGCCCCATCGGGAGATTGGCTTTTGCTCGCCCGCTTTTCGCCCTTGGGCAGCATCGTCGCTTTTGAGCATCGTATCTCCCTCCTCTACGCCTTGGACGCCGCGAAGGCAAACGCAAGCGTGAGGCTTCTGGCCTGCGCCTGGGTGATGCAGTTGGCGTCGCAGCCTTCCATGTATACAAAGTAGCGTACGCTTGCCACCTCGTTCGCGGCCAGTGTGCAGATAGGCGTCGCTCCGGCACGCGCTGTGGGTGTATCGCCGGTGCCATCCATGGTGTAGGCACTCACCGCATGTGCGGGATCGGACGCATAGGACCACGACGAGCCCGACCCCTGCACCACCACGTTATCCTGCGCCGTGGTGCGCTGGCTCGCGGCACCTGCCGTATTGCCCAGATCATCGCAGGCAAAGATATGCGCCTGCGTACCAGCCTGTGTCGAGATGATAAAACCGATGCGCAGCGCCGCGAGCAGCTGCGCATCGTTCGTCACGCTCATCTGCCCCTGATAGAGGTAGATATTGAGCGCGTTGGCGCCGCCCTTGAGGTACAGCTCGCCCGTGAGCGCATAGTCCCCGAGCGATGTGGTGCAGTCCTTATAGTCGGTCGTGATGCCGGCAGCGTTTTGGAAGGTACCGCGCCAAAAACGCGTGAGGTCGGCCGTCGATATGGGGTACAGCGTCTTGTCGGCATTGGCAAGCGCAACCGTCGTATCCCACGGACCAGAGGAAGAGAGGCCGATCTGCAGATCGGACCCATCCTCGCTCACGGTATGGGCGACCGGCGTCACGTTGGTGAACCGTGAGTTGCTGAACCAGGCAAACGTAGCCGCCCCAAGCGCCGTCACCAGCACGAGCATCCATGCGGCGACCGCGACCATGCGGCGCCGCGACGAGACGATCTGCTGCAGATTCGAAGTCTTCATGGATCCCCCTAGCTCCGCTTGCCCGCAAAGCGCAGCGCAAGGGATTGCAGGCTCGTGGCAGCCAGGTTGTTGGTGCAATCGGGATCGCACCCCTCGAGCCACACATAAACATCCACCTGCACCGGAGTGCTCAGGCGCTCACCCTTGGCGGCCGCCGGCAACGTGCAGATCTTGGTCGAGGCCGGCTTGAGCTCTATCTTTCCGGTATCCTCGTCGTACTCACAATAGTTATCGCTGGTAAGCGGCTTAAACACCACGGTCTTGCCGTCGGTACAGGTGCTGTCGAGTACGCGAAGATCCTCTTCGTCCCCTTGTCCATCGAGCGTGTTGTAGCGGCGTTCGGGGTTATGCTCGCCCGAAAGCTCGAAGACATACTGCCCCGTCACCCCGCCGCCACGGCCCGGCTCGTGCACCACAAGCCCCACCCGCAGCGCAGTCGATATGGGATTTACGGGATCCTGCTCGCTAAAGTCGATGCCAGAGAGGTAGACATCGGTCGCTGTCGAGCTGGTGGCGAGATAGAGCGAGGTCTTGTAATAGTCCGAGCGCTCGGCCGGGCCAAACAGGCTCGCGAAAAGAGAGCTTTGCGTGGTCCCGCCTGTAAAGCCCGTAACCTTTTGAAATCCATTGAGCACGTTATCGGTCGAGACCGGGTTCAGCAGCCCCGAAAACGAGAGGCCTGCATTGGTCTTGTACTCGCCGTCGTACTCGCTGCTGATAAGAAACGTCACTCCCGTGCCCGCGGCCATCTTGACGTCAGTGATATGACGATTGACGTTGTAGATGTACCAGGCATACGTCACCGCGCCGGCAGCGAGGATCGCCACCAGCAGCGTAACGAGCATCCGGTTGAACTTTTTTCGCAGCGCACGTGAGTCCGGCAAGACCCCTCCCCCATGCCAGATAAACACAACATGAACAGGCAGGTTAAGCCCATAGTATTTCAATGATACGCGATTTTTAACGTGACCCTTTCCCATACTGAGGAGAAATTGAAGACGACTTTCCAAAAAGTCCTTTACAGCACCTGTACGCTCCGCTATATTATCCCTTGCGCATTTGCGCACCCCTTGATTCGGGCGTTTAGCTCAGGGGGAGAGCGCTTCCCTGACACGGAAGAGGTCAGAAGTTCAAATCTTCTAACGCCCACCAACTTGATTCAGGCGATCGGGAATCCGGTCGCCTGTTTTGTAATCTATGGCTTTTGATATTGCAGTCTCCTTTTTGAGCCAGCTTCATGCGACGCGATGTCAACAGCATTCGATATCTAACAAAAAAGCCCCCATTGCTGGGAGCTCTTTCAATCAATGGTGCGGGCGAAAGGACTTCCGCGTCTCCGCTTCGCGGATCCACACCGGCTTCGGTCACCTGTCGGCGTCCTCGCCAGCTCGCTACAAACGCTTACGCGTTTGCTTGACGCTCGCTCCTTCACAGGTTCAAGTCCCCGCAAGGGGCAGATACTAAAAAAGCCCCCATTGCTGGGAGCTCTTTCAATCAATGGTGCGGGCGAAAGGACTTGAACCTTCATGGGGTTGCCCCCATACGGACCTGAACCGTACGCGTCTGCCAATTCCGCCACGCCCGCGTGCTGTTATAGAATAACCGCGTCGGTCCCCAAGTTCAAGAAAAATTTTGCCCGATTTCAAAAAAAGCGGCAACCCGCAGGTCGCCGCCTCACTTTGCCGTCTGTGGCAACTCCAGCGTTATGCGCAGCACAGATGGACGGCAAAGCCGCCAAACTCGCGCTTAAAGTACACGAGCTTGGTAGAGCCATCCGCATTGAGCGCACGCGACTCCTCATTGATCTCGAGCCCGCGCTCTGCAAACCACTTCTCGGCCGCATCGATGTCATTGACCGCAAAGCCGATATGGCCCTTGGTGCCACGACCGTTCTGTTTCATGACCTCGACCACGGTATCGTTAAAATACGACACCGGTGTCTCGATGACAGGAAGGCCCATCATGGTCGAGAAAAGCTCAGCGATCTCGAGCGCATCAGCCGGGTCGGCACCGTTGATGCCAACATGGGCGACATGCAGGTCGAACAACTCAACCGGATTGGTACTCGTCTCGCTCACCATGCGCCCCCTACTGGGCCATGACGTCGAGAACGGCTTTCTCGGCGGCGACGCGGTTCATACCCGTCATGAACGGCACCCCGCTCACATACGGGCAGGTCAGACCCTCGGGAGCAACGGTAGTGGCGATCAGTAGATCGGCACCGTCGTCACAGTGATCCTTGGCCTCGGAGATGGCGCACTGCACGATCTCATACTGGTCGGCATAACCGTTGGCATCGAGCAGGTTCGCGACCTTCTGGGCAACAAGCGTGGAGGTAGCAGCGCCGGCACCGCATGCCAAAACGATCTTCTTCATAGCAGATGTCTCCTTTCGGGGGTTTCCATGCGCCCTAGTTTACCCCACCCGACCACACCGCTCACCGCCGCGACGCTTTTGTACCAGTTTGCTTGCGTATAATGATGTGCCATATTCACCAGCTCCGCCGCGCGCTTGTACGGCGATTAAGGAACCAGTCACCATGCTCGATACCCGAATTCTGTGGACCGCCGTCGTTGTCATCTGCATCGCGGTGACGCTCTTTTTCAGCATCAAGAAGCGCACAACGTTCAAGCGGCTTCAGCAGCTTATGGCCGCCGAGAAGTGGGATGAGTTCGACCGTCTGCTCGATAGCAAGCTCACCGCACTGCTGTACCCGCGCTACAACCGCGACTACCTGCGTCTCAACTCGTATCTGCTGCGCGAAGACCATGCGCACGCCAAGGAGATGTTCGACCTTTTGCTGGGGCTCAACCTGCCCAAGATGCAGCGTGTCGACTTGGTGATCAAGGCGTTCAATTATTATGCGGGTCGTGAGAACAAGGCCAAGTCCAAAGAGCTGCTCACCGAGATCAAAACCTATGAGGGCGACCGCGCCGAGACGCTCAAGCACGAGTGCCAGCTGATGTATGACACCATGATTCTCAAGCGTCACAACGATATTGCCGAACTTGAGCGCATGATCGATGAGACCGACGGCGACCGTCTCAAGCGCGGCCGTCTGGAATATCTGCTGGCGCTGCAACATCGCAACAAAGGCGACGAATCGACGTTTAACGAATACGTGGCCAAGGCGGCACAGGATTCGTACGCGCCCACGGACGCAGCATAAGTTACGCGCGACCATGTGCTAGACTTTTGCCGTCACGGGGGCGTGGCGGAATTGGCATACGCAGGAGACTTAAAATCTCTCGCCGCAAGGATTGTGGGTTCGAGTCCCACCGCCCCTACCAAGCATTAAAAACGCAGCTCAGAGCCTATATCGCTCTGGGCTGCTTTTTGTTGCCGTGTTTCAATTTGGTACCGCTGGTACCGAATCTGGTACCAAATGCCCCCGGAAATTGCTCGAATAGGTCAAATCAGACGAAGGGAAGTAACCATGAACGACATGACCGAAGAGCAGGAACAGCTTCTTGAGTACTACCGTGGGTGCACGCCGATGTTCAGGCGCAAGCTCATGGACTACGCGCTAAACGTATGGACCGAGAGCGAGGGTCGCCGGACGCTGTTCGAGAAGACGGGCGTATCTCCCGACTCGATTGAGACAGGCCGCGATGAGGCCATGGCCCTGTACGACCTCTGCGATGAGTTTGGGCGCTGCGAGGTCGAGGACAGCGTCGAGGCCATATGCCGCGACGCATTAAACAGGAAAGGCGGCATCGACGGCCATCGCGTGCCCGGTCAAGAGTAGAATCCCCATCAAGGCCAGTGAATGGAGTCTGCCATGAAGAGTAGTTTCTGGGTCTATGCCGTGGGCATCATGCTCGCGCCAATCATCATCCCCGTGCTCGTTCTCAAGTTCCTGCTGGGCAGGTAGCATCACCCCACCGGGCAGGGAATCGGCCGCTCCCGTCGGCCGCTACTAAGCCCCTCGGGGTAGCAACGAAACAAAAAGGCCGTCGGGCGTTTCAGCCCCGCGGCCCGGCCCCGTTCAGCGCGTCGTGGCGCCTGAAAGCCTTGTACGCGACCTTCTTGCACTTGTCGTACGGGATGCCGAGCCGTGCGCTGAGGTCATGCCAGTCCTCGCACTCTAGGAAGTGCGCCCCGGCTATCTCGTATGCCAGTTCCCCGAGCGCGGGCCTCAGCTCCTCAAGGCGCTCGTAGCCCCTATCCAAGATGCGCTCCTGCCGTCTCATGCAGTAGAGCGCCCTGACCCTCCTCGGGTCTTCCTCCGGGCGCATGAGGTCGATTCTCCTCCTCGCCCTCTGCCGCTCCATGTCACGCGCCACGAACCAGTAGCAGCGGAACTCCGCGAGGGTCGGGGTTATCTCGCCCTGTCTCTCCATTCCCGCTCCCGTGTCATCAAAACGAATATCGAACGCAATTCAGGATACCCCCTGCCGCGCCACAGAATCGGCTCAGACGGCATTTCAATCGCTTGCCCTATAACGTGGACGGTTGAACGGCAAAACGGGCGAATATCGGCACTGAGAGCCTTATACGCTATATGTCGAGATGAATCGCCACGCGCTCCGATTCGCCCCTCTCATCAAGGAGGGACTTTGCCGAGCCTGTTGAGGCGTTTAAAAAAGACCCCGCGCTCTCAACGTTAAGGGCGCGGATGTTCTAAAAAGATATAGATAAAGCAACATTTCTAGCAGGTGCTTGGCTCAGGCTCGCGACTGCGGAGATTTTAAAAAAGAACCCCCTGTTAAGAAAAAGGGAGCGAGGTCAGAACCCCGCTCCCCGCAAGCCTCTAGAGCGTCACGCCCCGGGCCTCCATGTACGCCTCAAGACGCGAGGCGAACGACTCCATGACCGCGTCGAACCACGGCCCGCCGTCCTCCATGACGATTCGGGTCACGCCCTCTGGGGCGTTGTCCCTCCACGCCCTCCTGCCCTCGGGCGTGGACGTGTCGTAGACCCCGGAGTCGCCCGGGTCGTACTCAAGCGAGCCGTCCGGGGCATACGTCAAGCTGCCCGCCTCAAGCGCCTCCATGCCGTACTCCTCGACTACGGACGATGCATCGATGGTGAACTTCTCAGTTGCTTTCATGGTTGCTTTCATAGTTGTCTACCTCGCTATATTCGAATCTGTTGTGCGCGCCGTCGAAAAGGAATGTCAGCGGCTTATCTGCCGCAGACATTCCGCCGAACCTGTTTTTGACCACGAACAGCTGACGCTTGCCGTTCGGGTCATCCGGGTCGCGTTGGATAATCGAGGCCGATAGGGCGTCGTACTCGATGTTTCCCGACCCCTTAAAAGCGTGCATATCGGGGGCTTTCCCGTTGCCCGCCCTGCTACAGCTTGCGAGGGCGATGATGGGTATATCGAGACCGACCCCGAGTTGGTTGAGCTGCTTGGAAACAAGCGAGACTCGGCTGTACTCATCGCTCAGACCTTCGACGTCGACAAATTGGAGGTAGTCGACAATCATGAGGTCAAGCCCGGATTCAGCTCCGGCCTCTGTCGCTGCGGCCAAGCCGTCCAGACGGTGTAGTTCCTCCGAGTCGGCGATTAACAAGCCCGAGTACTTCTCGCTGCACGTTTTAGCAGCTAGGGCTACTGGGTCCGTTTTCATGAACTCGGTTACGAACCTGTCGACCGTGCCGAGCCGTTTCGCCTCGGAGTCCTTGCCCCGTGCGTCAACCGCCAGTTTCCATACCTCTCCCCAGCTAAAAGGACTGCCCGTCGATATGGAGCAGTATGACAAGCATCTTTCGATGCACTGATTCCGGCTCATCTCAAGGCTCGCATACATGATGTGCGCCCCACTAAGGGCGCTCATCATGCCGAGGAAAAGCCCGAACGCCGATTTTCCGCTCGCTGGTTCCCCTCCTATGACGTGGAGCCCGGGACGGAAACCCCCACCGAGCATGTCGTCAAGGGCGGCGATATTGCTGGGAACGGGACTCTCTGCGTTCAGATAGCCGGTTTGGAGGTATCCGAGCGTTGTGCCGTACCCCTCGGCGAACTCATCCCAGCTTTTCATCGCTCATCTCCTGAAATGGGATATAACTCTCTCGGTTTTCGGCCCGATGGTCTGTGATACACCTTGACCATCGGGGTCGCAGAACTAACCGGACAAGAAGGGTCTCCAAAAGAACCTTCTTTAAAGGTTCTTTTGGGTGGTGATTCAGGGTTACCACCTACTTGTGAGTAGCTGGGGGCTCTGGACCCCAACCTACTCTGGTCGTCTCGTTCGATTCCGTCGCTTTCAAAAGTAGCTGGGGATTCAGGGCTACAAGCTACTTTTGTAGGTGGTGATTCAGGGTTACCACCTACACCTGTAGCTGTGGAGTCTGAACTACCAGCTACCAGCAACAGGTCGTAAGTCGCTGCTTTCCCGTTGTGGCCCCTTTCGCGCGTTTTGATAAAGTTTTTGTCTTTGAGGTACTTCACCGCGTTGCTGACCTGCTCTTGGGAAACCCCGAGTACCGTGGCGATTTGGGCCGTCGAGTTCGACGCCCATGGCCCGTCGTCGTCCCCGGTGTACGCATGGAGCGCGAGATAGACGGCATCGTAGAGGGGCAAGCCGTGATGGTACATCCCGACGACCTCAGGGACTCGTAGTCGGATGTACGGCCCCACTATACCGAGAGAACGGTCCGGGCTAGTCCCTTGGGTCGTCATTATCACCGCCGTTCGCATGGCGCTTGCGGTAATCAAGCTCTTCCCCGATGAGACCTATCCATGATTTCGTGTTTTCGAGATAATGCCTCTTGGTTTTATCGAGGTAGTGCGTTGTCTGCCAGTAAAGTTGGTCGTTCAACTTCTCGAAAGCGCACTCAAGTTGAAACGTCGTTTTCTCGGGAATCTCGTACATCTCAAATGGGGGCGCGTAGCATCCACAGCGCGCTTTTGACATAGGCGCCCCCTACCATCCGAGCATTTTGAGGGATTCGGGAACGTTGATGAGCCACTGCTCTCGCACCTTAACCGCTTTGAGCTCCCCGGCTTTTACCATGCGATAGACGGTGCTGTAGCTGAGCCGCACGTACTGTGCGAACTCATCAATGGTCGCGGGGTCGTTGATAGTGTCCTGAGTGATGGGGCGAATCGACTTCTTACAATGCTGGACTGGCATGGCGTCCTCCTATAGTTCTCGTTTTTTGCTCATGAATGTCAACGTCAACGAGGCTAACTTAGAGGAGGACATATAGACCTGTCTATATAGGCCTTTACCTGCGGATATATCAAATGATGCCCATGGTTCAATCGAGCCTGTTATCTTGAGCGCGTGGTTTCAGGCGAAATTGGAAGAGAGATAGCGTCGACATAGTGGCGCTATCTGCGAAACGCTACGACTTTTTCTCGGAATCAGTGAGAAAGCGTCCTACGGTTTCAGTCTCGAATTGGCTAGGAACCAACTTGCGTGGATAGGCTGAGAGCAGCTTGCCGATGAGTTCCCTGTCTCGACCGTCCGTCTCGAAATGCGAAAGGACCATGCCGGACACTATCTTGAGGACTGCGGCGTACTCTTCGACCGTCAAATACGACATGGCGTTATCAAGCAGGTTGTGAGATTGGACGACGTTTCGTTTCACGTTTTCCTCGCTGTCGTCTGTGACGCTACGGAGCATTGAGGTGAAATTCGCCATAACGCAGTAAGCCCTTAGCCCCTTAATGGCACGGCGTGCCTTTTCGCCGCTGCTCTTGGCAATCGCGCTATACACCTGTTTGCAATATTCAGTGTCCGTTGAGGTTCTGCCGCTTTCACGGTCCCTTATTTGCCATTCGCTCAGGTCGATAGCGTTTGCGAGTTGTTTTTGGGACCAACCGGCAATGAGACGCATTTCTTTAGCTGCTCGGCTCAGGTCATCGCGGTCAACGCAAAACCAAGCCTCGCAAACCTCGCTGATTTCCGGGTTCGCGCTTTCGTAGTCATCTTCAAACTCAGAGCAGAGGCGGCAGTAATCATCGACTTTCATAAGCTCCGGCTTCATGCTCAGCCCTCCGTTCCGGTCAACAGCTCAAGGATGTTGTTGCTAGAGGAGTGCTGACCGCCAGCCTTGTCCATCATGACGGCAGAGAGACGTTTCGCGGTTGGGTCGGCGCTCGCGTAGACGTTGAGCGTCATCGCTGCGTTCGCATGCCCGAGAACGCTTGCGGCGGTTTTGACGTCTCCGCCCGCAGCGAGATAGCGCGTCGCCCACGTGTGACGCAGGTCGTGGAACGACGGCAGACGGCCCTCGGTTCCCTTGATGCCTATCGTTCCCGCTATGGCTTTCCATCCCTTGCTGAGCGAGTCGGGGCTGAAATAGCCTTGTACGTCGCCTATGACGTAGTCGCTTGCTCCGACCGTCTGCCCGAGTTCTCTGAACTCCGCCTGTTGAGCCTTGAGCCATTCCTTGAGAATGGCGACAAGGCTGTCGGGAATCGGAACGTCTCTCATCTTGTTGTTCTTTGGTACCTTTTCGTAGGTGCCGCCCTCTCCGCGCCCTATTGCGCCCCTGACCCACAAGACCTTGTTGTCAAGGTCGACGTCCTTCCACTTGAGGGCGCAAATCTCGCCCTCGCGCATGCCCGTGAACAGGGCTATTCGGGAACCGACTGTTACAGGGGTCTGACTGAGTGCCGCGAGTAAAGTGAGAGTATCGCGGTAGCCCTTTGCCGTGAGGGCGTTGATTCCCTCTTTCTCTTTCGTTTTCTTGGGTGGCTTGATGCCATCGCAAGGGTTTCTCAGCAGGACCTCGTTGTAGACGGCTTGAGTCATGACCTGCTTGAGCAGCCCCAGCGCTCTCTTCACGACCGAGTAGCCCAGACCGCTTGCGGTAAGGTTCGCGCTCCACTCCTCGACTTGCTTCTTTTTGAGGTCCTTCACCTTTACTTTGGCGAATCCATTGACCCCGTTCTTTGGGTAGCCGTTGCGGATGTATTTGGCGGTGGAGCGGTAGTTCTTGACCGTCGACGGCTCTATCGACTTCGACTTTTCCCAAATGTCGATAAAACTCTCTACATAGTCGGGAACGAAGGTGTTCGCCGCTCGGACCACCTCGGGCAGGTCGTCCGATTCGAGTTCCTGTTGCTCTAGCTCCCTGAGCCAGTCCTCGACCTCGCGCTCGGCGGCTTTCTTCGACTTTGCCTTGAGGGTCTTCGATTTCTTGTGGCGCTTGCCGTCATCGTCGTAGTAGTCGACGAATCCGCGAAAGGCTCCGGTGTCCTTGCGTTTCTGGACATATGCGGTCGTGTATCTCTTCATCGAAGCCCCTCCGCAGCTCGGTACCACTGGTACCAAATCCGGTTCCAAAATTCATTGAAACCGTGCTAACTGTTGACTATTATAAGCAAACAGAGAGATAGATACAGGTCTTTTAGCAGCGATAATGTTAAATCAGGGGAAAACAACGGCGAACATCGAAAAATGGGATGTGAAAACTTAAAATCTCTCGCCGCAAGGATTGTGGGTTCGAGTCCCACCGCCCCTACCATAAGCACTATAGAGCCCAGGTTCTCGCAGTAGAATCTGGGCCCGTTTTCTAGCGGATGCCGATGGGACTCGAACCCGCGAGGTCCCTCAGCTCAAATCGGGAAGCCAGCCGATCGTCGTGGTACCGGCGTCGAGCGCTTCATTGATGGTGGTAGCCATACCGGCGAGCAAGCTGTTCTCGCTCACCGTAAGGCGATCGTAGGCGCCGGCACGCATTAGCTCGCGAATTACCACGGCGCCCGCCAAAATCACCCGCGCGCGCTTAGGCTGGACTCCCGGCAGCGCGGCAATGCCTTCGACATCAAGCTTTACCATGCGCTCGATGGCTCCCGAGACCTCCTCGAGTGTCAGCTCTTTAAGATGGACAAAAGATGAATCGTACGGCTCAAGCTCATGCACAAGCGCTACGAGCGTCGTAACAGTGCCTCCAACCGCAACCAAACGCCGCGCACGCTCGAAACCCTGCGGCAAACCGGCAAAATAAGCATCAAACTGCCCACGCGCCCACTTTGCCGCCGCCTCAAGCTCACCCGCGGCAGGCGGAAGCGTCGAGAAAAACCGCTCGGTTACGCGACGGCATCCGATATCGAGCGACCTCGTCCCCTCGAGCGCAAATATCCCACGCTCGGGTGCATAAAGGCCGGTCGCCAGCTCCGTCGAGCCGCCGCCCGAATCGGCAACGATGATACGCTCTCCCGCAAAGTCATGAGCGACACCGAAAAACGTCAGGCGAGCCTCCACGTCACCGGGGATCACCGTGGGCTTGAGCCCCAGATCTCGAAGGCCGTCGAGCAACAGCTCGGCATTCGAGGCATCGCGCGCCGCACTCGTGCACGTGGTGCAGATACATTCGGCACCAAAATCACGCGCTTCCTTGACGAAAACGCGACACGCCGTGAGCACGCGCTCGACGGCGGCCTCGCAAAACCGTCCCGTGGCATCGACGCCCTCGCCCAGATCGGTGATCTCGGTATGCTTGGAAGACGAGAGGATCGCGCCGTCGGCCACCTGGGCCAATACCAGTCGTGAAGACACCGTTCCCAAATCGATCGCGGCAACGCTGTGCGCGGCATCTGAACCCGTCATGGGCAGCCCCTATCTCTTTGTCGATCCTCGTCAGTTGTTGCCGCTCGATGCAACTTCTTGGCCCTCGACCCCGTTGAACATAAACACCGTATCGAGCATCTTGATGTACCACGGAGCGTCTTGGGCGACCTTTTGCTCGGCCGCCTCGACCTTGCTCGCCGCCTTTGCTTGCGATGAATCCTTCTTAGCGGAAGTATCGTCATCCAGGCCCTCGATATTGATCTTCTTCTCCCCCGGCATGACCAAGCCGAGCTTCTCGGTCGCAACGTCTTTGATGCCATCCTCAGAGAGAAGCTTATCGACATCCTTTTGAAGCGACTCGTTGTACTCCTCGCGAATCTTGACCTGCTGAGCGAGGATCTCGCCCGAACGCTTGGCCACGTAAAGATCGCGGACGGGAAAATACAGCCCAACACCCACGGCAATCAAGATGAGGGCAATGAACAACGGACGTGTTGTGCCATGTGTAAAGTCATACAACGCCTTGATGACGCTGTTGTCATTGGCGTAACGCATGAAGTTGGAGTTTTGCAAACGACTCGAAGCAGTCTGCCGCGGCTCCCTTTTTGGAGCTTGCGCCTTGGCTTGACGCCTCTGCGAAGTACGACTTGATTCTTGGCGATTCGACATCCGCTGACGTCCCTCGGCGCGCCGATGCGCATGTCCATCATCCGCAGCAGATGGCCGCCGATGCAGCTGCGATCCGTCGGGCGAACTCCATGCGCCCGAGCGGCGCGCACCGCCCAGCGGCACCGTGCGAGCGCGACCAAAGCCGGAGTCGGCAAAGCCGGCAGAATACATCATGTTGTCTTGAGTTCGTTCCATGGGCGCCTTGTGCGGTTGAGGTTTGTTTGCGCTTAGTACATTAGTTATAGCACGAGCTTGCCCAGCCCCTTTTACTCGACATAAAAAAGGCGCCGGGCCGTGTATGGCCCAGCGCCGTGCGAGGCTGTCATCCCCTCCAAAGGAATGGCCCGCCGTCTGATCCTAGCGGATGTTGTAGAACGCGGCCTTTCCGGCGTAGCGCGCACTACCCTCGAGCTCATCCTCGATGCGGATGAGCTGGTTGTATTTGGCGATGCGGTCACTGCGGCAGGGAGCGCCGGACTTGATTTGTCCAGCGTTAACGCCCACGACCAGGTCGGCGATCGTCGAGTCCTCTGTCTCGCCGGAGCGATGGCTCACGATGCACGCATAGCCGGCCTCCTTGGCGGTCTCGATGGCCTCGAGCGACTCGGTCAGCGTGCCGATCTGATTGACCTTGACCAAGATGGCGTTGGCGGCACCCAGCTCGATACCCTTCTTAAGGCGCTCGGTATTGGTCACGAACAGGTCGTCGCCCACGAGCTGAACCTTGTTGCCGATGCGGCGGGTAAGCTCGACCCAGCCGTCCCAATCCTCCTCGGCCATGCCGTCCTCAATGGAGATGATGGGATAGGTGTCGACGAGCTTCTCCCAGTAATCGACCATCTGGGCGCTCGTGTACTCGACGCCCTCGCCTTTGAGCTCATACATGCCGGTCTCGGCGTTGTAGAACTCGGTCGACGCCGGATCCATAGCGTACATGAAGTCGACACCCGGCTTGAAGCCGGCCTTCTCGACGGCCTTGGTGATGTACTCGAACGGCTCGGCATTGGTCTTGAGGTTGGGCGCGAAGCCGCCCTCGTCGCCCACGCCGCCACCGAGACCAGCCTCATGCAATACGCCCTTGAGGGTGTGGTAGACCTCGGCGCACCAGCGCAGGCCCTCGGCGAAGCTCGGAGCGCCCACCGGCATGATCATGAACTCCTGGAAGTCCACGTTGTTATCGGCATGCACGCCACCGTTGAGGATGTTCATCATGGGCGTCGGCAGCAGGTGCGCGTTAACGCCGCCCAGGTACTGGTAGAGCGAAAGTCCCGCGGACTCAGCGGCGGCACGCGCGACGGCCAGCGACACGCCCAGGATGGCGTTGGCGCCCAGCTTGGTCTTGTTGGGCGTACCATCAGCGGCAATGAGCGCATTATCGACAGCTCGCTGATCAAAGGCATCGAGCCCCACGACGGCCTGGGCGCACTCCTTGTTGACGTGCTCGACGGCCTGGGTCACGCCCTTGCCCAGATAACGACCCTTGTCGCCATCGCGCAGCTCACAGGCCTCGAACGCACCGGTCGAGGCACCCGAGGGCACCATCGCGCGACCAAAGCTGCCATCCTCGAGCACGACTTCCACCTCTACGGTGGGGTTGCCGCGGCTGTCGAGGACCTCGCGACCGTAAACGTCCATGATCTCACTCATGCTTGTCTCCCTCTCACTTGGAAACATGTCGGATGCTCGCGACAGGGCCCGCACCCAACCAGTGTGCCTCCTATAAGTTAGCTCTGTCGCACTTTTAGCATTATGCCCTAAGTTAACCAAGGGATACAATAGTCACGCAAAAGCCACCAAATCTCGTATCTTGGAATAGTGGCTAGTTTTAACAGATATGAGTCAATAATTTTTATTGATACCCCCTGCTGCTCGATACGAAAAGGCGTTCACCGCGTGAACCGCCCGTCAATGGACATCGTTTTTGACTGTAACGATGCATTCGTTTCCAAAGCCGGCCTACAAAGGCGGTGAAAAGCCGGTTAGTTCGGTTAATAGAGGCCGAACAATGCCCGATCCGATGACTGTTTGACTCATATCTGTAAAAGTTAACCACATTGCAAACTGTTATCAGTTTCGTAGCAGCGAATCAGCGCCATTAAAAGAAAGACGCCCTACCGATACGCCGGCAGGGCGCGCATCGTCAATCCTCTTTGGCCTTGGCCGCATCCCACAGGCCGTTGAGCTCGGCAGTTGAAAGGTCTTCGAGCTTTGTGGACCGCTCCGAACCCATCCGTTCCATCTCGGCCCAACGTCGGCGAAACTTTGCGGTCGAGGCGCGCAGGGCGCTCTCGGCGTCGATACCCTCTTTGCGCGCCACGTTCACCAGGGCGAAGAGCAGATCGCCAAACTCCATCTCACGTTCGGGCGTCCCAGGCTCCTCAGCCTCGAACTCGGCGCGTTCCTCGGCGACCTGGTTCCACACGGCCTCGGCCGAATCCCATTCGAAGCCGACGGCAGCCGCCTTGCGCGACACCTTCTGCGCCTGCATCAGCGCCGGCAGATGCGTCGGAACGCTATCGAGCAGACCCTCTGCCGGTTTGTCCGCCTTCTCGTCGAGCTTAACGCGGTCCCAGATCTTGAGCACATCGTCGGCACTCTTCGCGTCGGCATCACCAAACACGTGCGGATGACGACGGATGAGCTTTGCATCGATATCGCCTGCGACATCGGCCATCGTGAACTCGCCGGCGTCCGCGGCGATCTGGGCATGCAGCACCACCTGCATGAGCACGTCACCGAGTTCCTCGCGAAGGTGCGCCGCATCGTCGGCCTCGATGCAGTCGAGCGCCTCGTAGGACTCCTCGATCAGGTTCTTGCCGATGCTCTGATGCGTCTGTTCGCGGTCCCACGGGCAGCCATCAGGCTGACGCAAGCGCCAGATGGTCTCGACCAGATGTTGCAACTCGGGCGCGGCATCGACAAGCGTCGACAGGACCCGCGTTCCCTCGGCATTCTGCTTTGCGACGTCCGCCGCCATGGCTACTCCTCCTCCAAGATGACGTGACGGAAGGCACCGTTCTCGTAGATGCCGTAGCTGTGCGTTCCGTCCTTGGGAATAGAGACACTACCAGGATTGAAGAGCCAGAGCCCGGGATGCGCCGCGCTTTCCTCGTTGACCTTGATGTGCGTATGCCCGTAGACGAGTGCGGACCCCGCGGGCAGCGCCGGCGCATGATCGACGCTGTTGTGCATGCCCGCACCAAAGACGTGACCGTGCGTGAGGAACAGTTCGCGACCGGTCTCGTCGAAGAGCGTGGCGTAATCGGCCATGACGGGAAAGTCGAGAACCATCTGGTCAACCTCGGCATCACAGTTTCCGCGCACGGCGATGATCCGGTCGGCAAGGGCGTTGAGCAGCGGGATCACACGCTTGGGGGCATAGTCGCGCGGTAGGTCGTTGCGCGGTCCGTGGTAGAGCAAATCGCCGAGAAGCACGATACGGTCGGGCTGTTCGGCCTCGATTGCGGCGACGAGGCGCTCGGCCCAATATGCCGAGCCGTGGATATCGGAAGCAATGAGATATTTCATGATTGGTTCCTTTCTGCATGCTCGCGGTGCGGCACCGAACGCATCGCCGTGTGCATGACCTCTTGCAACGGCACGCCAAACGCGCGCGCCAGTTGTGCGCAGTCCTCGTATTCGGGCGTCGCGCGCTCGCTTCCATCAGGCAGCGAGACGATCTTCATCTGCACTTCGCCCCACGGGGTGGCAACTCGCTCAAAACGGCGCGGCAGCACGGTGCGCTCCATCACTTGGCGGCGAATACCGATCGTGGTCGTCTCTAAAAAGATGATGTCTTGCAGGCGCTCGACATCGTCTGGCGCGCAGATGACCTGAAGCTGCCAACCCGGGCGGTCCTTCTTGCAGAAGACGGGCAGCCAGTGGACCTCGCGCGCGCCCGCCTCGCGCAATCGATCCGCGGCATAGGCGAGCACCTCGGATGTCGCGTCGTCGATATCGCATTCCAACTTGACGATGGTGTCGGGAGCCCGTTGCTCCTTTGAAAGCCGCCCCTTCGATCCCTGCATCTATGCGCTCTCCTTCGGCTCTTCATCCAGCAGTGCTGCCTCCCATGCCTCGGGCTTGAAGCCCGCGAGCACCAGGTCGCCGGCAACCACGATCGGCCGCTTGACGAGCATGCCATCGGTCGCGAGCAGCGTGTACGCCTCATCATCGGTCATACCGGCATCAAGTTTGGACTTGATGCCGAGTTCGCGGTACTTCATACCGCTCGTGTTGAAAAACCGGCGGAGCGGCAGGCCGGAACGTGCACGCCAATCGGCGAGCTCCGCTGCCGAGGGATTGTCCTCGACAATGTGGCGCTCGACATACTCGATACCGTACTCATCAAGCCACTTCATGGCACGGCGGCAGGTAGAGCATTTGGGATATTCAAGAAGCAAAACAGGAGTCATTGCGGGCACCTTTCGAGCTGGTTTCGGCATATGCGCGATTGTACCCTGCCGGCGGCGTCCCAGTACAATGCTCGTAGCATCATCGACGCAAAGGAGCGCTCATGTCCGCCTGCCCACTTATCGACTGCCACACCCACACCGCGTTCTCAGACGGCGAGGCCTCGTTTGAGGATAACGTGCGTGCCGCCGCCAAGATGGGTTGTCGCATCATGGTCTCGACCGACCATCTTACCCTGCCGGCGAGCATGGATGCGGCAGGCGAGGTGCAGGTCTTGGAATCCGACTTACCGGCACATCGCCTAGCGTTCGAAAAGGCCCACGCCCTTGCAGCACAGATAGCACCGGACCTCGAGTTCATCTACGGCTTCGAATGCGATTGGTATCCGGGTTGCGAGCCGCTCATCGAGCGCTGGAGCGAAGGGGCCAGCGTGCGTTTGGGTAGCGTCCATTGGATCGGCGATCCCGGCGATATCGGAGCCGGTGCGGCCGGTGCGGCGGAAACAGGAAGCGCCGCACGCCCCGACACGCCCGAATCCTTGTGTGGCTGGATTGACGATGGCTCCGACCTGCATGTTTGGGAAAACTTGGGCGTCCATGGCGTATGGAAGCGCTATGTGGACGTCTGGTGCACCGCCTGCGAGAGCCCGCTTGACTTCGATGTGATGGCACACCCCGACCTCGCCCGCCGCTTTGAGGCCGAAGGACTCGCCGCCGACTTCGATCTTGCCCCGTTCTGGAATCAGATGGCCGAGTGCGCGCACGACACGGGCCGGCGCATCGAGATCTCGACGGCCGCCCTGCGCAAGGGGCTCTCGGACTACTACCCTGAGGCGGGACTCCTCTCGCAATTCGCCCACGCCGAGATCCCCATCACTTTTGGATCGGACGCACATCGGGCCTGCGATATCTGCTGGGGCATTCGCGACGCCCAGGCCCACGCCTACGAATGCGGCTACCGCAGCTTCGATATGCCGCATGCCACCGGCGAATGGGAGACGATCGCACTCGGTTAGCGACGGCGCGCGTTGAGTTCGCCCGCCAGCTCATCGAGCGTGACGCCATAGCGTTCAAGCGTGACGAGCAGGTGGTAGACAAGATCCCCCGCCTCATAGCGAATATGATCGTGATCGTTATCCTTGCAGGCCATGATGACCTCGCTCGCCTCCTCGGCGATCTTCTTGAGGAGCTCGTCCTCGACATCGGTCAGAAGGCGCGCGGTGTAGCTCTTCTCTGGCGATGCATCGCGACGGCCGTGAATGACCTCCGCCAGCCCCGTCAAGGTCTCTCCGATGTCGCCGGGCTGGACATTTGCAGTACGCACTCCCATGTCTGATTCCTTTCTGAAGTCTAATCGAGCCGTTTGAAGAAGCAGGTGCGGTTGCCGGTGTGGCATGCAGGGCCCGGCGAGTCGACCTTGGCCAGCAGCGTGTCGCTGTCGCAATCGGCCCACAGCTCGTGGAGCTGCTGCATGTTGCCGCTTGTGGCACCCTTGTTCCAAAGCTCCTGACGGCTGCGGCTCCAAAACCACGTGGTGCCGGTCTTGAGCGTAAGCCCCACGGACTCTTCGTTCATCCAGGCGACCATGAGCACCTCACCCGTGTCATATTGCTGCACCACGCACGGAATCAGCCCCTGCGCGTCATAGGTAAGCTCGGCCGCAGTTGTTACTTGCTCCATTTAGAAATCCAATCTCACGGGAATTCCCTGCGACGCCATGTATTCCTTGACTTGACGAATGCTGAACGTGCCGAAGTGGAATACGCTCGCGGCCAGCACGGCATCGGCCTCCCCCTCGATCACGCCCTCGGCAAAATGCTCGAGCGTGCCCACGCCGCCGCTCGCGATCACGGGGATGGGAACGGCACGTGCCACGGCGCGCGTGAGCGCCAGGTCAAAGCCGGCCTTGGTGCCGTCGCGGTCCATGCTGGTAAGCAGAATCTCGCCGGCACCGCGACGTGCAGCCTCTTCGGCCCACGCGACGGCGTCGATGCCCGTGGGCGTGCGTCCGCCCGCCGTGAAGACCTCCCATTTGTCGGCATCGGGAGCACCGGGGAGTCCCACGCGCTTGGCATCGATCGCCACGACCACGGCCTGGCTGCCAAACGCCGCGGCAGCCTGGCTGATCAGCGACGGGTCGCGCACGGCGGCGGAGTTGAGCGACACCTTGTCAGCGCCTGCCGCCACCATGGTCCGCATGCCCGCAAGATCACGGAACCCACCACCCACGGTATAGGGAATCGCCAGCTCCTCGGCCGCATGCGAGGCCATGTCAATCGTGGTCGCACGATTGTCGCTCGTGGCCGTGATATCCAAAAAGACAACCTCGTCGGCACCTTCGCGGTCATAGGCGCGGGCAAGCTCCACCGGATCGCCGGCATCGCGCAGCGACACGAAGTTGACGCCCTTGACCACACGGCCGTCCTTAACGTCCAGGCAAGGAATCACGCGTTTGGTCAGCATGAGGCCTCCTTTCCCCGAGCGGCGGCAAGCGCCTCGGCAAGCGTGAAGTTACCCTCATAGATCGCACGACCCGTGATGGCGCCCTCGATCGCATCGTCGCCCGCAGCGGCCAGAGCGCGGATGTCATCGAGCGTCGAGATGCCGCCCGAGGCCACGACGGGAAATCCCGCAAGCTTGGCCACGCGACAGTAGGCATCCACGTCAATGCCCGTCTGCATGCCGTCGCGCGCGATGTCGGTGTAGACGAGATGTTTGAAGCCGAGTTCCGCGAGCTGCCCCACGGCTTCATCGAGCGAGAGCCCCGCGCCGTCGCGCCAACCGTTGACCTTGACCTGGCCGTCGCGCGCAGCGATATCGGCCACGAGCAGGTTGCCGAAGCCCTGTGCCGCCACCTCGGCAAAGCCCGGCTCGGTCACGAGCACCGTACCGAGCGCGATGCGCGCCGCGCCGTAGCCGGCAAGCTCGTCGATACGGGCAAGCGAACGCACGCCGCCGCCCACGTCGACCGAGATGCCATCGACTTCGCAAATATCCTTGATAGCGGCCGAGTTGGCGGCGCGCGCTTCCTCGTCCTCTTCAAAAGCAGCCGAGAGATCGACCACGTGTACCCAGCTCGCCCCCTGTTCGGCAAACGAGCGGGCGATGGCCACCGGGTCGTCGGAATACACCTTGCAGCGGCTTCGATCGCCACGCTCCAGGCGCACCACGCGCCCGGCTATCAGATCGATAGCGGGAAACAGGATCATGCACGCGCCTCCTTTGCAATCTGAACGAAATTCTCGAGAATCTGCTGCCCTTGTCCGGACGACTTCTCGGGATGGAACTGGCAGCCCCACACATTGCCATGGCGCACGATACACGGAAAGCTCCTGGTATAGTGCGTGCGGGCGAGCACATCGTTCGCATCGGCGTCGTCGGCCACGGCGTAGCTGTGCGTGAAGTACATGTTGGCGCCCTCGGCAAAACCGGCGAGCAGCGGGTCTACCGCGCCGGTCGGCGTAAGGCGCACCTGGTCCCAGCCCACATGCGGGACCTTGAGCCGGGTCGATTCGAGACGCATGCACGAGCCTTTCATGATGCCCAAGCCCTTGCACCAACGCTCAGCACCGCCTGCCGGCACGCCCTCGTCGCCACGCTCGAAGAACAGTTGAAGCCCCAGACAGATGCCGAGCACCGGCTTGCCGGCGGCCGCAGCATCAAGAATCGCCCGCTCCTCGCCGTGCTCGCGCATAAAGGTAATGGCATCGTAAAAGGCGCCGACACCGGGAATGACCAGGGCATCGGCCGATGCCATGGCTTTTGGATCGTCGCTGGCGCACGCCTCGGCGCCGGCACGATCGAGCCCGCGCACCACGCTCGACAGGTTGCCCTTGTGGTAGTCGACCACCACGACGCGCGGCGCCGCCATTACAGGCTCCCCTTGGTGCTGGGGATGCCGTGCACGCGCGGATCGAGCTCGCAGGCGGCACGCATCGCACGGCCCACGGCTTTGAACGCCGCCTCGATGATGTGATGCGAGTTCTCGCCCGCGAGCTCGCGCACATGCAGCGTGAGCTTTGCATCGCGCGCGAAAGCATAGAGGAACTCGACGGCAAGCTCAGTGTCGAACGTGCCGACGCGCTCGGTGGGAACGGGCAGGTCGCAATACGCCTGGCCGCGGCCCGAGATGTCGACGGCGGCCATGACGAGCGTCTCGTCCATCGGGATAGTCACGTCGGCAAAGCGCGTGATGCCCACCTTGTCGCCGAGCGCCCGGCTAAACGCCTCGCCCAGCACGATACCCGTGTCCTCGACGGTATGGTGCGCGTCGACATCGATGTCACCGGTCGCATGCACGGTAAGATCGAACAGTCCATGGCGACCGAAAGCGTTGAGCATATGGTCGAAAAACGGAACACCGGTCGCGATATCGCAGACACCGGTGCCGTCAAGATCGAGCTTGACGGTGATATCGGTCTCCCCCGTTATACGGGTTACCTCGGCGGTGCGAGCCATCTACATCTCCTCCTTCACGAGGGCGGCAAACGCCGCCAGAACCTCATCGTTCTCCTCGGGCGTGCCCACGGTGATACGCAGGCAGTCCGCCAAGCCCGGTGCATAGCTGAAGTCGCGCACCAGGATGGAGCGCTCGTCGCGCAGACGCTCACGCACGCGCGTGGCACCCGGCGTGCGCACGAGCACGAAGTTCGCCGTGGACGGCCACACCTCAACGGGCAGCCCCTCGGTCGTCATGGCGCGCAGGGTGGCAACCTCGCGCTCGCGTTCGGACACGATCTGCGCCACCACGGGCGCATAGGCATCGCGAGCACAAACCGCGGCCGTCGCCGCCGCCTGGGTAAGCACGTTGACCGAGTAGATCTGACGAATCGCCGCAAATACATCGATGACATCGGGCGCCGCGATCACGTAGCCCAAGCGACAGCCAGCGGCACCGAAGGCCTTGGAAAGCGTATGCAGGATCACGAGGTTGGGGTGGTCGGCAAGCAGCTCCTGGCACGTGGACGTAGCGCCAAACGCCTCGTCCGCGAACTCGATATAGGCCTCGTCGATCATGACCATACCGGGGCAGGCATCGCACAGTGCGGCGATGAAGTCGCGCGGAGCGAGGTCGCCCGTCGGGTTGTTGGGTGAAGTCACGATCGCCAGGTCGCACGCCGGTGCCGCATCGAGCACGGCCGTCTGGTCGAGCTCGAACGTCACCGGGTCGCGCCACACGTCGCGGACCTCCGTCTGGCAGAGCGAGGCGAAAAACGCGTACTCGCTAAAGCACGGCGGGCAGTTGAGAAGCGTGCGCCCCGCGCCGCCAAACGCCAGCAGATAGTTATAGAGCAGCTCGTCGCCGCCGTTGCCCACGCAGATGTTCTCGCGTGCCACGCCATGCCAGGCAGCAAGCTCGTCACGCAGGTCGTTGGACATCGGATCGGGATAACGGTTGAGCGGTGTTGCCGCCAAGGCCGCATCGATCGCCTCCCGCACGCCCACGGGCAGCGGATAGGTGTTCTCGTTGGCCGAGAGGTTGATGCGCGTGGGCGTGAAGTTGGGGTCATAGGGCTCGATACCGGCCAGATAGGGCTGGACGAGCTCCTTCATGCGCGCCGAAAGCTCAGCCATGCTATTCCCCCTTCGCCGCGGCGGCGTCGAGCGCCGTCAGATCCACGCCGCCGGCAACCGTATCGACCGCGTCGCCCGGCCACGCGACCTTCGTGAGGTCGGCGGCGGCCAACGATTCGGCGCTCACGGCGTCCTCGCCCTCTTCGAGCACGCGACGGCGAAGCGCCGCCGACAGCGCGTGAGCCCACAGACCCTCGGCCTCGGCCAAGCGCTGCGTAGCGGGAGCATCGGAAAGCAGTCCCTCGGGCGTATAGCAGATAACGCTCGAGCGCTTGACGAACTCCTCCACCGAAAGCGGGTTGGAAAACATGGCCGTGCCGCCGGTCGGCAGGGTGTGGTTAGGGCCGGCCACGTAATCGCCGAGCGGCTCGGAGCTCCAGGCACCCACAAAGATGGCGCCGGCGTTGCGGATACCGCCGAGAAGGCCCATGGCATCCTTGCAGTGCAGCTCCAGGTGCTCGGGCGCCACGGTGTTCACGGCCTCGACGGCAGCCGCCATGTCGGCGGCGACCACGATCGTGCCCTCGTTATCGAGCGAGGCGCGGGTGATCTCGGCACGCGGGGACTGCGCCACCAGAATATCGATGCCGGCCTCGACCTCGCGCGCAAACGCCTCGTCGCAAGTCACCAGATAGCAGGCGGCCAGCGGATCGTGCTCGGCTTGGGCCATCAAGTCGGCCGCGACCACCATGGGTTTGGCCGTGGCATCGGCCAGCACGCAGACTTCAGACGGGCCGGCGACCATGTCGATGCCCACATCGCCCGAGACGATCTGCTTGGCCGCGGCCACAAAGGCATTGCCCGGACCGGTGATCTTGTCGACCTTGGGAATGGACTCCGTTCCATAGGCCAAGGCGGCCACGGCCTGGGCACCGCCCACCATATAGATCTCATCCACGCCGCCGAGCTTGGCCGCCGCGAGCGTATAGGGGCTGATGAGGCCGTCCTTTTGCGGCGGGGTCACCATGACCACGCGTTTGACGCCCGCGACCTTGGCGGGAATAGCGTTCATGAGCACAGTCGAGGGGTACTGCGCGCGACCGCCCGGTACGTAGATGCCGGCGGCGGCGAGCGGAGTCACCTTGACACCGAGCATCGTGCCATCCGGGCGCGTGGTAAACCAGCTCTGCTCGACCTCGCGCTGGTGGAACTCACGAATCTGGCGGGCGGCCTTCTCGAGCGCGGCGACGAACGTCGGATCGAGCCCTTCGAGCGCGGCGTCGATCTGCTCCTGCGGCAGACGGAACTGCGCAAGGTCCACACCGTCGAAGCGCTTGCAATAATCGCGCACGGCGGCATCGCCGTTGGCACGCACGTTTGCCACGATGTCGCGTGCGGCGTCCACGATGTTTTGGGGCAGCACGCCCTTGCGATTGAGTTGGTTGGTAACGAGGCGCTCACCGGCAGCGAGCTTGATGGTCTTCATATCGGTATCCCCTATCGGTCGAGGTTGAGATTCAAAGTTTTACGGCGCCCGCGACAGGTGCGGCTACTGTGCCGAACCCGCGACGGGCTCGAAATGGAGATCCTCCACCGACGCAGCCAGACGGTCGGCAAGTTCACGCACGCGTGGATCGCGGCGGGCGGCTCCGGGGTTCACGAAGAACCGAGCCGTGCAGTTCATGATCTCGCCGGTGATCACCAGATCGTTATCGCGCAGCGTGGCACCGGTCGCCGTGATGTCAACGATACGGTCGGCCATCCCGACGATGGGTCCGAGCTCGATGTTGCCGTGCAGCGAAACCACCTCGGCGTTAACGCCACGGCTCGCATACCAAGCGCTCGCGATGCGCGGGTACTTGGTGGCGACGCGCAGCGTGCCCAGGCGGGCATAGTTGCGCTCAGCTTGGCCGGCACGCCATGCAGGCTCGGCCTCGATAAAGCGGCAGCCGCCATAGCCCAGATCAACGAGCTGCAGCAGCTCGACATCGGCCTCGATCAGCGAATCGTAGCCGCAGATGCCGCAGTCGGCACCACCGCAGGCGGCGAAGATGGGAGCGTCGGTCGGGCGCACGATCACAAACTCGATATCGCCGATGGACCCCTGCAGGTCGCGGCCGTGCACGATCAGTTTGCGGCCCGGATCGGCAAATTCGGAGGCATCGATACCCGCCGCCTCGAGCACACGGATGGTATCGGCCTTGAGAGAGCCCTTGGGCACCGCGATGCGCAGGGGGGCAGCCGTCGGGTCGGCCACATCGTCCTCGTCGACGGCGCCCGCCGCCTCCAGGCGCTCGAGCGAAAAGGCGAAGCCCGCCGCCGGTACCTCGATACCGCGACCGAAAACGCCGGTGAAGATGGAGTCGTAACGCCCGCCCGAGCCGACGGGATCAGAGAGTCCCCCGGCATAGGCCTTAAACACCAGGCCGGTATAGTAGTCAAAGGAGTTGGTGATGGAGAAGTCAAAGGAGATGAGACGAGCATCCGCCTCGTCGAGCCCCTCGAGCAGGGCCCGCAGCTCAGAGGTCGCCGACCCCCAGACGCCGGCCGCAAGCAGCAGTTCGTCCACACGGTCGAGCACCTCGGGGCCGCCCGCAAGGCGCGGCAGTTCGGAGATAGCGGCCTTGACCGCATCGCTCTCGGCGCTCGCCTTGACGCGCGCATCGAGGTCCACGAAGTTGTTGGCGTGCACCAGGCGCAGGGCCTCATCCGCCAGCCCGCGGTCCTCGCACACGGCGAGCAGTGCCTTGAACGGACGGACGCTACCGCAGACGATCCGCTTGCCCGCGAGCCCAAGCGAGCGAAGGGCCTCGGCCACCATCGAGACGGCCTCGATATCGCCCGCCGCGTCGCCCTCGCCGATCAACTCGAAGCCCAGCTGCGTGAACTGACGCGACCCGCCGGCGCCACGCGTGCGCTCACGCACCACCGGCGCCTCGTAGCGCAGGCGCAGCGGCAAGTCACCGGCACCCATGCGATTCGCGACCAGACGCACAATGGGCAGCGTGTTGTCAGGGCGCACCACGAGCAGGCGCCCGTCGTCGTCGAACAGCTTGAACGGCGTATCGGCCAGACGCCCGCCTTCCTCGAGCCCGGCCTTGTCCTCCAAGATGGGAGTCTCGACCGGCAGGTAATGATGCCCCTTGAAGCAGCCTTTCACCGTCTGCGCGATTTCCTCGCGTGTCTGAGCCTCCTCGGGCAGGATATCCCGGAATCCCCACGGCGTGGCTGTCATCTGGTGAGCCTCCTCATACGTTGCGACATATATACAAACAAACCGGCATAGCTCCGCCGGCTTGCTCGATACTTTAGCATACTAGAGTGCTCGCAGCGTAAATACTCAGCAAACCACAAGACGCGTATTCATTTTGAAACAATTCGATATCTGCTGCCGCTACATCGAAGCGATCACGGTCACGAGCGGGATCGTCAAGATTGAGCAGATGATCGACAGGAACGTGCACTGCATCATGGGACGCGAATCGCGGCCGTACTGAAGACAGTAAAGCGTGCCGTTGCTGCCCACGGGCATGGCCATGTCGAGCACGAGCGTAAGGATGAAGATCTCATTCATGCCCGGCCAGACGCGTGCCACGGCAAGGCCCGCAAGGGGCACGATCAACAGGCGCCCCAGCACGGCCACGTAGGCGCGCCAGTTGGTGAGCATATCGAGCGGACGGTATCGCGAGATGGAAGAACCCATAAGCAGCAGCGCCGCCGGCGTGGTCATGGTGCCCACGATGTTGATCGAGTCACCCAGAACACCCCAGTCGGTCCAGCCCGTCAGCACCACGATAAGCACGATGACGCTCGCGATAAGCCCGGGGTTCTTGGCACAAGCCGCCAAGCTGCGGAGTGTTTTCTTGAAGCCGCCGCCGATGCCGCTAAAGAGCATCTCCCCGATGGTAAACATAAAAATATTCATAGGGATGAGCGAGATCGAGGCATAGAGAAGCGCCTGCTTACCGAGCACCGCCTGGATCACGGGAAAACCGATAAAGCCCGCGTTGCCGAAAAGCACAGCAAAGCGATACGAGCATTCGGTGCCGCGCGGCGCACGCATGAGCGCCGGGATCATAAAGGCAAGGGCGATCGCCAAAGCATACATCGCAACCGTCAGCCCCATGAGCGAGAACGTGTCCGCGACACTCGGCAGCTTGACATCGTCACCGAGGGCCGATGAGAGCACAAGGCATGGGAGCGCCACCTTGAGCAGCAGGCGCGAGAGCTCACGCTCAAACTCGGGCTGCATGAAGCCCAGTTTGGCAATCGCCCAACCCAGGAGAATCGGCAGCGAAACCGTCACCATCTCCAACGCCACGCTCGTAAAACTCATCGCTCACCTCTCCAGCCGTACATCGCGAACATCAAAACGAACAAATCATATAAAAATGTAGCACGTTGTCGTTTCGGGTCTGCAACAGCCTGCGTGTTCCACTCGGCCCCAATCGCTTGGCAGCCCCGTCTTAAATCCGCACAGTTCTCTCCGTCCCGCGCTCCCAATCTGCGCAGATTTCAGACATCCACGACATGCCTCGTTATAAAGTCTGAGATCCGCACAGATTCGAGCCGATACGCAGCAGAACCTGTGCAGATCTCAGATCACGATCCTATATGTAGGCCGAGAAGTCGGCTACTCGTTGTCGCCGGCGGTCATCTGGGTTGCGGAGAGCACACCATCGGTTGCGGCAGCAGCGTCAGGCCAGACCCAATCGGTGAAGGCGGGGTGATCGAAGCCCTCGTCGACGGCGAACTGGAAGGCCTCATCGCGGAACGCCTCCCACTCGTCGATCTTCGCCGCAAACTTGTCCGCGTCGACCATACGCAGCACATCGGCCGCAAGCGCCCAGCGATCCATATTGTTCAGGCGCAGCATGTCAAATGGCGTGGTCGTGGAGCCCTTCTCCTCGTAGCCGTGGACGCGGAAGGCATCGTGGCCCGGACGGTTCCAGATCAGACGGCGGATCGTGCCGGCATAGGCGTGGAACGCAAAGAGCACGGGCTTCTCGCCGCGGCCGAAGAACTCAGCCCAGCGCTCGTCGGAAATGGCCTGGTCGTTCTCGCAGACGTTCTGGATCTTGAGCAGATCGACGACATTGACGAACCAGACCTTGATACCCAGCTCGCGCAGCATGTCGGTAGCGGCCAGGGCCTCGAGCGTCGGCACGTCGCCGCAAGTGGCGACCACAACGTCGGCGTCGTCGAGAGAATCGGCCGTGGATGCCCAGTTCCAGGTAGCGATGCCCTCGGCAAGTTCGGCGCGAGCCTCATCGACGGTCTGGAAGGTCGGGGCGGGCTGCTTGCCACAGAAGATGGCGTTGACGCAGTCGGTGGACTGGTAGACGCGCTCGGCAACGGCAAGGGCCATATTGGCGTCAGCCGGATAGTAGGCGTTCACGATATGCGTATCGTTGGCCTTGTTGAGCAACAGGTCGATAAAGCCCGGGTCCTGGTGCGAGAAGCCGTTATGGTCCTGACGCCACACATGGCTCGACAGCAGGATGTTGAGGCCGCTGATAGGGGCGCGCCACGGAATCTCGCGCTTGGTGGCCTCGAGCCACTTGCAGTGCTGGTTGACCATGGAGTCGACGACGTGCACGAAGGACTCGTAGGAGCTCCACACGCCGGAGCGGCCGGTGAGCACATAGGCCTCGAGGAAGCCCTCGCACTGGTGCTCGGACAGCTGCTCCACGACCTTACCGGAACCGGCGAGCAGCTCATCGTTGGCCTCGTCCGCGTAGAAGCCGGCGTCCCACTGCTTCTTGGTCACCTTATAGGCAGCCTGCAGGCGGTTGGATGCGGTCTCGTCGGGGCCGAAGATGCGGAAGTCGTCAATGTTGCGGGCCAGCACATCTGCCGTGTACTCGCCGAAGACGCGCGCCGCCTCGGTAGCGCCCCAACCGTGGCCCTTCTCGGCCACGGGGACCTCGTGGGCGTGGATGTCGGGCAGCTCGAGCTCTTTACGAACCTTACCGCCGTTGGCGTTGGGGTTGGCGCCGATACGCAGCTCACCCTCGGGCATGAAGGCCGTGACCTCGGGGCGGATCTGCCCCTCGGGCGTGAAGAGCTCCTCGGGCTTGTAGGAGCGGAGCCACTCACGCAGCACGCGGAAGTGCTCGTGGGTGTCCTTGGCGCTCGCCAGCGGCACCTGGTGGGCGCGCCAGGAGTCCTCGGTCTTCTTGCCGTCGATCTGCTTGGGACAGGTCCAGCCCTTGGGCGTGCGGAAGACGATCATCGGGTAGGCCGGACGCTTCACGGTCTCGCCGGCCGCAGCCTGGGCGCAGGCGGCCGTCTTGATGTCGCAGATCTCGTCGAAGACCTGCTCGAACAGCGCGGCAAAGCGCTTGTGGATGCTCGCATGGCTCTCGTCATCAAAGCCGGCAACAAAGAAGTGGGGCTTATAGCCCATACCCTCGAAGAACTTGGTGAGTTCCTCGTCGGAGATGCGGGCGAGGATCGTGGGGTTGGCGATCTTGTAGCCGTTGAGGTGCAGGATCGGCAGCACGATACCGTCGGTCTTGGGGTTCACGAGCTTGTTGGACTGCCAAGAAGTGGCGAGCGGGCCGGTCTCGGACTCGCCGTCGCCCACCACGGCCACGGCCAGCAGGCTCGGGTTGTCCATAACGGCGCCGTAAGCGTGGCTGAGCGTATAGCCGAGCTCGCCGCCCTCGTGGATGGAACCGGGGGTCTCGGGCGCAAAGTGGCTCGGGATACCGCCGGGATAGGAGAACTGGCGGAAGAACTTCTGCAGACCGGCCTCGTCATCGGTAATATCGGGGCGAATCTCGCGGTAGGTACCGTCGAGCAGTGACTGAGCCGTACCGGCCGGGCCACCGTGACCGGGGCCCATAAGAAAGATGGCGTTCTGGCCGTGGTCGGCGATCAGGCGGTTGACGTGGCCGAAGAGGAAGTTGACGCCCGGCGTGGTGCCCCAGTGGCCCACCAGGCGGTGCTTGACGTCGGCACGACCGAAATCACGGGTCTCGCCGGTCTTCTCGTCAACAAAATTCTTTTTCATGAGCGGATTGGAGCGCAGGTAAATCTGGCCGACGGACAGATAGTTGGATGCGCGCCAATACTTGTCGACGCCCTCCAGCTCGGACTCGGGGACTTCGTGCCCCAGTTTTTGCCACGGCGTGCCGATGGTCTTGGCCATTACCGGCTCCCTTCGATACGGCCCCCTGTGGGGGACGGTTTCCCATGCTGGAATCAGTCTAAATGCTAAAACGTTTTATCATGCTGAAAAAACGTTTTATCAATCATATATTGGCCGACAGAGCACAAATACGGCGCCTACCTGCCGATAGGCGCCGCACATTTGCTCCATACATGGATCGATGACCGGTGATAAACGTGTTTATTCGTGTTTATCGATATGGAGAACGCTATCTTTTACAATGAGCCGGGGCTCGAGCACAATCTCTTCAACACGTTTAGATCCCTGCCCCGCCAAGCGTTTCACCATGCAGCCAAACGCATGGCCAGCAAGCTCGGTCGGGTTCTGCTCGATCGCGGTGAGCGCCGGTTCAAAGAGCACATCAGCCGCCGAGTTGTCGTAGCTCACCACCGAGATATCCTCGGGAATGCGCTTGCCGTATTCGTGAAGCCGCTTGAGCAGGCCCAACGCGATATTGTCCGAGCTCGCGAATACCGCGGTCGCGTCGGTGGCAAGCAGCGCCTCGGAAGCCTCGTAAGCGCTCCAGATGTAGTATTCGCTCTCGTATTCCAGGCGGGCGTCGATGGCGATGCCCGCCTCGCGCAGCGCGCGTTCGTAGCCGGCGAGACGCTTGCGCCCCGTGTTGGAGCGCCGCGCGTTGACCAGGCAGGCTATGCGTCGATGTCCTTGCTCGATCAGATGACGCGTGGCCATGTAGCCGCCCAGCTCATGGTCGAACATCACCTTGTCGCATGCAAGCCCCTCGATGGCGCGGTCTACCATCACCGCGGGAATCGGCAGGTTGCTGACCTCTTCGCGCAAGGGCCGATCATCGCTGAACTCGTCGCCCACCACCAAAAACACGCCGTCGACACCGCGGTTGACAAGTTGGCGCAGCAGCTCAAGATCGTCCTCGGCACTTCCGCCCGAGCTGGTGATAAAGAGCGCATAGCCGTCTTCGCGGCAACGCTTCTCAAGGCTGCCGGCAAGCGCGGCAAAGAACCGGCTCTCGATATTGGGAACAATCAGGCCCAGCGTGCGCGACTCGCGCATGACCAGGCTACGGGCGATCTGGTTGGGCACATAGTGCTCACGTGCGGCGACCTCTTTGATGCGTTTGCGGTTTTCCTCGGAGATGCGGCAGGGGCGGTTGTTGAGCACCAGCGAGACCGATGAGGGGGATAGCCCCACCTCCTGGGCGATCTGTTTCAAAGTAACTTTGTTCGCCATCCCGGTCCTCCCGACGCATGCGCATAATCCTTCGAATTATATCGAGCGTCCCCCGACCTCGATGATAAACGCTTTACCAATCCGGCAAACGGCAGTTATGCCCCCGCAAACGTGCAATTTGACGCAAAGAGGAGCAGACCGCTTTGCACCGTTTCCGTCGAGGTTTTCAGCCAACGAGGGCTCCCATGGCACAATGGTGCAGAGCAACCTATCCCCTTCGTATCACCGAAAGGTTCCAGTCTCTATGCATGAACATGACTTTTTTAACGAAGACCTGCTGTGCGCCCTCGCCGCAGCCGCCGGCGAGGACAACGTGCTGATGAGTGAGCCCATGCGTGAGCACACCACGTTCAAGATCGGTGGCCCGGCCGACGTCTTTATCACGCCCGATTCCGAGCATGGCCTTATCGCCACACTCGACACCTGCTACCGTTGCGACCTGCCGACGACTATCGTGGGCAACGGTTCCGACCTGCTCGTTGGCGACAAGGGCATCCGCGGTATCGTCGTGGCGCTTGGCAAGGGCCTCTCGAACATATCGTTCGAGGGCAGCCACGTGACAGCCGCCGGGGGCGCCCTGCTTGCAGATGTCGCGCGCGCGGCGGCAGACGCCGAGCTCACCGGAATGGAGGCGCTCTCGGGCATCCCCGGCTCGGTCGGTGGCGCCTGTTACATGAACGCCGGTGCCTACGGATCGTGCATGGCCGACGTGCTCGAATCCGTGCGCGTCTACAAACCGGCGCGCGCGCTCGATGACGGCACCCGCGGCAGCGGCAGCATCATCGAATTCGATGTCGACGAGCTCAACCTGGGCTACCGCAAGAGCCGAATCGCCGATGACGGCTTTGTCGTGCTTTCGGCCACCTTCAACCTAGCGCCGGGCAATGCCGCAATGATCAAGGCCGATATGGACGGCTACCGCCAGCGCCGAGAGGACAAGCAGCCGCTCGAGATGCCCAGCGCCGGCTCCACGTTCAAACGTCCCGAGGGCCATTTTGCCGGCAAGCTTATCATGGACGCCGGTCTGCGCGGCTATGCCGTGGGCGGTGCACAGGTAAGCGAGAAACACTGCGGCTTTATCGTCAACGCCGACCACGCCACCGCCGCCGACGTCGATGAGCTCATCCGCCACATCCAAGCCGAAGTCAAGCAGCAGTTCGACGTGGACCTCGAACCCGAAGTCCACCGCGTAGGCGAATTCTAACACCAAAAAAAGAAGGCCCCGAAAGGGGCCTTCGCTCTATTCCCGTTAGATACCCATGCGCCGGAGAAGCGCCCGAACCCGAGTGGCCCGGACTGCCGGCGGGGCATTAAGTTGATCGCGAGTTCCGCACGAGCCGAAGAGCACTTAATGTGCTCTTCGTGCGAGCAGGACTGTCCGAGCAGGCAACTTAATGCCCCGCCGGCAGTCCGGGCCAACTTGCAGCAACAAAGCGCTACGACAGCGCAACGCCGCCGAGCCAGCCCCACCGCACGCCCGAACCGGTGCCATAGAAGCTGATGAACGAATCAAGCGACTTGGACGTGATGGCGCCCTCGTTGCTCATGACGATGCCGCCGCCCACATAAATGCCCACATGACCATAGAGCAGGCCCGGCGTTCCGGTACCGGAGTGCGACGAGTCGGCCACGATCATGCCCACCTGAAGCGCCGAGCGATCGGAGCTGTAGCACCAGGCGTTGAACATATCGCAGGCATTGCCGCCGAAGTAACCGACGCCGGCATTGCGAAACACGTTGGTGACCCAAGCGGCACACCAGTTCTGACCCGGGGAGGGCGTGGAATAGCATGCGTTGACAACGGCTTGCTGCTTGCCCGATCCACCGCTTTGCTGCGGAGTGCCGCCAGCATAGGAACCGCCGCCCGAGCTCGAACCGCCCGAAGAGGCGCTGCTGCTGGCACTTGCCGCAGCGGCAGCCGCGGCGGCCTTCTTGGCGGCCTCCTCGGCCTGGGCAGCCGCGAGAATCTCGGAATCGCGCTGGGCCATGAGCTCCTTAACGTCGTCGGACAGACCGTTGAGCACGGTCTGCACCTCCTCCTGTTTGGACTGCATGCTCTTCATCTGGGCCGTCTGCTGATCCTTGAGGGTCTCGAGATCGCTCTTCTGCTTTTCGAGATCGGCCTTCTGGGCATCAAGCTCGCCCTGAATCGTCTGGATGTCGCTGATGGCGTCGCGGTCGCTCTGGTTGACCTTCTCCACATAATGGGTGTTTGCCACCAGCTCTTCAAACGAACCCGAGCTCAGAAGCAGCGACAGCACATTGGTGCCGCCCGACTTGTAGCTTGCGGCCACACGATCCGAAAGGTCGCCGCGTTTCTTTTTGAGCTCAGCCTTTTTGGCATCGATCTTGGTCTGGGTCGCATCGATCTGACCCTGAACGCCCTCGATCTTGTTGAGCGTGTCGGCATTCTTGCTGGCCAGCGCCGAGTATTCGTTTGCGATGCCGTCAAGCTGGGCCTGGACCTCGTCGAGCTTGGCCTGGGCGGCACTCAGCTTGTCCTTGGTCTCCTGCGTGGCGTCTGCGGCAAACGCGCGCTGCGGAAGACCGAACAGCACGGCGGCCGAAGCGGCACCAAGCAGCATCTTGAGAGCATCGCGACGAGAATAATCCTGATCGAACAGGGAATCTGCAACGTTTTGTGACATATGTGCTCCGATATCAGTTGTGTGTATATGTCGCAATATCCCGTTAAGCATAGCGCATGTTACCTCGCACCATCCAATTTGCGTAAACGCAGCGCAAAGCCTCGCCGGGCGCCGAAGGCCCATCGATACCCTGCGCTATACTTGACGGCGATATGTTTCTTCAGAAAGGAGACATCGCATGTCAGAGGCACTTAAGCCCGAGGACACCTGCGTCCTTGTCACCGGTGGCGCCGGCTTCATCGGCTCCCATACCGTCGTCCAGCTCCTCGAGGGCGGCTACCAGGTCGTTATCGTCGACGACCTTTCCAACTCGAGCGCCGTCGCCGTCGACCGCGTCAGGACCATCGTGGGCGACGAGGCCGCCAAGAACCTCACCTTCTATGAGGCCAACGTCTTAGACCGCGAGGCCATGAACAAGATCTTCGACACCCACCATGTCGATCGCGTGATCCACTTCGCCGGCTTCAAGGCCGTCGGCGAATCGGTCCACAAGCCCATCGAGTACTACCACAACAACATCGAGAACACGCTCGTGCTGCTCGACGTGATGCGCAACCACGGCTGCAAGTCCATCATCTTCTCGAGCTCCTCGACCGTCTACGGCGACCCGGACAACCCGCCCGTCACCGAGGCCGACCCCAAGAAGCCCGCTACCAACCCCTACGGCTGGACCAAGTGGATGATCGAGCAGATCCTTATGGACGTCCACACCGCCGATCCAGAGTGGGACGTCGTGCTGCTGCGCTACTTCAACCCCATCGGCGCGCATCCCTCGGGCCTCATCGGCGAGGACCCCAAAGGCATCCCCAACAACCTCGTACCCTACGTGGCACAGGTCGCTGTGGGCAAGCTCGCCGCAGTCCAGGTCTTCGGCAACGACTATCCCACGCCCGACGGCACCGGCGTGCGCGACTACATCCACGTCTGCGATCTGGCATCGGGCCATGTCGCCGCACTCAACTGGATGAACGGCAAGACCGGCGTTGAGATCTTCAACCTGGGCACCGGTACCGGTAGCTCCGTGCTCGACGTGATCCACGCGTTCGAGAAGGCCTGCGGCAAAGAGCTCCCCTACAAGATCTGCCCGCGCCGCGACGGCGACATCGCCGCCAACTGGTGCGATGCCTCCAAGGCCGAGCGCATGACGGGCTGGAAGGCGCAGTACGACATCGCCGACATGTGCCGCGACAGCTGGAACTGGCAGAGCCACAACCCCAACGGCTTCGCCGACGCCGAGTAACCACCCGGACACACAGCCATAGTCGCCGTCCCTCGTGGACGTGCCCTCAGACCCCGATCCGCTCCGCGGACCGGGGTCTCTTTTTATGGTTGCCCACCGTTCGCGCGCGCCATGGCACCGCTCGCACAAAAGACCTTCGCAAACAAGGAGACTTTCGTACTCACGCTAACATGTTTAAACAACTTGTTTTAGAATAGACGTGTTTCTGTATGAGCTGTTTGGCCGGCGCGAGCATTCGCTCCCCTACCGGCCACAGAAATAAGGATGGTGAGTATCTTCATGGAGCGTGCAAGCGGTGTTCTCATGCCTGTGTCGTCCCTTCCCGGACCGTACGGCATCGGCGGTTTTGGCTGGAACGCCTACAACTTCGTCGACTTTTTATCGTCGTGCAAACAACACTATTGGCAGATTCTGCCCCTAACGACCACCAGCTACGGTGACTCTCCCTACCAGTCGTTCTCGGCTCGCGCGGGCAACCCCAATTTCATCGATTTCTCCGAGCTCATAGAGCAAGGCTATCTTGAGCAGGGCGATATCGACGGCGTCTATTTGGGTTCCGATCCCACAAACGTCGACTACGGAGCCATCTTCAGCGGGCGTCGTAAGATTCTGGATCGCGCCGCCCGGCGTTTCGCCGCCGACACGCCTGCCGATTTCGATGACTTTCTCAAGGCCAACGACGATTGGCTCGCCCCCTATTGCGAGTTCATGACCGTCAAGGAGGAATTCGGCCTCAAGGCCTTCTGGGAGTGGCCGGAGGAATGCCGCACCCGCGGCGCGGCGACCGACAAGATCTGTGCCGCCAATCCCGACCGCATGTTGTATCACCAGATGGCACAGTATTTCTTCGACCGCCAGTGGAGCCGCCTCAAGGCCTATGCCAACGAGCGCGACGTGCTCATCATCGGCGACCTGCCCATCTATGTCTCGCGCGACTCGGTCGAGATGTGGGCCTCGCCCGAACTGTTCAAGATCGACACGGCAGGCAATCCCGTGTCCGTCGCCGGCACCCCACCCGATCAGTTCTCGGCAACCGGCCAGTACTGGGGCAATCCCATCTACGACTGGAATGCCATGGAGGCCAACGACTACAGCTGGTGGGAAGGCCGCATCCGGGCTGCACTCACCATGTACGACATCATCCGCCTCGACCATTTTCGCGGGTTCGAGGCCTTCTGGGAGGTTCCGTTCTCCTCGCCCGACTCCTCTTATGGCTCGTGGACGAAAGGACCCGGCCTTGCGCTCTTTGATGCGCTCGGAAGCAAACTCGGCAAGCTTCCCATTATCGCCGAGGACCTGGGCTTTCTGACGCCCGGCGTGCTCGAGATGCGCGATACCACCGGATTTCCCGGCATGAAGATCCTGCAGTTTGCCTTCGAGGATGCCAACTCGTACTACCTGCCGCACAACTACATCGCCAACACGGTCGCCTACGTGGGCACGCACGACAACGAGACGGCGCGCGGCTGGTTCGAAGGCACCGCCACCCCGCGCCAGCGCGAGCAGATGGCCCTGTACACGCATCAGGCACCCGGCGAATCCGCTGCCGACGCGCTCAATCGCACCATTGCGGCCAGCGTGAGCGACACCTGCATCTACACGATGCAGGATCTGCTCAACCTGGACAACACCGCGCGCATCAACACACCTGCCACCCTTGGCGGCAACTGGAGCTGGCGCATGCGCGACGGCGCCATAACCCGCGAGCTCGAGCACAAGCTCACCACGTGGACCGAAACCTATTTCCGCGTGCCCGCCCAGGGCGAGATCAAGCTTCCCGATTAGGACCGTGCGCATCCGGTCCGCCATCTGCGCGGGTGCGCATCGGTCGCGCCCGCACGGGCCTCTCCCATCCCCCGTGCGGGCGCTTTTCGTTTTTTCAACCGGTCTCAAAACGACACAACAGGAGGTACCATGCCCAACATCAACCTATCGGAACGCGCCGAACGGGCGTTTGGCAAACCGCTCGAGCAAATCGATGATCGCGCCGTCTATAAGCTGTTGGTCGAGCTCGTTCAGGAGCGCTCCGCAGCCTGTCCGCTCAATAACGGCAAAAAGAAGCTCTACTACATCTCCGCCGAGTTCCTGATCGGCAAGCTGCTTATCAACAACATGATCGATCTGGGCCTTTACGATGAGGTCAAGCAGCAGCTCGAGGCATCAGGCCATGACCTCAACAAGATCGAGGAATTCGAAGTCGAGCCGTCGCTCGGCAACGGCGGCCTCGGTCGCCTGGCGGCCTGCTTTCTCGACTCCATCGCCACACTCGGCCTCACCGGTGACGGCATCGGCCTCAACTACCACTACGGCCTGTTCCGTCAGCGCTTTGTGGACAACCAGCAAAAGGCCGTCCCCGATGCCTGGCTTGCCGATCAGGATATCCTGGTCGACGGAGGCCGCTCCTACACCGTCGATTTTGGCGATTTCTCGGTAACGTCCAAGCTGGTCGACATCGATGTGCCCGGATACGGCCAGGCCACCAAAAACCGTTTGCGCCTCTTTGACCTGGACAGCGTAGATGAGGGGCTCGTCCCGGGCAGCTCCATCGACTTCGACAAAACCCAGATCGCCAAGAACCTCACGCTGTTCCTCTATCCGGATGACTCGGACGACCAGGGGCGCCTGTTGCGCATCTACCAGGAATACTTCATGGTGAGCAACGCCGCGCAGCTTTTGGTCGACGAGGCGCTCGAGCGTGGCAGCAATCTGCACGATCTGGCCGATTACGCCGTGGTGCAGATCAACGACACGCATCCCACCATGGTGATACCCGAGCTTATCCGCCTGCTCACCGTCGAGCACGACATCGAGTTCGACGAGGCCGTCAAGATCGTTCGCTCCATGGTTGCCTACACCAACCATACGATTCTTGCCGAAGCCCTCGAAAAATGGCCGCTTGAGAGCCTGCACAAGGTCTCTCCCGCCATCGCCGACATCATCATCAAGCTCGATGAGGTCGCCAAGCTCGAGCACAACGATCCGCGCGTGGCCATCATCGACGACAACGATATCGTCCACATGGCCCACATCGACATCCATTTCGGTTTCTCGATCAACGGCGTGGCCGCACTTCACACCAAGATCCTCGAGGACACCGAGTTGCATCCGTTTTTTGAGATCTATCCCCAGAAATTCTCCAACAAGACCAACGGCATCACCTTCCGCCGCTGGATCATGGGCTGCAGCCCCGCGCTCGCCGGATTGCTCGACGACACGATCGGCCCCGACTGGCGCCGTACAGGCGATCTCTCCGCACTGGCAAAGTTTGCCGACGATGCCGAGGTGCTCGACCGACTGGCCGCAACCAAGTCGCATGCCAAAGCCGTCATGCGTGAGTTCATGGCGCTTGAGCAGGGCGTGACCATCCCCGCCGACGCCATCATCGACGTGCAGGTCAAGCGCATCCACGAGTACAAACGCCAGCAGATGCTCGCCCTCTATATCATCTGGAAATACCTGGACATCAAAAACGGCAACAAGCCGGCGCACCCCATCACCATCATCTTCGGCGGCAAGGCGGCGCCCGCCTACACCATCGCGCAGGATATCATCCACCTGATCCTCACGTTGTCGCAGTGGATCGCCAACGACCCCGATGTGGCCCCCTACCTGCAGGTCGTGATGATTGAGAACTACAACGTCACCGCCGCCGAGCACGTGATCCCCGCCGCCGACATCTCCGAGCAGATCAGCCTGGCGTCCAAGGAGGCAAGCGGTACCTCGAACATGAAGTTCATGCTCAACGGTGCCATGACCCTGTGCACCCTCGACGGCGCCAACGTCGAGATCGCCGAGCTTGTGGGCAGCGATAACATCTACACCTTCGGCGCCTCCTCCCAGCAGGTCGAGGAGCTCTATGCGCGCGGTGCCTATAATGCCGGCGCCCTGTACGCCAAGCCCGGCATCAAGCTGCTGGTCGACTTCATCACCAACCCGAGCTTCATGGCCACCGGTAACGCCGAACGCCTGCAACGCCTGCACGACGACATCAAGGGCAAGGATTGGTTCATGGCGCTGCTCGACATCGAGGAGTACATCCAGACCAAGGAGCAGGTCCTTGCCGACTATGAGGATCAGAACGCCTGGAGGCGTAAAGCGCTGATCAACATCGCCAACGCCGGTACCTTCTCATCCGATCGCACCATCGCGCAGTACAACGAAGAGATCTGGCATCTGAGCTAACGTATCCGGCGCACACGATCGAACCGCCGCGGGGCGGGGCCGCAAGAGCAAACGCGGCCCCGCCCCTTCTTTATCCCGCTGCAACCGAAGCCGCGCCGCAGCCGTGCACGATGAGTTTTACGCCCCCTATCGCTGCCAAGCAGTGAGCTCCCTAGCCCCGGGGAAGGCCGTCGACTCCTTCGCCTGAAACCTGTCATCCACAGCCCGCCGTCCACAGCCAGCCGTCCGAAATTCACAGCCTGCCACCCGCAGCCTGCCGCACAAAACGAAAGCTCCCCTTCCGTCATGGCTCGGAAGGGGAGCTTTGCGATATGGCTGCGGCGAAAGGGATGGCAAATGCCGCAGTCGTTGAAAGAAGGATTCTGGTCCTCGACGGCTTCTAGATCAGGTTCTTGCCGGAGTCCTTGTCAAAGAGGTGCGTCGCATTCTTCTCGAACTTGAACCAGATGGCATCGCCTGCCTTGAGGGCGCCCTTTGCCTCAAGATCGACCACGGGGATGATCAGCACGAACTGGCCGTCGGGCGAAGTCACGTGCACATGCTCGGTGGAACCCATGAGCTCGGTTACCTCGACGGTGCCCTTGACGGCGCCGGGCTCGCCCGACTCCGCGAGCAGAATCTGCTCGGGACGCACGCCGGCCGTGATCTCCTTGGTGTCGCCGCCCTGCCAGGTCTTGGCAAGCTCGGCGCAAGTCTCGGGAGCCAGCGCGACGTTCATGTCGTCCGTTTTGACGGCAAAGGTGCTGCCCGAACGCACCAGGCGGGCATCGAAGAAGTTCATTTGCGGCACGCCGATGAAGCCGGCCACAAAGAGGTTTGCAGGATGGTTGAAGACTTCCTGCGGGGTGGCGATCTGCTGCACCACGCCGTCCTTCATGACGACGATGCGATCACCGAGCGTCATGGCCTCGGTCTGGTCGTGGGTGACGTAGATGAACGTGCCGTTGATCTCGTGGCGAAGCTTGATGAGCTCGGCACGCATCTGGTTGCGCAGTTTAGCGTCGAGGTTGGACAGCGGCTCGTCCATCAAAAACACCTTGGGGTCGCGCACGATGGCACGGCCGATGGCCACGCGCTGACGCTGACCGCCCGAAAGCGCCTTGGGCTTGCGGTCCAGATACTGGGTGATACCCAAGGTCTCGGCGGCGGCACGCACCTTGCGGTCGATCTCGTCCTTGGGGACCTTCTTGAGCTCAAGGGTAAAGGCCATGTTCTCGTACACGGTCATGTTGGGATAGAGCGCATAGCTCTGGAACACCATGGCGATGTCGCGGTCCTTGGGCGCCACGTCATTGACGCGCTTGCCGTCGATGAGCACATCGCCCGAGGTGATATCCTCCAAACCGGCGATCATGCGCATGGTCGTCGACTTGCCGCAGCCCGACGGGCCGACGAGCACGATAAACTCGTGATCATGTACGGTGAGGTTGAAGTCCTCGACGGCAAGCACGCCGTCCTCGGTGACCTTGAGGTTGTGCTTCTTCTCCTCGACCTTCTTCTTGCCAAAGAGGTGCTTTTTCTTGGACTCGGTGTTGGGGTACACCTTCTGAACGTGCTTGAGAACGATCTCGGCCATGACAATACCTTTCTAGCTGCGGCGCCGCATAGAGACGACGCCGCCGAATCTTGCAAATAACGTGCCGCTCATCAGCCCTTGACGGCACCGGCGACCACGCCGTCGATGATGTACTTCTGGCAGATGATATACATGACGACGATGGGCACGACGACCATCATGATGCAGGCCATCATGGGGCCGAACTCGACATGGCCGAAGCCGCCGCGGAAGTACTGGATCAAAATGGGGATGGTCTTGTACTTGGTGGAGTCGAGCGTAAGGTAGGGCAGCAGGTAATCGTTCCACACCCACATGGTCTCCAGGATGCCGACCGACATATAGGTGGGCTTCATGATGGGCATGACGATCTTAAAGAACACCTGGACCGGATTGCAGCCGTCGATCATGGCAGCTTCCTCGATCTCGAGCGGGATGTTCTTGACAAAGCCCGCAAACATAAAGACCGCAAGACCGGCGCCAAAGCCCAGATAAATGAAGCAGATGTTGAACGGCGTGTTGAACCCGATGCGATCGGCGAGGTTCGACAGCGTGAACATGAGCATCTGGAAGGGCACGACCATCGAGAACACGAACAGGTAGTAGAAGACCTTGGAGATCTTGTTGTTGACGCGCACCACGTACCAGGCGCACATGGAGCAGCACACCAGAATCAGTACGACCGAAGTGACCGTGATGATGAGCGAGCACATAAACGCCTGGGCGAATCCCTGCTCGTTAAGAGCCTGGATGTAGTTGGCGAAACCGTTAAAGGTTTCGGGCGTCAGCAGATCGAACGCCGTGGTGGTGCTGATCGCGGTGCCCTTCTTAAAGGAGTTGAGCGCGATCATAAAGACCGGGTAGATCCAAGCGAGCGAAAGGATCGTAAAGACAACCGTGAGGATACGGTTGATGAGCTTCTCACGCTTCATTACTGCTGCACCTCCTTGGACTTGGTTGCTTTAAGCTGGATCATCGAGATCGCGACCACCAGGATGCAGAAGATAACCGCCTTGGCCTGGCCGATACCCTGCCACGCGATGCCGACACGCGAATAGAACGTGTTGTAGATATTGAGGGCGAGCATCTCGGTGCTGTGCGCGGGGGCGCCGCCGGTAAGGGCGAGGTTCTGATCGAACAGCTTGAAGCCGTTGGTGATGGACAGGAACAGGCAGATGGTGATCGTGGGCATGAGGTTGGGAATCTTGACCTTCCAGAACGTCTGCCACGCCGTAGCGCCGTCGACCTTGGCGGCCTCGATGTAATCGGAAGGAATCGACTGCAGGCCGGCGATATAGATGATCATCATGTAACCAACCTGCTGCCAGAGCGTCAGCACGATCAGGCCGCAGAAACCGGCGGTGGAGTTGAGGGCGATCAGCTGGGCGCCCACATTGGAGAGCAGGCAGTTGATAAGGATCTGCCAGATGTAGCCCAGCACGATGCCACCAATCAGGTTAGGCATGAAGAACACCGTGCGGAACATGTTGGTGCCCTTGAGGTTCTTGCGGGTGAGCGCTTGTGCGATGGCCAGGGCTATCACGTTGATGAGCACCGTGGACAGAAACGCAAACGCCACCGTAAAGAAGAACGAGGTGCCGAACTGTTGGTCGGTCAGAGCACGAATGTAGTTGGATATTCCGACGAACTTAGGGTTGTTGATGGTAATGAACTGGCAAAACGAGAGGTAGAAACCCTGAACGAAGGGAATCACGAACCCGATCAGAAACGCCAGGCAGGTCGGCAGCATGAACAGCGGCCACCAGCGCTTGAGTGCTTTACCCATGAGGGGTCCTTTCAAAAAATACGAGGGGCGGGCAAACGCTCGTCTGCCCGCCCCTCGCCGTTAGTCACATGGCTCGGGCAGCGTCACTTCTTATTCAGAAGCGGCCTTCTCGGTCTTCCAGCCGTCCACGAACGCGCTCTTGACGTCGTCCCATTTGCTGTTGTCTGCAGCGTAGGCGATAAGGGCGCTCTTGAGGTTCTTCTTCCACTCCTCGGAGGGAATGTAGACAAAGTCCCAGGCAACGGTCTTCTTGCCATCCTTGGCCATCTGCACGGCCTGCTGCGAGAAAATGTTGTCGGTATCCTTGGCCTTCTTGAACGGGGCGGTGAGGCCCATCTCCTCGGCGATGATCTTGGTGGCGGTGTCGGAGGTCACGGCCCAGTACATGAAGTCCTCGGTGGCCTTCTGCGCGTCCTCGGAAGCCTGGGAGCTCACGCACCAATAGTTCTCGCCGCCGGAGCACAGACCCTGGTCCTCCTCGCCGTCGACACCGATGTAGATCGGCATCATGCCGAGCTGGTCATCGGTCATGCCGGCCTTGGTAAGGTCGGCGTAGGCCCAAGAGCCGTTCTGATAGAAGACGGCCTTGCCGTTGGCAAACTCGTTGGTGGCGTCATCGCCGGTCTTGCTGGCAAGCTGCGCGGGGTCGCAGGTGGAGTCGGTGATGTACAGGTCGAAAATCTGCTTGTAGTTGTCCAGATAGGTGCCCTTGATCTCCTCGGCATCCTGGTCCTTATACTTCTCGAACTCATAGTAGAGCGGGAGGTTGGCAAGGTGGGTGGTGTAGCGCCAGCTGGAGGAGTCATCCATACCGGCGGAGGTGAAGGCGCCGTCGATACCGAGCTCGTCCTTGCGGGCCTGGATGTCATCGGCGCAGGCCTTGAGCTTGTCGAAGGAGTTGATGTCCTCGGCTTTGTAGCCGGCCTTCTCGAGCAGCTCCTTGTTGTAGATGATGCCGTAGCTCTCCTGGACCCAGTCGATGCCCAGGTCCTGACCGTCGGACTGAAGCACGAGGGAATCGTCGATCAGCTGCTTGCGAACCTTGGTGTCGGACAGATCGGCGCAATAATCCTTCCAGTTCTTAAGACCGGTGGGACCGTTGACCTGGAACAGCGTGGGCGCGGAGCTCTTGGACATCTCGGACTTGAGCTTCTCCTCATAGGTGTTGGAGGCGGCGGTCACGATCTTGACCTCGACACCCTTCTCCTTCTTATAGGCCTTGGCGATCTCTTTCCACTGCTTATCGACCTCGGGCTTGAAGTTGAGGTAATAGACCTCGGCCGCATCGCCGGAAGCGGCAGAGCCGGAGCCACCGTTAGAGCCGCCGCAGCCCACCAGACCCAAGCCGAAAACCGTGGCCGCAGAGCCCGCGAGGCCCAGGAACTGCCTTCTGCTCATATCAGTCTTCATTACAATCCACCCTTTCGCACCTCGGCGACCCTTATCTGAGAGCTGCGCCTTGATGATCGTTGTTGAGGCTATTGCCCCTTTTGCTGACTTAGACAATAACCTTCTTTTCTATTTGTTTAAACAACTATTGCAAGAGCGGTAGAAAACTGCCGGTGAACGGTCAGTGGAGTCTGATAGTTGACAAAAATTGTCTAAACGAGTACATGTAGCCAACCGGCTCTCGCACACCCGGAGCGACAAGCGGGCCGCCCCGCCCTTGATTGCGAATGCGGCCCGTTCACTGTGTCGAACGTGTCTTGGGAATAAGGCAGGGGGCCGCATCAGCGGCGGGAGTTAACCCGATAATGGAAGATCTCGGGATGCGTCCGGGCATGCGTGACCTCGAACAGGATGCCGTCGGCGGTATAGGATTGGCTCTCCATCACCGCCACGCAGTTGTACTTTCCCAGGTCAAGATAGCTGTAGTCCTCATCGTTGGCGAGCTCGACGCTCACGGTACGGCGACTCGCCATGACCTTGACGCCCAGCTCGCCCTCCAGATACGCATAGATAGACTTGCCGGCGATCTCGGGCGTCAGACCCCGCGCCACCGATTCGAGCAGATAGTCATGGTCGACCTGGCGCGCGCTGCCGTTAAGGCTGCGCACACGTACCAGACGAATCAACGGCTCCCCCACCTTGAAGCCCAGACGACGTGAAAGCTGCTCGGTGCAGGTCAGATGTTCAAACAGTTTGACCTCGGTCGACGCCACGGCGTTATTGCGTTTGGCGTATTCGCCAAACGATTCGATCTCCTGCAGGGCACCGAGCATGTCGCCCTCGCCCTTGAGCCAAATCACGCGTACGCCCTTGCCGTGGATGGATTGGACGAACATCTCGTCGGCAAGCATGGAAATGGCCCGGCGTACGGTGTTGCGGGTGCATCCGAATTCCTCGGTGAGTTCTGCCTCGGTCGGAAGCATCTCCTGAAACCCGTAGGTTCCATCGATGATGCGCGAGCGAATCTCGCGATAGATTCCTTCGTACAGGGCCTTTGGCATATCTCTCACCTCTAGATTGAATATCCTCTTGGGACGATAGCATGATTTATGTGCGCCCCACGTTGTTTTTACAATGCAAATAGAATATTAGACCCCCTATCGATGCTCGACGACGGCAATACCGGGACAACTCATCTACAATTCCATTTGTTTAAACACCTGCACGAAATGCGTGGCGATCCGTCAGGCGCCCGAAGGGATGTAGCATGCTGCAGAAAATCCAACGGTTCGGCGGGGCGCTCTTTGCCCCCGCCATGCTCTTTAGCGTCTCGGGACTCATGGTGGGCATCTCCACGCTCGCCACCACGGCAAGCGTCGTCGGCGACCTTGCGACGTACGGGACACTCTGGTATGCCGCATGGACCGTCGTGCTCCGAGGCGCATGGACGGTCTTCAAGCAGCTGCCGCTCCTGTTTGCCGTGGCACTACCCATCGGGCTTGCCAAAAAGCAGCAGGGACGCTGCTGTCTGGAGGCCCTGGCGGCCTACCTCACCTACTGCTATTTTCTAAGCGAGATCATCAAGCTCTCGGGCAACAACCTGGGGCTCCCCTATCCCTCGGATATGGGCCCCGCCACAGGTATCACCGTTATCGCCGGCATCAAGACACTCGATACCGGCGTCGTGGGTCCGCTTCTCGCTTCGGGTATCGTCGTCGCCATCCACGATCGCTTCTACGAGGCCAAGATTCCCGACTGGTTGGGCACCTTCTCGGGCTCCACGCTCGTATACCTTATAAGCTTCATCGCCATGCTCGCCTTTGCCGTCCTGACCTCGCTCGTTTTGCCCGCAGTCTACCAAGCGACCGCCGCGGCGCGCCTCGCCATCTCGAACGCTGGAACCCTAGGCGTCGGCGTCTTTGTCTTCTTGGAACGCGCACTCGAGCCCTTCGGGCTGCACCATCTGCTCTATATGTCGCTGTACTACGACAACCTCATCGTCAACGGCGGCATCTACGCGGCTTGGACCAATCTGATGCCCATAATCGCCCACAGCGCGCGGCCACTCCCCGAGCTGGCACCTTGGGCCGGTTTTACCGCCACCGGCTGGGTCAAGCTCTTCGGCTTGCCCGCCATCGCCCTGGCGTTCTACCGCACGGCGCTGCCCGAACGTAAACCCCAACTCAAGGCCATTCTGGCCCCCGCCGTCGTCGCCTCGGTCCTGTGCGGCGTCACCGAACCCCTTGAGTTCCTGTTCATGTTCACCAATCCCGGGCTGTTCCTCGTCTATGCCGCGCTCTCGTCATGCCTTGCCATGAGTATGAACCTCGCCGGCGTCGTGGGCATCTTCTCGGGCGGTTTGGTCGAGATGTGCGCCTTCAACTTCATTCCGCTTATGAAGACCCATGCGCTCGCCTACCTTGCGGCCCTCGGTATCGGCCTGGCCTTCGGCCTCGTATTCTTTGTCGTGTTTCGAACGTTGATCGCAAGGCTCGACCTCAAGACGCCCGGGCGCGACGTTGCGGGCACGAACGAAACGGGGGCCATCGATTCCGACTCGAGCGCCCCCACCGCCGATGCTGACCGCGAGCTCGCCCGGCGCGTCATCAACCTTCTGGGCGGTGTTTCCAATATCGTCGGCGCCACCAACTGCGCCACGCGCCTGCGCGTCGAGGTCATCGACCCCGCAATCGTCGCCCAAAACTCCGAGTTCGTCGATGCCGGCGCCCTGGGCACCATAGCCGCCGGTAAAATGGTGCAGGTGGTGATCGGTGTTTCCGTGTCGCGCGTCAAAACCCAATTCGATCAGATCATCGGCATCGATCCCAGCCCCAAAGGCGCTCAGGATGCCGAATCTCGCGCTGCCACGACCGACCCTGATCCAGCCATTTGCTTCTTCGATGTCGATGGAACGCTCGCCTGGCAGGATCCCGCTCAGGCGCGTCTGCTTCCCGAAGACGAACGCGACCTCTCCCCTTACCCCAACCAAGCCGTCAGCCAGGCCATCCGCGATTTCGTGGCCGCCGGCAACAAGGCTTTCATCTGCACCGGTCGCGCACCCAGCTGCCTGCACCCCAAACTGCTCGAACTGCCTTGGTCGGGCATGGTCTGCGTGGCAGGCGGCTACGCGACGCTTAACGGGCAGGTCCTGCGCGACGTTTCCATCGATCCCGGACTGGGACAGCGGCTCACCCCCTATCTCGAGGGTTCAGGCGAAGAGATCCGTTTCGAGGGTCTCGACCGCGTTATCCGTATGAGTCCATCGGCCCCCCATGCCCCCGGGTACGCACGCCATGCGGGTGACGCCGTAGCGCAACTCAAAGATTACAAGCCCTACAAGATCTTGATGTCCACTGCGCTTGCCGATACGATTGCCGCCGATCCCGAGCTCAACCCGCAGCTCACTTTTAATCCCCTTGAACTCGATGTGTCCGAGATCTCGCCTCGTTCCTGCACCAAACAGGCCGGCATTCAAGCCGTCCTCGACGCCCTGGGGCCTGAACATGGCACCGTCTATGGCATCGGAGACGCCAGTAACGACGTGGCGCTCCTCCACGCCGTAGACATCGGCATCGCCATGGGCAACGCGCCGGACTACCTCAAGGACCAGGCGAACTACGTGACCGATAGCGTCCAAGAGGACGGCGTTGTCGCGGCACTGCGGCACTTCAATCTCATATAGAGATCGACCGTCCGCCTCGCGTCATGCCCTTCGACAGCAAAACTTCAAGATGTGGCAATATGTATGCGAACATCGCGACCGATTCAAACCAGCGTCAGAAAGAATGCGAGAGACCGTGTCCAGCTCGTTTACCGAATTCCTTGCCCGTCACTTCGACCAGATCAACGACTACCTGGCCACCTTCTTTGATGGGCAGGCGACTTCCTCCGACATCGAACGCTACCTGTATACACCCATCGCCGCCTTCTCGGCCAATGCCGGCAAGCGCCACCGACCGCTCATCTGCATGCTCGCCGCCACCGCGGTAGGCGGAACCTTCGAGAGCGCCCGAAGCGCGGCGGCAGCTATCGAGCACTTCCAGTCGGCCGCGCTCATCCATGACGATATCGCCGACAACGGCCAGCTGCGCCGCGGCAAGCCCTGTATGTATCTCACCGAGGGCGAGGGCATCGCCATCAACTGCGGCGACCTGGCGCTCACCATGGTCACCAAGACCGTGCTCGATGACGACACGCTCGAGCCTGACGTCAAGATGCGCGTGCTGCACGAGCTTACCGAGATGACGATCCGCACCATCGAGGGCCAGGCACTCGACCTGGGATGGGTACGCGACGGCCGCTTTAACATCACGGTCGATGACTACCTGGATATGGCCACGCATAAAACCGCCTTCTACAGCGGAGCCACCCCACTTGCCTGCGGCGCCATCATCGGAGGCGGCAGCGATGAACAAGTCGAAGCCCTGCGCGCCTTCGGCCTCCACACCGGTCTCGCCTTCCAGATTCAAGACGATCTCATCAATCTGATCGGCGAAGACTCGGGAAAGGATTACCGCACCGATATCACCGAGGGCAAACGGACACTCGTAGCCGTCCACGCCCTCTCCGACGCACGCTTTCATGACGAGGTCGAGCAGATCCTCTCTTCAGGCACCGAGGATCCCGCGCAGCTGGCACGCGCCGTGCAGATCTTCGAGAAGACCGGCTCGATCGACTATGCCCGCAGCTATGCCTTCGACCTCACCGCCCAGGCGAAAGCCGCGCTTGAGGACATCGAGCTCGATCCGCATGCGCGCGAGCTGTTTATCTCGATGGCCGATTTCTTTGTGGAACGCCTGAGCTAGCGAGCCATCAGTCGGGTGCAGCACGAGCGCCGCACCCGACAAGTTGCTAAACTGTTGATACATGTGAACGAATCGTTCGCGCATTCATGCGAACGCTATCGATAATTTCGCCGAAAGGGGTCCTCCATGGAACCTATCACCTCGGGCATGCAGGGTGCCGCCGTCGAGGACGTGCAGTCTCGCCTGCTGCAGCTTGGCTATCGCATCGATGCAGAAGAGATCACCTGCAAACGCTTCGGCACGAGCACGGCACAAGCTATCGGTACCTTCAGGCTCGATAACGGGCTGCCCGCCGGCAACGCTGTCGATATTCCCTGTTGGAGCGCCCTGGTCGATGCATCCTATAAGCTGGGAGACCGCACGCTCTATCTGCGCATGCCCAACTTCCACGGAGCCGACGTACGCGCTCTGCAGCGCGCGCTCAACGTGCTGGGCTTTGCCTGCGGCGAGGATGACGGCTATTTTGGACCCCATACCGAGGCCGCGCTCCAACAATTCCAAGAGAATGTGGGCCTGTTTGCCGACGGCATGGCGTTCCAGGACACCTTCGCCTACATCAATCGACTCCATCATGTATGGGAGGGCAAGCCCTCGGTAACCGAGGCCGAATCGCGCATCGGCTTCGCGCGCGCCGCGAATGTCCTCGAGCGTTTCCACATCGCCGTCATCGGCGAAGACCCCATCGCGCGCAACGTGGCATCGCGCATGTGGAACATCGCCTCGGCCACGACCGTCGATAGCGGCATGATGCTCTGCGATTCGGATATACCGACCGATGTCGATCTGGTGCTCGAGATCGCCAGCGATCCCCTGCCCGACGACGCCGCGCCGCGTGCTACCATCGCCTTGGCCGAATGCCACAACCTGGCCCAGCGCATCCGTACCGCCGATGCCGCCGCCGCCCAAAAACCTGCGCGCATCCGCATCGAGCTCACCGGTATGACGCGCTACAACGGCACGTTCACGGCTAGCGACTCTCAGACGCTTGCTGTACGCCTGCTCGACGGCGTTTGCGATGCGCTGGCAGATTAGGTAAACTAGACGGGCTGCACCGCGCAGCATACATAGTGGGACGTAGTTCAACGGTAGAACTCCGGTTTTTGGTGCCGGCTGTTGGGGGTTCGAATCCCTCCGTCCCAGCCAAAAGAACAGACCTCTCGATTGCTTTCACAGCCGAGAGGTTTTTCTTGTGGGCGCCAAGGGATTCGAACCCGAGAGAGTGCGGAGCTGAGGAAACGCCCGAGTGCAACGGCAGGTCCCGTGAGGACGACCGCAGGGTTTTAAGTTTGTCGCGAGTTCCGCACGCAAAGAAGACCACTTAATGTGGCCTTCGTCTTGCGCAGGACTGCCCGAGCAGCAAACTTAAAAACCCTGCGGGCGTCCTCACGGGACCGAACAGGTCGACTATCGGGCCAGCCTAGCTGTTGAGCATCCGATCGAACGATCCCGAGTCTCCGTCGCGATAATCCGCCGACATCAGAATCTCCTGGGGAATACGCCCGCCTTCGCGCAGAACGTTGCGGAACTGGACCCGCGTGACCATGGGCAGATCTTTAATAGTCGCCGCAAGATTCTGCGGAACGCCTTGATTGGCAGCAGCAGGCTCGCACACCCCACCGGCTTTCACGCGGCGCTTGTGCTCGGCGAGCATCGCACGGTACATGCCGGCATGCAGGCGTATCTCGACCACATTGGCATTACGGGTCTGCTCGACGATACGTGCGCCCTCGCGATCGATATCGCCCACATAGTAGACATAGCCGAATCGATAGCCGATCTCGTCCAGATAATCGTCCAGAGCGTGCGAGACGCTCGCCTTGCAGCCGCCGCCGAAGATAACGCCGCCCACCTTGATCCCAAAGAGCTTGGCATTCTTTCGGCCGCGCAGCAACTTGACGATCTCGTCGTAGGTATCAAGATTCTCGACCATGATAAACGGCTTATCCGCACCCAGGGTAAAGAACCCGGTAAAATGCACCGGCTTGTTCGGCGTAACCCTCAGCGTCTGCATCGAGATATTCTTCTCGCCCAGACGCTTGACCAGGCGTTCGCCTCGTTTACCGTCAAAGGCTTTCTCATCGTTGAAGATCTGATAGGCACGCTGCCTGCGCGAGGCGAACGGCACATCCAGCTCGCGCGTCTTCTCAAGCCATGCTTGGACCGTGGCGACATCCTCTGCGATCTTACGATTAGACATATCGTTATGAGCAGGACGCTGCGGGGCGGCGGGTTTCTTGTCCTTCTTGTCCACCTTGACGATCTGCGTCTGCTGTTCCTTGATCTTGGCAAGCGCATGGGACGTCGGAATCGCCTTGAGAATACGGCGGCCCAAAACGCGAGCGATTGCCGCGGGCGTTGCAGTCGCACGGGATTCATCGCCGTGTCCAGCAGCCTTCTCCGGCCGCGTATCGGCCCCCTTGGCCCCCTGTTGCTTGGGACGCGGCGCGCCCTTTATCTCGTCGGTACGTCCTTTTTTGATTGAAGCTTGATTCTTCTCGTCCTTGGGAGCGGCGTCTAACCGTCCTTCCGGGGTCTTCCGGCTCCTGCGACGGTTTCGTCCTCCCTCAGGCTTCTCCCCGGCCGTCTTCTCACGCTTGGTATCCGAAGAGGCCTCCTGCTGCTTGCTCGGCTTCGGCTCATCGCGTCTTTGCGATTTGGGCGCCTCCTTCTTTTGGGTCACCGTCGCCGACGTCATCTGTTTGCGAGGCTCTGGAGATTTCTCGCCCTCTTTTGCCATCTCGCTGATTTCGACCTCATCACGCGGACGCTCGCCCTGCGGCTTCTCCTGCACGCGATCCTGAGCAAACCCGCGTCCCGGTCGACAATTGACCGGCTTTTTCACCGCCTTATCCCCTTGCGGAGCAGCGGGTTCCGCCGGTTTCTGCTCAGAGCGCTCTCCTTGGCCAAATCGCTCATCAAGCGGCTTCTCAGCCATCCGAAAATGCGCACCGGGACGCCGCTTGGAAACCGCAGGACGTTCCTCTGTCTTCTCGGCTGGCACCGCGGCAGCCTGCGATTCGGGTTTCTGCGCCTCTTCGGCCCCCGCGGTCTTTTCAGCCACGGCACGACGGAAGCGATCCTGGGCCGCTCGACGCTGTGCGTCGCGTTTACCGCCCCCGCCAAAACTATGCCCGGCGCGCGCGGTAAACGCACGCACGACGTTCTCGTCGAGCGTCTCATCGGTGTCGACATGGCTGCGCACGGTCGGCGCCGCCTCGCCCCCGTCAAGCTGCTCGGTAACTTTCGTTTCATCGTCCGAAGAAACCTGTCCGACAATCTCTATCTCGATGGTGTAGAACGCCGGCCGACCTTGCACACCGCTTCCCTCGATCTTGGTCACGATACCGGCGGCGATCAACTCGTCGCGCCGCGCTTTGGTATCGCAGTCCTTATCGACCGAGCGAAAAATCTGCGCCAACGCGCTCGACTTGATCTTAAGCGCCTTTCGACACAGCAGATCATAGGCGACGAGCCTCGCTTGATCGGCAGTAAAAGAAGTCGAGCGTTCCAAGCGCTCGGCCAATGCGTCAACGGTGTCTTGGTTCTCGGAATATACTTTGACGGCCACGGGGCCCCTTTCATATCTATGCATATACGTCTTAATGGTACAACGCTGCATCACGTAAGGAAACACGAACCTCACAACGCCCCGGCAGCGCACGCATCCAAAACACCCTTTCGTCGCACAAAAAGGGTCGAGCACCAAACGGCACTCGACCCTTAAACATTCAGCTTATCGCTGGTCGTTACGCGCGAACGCTAGGCATTCTGAGTGGCGGCGTCGGCAGGAGCCTCGGCAGCAGCCTCCTTGCCATACTCGGCGCGACCCATCTCGGACCACTCGGGCTCCTCGTCGGGCAGAGAACCGGCCTCCTTGGTGAAGAACTCCTTGAGGCAGTTCACGGCGACGATCAGACCGAGGACCATGAGCAGGATGGCGAAGACCAGCTGCAGGCCCTTGGTGGCGGCGACGGAGACGGCGGCCGTGGTGGCGGTAGCCGGAATGGTGCCGAAGAAGCCATAGGCCTGGATGGCGGTCATGCAACCCATAGCACTCTGGACGAGCGAGGTAAAGGTGCAGCAGAGCAGGAACGCGACGGGCACATAGAGCATCCAACCCTTGCGACCGGTGCACTTGCAGAAGACGGCGAGGGTGATCATCGTCATGCCGCCGAGCAGCTGGTTGGAAGCACCAAAGAGCGGCCAGATGTTGGTGTAGCCGCCAAAGGCGAGAGCGAGACCCGGGAGCAGCGTCACGACGGTGGCGAACCAGGGGTTGCCGAGGACCTTCATGTAGCCGGCCTTGGAGTCGATGGCCAGAGCGTCGTTGGTCTTGGCAAAGAACTCAGAGAACGAGGTGCGGGCGATGCGGGCGACGGCGTCGAGCGAGGTCAGGGCCAGAGCCGAAACGTTCATGGTCATGAAGACGGTGGCGACGGTGGCGTCGATGCCAAAGGCCTGCATGCCACGGGAGATACCGGCAGCGAAGATCTGGAACGGCGTACCCACGGCAGCACCGTTGGCGCCGGTGGTGTTCATGGTAGAGAACATGATGCCGGCGACGATGATGGCGAGCATGCCGACGAAGGACTCGACGATCATGGCGCCGTAACCGACCTTGACGGCGTCCTGCTCCTTCTCGACCTGCTTGGAGGAGGTACCGGAGGACACGAGGCTGTGGAAGCCCGAAAGAGCACCGCAGGCAACGGAGACGAACAGCACCGGGAACATCATGCCGGAGGCGGTAGAGAAACCGGTGAACATCGGGGCGGTCATCGTGGCCTGACCGTTGACACCGAGGACGACGATGCCGAGGACGGCGCAGACGATCATGACGACCATCATGATAGCGGTGAGGTAGTCACGAGGGGTCTTGAGAACGCTGATGGGCATAGCGCCGGCAAAGACCAGGTAAACCATGACGACAGCGAACCACTGGAACTTGTCCAGATAGAGCGGGAACTGCATACCCACGGCGAACATGAGAACCATGAGCACCACGCCGGTCACGAGCTCGGCGGCACCGGTGAGGTTGAACTTCTTCTGAGCCCAGCCGAAGACGATGGCGACGAAGGTGAACAGGATGGAGATCGTACCGGCGCAGCCGGCGGCGTAGGACTTGGTGAAGTCGATTGCAGCGGTAGCGTTACCGGCGGCATCCATGACCGGCGTGAACTTGAACGTACCGCAGACCATATCGGTGAAGGCAGCGATGACGATGATGCAGAACAGCCAGCAGAACAGCAGGAACAGGCGACGGCCGGTCTTGCCGATGTACTTCTCGATGAGCTGTGCGAGCGACTTGCCGTTGTTCTTCATCGAGGCGTACAGGGCACCGAAGTCGTGCACGGCACCGAAGAAGATGCCGCCGACGAGCACCCACAGAACGACGGGCAGCCAGCCGAAGGCCATGGCCACGATGGTACCCGTGACAGGGCCGGCGCCGCAGATCGAGCTGAACTGATGCGCAAACGCAGTGAAGGCAGAGACGGGCGAGAAGTTCTTGCCGTCCTTCATGCGCTTGGCCGGGGTAAGGGCCTCTTTATCGATGCCCCACTTGTTGGCCAACCAACGACCGTAGCCCAGGTAACCGCAGGCGAGCACCGCCGCAGCCACCACCATGAGCAAAACTCCGTTCATTACATTTCCTCCTCTTAAAGGTATCCCCAGACATAAAAAACGAGGACCGTCGGTTGCGCTCGACGGCCCTCGTTTTCATCAGCCGCCCGTTATCGTACGGGCTAGCTGTATGTGCTAACCCGCATCAGATAATTACTACGCTGATAATGTCTAGCTGATGCGTGAACATGTCTAAGAGATCCTTTGCGATCATGATGTGAAGGTTTGGTTACGCCTCACATCCCCCAGTGGATGAAACGCAGTATGAAACTTTAGCGAAACAAAGTCAACGGTCGCTGGCGATGTTTTTTCTACCTTTTGAAGAATTCTCGGTATAAAACCCAAATGACCTCGAACTTTAACCCGCGACAGTATTTGCTCGCGTGTTGTTGTCCGGGTCGGGTCTGCCCGGGAGGGGCGGGCATAAGGTCTGCTGCTCGGACAGTCCTGCTCGCACGAAGGCCACATTAAGTGGCCTTCGGCTCGTGCGGAACTCGCGACAGACCTTATGCCCGCCCCTCCCGGGCAGACCCGACCCTACGCAAAACGCGAAGCAAAAGCTCCGCGCACCAACTTCTTTTTATTCAGCTTAAGCCCGCCGAAAATTCCAACCGGGCAGCAAGGGCCCTCGACAACGACCGTTGCCTTTGTTTCGCAAAGTAGGAAAGAAAAGAAGAAAGGGTCGGGGACCGGCTGCGGGGCGCGGGGCATAAGGTCTGTCGCGAGTTCCGCACGCAAAGGAAAGCACTTAATGTGCTTTCCGTCTTGCGCAGGACTGTTCGAGCAGCAGACCTTATGCCCCGCGCCCCGCAGCCGGTCCCCGACACCTAGCTGGTTGATCGGTCCTCTTACAGCGTCATATTGGGATCGGCGTCGACGTCGAAGGTTGCGAACTCGCCTCGTTGGAATTTTCGGCGGGCGACCTCCGCGATCATGGCAGCGTTGTCGGTGCAGGCGTTGAGCGGTGGCACCGTCACGCGAATACCCTGGCGCCCCAGCTTCTTGATCATCATCTCGCGCAGATGCGGATTGGCCGAGACGCCACCTCCTATGCAGTATTCTTTGCAGCCGGTGGCATGCAGAGCGTTCTTGGCTTTCTTGTACTGCACGTCGAAAACAGCCGCCTCAAAGGATGCAGCGAGGTCGGGCAGATGGATGGTGCGGCCGGCTTTGGTCTCCTGCTCGATATAGAGCGTCACAGCGGTCTTGAGACCCGAAAGCGAGAACCGGTAGTCCCCCTTGCGGTTCAAGGCGCGCGGAAACTCGATGGCCTTGGGATCACCGGTCTCTGCAAGTCTGCTGATGATGGGACCGCCTGGATAACCCAACCCCAGGGCCTTGGCCACCTTGTCGAAGGCTTCGCCCACGGCGTCGTCAAGCGTCTCGCCCAGCACCTCGTAATCGCCCCATGCCTTCACGTGCACGAGCATCGTATGTCCGCCCGAAACAAGCGTGAAGATAAACGGCGGCCTAAGATCGGGTTGCGCGAGCAGATTGGCAAAGAGGTGCCCCTCGAGATGATTCACGCAGATGAGCGGCTTGCCCGCAGCATATGCTAACCCCTTGGCGAAAGCCACGCCCACCACGAGCGCGCCCACAAGGCCCGGGCCCTGCGTCACACCTACCGCGGCAAGTTCGGAAGGCGCGATGGCACCGCCTTTAAGGCCGAGCGCCGCGGCAGCATCCTCAAGCGCAGCGTCGACGACGCTCACGATGACCTCGACATGCTTACGCGATGCAATCTCGGGCACCACGCCGCCAAAGCGAGCATGGAAGTCGATCTGCGTCGATACCTGATTGGCTAACATGTTGCCGTCCGCATCGATGATCGCCACGGCCGTCTCGTCACAGGAGCTCTCGATGGCGAGGACGAGCTCACGGCGATTGATCTCCGCACGCTCGTCCTCCGTACGTTCGGGCTTGAGGAGCGGCCAAGTGCGAGAACCGGCCGCCGTGGGCTCAGGCGAGGCATTGTCGACCGGCAGCACGAGCGGCAGCGGCGCCGTCATGACCACGGCATCCCTACCCTGCCCATAGTAGTTGCGGCGTCGCCCCGCCTCGGTAAAGCCGAGTGCGGAGTAGAGTGCGATAGCGCCCTCGTTGCCTTCCTCGACCTCAAGCGAGGCCGTGGTGCAGCCGAGCATCTGCGCGTCATAGCTCACATGTGCAAGCAACTTGCGAGCAATGCCCTCGCGACGATGTCCCGGATCGACGGCGACATCCATGATCTGGACATCGTGCTCGACAACCATGCCGCCAGCAAGGCCGAGCAACCGCCCGTCATCATGTGCAACCCACCAGCTGCGCGGCACCGCAGCGTCATCGCCGAGCTCCGAGAGAAACATCCCCGGCGTCCAAGCCTCGTGCCCGGCACCCTCGAAACACACGCCCTCGAGAGCGCTCGCACTCTCGGCGTCGGCCGCCCCCATGGGACGGAACTGCAGATGCCTGCCGGCGAGTTCGTCAGCGACACCCGTAACCTCGGTATTCACGCTCTCGGCAAGCCCCAGGCGATGACGCTCGTTTTCCTCGGCGTCGCTCAGTCTCGTATAGATCGGCAGTACGCTCGCCGGGTCGCCATCACCCGAGCCGCCCGCCATAAGCAATCCCTCACCCGTCGGCCACCAAAGCTCGCGGGCAAGACAGCGCGCCATCTCTTCCTCTGCCAGCAGCTTGCCGTAACGAACGAGGCCGTCACCCGTGAGGCGCACGTCGTCCCAATCGGGCATTGCGCGCCACTCGTCGAGCGCCACGGCGGCCTTGACCACGCGCTCACGGTCGAATTCACGGTGCACGCCATCCTCATCAAGCTGATAAAGCGCCGGATACACCTCGCCGCGCATGGCATCGGCGAGCACGCCCACGCGCCCGCGCTCCCCGGCCTTCCAGGCCGTCCAGGCGCACGCATCAAGCGTCGATGCGCCCAGGAGCGGCACGTCCGCGCCACGCGCCAAGCCTTTGGCGGTCGAGATGCCGATGCGCACGCCCGTGAACGAACCCGGGCCGCGGCCGACAACAAACGCCGTCACGTCGCCGACCGTCTTGCCGGCATCGGCAAGCACGGCGTCGACGGTGTCCACCAGCTCCACGTTCGCGTGGCGCCGGCACAGATGATCTCGAGATACGATGCGCTCCTCACCGCTCTCGGGGTCGCGCCAACGTGCCGCGCATGCAAGCATATCCGTCGAGGTGTCAAACGCTACCAGCAGCGCACCATCGTTCCATTCACTCATCTTCAACAGCCTTATCGATCTTCTGCGCCAACTCGCTCGCCCGGTCCCCATGGGCCTCAAGCGTCACCATGCGCACGTTCGGGTCATCGTCGTCACGTGCGAGCTCGACCGATAGATACTCATCGGTGAGCTCGTCCTGAAACTGCTCGCCCCATTCCAGCAGACAGGCACCCTCGTAGCCCAGCACATCATAGATGCCCGTATCCTCAAGCTCAAACGCGTGTTCAAGACGGTACAGGTCAAAATGAAACAGCGGAATCCTGCCGCCGTCATGGACGGCCATGAGGGCGAAGGTCGGGCTCGTCACCGGATGTGTATCGCCAAGCGCTGCCGCAACACCTTTTGTAAAGTGAGTCTTTCCCACACCCAGACCGCCGGTCAGGATCAAGACGTCCCCATCCTCGAGCTCGGCGGCGACGAGCTCCCCCAGCCGCTCCGTGTCCTCGACCGAAGCCGAACGGTATCTCATGGCGCTCAAGCGCTCCAGTGCCATAATCGCTCCCTAGCCCTCACGGGCGTCCGCGGCATCCGCCGGATGCCGTTCCAGATAATCCCCCAGCATCTTGAAATCAGCCTCAAGCAGCTCCTGCCAAGCAGGATTGCGCAGCGCCGCCGCCGGATGGAAGGTGGGCATAACCACAAAATGTCCCATCTGGTGAAAGCGGCCGCGCAATTTGGTGATGCCGATCTCGGTCTTCAGTACAAAATGCGTCGCAGGGTTGCCGAGCGTCACGATGATATCCGGCCATATGCTGCGAATCTGCTCGCGCAGAAACGGCGAGCAAGCGAGCACCTCCTCCGGACGCGGATTGCGGTTTCCCGGAGGACGGCACTTGAGCACATTGGCGATATACACGTCTTCGCGCCTAAGGCCGGCAAGCGAAAGAATGCCGTTCAGGTCCTCACCCGCGGCACCCACGAAGGGCTCACCCTGCAGATCCTCGTTGCGTCCCGGAGCCTCGCCGATAAACATTACCCTGGCATGCGGATTGCCTACGCCAAAGACGATGTTGTTACGCGTCTGATAGAGCTGGCAGAGTCGACAGTCACCCAGAACGGCTTGAATTTCCTCAAGCGCCACCTCACGCGGTCTCTGGTGCCCGTGGCCCGGTATATGCATGACGCCCATAGCGGTCCCTACACGTAGATCTTGTCGAGACGCATGCCAAAGTTGCAGGCGACCTCGTAGTTGATCGTCCCACGCAAACGCGCCATCTCGTCCATCGTTATCTCAGCGTCGCCATCGCGGCCGATCAGAATCATCTCGTCCCCGTACGCGGCCTCGGGAATCTCATGCCCCGGATTCGATTGAATGGCGACCATGAACTGATCCATGCAGATGTTACCCACCTGTCGCACGCGCTCACCGCGATAGAGTACATCCATACGGTTTGAAAGGGTGCGCGAAAGGCCGTCGGCATAACCGATGGGCAGCGTGCAGATCTGCACGCGCGTGCGCGGCACGCGATAGGTAAAGCCGTAGCCGACACCCTCCCCCATCGCCGGATGAGCAACACGGGTAACGCGCGCATGTACGCTCATGACCGGGTCGAGCTGCATGGTCCGCCGCGTCAAATCGCACGGCTGCAATCCATAAAGACCTACTCCCGCGCGAATCATGTCAAATCGCATTGACGGATCGAGCATAGATGAAGGCGTGTTGGCGCAGTGGACGATACCGCATTCAAAGCCGGCATCCTTCATGGCTTGCACGGCCTCGATAAATCTCTGGCACTGCAGCTTATAGTCCCATCCAGTAGGTTCATCGGCCGTCGCAAAATGCGTAAAGACGCCGTCGCACTGGATACCGCGATGGAAATCGATGCTGCGCCTGAAGTCGAGCACCTGCGTATAGTGCACACCGATGCGGTTCATACCCGTTTCGATTGCCAGGTGATACTTTCCAACCGTGCCGGCCGCAACGGCGCTCTCACCGTAGGCAAGGGCAAACTCAGCCGTGTAGACCGCAGGCATGATCTTGTGCTCAAGAAGCATCGGGATGGCCTCGATCGGCGGCTCGCTCAACATAACGATCGGCTTGACGATACCGCCCTGACGCAACTCGACGCCTTCTTTGACCGTTGCCACGGCAAACATGTCCGCACCAGCCGAGTACATGATCTTGGCGCACTCAACCGCGCCGTGGCCGTACGCATCGGCTTTAACAACGCAACACAACCGCTGCCCCGGCTTGAGGAGCGACTTATAGGCTCGCGTGTTACGCCGAATGGCACCACGGTCGATTTCGACCCATGACCAGCGGGTTAAATCGGTTCTATTCACGGTCATCATCCGATTCATCGTCGAGAATGCCCAAGTCGCTGAGCGCGTCGTTGGCAGCAAGCTGCATGGCGGGTCCGATAAGATCGATCAGGTCGGTTGCCATCACGCTTTTTTCGCCAAACTCGTTGGCCGCGGCAAATCCAGCATAGCTGTGCACAGCGACCGCATAGGAGCACAGCAGCTCCCAACGGTCCATATCATCTCGCATCGTAGCCAGCGTTCCGCCCAAAATTCCAGCAAGGACGTCACCGGAACCGGCAGTCGCCAGCGAGGCGGGCCCAGAAAGCGGCAGAAGCACGCGCTCGACTCCGCAGATGGCAGTCGTGGGACCCTTGGCAACGACGACCAGGTTGTCCGAACCAGCGGCCCATACGACCTTCTGAGCCGCCGCGATGGCCGTTCCCAGATCGTTGACCTCATCGCCTCCGACCAAACGCGAAAGCTCGCGGTAGTGGGGCGTCATAACCAGCGGCTGCTCGCGACGATAGAGTTCAGGATTGTTGTCGATACCATCGATCGAGATCTTCGAGAGACAGTTGAGGGCATCGGCATCCAGAATCAAGGGGACGTCGAGTTCGAGCAACCCCGAAACGATCTGCATAGACCCGGCAGACGTTGTCATTCCCGGACCGCAAAGCACGCAGCTGTATTTTTTAGCGATCTCGCATACCGTTAGGCGGGCAGCGGCCCCAAACGACCCGCGCGAATCAGACGGAATGGCAAATACGGGAATCGAGGGTAGCGCCATACGCACCAAGTTAGCGCAAGCATCAGGTGTGGCAACCGCAACATAGCCGGCACCAGCGCGAGCCGCAGACTTGGCCGCCATGATAGCCGCCCCGGGATACTGAGCCGAACCCGCAACAACTAAAACAGAACCGCGAGAGTACTTATCGATATTAGTGGGAAGCGGAGCAAAATAGTCGATGAGGTCGCCAGCTTCGACAATCTCGGCCGCATGGTCGACATCATCGATAACTTCGTCTAACCGATCGTACAACTCACCGCAGACGATATCTCCGGCAAACTCCGGTCCATCGGCACTGTACAGACCGATTTTAGGGGCGAGCATGGTAACGGTCCTATCGGCGCGAATGCAATCTAGCTCAACGATTCCCGTTTCAGCATTCATGCCCGAAGGAACATCTATAGAGACAACGCGCTGTGCGCAGGCGTTGACCGTAGGAATCCAGATGGAGAACGGAGCGCGCAGCTCACCATGAAAACCGGTACCGAAAATCGCATCGACAACAAGGTCAGCTTTTTCGATTAAAACCTCGAGTTCATCACGAGACGGGCCGACGCACACGTGGACATCACGACCGGCCGTGCGGCGCGCCACATGACGAGCGAGAGCGGCAGGAATTTCGTCGGGCTCGACAGGAGAGACGATATCGACATGAACGTCCTTATGGGAAAGGATATCGGCAGCAACCCAACCGTCGCCGCCGTTATTGCCAAAACCGACCAGCACAAGAACGCGCGCGGGATCCAATTTAAGAATCTCGGAGGCAGCAAACTCACCGGCAAGCTCCATGAGCTCGGCCTTAGAGGTGCCTTCCTTTTCGATGATATCTTCGAGACGAACGACCTCATCGGTACTCAAAACAGGTTTCATCTATGCTCCTAGCATGTGGTCGACACCATTGGAAAGATGAGCCGCTAAAGCTGTATCTTGCATCTGCTCGAGCTCATCTAAAACGTAGCGAGCTTCACGAAAGGACTGTGCAACGCGTGCCTTGCTGTTGAGTTTTTCGTCTTTAGGTTTAGGACGAGATTCCCTGGTGATGGTAATGGCATTGGCAACCGCTAAATCACCGGTAAGCGTCAGAGAAAGGGCAACCTCGACTACGCCTAAAGATTGAGCGATTTCGAGCGCCTTACCGCGTAAAACGGCCTTCGGTTTACCGAGTTTGTCCCGCGTGACAGAAACGTCCTTGCGGCCGATGCCCTGACTGAATCCCGTACCAAGAGCTTTGAGCACAGCTTCACGAGAAGCGAACCGGCTTGCATAGTGCGCGGCGGGACGAGAAGAGGAATCGCAATACGCACGTTCTTCTTCCGTAAAGACACGACAAGCAAATGAAGGTGTCTTCTCTAATATCTTCTTCATACGAGATATCTCGACGATATCAACGCCAATCCCAGCTTCAGCCATACTCACCTCCACGATACACAGACTTTGTTATTGTAGCCCGTCCACGCGGAGTCAGAAGAGAATGGCAACAGATATATAGCTTTTAGGATGGTAAGCATAAGAACTAGACAGCGGGGACGTCCGGCCCCCGGAACGAAAAAGGGAGGGGGAGGCGCTCGGCCTCCCCCTCCCGGGTATCCCTGTGCGGCGGATACGGTGCCGTCCACCGGTCAGCGGCGCCCTGGCCTCCCACGGGCTCA
>ERZ808246.47-NODE-47-length-103847-cov-11.206307_pt1 | contig 103847 bp, 81 predicted proteins | sample MGYA00521083_ERZ808246 | MGnify/ENA primary metagenome ERZ808246 (study PRJEB31516, sample SAMN03275577) | gut metagenome | biome: mammalia-associated habitat; material: feces | host: Papio cynocephalus | place: Kenya | collected 2012-07-07 ... | reverse complement strand
AAAAGGGACACCCGGGAGGGGGAGGCCGAGCGCCTCCCCCTCCCTTTTTGCGTTCCGGGGGCCTTTCGGCCGAGACGAATTCATTATTTAATTCTTTGCTGATTAAACAGTTCCCTTTTGAACGCGACGCTCTTGCGTCTATTTGAATAGCAGAACACAAGTGATCAAAGCGATGAAAATGAGAGCGAACAGCACCATGAATAGGTGTCTACGCTGACGCTTACGTTTGACTTGCGTTGAGATAAATATTGACCTGCCAGGTTTTGGTGTCTGCAGATAGCGCGCTGAATTTGTAAGTACCTGTTGTGCACGTTGGCCTTTGTGTTGTTGTGCACGTTCGTGTTCACGTTGCTTCTGAGAAAGAGGCGCCTCGGAGAGGTAATCGGGATCGTTGGTGGCGACACCCATATGTCTGCGTCTTTCATTGAGCTGTTCTAACGTTTGATACTCATTGCGGGTTACGTATGAGGGCTCTACATCATTGATGGGTGCCTGTGTTATATGGTGCGTCCTGCGTTTTTGATATGAGCCGGTTGACGAGCTTTGCGCCGGATCTGCCGACGTTGGGGACTGTTGATGCAACTGCTCGTCCATAAGAACCCTTTTGTGCTATGAGGTCTGCATTACCGGGTCATTGTACGCCGCTTGCGTGTACTGCGTTTAACCGGAACATAAATTTAGATTGCCTTAAGGTAAACCTAAGTCATATAGACTTAGGTTTGTTTATCTTACCTGACTTAAAAAATCTTACTTGTAATGTATAGAACCACGTTCCCGGGGAACATATATAGACGTCCAAAGAAGCCCCCGCCTCCTCGGAAGGAGGCGCGGCACATACCAAAAAGGAGTGGTAGTCATGGCAAGCATGGTTCCTTATCGTTCGGTTTTCGGTGTCCGTCCGTCCGCAAATTCTCTATTTGATCTGTTTGATGACATGACGGATCTTGCAACGGCACCCTTGGCTTCAAAGGCATTTCCGGTTGATGTCGAAGATAAGGGTGACGGCTATGAGGTAAAGGCGTACTTTACCGGCGTTGCCAAGGACGACATCGACGTTGAGCTCAACGAGGGCCGTTTGTCTATTAGTGTGAACGTTGAGGACAAGGAAGAAGACAAGGGCAAGAATTATCTTCAGAAGGAGTTCACGTCTTACAGCGCGACCCGTGGTGTCTATCTTAAGGATGCTTCGAGCGAGGGCCTTTCGGCTAAATATGCCGATGGCGTTTTGACCGTCACGGTGCCCAAGATCGTCGAGAAGAAGAACGTCACCAAGATCGCAATCGACTAGCTTGAGCTCAAATGTCTGAGCATGGGGCTGGGCCTTTGGGTCCAGTCCCTTTTTTGTTTTGATCTGCCTATTCGATCGTTATGGGTTGTGATTGGCTGGCCGCCTGAATTGCTAATTTGTCATTATTGCGATACAGGGTCGCTGTGGAGCAGATGGCGTTGTCGGGGGTTACATGCAGCGCGCTAGCGAGGCTCTTGATCGCCGTAGCGGGTGTGTTGTTCTCTTGCGAGATGTGCATCGCAACTATATGCTCGGTGCGCCCGGTGATGAGGGCCTGCACGGCATCTGCTGCTTGGTCATTTGAAAGATGACCATGGTCTGACAGGATGCGTTCCTGTAGATACCTGGGATAGTTGCCAGATCGAAGCATCGATACATCATGATTGCTTTCGAGCGCGAGGATGCGAACATCGTAAAGCAAACTCATTGCGTATTCAGAGAGGACTCCCGTATCGGTAACATAACCAATGGCGTCATCGTCCGTGCTGAATCTGAATCCGACGGGATTAACGACATCGTGCGAAGTCGCGAAGGTGTCGATATGCACCCCAGCAAGTTCAAGGCTATCTCCTGGTTCGAATTCTTCAAAAGGCAGCGTCTTTAAACTATCGCGAGCGCTTGCAGTTCCCGTAGTGGTGTAAAGCGGGCCGTGCCAATGTTTGCACCATACGGGAAGCCCTTTTACATGATCGGAATGTTCATGGGTGATCAGCAGCGCGGCAACGTCTTCGACATGAAGATCGAGCTGTTCCATGCGCTTCAGAACTTCTCGGCGTGAGAGGCCGTTGTCGATCATGACGAGCCCGCGCGGCCCTTCGACAAGGGCACAGTTGCCTTTAGAGCCGCTGCCGAGTATGTGGAAGTGTAGATGAGCCATGAGATTCCAAACGGATACAATGTGTGCAAAAAATTGAAAGGGGAAGCGATGCCGACGGTATCTCAGCACTATAGCCATCGAGCCGGGCGTGGCGGCGATCGGGACGTACGAGCGATGGGTCAGACGGCGGCTCCCGTAGTGCTCATGGTATCAGGGGGCGCTGACTCGACGGCTTTGCTTCTTATGGCGTGTACTTCGAGGCTTGATTTGATGGACGGACGCGGGCCGTCGCGCATCGCGCGCGAGCGCCTGCATGTTTTGCATGTCAACCATCATCTGCGCGGCGAGGCTTCTGATGGAGACGAGGCTTTTGTCCGTGCATTGTGCGAGCAATATGGCCTGCCGCTCTGTGTGGAGCACGCCTTCTTTGAGCAGCTTGATGGCCAGAATCTCGAGGCTGCGGCGCGTGATGTCCGCTATGCTGCGGCCAGGCGCTATGTACGCACGTTGAGTCGTGAGGCTGGAACGCCGCGAACGGCCGCGCGTATCGTTACGGCGCACACGGCATCCGACCGCACCGAGACGTTCTTTATGAATGCGGTCAAGGGATCGGGCCCCGCGGGGCTCTCGAGCATACCTCGTCGTCGAAACATTATCGTGAGGCCATTGCTGGATATGACCCATGCCCAGTTGGTCCAATATCTTGAGGTGCACGGACAGAGTTGGCGCGAGGATGCGTCCAATGCCGACATCACGTATTTGCGAAACTTCGTGCGACATCGGGTGGTGCCGCTTGTCTCGGAGCGTAATCCCAACGTGTGCGGAGCTGTGAGCGCCGCGTGCGATATCTTGGGCGACGAGGATGCCTTTCTGTCGCAACTTGCGGGCCAGGCACTGCGCAGCTGTGTACGCAAGGAGGACGAGGGCGTTCTGGTGCTTGATGCGCGACGTCTGGCGGCGGCCGAGGTGGTGATCGCGCGTCGCATGGTGCGCATGGCGGTTAAGCGCCTGGATGCAGATGCGCGGCTCGAGATGCGTCATGTGGAGAGCGTGCTGGCCTGTGTGGCGCAGGGGGCGGGCTCTGTGACCCTGCCGTTGGGAATCGATGCACGCGTGGAATTCGATACGCTCTCCCTGCGTTTGCCGCAGGCGCGCGAGAATCTGGTGGCGACATGGCTTCCGGTTCCCGGCGAGGTCAGGCTTGTGGGAGGCCGTAAGCTAGTGGCCGAGGCGGTGCCGGTGGCTCCTGGACAGGATCTGGCGGCCGTAGCCCGCGAGCTCACGCGCTCGGGGGATCCGACGGCGCTGGTCGATGCGGCGGCACTGGGGTTTGCAGAGCGCGATTGCGCGCGTCTGCTCGAGGAATCCCGCGGGGTCGTGCCAGCTGAGACGCGCGGGGCTCGTCTATGGATCGATGGGCCGGTTCCCGGTGATGTGATGTGTCCGCTCGGCATGTCGGGAAGGTCCAAGAAGGTCTCCGATTTGCTGGGCGAGGCGCGGATACCGGTAGGGGAGCGCGCCGACGTGCCGGTGGTGCGAACGGCTCCGGGAGGCGCCGTGGTGTGGCTGGCCGGTGTGCGTGCCGATGAGCGCTTCAAATGTACGGGGCAGACGCGCGTCGCGTTTAAGCTTCGCGTGACATCGGCCTCGTAAGGGCGTACCCGTCCGATAGCACCGTACCGACTGTGTATACAAACGGTATTCGTTACCGCCTGGCAACGAGCCGGGCGGGCGCCCGCGTACGCTGCTAAAATATGGAATTCGCGTCCATACGGTGGAGTATGGGCGAACCCGGGCATTAGAAAGGGCTGTCATGACTTCTCAACATCCGGACATCGAGAAGGTTCTGTTCACGCAGGATGAGATCGAGGGCATCGTTTCTCGACTGGGCGAAGAGATCACCCGTGACTATCAGGGTAAAGACCTGGTGCTGATCGCCGTTTTGCGTGGCGCCGTCGTCTTCATGGGCGATCTTATGCGCAAGATCGAGCTGCCGACCAACATCGATTTCATGGCGGTCTCGAGCTATGGTGACGGCGTCAAGTCCTCGGGTATCGTCCGTATCATCAAGGATCTCGATATCGATATCCGCGACCGTGACGTGCTGATCGTCGAGGATATTCTCGATTCGGGTCTGACGCTCAAGTACCTCATGAAAAACCTTTCGAGCCGCAAGCCCGCCTCGCTTGAGGTCGCGGCCTTTTTGTGGAAGGACGTCGAGAACCGTCAGTCTGCTATCACGCCTAAGTATGTTGGAACCCATTGCCCCGATGCCTTTGTGGTGGGCTACGGCCTTGATTATGCCGAGCGCTACCGCAACCTTCCGTATCTGGGCATCCTGAAACCGGAGGTTTATTCGTAAGATGCCCGACGACCGAAACGAAAAAAAGCCGCAGGATTCCCGTGAGTCCAAGATTCCGGGCATGCCGGGCGGCAAGGGACCCACGCGCACAGGCTGGCTGTACTTTCTGCTTGCCTGCGCGTTGCTGGGATATGCGTTCTTTAACATGGGCTCGGGTTTTGCCAACTCGAGCAGCACGGTGAAGCTCGCTACCAACGAGATGGTCAATGCCATCAAGCAGGATCGCGTCGACGACTTGACCTATACGGTGCAGGACGGCAGCGTGACCGGTCATTATTGGAAGGCGAGCAAGGACAAGGGCGATACGAGCGAGCTCAAGAGCTTCTCGTCCACCTATGTCGGTAGCGATTCTTTGGCCGAACTTATGGCCGAGCACCCCAAGACCAAGTTCGTGGTCAACACCAACGATCCTAATTTCTGGGGCGATCTGGCGATGAGCGTGTTGCCGACCGTGGCGATGATCGCGATCATGGTCTATTTCTTGCGCCAGATGATGGGCGCCAACAATAAGACCATGCAGTTTGGTAAGACCAACGCTAAGACCAACGAGGCTACGCGACCCAAAGTCAAGTTCAGCGATGTGGCGGGCTGTGATGAGGCGGTCGAGGAGCTCGAGGAGATCCGCGACTTTCTGTCCGATCCGGATCGCTATCGCAAACTCGGCGCCAAGATTCCGCGTGGCGTGCTGTTGGTGGGCCCTCCGGGAACCGGTAAGACCCTGCTCGCCAAGGCCGTTGCCGGCGAGGCCGGTGTACCGTTCTTTAGCATCTCGGGTTCCGATTTTGTCGAGATGTTCGTGGGTGTAGGCGCCAGCCGCGTGCGCGATCTGTTCAAAGAGGCCAAGTCCCAAGCGCCGTCGATCATCTTTATCGATGAGATCGATGCGGTGGGCCGTCAGCGCGGTGCCGGCCTGGGCGGCGGGCACGATGAGCGCGAGCAGACCTTGAACCAGCTGCTGGTCGAGATGGACGGTTTCGAGGAGAGCGAGTCGGTCATTCTGATCGCCGCGACCAACCGTCCCGACATCTTGGACCCGGCGCTGCTGCGCCCCGGTCGTTTTGACCGCCAAGTCACGGTGGATCGCCCGGACGTCAAGGGTCGCGAGCAGATTCTGCGCGTGCATGCCGAGAACAAGCCGATGGACGAGGACGTCAAATTTGACAAGCTCGCTCAGATGACCGTGGGCTTTACCGGAGCCGATCTGGCAAACCTGCTCAACGAGTCCGCCTTGCTGGCAGCACGGCGCCATCGTTCCGTGATCTCGATGGATGAAGTCGAGGAGTCGATGGAGCGCGTGATCGCGGGACCCCAGCGCAAGGGGCGCGTGATGACCGAGGCCGAGCGCACCACCATCGCCTACCATGAAAGCGGCCACGCTTTGGTGGGGCATATTTTGGAGCACTCCGATCCGGTCCATAAGATCTCGATCGTGAGCCGCGGCCAGGCACTGGGCTATACGCTGCAGCTGCCGCAGGAGGACCACTTCCTCAAGACCAAGAACGAGATGCTCGATGAGCTCGCCGTTTTCTTGGGCGGCCGTGTGGCCGAGGAACTCATGTGCGACGACATCACGTCGGGCGCCTCCAACGATTTGGAGCGTGCCACCAAGATGGCGCGCGAGATGGTCACGCGTCTGGGTATGAGCGAAGAGCTGGGTACGCAGGTGTTTGGCGAGGCGCAGCATCAGGTCTTTCTTGGCCGCGACTACGCCGACCATCAGGATTACTCGGAGGAGACGGCGCGTCGCATCGACGTTGAGGTGCAGCGTATCATGCGTGAAGCCCACCGCCGTGCCGTGGAGATCTTGGATGCCCGCCGCGATCAGCTCGATCTGATGGCCAAGGTGCTGCTTGAGCGCGAGACGGTCGAGGGCGATGCCGTGAACGCCTTGCTCGATAACGAGTGGGAAAGCTACCTTGAACGCGAGGGCGATATTCTTGCCGCCAAGGAGGAGCGCAACGACAAGGCGGCCGGGCGCGCTCCCAAGAAGCGTGCGCCGCGGATGAGCGAGGAAGAGATTGCCGCCGATGCCGCCGCCTTTGCCGAGGCCGCCATGCGCAAGGATGGCGTCACCGACGAGGACGAGGATGAGGGCAGCGCTGCCGCCGATGGCGGCGCTGCGGATGCAGGCGAAGACCAACAGTAGGTTTTTAGCGCTGCAAGGCCACAAGGGGGTTCCGGTCCGAAGGGATCGGAGCCCCCTTGGTTTTAGGCTATTTATTACCGATGGCGTACTTCGGCATGCTAAAGCGTACAATAACCCCTGTGCGAAAATCTGCCGCTGCATGCGGCGTGAAAGGGGTATCGATGATCAACGAAACCATGTACGCCCGTGGTGCGGAGAGCTCCATCATCCGCGAGATCTTCAGCTACGGTCTGGAGCGTAAGGCCCAGATCGGCGCTGAGAATGTGTTTGACTTCTCTTTGGGCAATCCGAGCGTTCCCGCGCCTGCCGCCGTTGCCGATTCGATCAAGAAATCGCTCGAGCTGCCGAGCGATCAGCTACACGGCTATACGCCCGCACCGGGCCTGCCGCAATGCCGTGCTGCTGTCGCCGATTCTCTCAACCGCCGCTTTGACACGAACTATGAGGGCAAGGACGTCTTTATGACGGTCGGTGCCGCCGCTTCGCTCACTTGCACGCTGGGCGCCGTGACCAACCCCGGCGATGAGGTCATCGTGGTCGCCCCGTATTTTCCCGAGTACCGTGTGTGGATCGAGAAGGCTGGTTGCACCTGCGTCGAGGTGTTGGCCGACGAGGAGACCTTCCAGATCAACGTGGGCAACGTTCTTAAGGCCATCACCAATAAGACGGCGGCGATCATCATCGATTCGCCCAACAATCCCACAGGTGCCGTGTATACCCGCGATACGCTTGAGCGCCTTGCCAACGTACTGCGCGAGGTCAATGCCAAGCGCGACCCCGAGAACCCGGTATACCTGATTTCGGACGAGCCGTACCGCGAGATCGTCTACGGTGCCGAGGTTCCGTGGGTGCCGTCGATCTACGACGCGACCATCGTGTGCTATTCCTATTCCAAATCGCTGTCGTTGCCGGGCGAGCGCGTGGGCTGGGTTTTGGTGCCCAACACCAACCCGCAGGCCGATCGTCTGATGCCTGCTGTGGCGGGCGCTGCTCGTACACTGGGTTTTGTGTGCGCCCCGGCGCTTTTTCAGCGTGTGATCATCGACTGCATCGATTGTCCGAGCGATGTTGATGCCTATGCACGTAACCGCACGGCGCTCACCGAGGCGCTCGCTGACTACGGTTATACCTATGTCGAGCCCGACGGAGCCTTCTATCTGTGGGTCAAGGCACTCGAACCCGACGCGAACGCCTTCTGCGAACGCGCCGAAAAGTATGAGCTGCTCGCCGTGCCCTCGGACAGCTTTGGCGTGAAGGGTTGGTTCCGCCTGGGCTATTGCGTGAGCCATGAGACGATCGTCAATTCGCTACCTGCGTGGAAAAAGCTCGCCGAGGAGTATCGCGCGTAATGTGACGTTCGTCGTACGAATTATTTAAGATATGGGGCAAACAAGTTAGAGTTGTTTGTCCCATTTTGCTTTGGAGGGAAGATATGCCGTTCGGACTTGCCTGCGACATCCATACGCACACGCTGTATTCGCAGCATGCGTATTCTACGATCTCTGAGAATGTGTTCTGGGCGGCTGAGCGCGGGCTTCAGGTCTTGGGCTCGGCCGACCACTTGAGCGCTATGACTACGCCGGCGCCCGAGGATCTGCGCAGCTACCAGTTCTTTATCAACCAGGATATCTGGCCGCGTGTATGGAGCGGGGTCACGGTTCTGCGCGGCGCCGAGGTCGATATCGTCGGCTTGAAAGGCGAGCTGTTCGGGCAGGATATCCCGACGCCGCTCAACATCGCCGGCAACGCGTTCAAGAACGACCGCTCGCTGTTCGAGCGCGTGACATGGAACCTCGACTATCTGGTGGCAAGCGTGCACGACCGCTCGTTTGCGGAAGGCTGCACCACGGCGCAGGCGACCGAGATGTATATCGGTGCGCTTGAGAACCCCAAGGTGTTCATGCTCGGGCACACGGGGCGCGCGGGCGTACCGTATGACATCGATGAGGTACTGACCGTCGCCAAGGAAAAGCATAAGATCATCGAGATCAACAACCATAGTCTGGAGCATGGTGCCAAGAGCGCTTGCTTTGGCGATTGTCGCCGAATCGCTGAGCGCTGTGCTGAGCTGGGGGTAGGGATCGGCGTTTCGACCGATGCGCATATCGGCATGGCGATCGGTAAGTTTGATAATGCGCTCACTTTGCTCGACGAGATCCATTTTCCGCGCGAGCTGATCGTCACGCGTGATCGCGCGACATTGCTCGCCGAGATGGCCGTGGCCGGCGTGTGCGATCTTACCGAGCTGATCTAGGCACGGGAGTTGCGCTGCGTTTTGGTGCGCTTTTGATGCTCTTCGCTCCGTATAGTGATAGCTGACAGTCGGGAACGATTCGCAACGCGACGTATCCGACCGAGGACCCGGCGCACGGCGGAAAGGAGACGTCATGACCGAGAAGAAGCTGAACCAGGTCGAGCTGACCGACGAGGAGCTCGGGAGCGTCCAGGGCGGATACAGCAAGGTCAAGGCAAGGGGACATTTCTACAAATACACGGGAACGAACCCTGATAACAAGTATCTCTGTCCCAACTGCGGAAAGCCCGTTCACCGCGGTACGGGCTGGCGCTTCTATTGCGACCCCTGCGATGAGAGCTGGTTCCTCGAGAACCGGTTGCTTCCCAATCTGGACGGTGGCGGCTGGCAGAGTATCCGCAGGTCTGAGTTTGAAAGTTTGTGGTAGTGCCGAGAGCGTCGGTGTAATGCTACTTACGAATGAGCCCGCAGGCACCGAGTGCGCCTGCGGGCTTGCTGCTTTCCGGTCTGGTGGCGAGCCTCCCTGAGCCCTCTTCGTGTCTTCCTTCTTGCACGGAGCGCTGCCGGCATATGTGCACTCCGGGGTCGGCTATTTTCGGGCGAGGACGGCCACCGTCTCCACATGATCGGTGTGGGGGAACATGTCGACCGGCGTGAGCCTGATAAGGTGATAGCCGCCGTCGAGCAGCTGATGCAGGTCGCGTTCTTGGGTCGCGGGGTTGCAGCTGATGTAGACGATGCGGCGCGGTTTGAGCGCGCAGGCCGCCTCGAGAAACTCCGGCGTGGAGCCAGCGCGCGGCGGGTCGATGGAAAGGACGTCCACGCGCTCGCTGTTCTCGGCGGCATCGAGCATGTAGTCGGTCGCGTCGTCGGCCATGAACCAGGCGTTGCGGGTAAGGCCGTTGAGCTCGGCGTTGCGTCGGGCATCGGCGATGCCAGCCGGGTTGCGCTCGACTCCGAGCAGCATAACGTGCGTGCCGCGCGTCTCGGCATCTTTTGCGGCGCAGATGCCAATGGTGCCGCTGCCGCAGTAGGCATCCATGAGCACGTCGCCTTGCTGTAGGTTCATGCCGTCGATGGCGATCTGGTAGAGGAGCTCGGTCTGCTGGGGATTGGTCTGATAGAACGCGGTGGGGGAGATGTCGAACTCGCAATCGAACAGGCGGTCGCGCAGGCATTCCTGTCCGCGAACGATGACGGTCTCGTCGCCTAGGATCGCGTTGCCGGGACGGCCGTTGATGTTCTGCGCCACGGTCACGATGCGCGGGTCGAGCGCGGCGACGGCGTTGAAGAATTCCTGCGCGTGGGGCAGATCGCGCTGCGCGGTGATGAGCGTGACCATGATCTCGTCCGTCTTCCAACCGCAGCGCAGGACGGCGTAGCGCAGCAGGCCGAGATGCTTGTCTTCGTTGAAGGCGGGAATGTGCAGTCGTTCGGCCTCGTGGGCGATGCCGTTGAGGATGGCGCGGGCCGCCGGCGCCTCGACGGGGCATGTGGGAACGGTGACGATCTTGTGCGTTCCGCGTGCGAAAAAGCCGCAACGCACGGCGCCGTCTTTGCCGGGGGCAAAAGGCGTTGCCGCTTTGTGGCGAAATGCGCGCGGGCTCGGATATTTGCCGGGGTCGCCGAACGTGGCGCCCATACCGCGTATGGGGTCGACGGCGATGCCCTCGTGCTTGCAGATCGGGGCGAAGAGTTCTTCCATTGCGGCCTGCTTGGCGGCAAGCTGTTTTTTATAGGGGCGGTTGAGGGCGGTGCAGCCGCCGCATTCGTGCATGACGGGGCAGGGGCCGTCGGCATCGATGCGTCTGGATTTGCGTGACGAGGCTTTGGGAGCCGCTGCTTTGGGTGCGGGCTTTTTTCGCTGCCTGCGGTGTTTGTCTCCACGGGCAGTGCTATCCGCGCTTTTCGAAGTGCCCTTTTTTGCGGGTTTTGCTTTTGCGTGCTTGGATTTGCCGGCTCCGCTCTTGTCTTGCTTTTCTGCCGTGCCGGCGGCCTCTGCCTGGGCGCGACGGGCCCTGCGCTCTGCGCGCGACTCTGCCATATGCTGCTCCGTGGGAGATAGTGTACGTTTCGCAGTTATTGTATCGTGTCCGCTGCGAGGGATTGATGTCGGTGCCATGGTGACATAACCCCAGAAAGACTGTTACGTATATGGGGTAGGATAGGGCAAATTATTTCTACTGAAAAGTAAGCAGAGGGGAGCCTGCGTGCTCGAGCTCAAAGACATCAAGAAGGATTACCCTTCGGGCGACACCGTCGTCCACGCGCTCAAAGGCGTCTCCGTCACGTTTCGCGACAAGGAGTTCGTGAGCGTCCTCGGCCAGTCGGGATGCGGCAAGACGACGCTGCTCAACATCATCGGCGGTCTCGACCAGTACACGTCGGGCGACCTGGTGATCAACGGACGCTCGACCAAAAGCTACGGCGACAAGGACTGGGACACCTACCGCAACCACAGCGTGGGCTTTGTGTTCCAGAGCTACAACCTCATCCCGCACCAGAGCGTGATCGCCAACGTGGAGATGGCGCTGCTGCTCTCGGGTGCGCCGGCGGCCGAGCGACGGGCTCGCGCCGAGGAGGCCCTGCGCCGCGTGGGCCTGGGCGACCATCTCGATAAGAGGCCCAACCAGCTCTCGGGTGGCCAGATGCAGCGCGTGGCCATCGCCCGTGCCATCGTCAACGACCCCGAGATCATCCTCGCCGACGAGCCCACAGGCGCTCTCGACACCCAGACCTCGGTCGAGGTCATGGAGATCTTGAAGGAGCTTTCGCGCGACCGTCTGGTGATCATGGTCACGCACAACCCGCAGCTTGCCGAGGAATATTCTGATCGTATCGTGCGCATCAAGGACGGCGTGCTCACGAGCGACACCGCGCCCTGCGAGGGGGCGGACGCCAAGCTCGACGAGGCGGCCGTCAAGGCCCATGCGGAGGTCGACGCCAAGAAGGGCAAGCGCTCGATGAGCTATCTCTCGGCCGTGCAACTCTCCTTCACCAATCTCATGACCAAGAAGGGCCGCACGCTCCTCACGGCGTTCGCCGGCTCGATCGGCATCATCGGCATCGCGCTCATCCTCTCGCTCTCCGACGGCGCGCAGCAATACATCGCGCGCACCGAGGAGTCGACGATGGGGGAGTACCCGCTCACCATCCAGGAGACGAGCGTGGATATGGCGAGCATGATGAGCTCCATGACGGGAACGAGCTCGGATGTCCACAAGGCCAACAAGTCGGGCAAAATCGAGTCCAAGAACCTGATCAACAACATGGTCTCGACCATGGCCGGCGGTGCGGAAAAGAATGACATGCGTGCCGTCAAGAAATGGATCGAGTCGAATCCGAGCGGCCTCAAGAGCCTCGCGCGCGACATCCAGTACACCTACAAGACGCCGCTCGATATCTACAAGAGCGACACGTCCGACGGCGTGGTCCAGGTGAACCCTGAGACCGTGCTCGATTCGCTCGGCATCTCGACGAGCGGCTCCACGCAGAGCGAGATGATGAGCAGCATGAGCGCTTCGGGCACGGGGAGCTACGACGTGTGGACGCAGCTGCTGCCGAGCAAGAAGACCTGGAAGAGCGACTACGACATAGTTGCCGGGCGCATGCCCAAAGCCTGGAACGAGGCCGTGATCTACGTCGACAAGAACGACCGCATCAGCGACTACACGCTCTATGCGCTGGGACTGCTCGACCAGACCGACCTCAAGGGCATGATGAGCGATGTCGTGGCCGGCAAGGATGTCAAGAAGACCAAGAAGCGGAGCTACACCTATGACGAGCTTATGGGGCTTACGTTCAAGGTGACGCCCGAGACCGCCAAATACCAGGAGCAGGACGGCGTCTGGACCGACATGTCCGACGACGACACGTTTATGAAGAGCACGGTCGAGGGTGCCGAGACGGTCAAGATCGTGGGCATCGTGCGCCCGAGCGAGGACAACAAAGGCGCCAACTGGGGCGCCGTGCTTTATACGCCGGAGCTCATGGAGCGCATGATCGCCGAGGTCGATGACAGCGCGGTGGTCGCGGCCCAGAAAGCGACGCCCGATGTCGACGTGTTGAGCGGCATGCCGTTTACCGATGACGATGAAGAGCTCGATATGGCCGGGCTCGAGGCTCTGATCGCCAAAATGCCCGACCAGCAGGCCGCCCAGATGCAGCAGTATATCCAGGGCATGCAGGCTCAGGGCATGAGCGACGATGCCATCGTGCGGGCGTTTGAGAAACAGATGGCCAATTCGACCGATAACGCGACTTATGAGGGCAATCTCGACAAGCTGGGGGTCGCCGATCTCGACGAGCCCTATGCGGTGAACATCTATCCCACGGACTTCAAGGCCAAGGAGCAGATCGACGACATCATCACGGCCCATAATGACCGCGTGAAGGCGAAGGGCAAGGATGAGGAAGAGATCCACTACACCGATATCGTGGGCACCATGATGTCGAGCGTGACGGATATCGTGAACGCCATCACCTATATTCTCGTGGCCTTCGTGGCGATCTCGCTTGTGGTGAGCTCGATCATGATCGGCATCATCACGTATATCAGCGTGCTCGAGCGTACCAAGGAGATCGGTATTTTGCGCTCCATCGGCGCGAGTAAGCGCGACGTGAGCCGCGTGTTCACGGCCGAGACGTTCATTATCGGCCTGGTAGCGGGTCTTTTGGGCGTTGGTATCACGGCACTGCTCGATATTCCCATCAACATGGTGATCGAGCAGGTGGCGGGCGTGTCGAACCTCGCCGCCGTCCCCGTGGGCCCGGGCGTTGCGCTTGTGTTTATCAGTGTGCTGCTGACGCTCGTCGGCGGTTTGATCCCCAGCAAGATCGCTGCCAAGAAGGATCCGGTCACGGCCCTGCGGAGCGAATAGCCGCCTGTCCGGGCTGGAGACCTCGGCCGTAGGGGTTAAGGTCTGCTGCTCGGACAGTCCTGCTCGCGCGGAGAGCACATTAAGTGCTCTCCGGCTCGTGCGGAACTCGCGACAGACCTTAACCCCTACGGCCGAGGTCTCCAGCCCTACGGTGACTCGGTTCGCTTCTCGGGCTCTGAAAGCCAGAAAGCTAAATAAAACGTAGGTCCGGCGTCAGACCGGCGGGTTGCACTCTAGCTGGGTAAAGTGTAGACTTTCAGTCGTTCGTCATTCCACTTTAGTTAAGTAAAGTGCTAACAAGGGGGATCTCTTATGTCGTACGATATGTCTCGCCGTCAGTTCCTTGGGCTTGCCGGTTCCGTCGCCACCGTTTTTGGGCTGGGATTGGCGGGCTGCGGCGGCTCCGGTGCCACCAAGGGCTCCGCTGCCGGCTCCGCGGCCGCTGCCAAGGATGTCAAGGGCGCTGTTGAGTCCAAGGAACTGATCGTGGGCTTTGATAAGTCCTACCCGCCCTACGGCTTTGTGGGTGACGACGGTGAGTACACGGGCTTCGATCTCGATCTCGCTCAAGCCGTTGCCGACAAGCAGGGCTGGAAGGTTAAGCTCGAGGCCATCGATTGGGATGCCAAGGACACGCTGCTTAACTCCGGCGCCATCAACTGCATTTGGAATGGCTTTACCAAAGAGGGTCGTGAGAAGCAGTACACGTTCTCGGAGCCGTACATGCTTAACGAGCAGGTGCTCGTGGTCAAGAAGGATGCCGGTATCTCGAGCTGGGATGATCTGTCCGGCAAGAGTGTGATCACCCAGACCGATTCGGCCGCGCAGGATGTGCTCGAGGGCGATCAGAAGAAGCTGGCCGCCACGTTTGCCTCGCTTGATACCATCGGCGACTACAATACAGCGTTCATGCAGCTTGAGAGCGGTGCGGTCGATGCCGTCGCCTGCGACCTTTCGATTGCGCAGTATCAACTTGCCGCTAAACCCGATGCGTACACGCAGCTCGAGAAGCCGTTGTCGAGCGAGCACTACGCCGTGGGCTTCAAGAGGGGCGACAAGAAGACTGCCGAGGCCGTGACCGATTCGCTCAAGGCGCTCTATGAGGACGGTACCGTCAAGGAGCTGTGCGAGAAGTATGCGAGCTACGGGCTGTCCTTCGACAACTGGGTTCTTAAATAGCCACAGCACCCAACCTTGCGGCTCCTAAGTACGCGTCGCCGGGCTTGTCGCTCGCATTCTTGGGCCCTGTGCCTATTCGAGCAACGCTCTGCGGTTTTCGATATTGCGAAAGAGAGCATTTCTTGTCTATCCAAGTCATGATGCAGATGCTCGGCCAAGGATTCTTGGTCAGTCTGCAGATATTCGTCCTGACGCTTTTGGGGTCGATCCCGCTGGGCATCCCGGTGGCCTTTATGCGTATGAGCAAGATCGCCCCGCTGCGCTGGATCGCTCGCATCTATATCTCGATCATGCGCGGTACGCCGCTTATGCTGCAGATGTTTGCCATCTATTTTGCGCCGTATTACGTGTTTGGCATCCAGCTCACATCGGACTCCAAGTGGTATGCGTGCATTGTGGCGTTTATCGTCAACTATGCCGGCTACTTTGCCGAGATCTATCGCTCGGGGCTGCAGTCGATCCCGCGCGGTCAGTACGAGGCTGCCGAGGTGCTTGGCTATTCGCGCGCGCAGACGTTTTTCTATATCGTGATGCCGCAGGTTGCCAAGCGTATCCTGCCGGCGATGGGCAATGAGATTATCACCCTGGTCAAGGATACCTCGCTGGCATTTGCCATCGGTGTGGCCGAGATGTTCTCGACGGCTAAGGCACTTGTGGCGTCACAGGTGAGCATGGTGCCGTTTGCCATCGCCGCGGCGATCTATTGGGTGTTTAACTTTGTGGTAGAGATGCTGCTGGGCGCGGTGGAGAAGAAGCTGGATTACTACCATGACTGATGACGTGATGAAAATCGAGAACGCCCGCAAGGCGTTTGGGGAGAACGAGGTGCTCAAGGGGATCTCACTTGAGGTTGGGCGCGGAGAGGTCGTGGCGGTCATTGGACCCTCGGGCGGAGGCAAATCGACGCTTTTGCGTTGTGCGACGTTGCTGGAGACGCTTGACGGGGGCTCGCTGTCGTTTGGGGACCTTGTCGTGGCCACCGATAGTGGGTCGGGCTCGGTGTATGCCAAGGGGGATATCCCCAAGCAGGCCAGAAGCCGCTTTGGCCTGGTGTTTCAAAATTACAACCTGTTTCCGCACTACACGGTGCTCAGGAATATTGCCGATGCGCCCGTTCGCGTGCTCAAGCATCCGCGCGCCGAGGCTGAGGCGCGAGCGCGCGAGCTGATTGCGCAGATGGGGCTTGCGGGCAATGAGAACAAGGTGCCTTGCGAGCTCTCGGGTGGTCAGCAACAGCGCGTGAGTATCGCCCGTGCTTTGGCGCTGGACCCTCAGATCTTGTTTTTTGACGAGCCGACGTCGGCGCTTGACCCCGAGCTCACGGCAGAGGTTCTGCATGTGATCAAGGATCTTGCCGCGCAGAATATGACGATGGTGATCGTGACGCATGCGATGCAGTTTGCCCGTGACGTCGCGGATCGTGTTGTGTTTATGGACGGTGGGCGTATCGTGGAAGAGGGACCGGCTGAGCAGGTTATCGATCATCCGCGCGAGCAGCGTACCAAGGAGTTTTTGAGCCGCATCGATGGCTAGGTGCTGGTGCGTTCAAACAATTTGCCCTGATTTGAAGCCCGCGGGCACTGTCTGCGGGCTTTTTGGACTGTTTTTCTAAGGGTAAAAATGCTGCCCGATATAAGCAGTTTCGAATTTCAGGAGGTGAACGGCCTTGGGGCGGGTATGCCGTTATGGCCATGTAATGTTTTCGCAGGTCACAGAGGTGCTCCTGATCGGATAATCATTGGTGTACTCGGGCGAACCCGGTTTACCTCCTGAAATTCGAAACTGCTTATACCGACTAGCACTTATTGAGGCCGATTTTTGCCTGTTTTTGCCGATTCTCACCTCTTACCGCGCTATTTGCGGCGGCTGCCGAATGGTGCGCATGCGTGTTTGCGGCGCGGGGTAGGGTGGGGGCATAGGACATTGGATGGCGCGGTGCCGCGGCTGTCGTTTTCCTGCTCCCGAAGTACCCGCGACAAGCGCCTTCCCCGTTTGCGCGCCATGCCGAGCGCATGTGCGCCCAAGGAGGTACGTATGGGTGCTCCCAAGACCGATAAAGTGAGGAACGTGGTGCTCGTAGGCCAAGGCGGGGTGGGCAAGACCTCGCTCGCCGAGGCCATGCTCCACCTTTCCGGCAAGACCGCTCGCCTGGGTGGTCACGACGGCACCAAGCCCACGCTCGACTACGACCCCGAAGAGGTCAAACGCTCGTTTTCCATTTCGACCACTATCGCGCCTATCGATTGGAAGGGCGCGCGCATCAACGTGCTCGATGCACCGTGCTATCCCGACTTTATCGGCGACGCCTACGCTGCGATGAGTGTGTGCGAGACGGCGCTCTTCGTGGTCGATGCCGAGGCGGGCCCGCAGCCCACGACCGTCAAGCTCTGGTATGCGGCCGAGGACCTGCGCCTGGCGCGCGCGGTGTTCGTGAACCGTCTGTCGCGGACCGAGGCCAGCTTCGCGACCACCATGGAACTGCTGCAGGAGCGCTTTGGCACGCGTCTGGGTGCCGTCACCCTGCCCTGGGGCGAAGGCGAGAACTTCGACGGCATCATCGATCTAGTGCGCATGAAAGCGCGTCATTGCGACGGCGTGCAGGCGACCGAGGTCGAGATCCCCGAGGAGTATCGCGCCCAGGCCGAGGAGGCCCACGATCGCCTATGCGAGCTCGTGGCCGAAGCTGACGATGAACTCATGATGAAATACCTCGAGGGTGAGGAGACGCTCACGCAAGAGGAACTCGAGGGCCTGCTCTCGAAGGCGATCGCCGAGCGCATTTTCGTGCCGGTCTTTGCAGGTGATTGCATTAAGGAACAGGGCGTCAACTCGCTCATGGACGACATCGCGACGTATTTTCCCGCGCCGACGGGTTTTGGCGAGATGCCGCTTATCGACGGAGACTCGCTCAAGATCTCGAGCGAGGACGATCGCCCCGTTGCGTTTGTGTTCAAGACGCTCAACGACCCGCAGCAGGGCCGCATCAGCTTCATCAAGGTGCTGACGGGCACGCTGGAGCCCGGGCTCGAACTCGTGAACGCGCGCACGCGTAAAGCTGAGCGTCTGGCGCACCTGTATGTGATGTGCGGGCGCGATATGTCCGAGGTGGGGCATGCCTATGCGGGCGACATCATCGTGGTGCCCAAGCTCGCGGCCGAGACGGGTGACACGCTCTCGGCGACCGGCAAGGTCGAGGCCGCGGCGTTCAAGTTCCCCAACTCGCAGTACCGCATCGCCATCGAGGCCGAGAATCGCGGGGACGAGGAAAAGCTCTTCACGTTTATCGAGAAGGCCTGCAAGGCAGATCCGACCATGAGTATCGACCGCAACGAGGAGACGGGCCAGACCATCATCTCCGCCGTGGGCGAGGCGCAGGTCTCGGTACTTCTCAACCGCTTGGAGGACCGCACGAAGGTCGTGGCCAAGAGCGTGCCGATCCGCATTCCGTATCGCGAGACGATCCGCCGTACGGCCAGCGCCCAGGGCCGTCATAAGAAGCAGACCGGCGGCGCCGGGCAGTACGGCGACTGCTGGCTGCGTGTCGAGCCGCTGCTCTCGGCCGACGGTACGAGCGAGGGATACGAGTTTGTGGACGAGGTCGTGGGCGGCAAGATCCCACGCTCGCTCATTCCTGCTGTGGACAAGGGCGTGCAGGAGACCATGAAGGACGGCATCATCGCGGGCTATCCGCTCACGGGGATTCGCGTGGCGGTGTACGACGGGTCATATCACAGCGTCGATTCGAACGAGATGGCGTTTAGGGCTGCGGCGCGCATCGGCCTGCGCAAAGCGTGCGCCGATGCCGATCCGGTGGTGCTCGAGCCCATCGAGGAGATCACCGTCACGATCCCCGAGAGCTACGCCGGCGCCGTCATGGGTGATATCTCGGCCTCGCGCGGGCGCGTGACCGGTATGGACACCGACGAACGCGGCGATACCGTGGTGATCGCGCAGGCGCCGCTCGCCGAACTTACGGACTATTCGACGCGTCTGCGGAGCATCACGCGCGGTACGGGCGACTTTACGATGAAGCCCGCCGGCTACGAGCAGGTTCCCTATGACTTACAGGCCAAGCTCGTGGAGCTGTATCAAACCGGGCGATAGCTCCAAAAACTGATCCCAAAACCCCTGGCACTTTGGGATCAGTTTTGCGTGGGGCGTTTGGCCGAATGACGTGGGGCCGCCGGCGGATTGCTCGCCGGCGGCCCCGTCGTTTTTGTATACGCTGTGCGGCAGCGATGGACGAGGGGTCTGTCTTTTGAAGGGAGAGAACATGGGTCGTCTGGAAAACAAGGTTGCGATCGTGACGGGTGCCAACTCGGGTGTCGGCGCGGCGATTGCCAAACTTTTCGCTGCCGAGGGTGCCAAGGTCGTCATGACGGCACGTCGCGAGGCTGCACTCAAGGAGGTTTCGGATCAGGTCGAGGCGGCGGGCGGAACAACGCTCGTGGTACCCACCGACATCTCGGTGCCCGAGGACCCCGAGCGTCTGATGGAGGCTGCCGAGGAGGCCTTTGGTCAGATCGATATCCTGGTCAACAACGCCGGCATTCTTGAGAGCGGTCTCAAGCCCGTCGATCGCTTTGAGGACGAGGACCTCGACCGCATTATCGATACCAACCAGAAGGGCACCATGCGTTGTATGCGCGCGGCGACCAAGCGTATGAAGCCGGGCGCGAGCATCGTGAATATCGCGAGCGTTGCGGGTGAGAAGGGCTGCGGCGGTGCCGTCTACGTGAGCACCAAGGCGGCCGTGATCGGCGTGACCAAACACACGGCGCTGCGCTTCCAGGCGACGGGTATCCGCTGCAACGCCATCTGCCCGGGCACGATCGTGACGCCGATGGTTGCCGGCACCACCGCGGCCGACATGGATCCCGACATGATGGGTGCCATGGCCGCGCACAGCAACCTCAAGACACAGCCCTGCATGCCCGAGGACGTGGCGAATATCGCGCTGTTCCTGGCAAGCGATGAGTCCCGTGCGCTCACGGGCCAGATCCTCGTCAGCGACTTCGGCGCGATGCTGTAAGGTTACGCGGTTTTACCAAACCGCTCGACGCTGCAAACCCGCCAGCGCGGCAATCTGCCTTTCAATCGTCGGTTGCGTACCAAAGTACGCTTCCCTCCTCTTTCAAGGCACCTTGCTCGCTCTGGCGGGTTTTCGCTGGCTTGTGCTCAACCTGCGTCGTTTTGCAGGCGTCTTAGTCTCCGCTCGCCTGGCTTTTGCCAGTGGCGTAATCGATCGTCACGTGCGGCTGCAGATTGTAGCAGTAGACGTGGAAGCAGAGACTTTCGCCGTGGTCTTCGACCGATTGGGCTTCTAGGCGTACGCCGCGGCAGACGAGCTCGTCCTCGTTGTACATCGGTGTCACGCGGTAGAGCACGTGGTTGCCCGTCTCGCGAATATAATCGAGGATCTTTTCCTCAAAGGGGAGCATGCCCGTCTCATTGAGGTAGCGCGTACCGGTGAGTAGGTTCTTGCGGTTGACGTTTTCTCCCGAAAGCGACCACGCGATAAGGTGGCAGCGGTTGTAGAGGCTTTCGCCGGGAATGAAATCGTAGCGAGCCTGTCGCCAGCCGGCGGGGTGGATGCGCGAGATGTCGCCGCGCTTGCCTGTTACGAGCGACTCCGGACCAACGCAGGCAAGTGCCTTGCGTGTGCGGCCGAGATGATCGAGCTTGGAAAACTGCTTGAAGCAGCCCTCGCGGGCACGTTCGTATTCTTCGAGCGTGAAGGAGGGGACGCCTAGCGCATGCGCGGCGTCGGTACGCAGCGCAACATACGGGTTGCCGGCATAGTCGGGAACGCTTGACAGGTAGACGCCGCGGGCGCGGTCGGTGTCGAGGTTCTCGACGGTTGTTGTCGAGGTGGCATCGCCGGCGCTTGCGGACTCATGTTCAACGATGAGCTCGACCTCATCGTCATCGTAGGATGAGTCTTGCGCGGCGGCCGCAGCCGCAGCCTGCTCGTCCGTTTTGGATGAAAGCGTGGGCGATGCGTTGCCAAACGAGCCGGCAAAGAGCGAGAAGCCAAGCACGGCGGCCGCGCCGATGGATAGGGCTTGCTTGTAGGCTCGCTTGCGTGACATGGGACTCCTGCGTGATCGCTCATTACGGATGGACATAGAGTCTAGCAGGGTATGCGGACATGCGGTCGGCTAAGCGTTCATGTTGCCGTGGATGTAGGGTGTTACCTCGGGGGAGATATGGCCGCAGCCGAGGTTACGGAGACTGGACTCGATCGCGCCGGGAAGGGCCGTGCTGCCGTTTGCATCGACGGGCGCGCCGCCGAGGGCCGCCAGCTTCTTGATGTCCTCGGGGGCCGCCTCAAGATGCAGGCACCCCCCGATCAGACGGGCGCGAACCTGGGTCAGGCCCAGGCCGTGCAGATAATCCTCACAGGCGCGCACCAGGTCGACCTTTTGTCGCGTGAGCTCCTCGCCGGTGGGGATGCGCGTGGCGAGGCATGCTCCCGATGGCATATTCCACACGGGGAAGCCCCACGTGCGCAGCAGTTCGCGTTCCTCGTCTTTGGTAAAACCGACCTCGGCAAGCGGCGAGCGCACGCCCAGCTCATCGACGGCACGCATGCCGGGACGGAAGTCGCCTTTGTCGCTGTCGTTGCTGCCATCGATAACGGTTGCAAAACCGAGGGCGCGCGCGTGGTTGACGATCGCCGTGAAGCCGGCGCGCTTGCAGTAGTAGCAGCGGTCGGCGTCGTTGGGCACGACTTCGGGCACGTCGAGCTGATTGATCGATAGATTGAGAACGGGCAGATTGAAGCTGTTGCCGTTGTCGCGGTCGATGGCATGCTCGAACGATTGTTGCTCGGGGGTGCCGATAAACGGGGTGCTCAGATGAACGAGTAACGTGTCGACGGGCATGGTTCGTGCGCAAACGGCGGCCAAAAACGTGCTGTCGACGCCGCCGGAAAAGCCGATGGCGACGCGGCCATACGAGCGAAGCAAACGCTCGAGTGCGGCAAGCTTCTCCTCGGGTGTTGATGGATTGGATGGAACATCGGGAATCATGGGCGTACTTTCCTGCGTGTCGGTTTTTTCAAAAACGAAATATATAGCTTTGAGTTGGGTCAATGTCTACCAAATGCGTATCATGTAACCAAAATGCAATAGGTCTATACGTTATATACAAATATTCCGATTCAAAACAAGGAGTTGCCGATGATCAAGGCCGTGATCTTCGATATGGATGGAACGTTGATCGATTCGGAGCGTTTGGGCGCCGCCGCGTGGGCTCAGGCTGCAGACGAGCTCGGGTTGGAGTTTTCGCAGGACGTGAGCCGTAGCTTTATCGGCCGCACGTTGCCCGACGTGCTGGCAATCCTGACCGACCTGTACGGTAACGAGGAGGACGGCGAGCGCCTGTGGCGCCGGCATCGCGAGATTCGCGAGGAGATGGCCAAGACCGACTTGCAGCTCAAGGCGGGCGCGCGCGAATGCATCGACGAACTGTTGGCTGCGGGGTATCACATTGGCTTGGCGACTTCGTCGCGCCATGCGACGGCCGAGGGCAACCTGCGCCGCTTTGGCCTGTTCGATAAGTTTGAGACCGTGACCTGTGGCGAGGACGTCGAGCATGGCAAGCCCGACCCTGAGATGTATCTGCTGGCCTGCGAGCGCGCGGGCGCGGCGCCGTCTGAGTGCGCGGTGGTCGAGGATTCGCGCAACGGTTGCGTGGCCGGCATCTCCGCCGGGTGTCACGTGTTCGCCGTGCCCGATCTGGTGCCGCTGCCGGCCGATGTCGTCGACGGCTGCGAGGCCGTGCTGGATACGCTCCACGAGCTGTCCGCCGCCGTGGGCGGTGTTGAGTAGCGGGCGGCGCGTGGGTCTGCTCTAGGGGGCGGGTCGCTCTGGGCCGGGTTGGTCTTGGCCCGCTTCTGGTGTCTTAGGTCTGCACAGATTTGCGGTTTGCTTCGTTCCAAACTGTGCAGAGCTAAGACACGTCTGGGGCGTCTGGGCATGCGCAGCGCAAAACGCCCCGCCTTTCTGCGCCTCTTTCATACCAAAATACCGTTTACCGATTGGAAATGACCGTTCGCGGAGAGCATCTTGCCCTATATTGAAATTGAAACGGTTCAAATAATAATGAAAACCGTAAATGAATCGCTTCAAATAAGGGGAGAGCAATGGGGAGTCGCATCGAGTCCAAGCATTACGCGGCGGTCGATATCGGCGCTTCCAGCGGGCGCGTGCTCGCCGGTTGGGTCGAGGACGGCAAGATGTCCTATCAGGAGGTCTACCGTTTTGATAACGATCAGCACCGCGTGAACGGTCATGACTGCTGGGATGTCGAGACTCTGTTCAACCACGTGGTCGCGGGGCTTCGTGCCGTCAAGGAGCAGACCGGCGTGGCTCCTGCCAGCATCGGCATCGATACCTGGGGCGTCGACTACGTCCTGCTCGACGAGGATAACAAGATCGTGGGCGACACCGTCGCCTATCGCGATGCCCGTACCGACGGCATCTACGAGGACGCCGACAAGATCATGGATCCGGCCGCGGTCTACGCCAGGACTGGTATCCAGCGTCAGCCCTTCAATACCCTCTACCAGCTGCTCGCCCTTAAAGAGGAGCATCCCGAGCAGCTTGCGGCCGCCCGCACCTTCCTCATGATTCCCGACTACCTCAACTGGCGCCTCACCGGCATCAAGGCCAACGAGTACACCAACGCCAGCACCACCGGCATGCTCGATGCCCGCACCTGCACCTGGGACACCGAGATCCTTGATGCCTTCGGCATCCCGCAGAGCATCTTCATGACCCCGACGATGCCCGGTACCGTGCTCGGCGAGGTCACGGCCGACATCTCCGAGAAGATCGGCTACTCCGCGACTGTTGTGCTGCCCGCCACGCATGACACCGGTTCCGCGTTTCTCGCCGTGCCCGCTCAGGACGACAACGCCGTCTATATCTCGAGCGGCACCTGGAGCCTGCTGGGCGTGGAGAATCCCGAGCCCATCACCAACGATGTGGCTCGCGAGCAGAACTTTACCAACGAGGGCGGCTATCAAAAGCGCTACCGCTTCCTCAAGAACATCATGGGCCTGTGGATGAACCAGTCCGTCCGCCGCGAGGTCAACGGCGTCGACTATGTCGAGGGCAAGACCGCGCACAAGGCGCTCATGGACCACAAGGTCGGCTTTGACGAGCTACGTACTCTCTGCCGCGAGGCCGAGCCGTTCGCTGCTTACGTCGACGTCGACGACGAGCGCTTCCTGGCACCCGATTCCATGATCGATGAGATCAAGTACGCCTGCGCCGAGGACGGCCAGCCCGTTCCCCAGACCATCGGCGAAATCATGCGCACCAACTACTGCAGCCTCTCGCGTTCATATAAGAAGGCCATCGAGGGCCTGGCCGAGCTTTCGGGCCACGGCTACACGAGCATCAATATCGTGGGCGGCGGCTGCCAGGACTACTACCTCAACCAGATGACGGCCGACACCTGCGGGCTTCCCGTGTTCGCCGGCCCCATCGAGGGTACCTGCATCGGCAACTTCATCGTCCAGATGATTGTCGGTGGCGACTTCAAGGACCTCGCCGACGCCCGCACCTGTGTGGCCCGCAGCTTCGATGTCAAGCGCATCGACCCCAAGGATATGGCGGCCGAGTAGGCCGAGCGGCATCCGTTCGATTATTCCCAGCCCCGCAGACGGTTTCCCTGACTCCGCCATCTGCGAGCGGCTCTCTCCGATGACACGTGGCGCGGGGTCCCTACACGAAACCATGCTCCGCGCCTGCTGTCGTATCGGATTTTGACTTGTTGTTTATTGGGCCCGCCGGGCCCCGGAGAGGAGATTAAACAATGGCAATGGAAGATCTGGCGTTCATCAAGGGCTTTTGCCGCCTGTGCGACGACGGCTTTAAGCAGGGCTGGCATGAGCGCAACGGCGGCAACCTTACCTACCGCATGACCGACGAGGAGGTCGAGCAGGCAAAGCCCTTCTTCGAGGAGCCCCGCGAGTGGATCAAGATGGGTGTCAAGGGCGAGAACCTCGCCGGCCAGTACTTCGTGAGCACCGGCTCGGGCAAGTACATGCGCAATGTTCTCGAGGATCCGCATGCCAACATCGGCATCGTCGAGATCAACGAGACCGGTGACGCGTTCCGCATCATGTGGGGTCTCGCCAACGGCGCCCGTCCGACGAGCGAGTTCGAGAGCCACTACATGAACCATTGCGTCGCCGCCGCCCGCACCAACGGCGCCGACCGCGTGATCTACCACGCCCACACCCCGGGCATCATCGAGATGTCCTTCGTGGTGCCGCTGGAGGACCGCGCCTTCACCCGCATCCTCTGGCAGATGATGACCGAGTGCGTCGTCGTCTTCCCGACCGGCGTGGGCGTCGTGCCTTGGATGGTCCCGGGCGGTCCGGCCATCGCCGAGGCGAGCTCCGAGCTCATGAAGACCTACGACACCATCGTCTGGGCACATCACGGCCTCTTCGCTGCCGGCCCCGACTTCGACACGACCTTCGGCCTGGCGCACACCGTCGAGAAGGCCGCCGAGATCTACCTGGCGGCCCGCGCTGCCAACGGTGGCTCTGACGACTTCCTCAACAAGATCAGCGACAAGGGTCTCAAGGACACCTGTCATGACTTCGGCATCAAGATCAACGAGGCGTTCGTGGACTAGTTCCATCTGATGGAAAAAACGACGGTTCCGGTTGCTGGGGAGCTCGTGGAAACCGTCGTCAAATCGCTGCCTCAGGGCAGCTCGACAACATTGTAAGGGGAAATAATGGGAAACACTCGTGAACGCCACGTGAATCCGTGGTGGGTCGCCGTCGTCTCGGGCATGGCGTCCTACATCGACTCCTGCGCTATCATCTCGTCGGGCACCGCGCTTGTCATCTACCAGACGACGTTCGGTCTCGACAACGGCCAGTTTGGCCTCATCTCTGCAGCGTTGACGTTCTGCATCGCCATCGGTTCCATCCTCGGCGGCAGCCTGGGCGACAAGTTCGGCCGCAAGCCCGTCTTCTCGGTTACCATGGCCATGCTGATCATCGGCGCCGTGACGATGATTTTCGCCACCACGTTTCCGCTCCTGCTGCTCGGTGAGGTCCTCATGGGGCTCGGTGTCGGTGCGGACCTGCCTGTGTCCCTGGCGACCATTGCCGAGGAGGCGCCCGACGATAAGCGTGGCAAGATGCTGCTCTTCTCGGACATCCTGTGGGTCGTAGGCATCGTCGTCGCCCAGGGCATCGGCGCCCTCGTCGGTGATTGGGGTTATCTCGGCGGCCAGATCATGTTTACGCAGCTCGCCGTCGTGTCCATCGTCGTGCTTATCGCCCGTCAGACCATCCCGGAGTCTCCGGTTTGGGTCAAGGCCCACGAGGATCGTCTCGCCGGCAAGGTGACCAAGGAGGCCCAGGGCAAGATCTCCGATCTGTTCAAGAGCCCCTACGCCAAGCCGTTTATCGCCCTTGCTATCTTCTACATCGGCACCAACATCCCGGCCAACTCGCTCGGCCAGTTCTCCACCTGGATCGGCGCCAACGTCGTGTCCCTGCCCATTTCCGTCGTGTCTACCATCGGTCTGATCTGCTACCCGATTCGTGCCGTCCTCGACTTCGTGTTCATGAAGTTCGTCGACACCGACAAGCGCATGCCGCTCTTTTACATGGGCGCCGCGCTCTACCTGCTCGGCTTCTTGATGTTCCCGGTCTTCGGTGCCTCGACCGCCACCTACGTGGCCACGCAGCTGCTCTACTGCATTGGCGCCGCCTTCGCCTTCGAGGGTATCCTCAAGGTTTGGATGCAGGAGTGCTTCCCGACGCTGCTCCGCACCACCGCCAACGGCGCCATCGTGTTCTCCTCTCGTTTCCTGTGCGCCGTCGCCGGCTCCTTCACCGCGACCTTCATTGCGACCGCCGGCTACAAGGCGGCGTTCCTCGTCCTCTCGCTTCTCTGCGCCATCGGCTTCGTGGCGGCCATCTGGGCCTTCCACGGCAAGCGCTACAACGCTTTCGAGGACGCCGAGTAACCGCCCCCTCTCTTGTTTGGCGTTCAGTTCCCGCGCGGCCGGGACGCCAAGCCTTGGGGGCGAGGGTCTGCCTGTACATTCCTCTCGCCCCCATACCCCCGTGCATTCGCGGACGGGCGCGGCAGTTCGAATCTTTTCTGTTGCGCTGATGGGATAAGGGCCGTGTCCGTCTGCCTGCAATCATTAACTTCTTCTCTTTGGAGGAAACCATGCTTGTCAACACTAAAGCCAAGGTTGGCGTCTTCGCGATCGCCCTGGGTGCGTATCTGCCTCAGTTCCCGCAGCTCGTTCCTAATTTCCAGGGTCAGTTCGAGGACTTCAAGAAGACCATCCCCACGACCGTCGAGCTCATCGACGGCGGCATCGTGACCACCAAGGAGCAGGCTCAGGACACCGGCGACAAGTTCCGTGCCGAGGATGTCGACCTGGTCATCCTTCAGATGCTCACCTACGCCACCTCCTACAACGTCCTGCCGGTTGTGCGCGATCTCGATGTGCCCGTGGTCGTTGTTAACGTGCAGAAGAAGGCCCATCCGGACTACGAGCACACTGACATTCCGACGTGGCTCGGCGACCTCTACGCCTGCGGCGCCCCCGGTGAGGTCGTGGCCGACCTCAACCGCGCCGGCAAGCGCCATGCTGTCGTCACCGGTGTCGTCGAGGGCGGCGATCCCGAGGTCGCCAAGCAGCTCGACGAGTGGTGCCGCGCCGCGAACGTCCGTCGTCGTCTGCGCCGCACGAACATCGCGCAGATCGGCCGTCCGTATCCCGGCATGATGGACCTCTACATCGATGAGACCAACCTCTACAATCGCCTGGGCCTTTACACCAAGCAGTTCGACTGGGAGAAGATGTGGGTTATCGCCGACAACATCGACGACCAGGCCGCGATTGACGCCAAGGCCGCCGATATCCTCGATACCTTCGATGTCGAGGGCGGCGCCAAGGTCTCCGACGAGCCCATCCAGGAGATGGCCAAGTACGTCATCGCCTTCGAGCAGTGGGTCAAGGACGAGCAGATTGGCCTCGTCGCGAGCCACTACGACGGCTTTGCCAAGGGTGCGGCCGGCAAGCTCGACTCCATGCTCATCCCGGCGTTCTCCATGCTGATCAAGCAGGGTACCGCCTGTGCTGTCGAGGGCGACATGAAGGTCGCCGTCGCCATGAGCATCCTCAAGACGATCTCCGGCACCGGTCAGCTCTCCGAGATGTACTCCATCGACTTCGATGATGACTGCGTGATCATCGGCCACTCCGGCTCCGGCGACGCCGACATCTCGACCGCCAAGAAGCCGACGCTCAAGGTCGTGCCCGTGTTCCACGGCAAGACCGGTGGCGGCTACCTCACCCAGTTCTATCCCGGCCACGGCACCATTACCTACCTGGGCATCACCCAGGACGGCGACGGCCACTTCAAGTTCGTTGTGGCCGAGGGCGAGAACATCGACGGCCCGATCTTTACCTTCGGTGACACCAACATGCACATGAAGTTCTCGATCGGTGCCCGCGAGTTCATGAACCGCTGGAACGAGTGTGGTCCGACGCATCACATGGCCGCGTGCCTGGGCAGCCAGACCGACACGATCCTCAAGGTCGCCGAGATCCTGAACGTGCCCTGCGAGGTCGTCTGCCGCTGGTAAAGGTGTTATTCGGTCCGCGCGTGGGGTCGTGAAGGGAAGTAACTATCATGGCTATTCGTAAGACCGGTGTCGGTAGGACCATCAACGGCTTCAAGATGAAGCTCTGTCCGGGGTTTGCCGATGAGTACGAGAAGCGTCACAACGAGCTGTGGCCCGAGATGGCCGACATGCTCCATGAATACGGTGGCCACAACTACTCGATCTTCATCGACACCGACACCGATACGCTCTTTGGCTACATCGAGCTCGACGATCCCGAGCGCTATGCCGAGAGCGCCAAGATCGAGGTCTGCCAGCGCTGGTGGGACTTCATGGCGAGTGTCATGGAGACCAACCCCGACAACTCCCCGGTCTCCGTCGACCTGCGCTGCGCCTTCCATCTGGACTAGGCTATAGCAGCGGTCCTTCGCCTGCATGACGAGGCCCCGACGAGCATCTGCCCGCCGGGGCTATTTACAGGTTGAGCAGTTTTTTCCTGGGCCTGTTTCTGTCATATATCGAGCTGCCGGGCGTCTTAAATTTGCACAGCTTGGAGGCCGGCGCGGCCAAAAGCTGTGCAAATCTAAGACGCCCGGTGCGATATTTGGGGGAGCGGCGGTGCAAAACGAACCGCGCCTTCGTCATCGTTAGAGGTAGGCGTCCAGGTTGATGTCGGGGGATCGACTCGAGGCCGTGACCCCCGTGCTCGAGAATGCCTCCGGCGCGTCGCTTCCTACATGGACGCGCACGAACCGCCCGACAGCGTTGAGCTTTCGGGCGCTTTTGGTTTTAGCGGGTCGGATTTCGCTGGTACTGTTTCTGCCACAATTTAGTTTATGGGCGGTTATTTCAAATATGTATTTTTATGAGCGCCATAAGTCTGCCGAGAGGGAGCATTTTGGACTAAACCCGGAAGTCCCTGGCGGCGTATGGGTCAAAAGGAGCTGCCGTTGACGTGCATCTCGACCGAAAGATGTTTCCTGCCCTTATTTTCGGAGCTTTCGGGGGATGCAATAAAAATTACTAGTACATATTTGAAATAACTGTCCATTCCGTTTTGCGTAAACGGGGGCGGATGCACGAGCACGGTCATGGTGTCGTTTGGGCCATGGCTGCGGGCGTGTTTGGGGGGCGAGTGACACCGTGCCCCCGCTTGTGCCGTTGCAGATATGCCCCCAGGTCGATCACCGGGGGATGGGACGAGGCTGTAGCGCTTGTGCTCAAGAGACATGCCCAGATTCGTGTCGCCGTTGGCGCTCCAGCGATCAAGCAAAAACGGATGCACGGTTACCTGGCAGTTGACGTCATCGATAGCGGCGACGGCGGCCACCGGGTGGGCGGCGACGCGAACCTAGTCGTGGTCGATTCGCCGTTCACCGGATGATTTGCACCGTTGACGGAGATGTTGAAGCGTTTCAGCCTTACTTGAGTAATATAAATGTCAGAGAAGCTGCGCCGGAGACAAGGCGTCAGTGGGATTGTTATTCCAGATGGAAGCATGACCGATAACCTGGGCAAAAGACCGGGTTATCGGTTTTTTTGTTTTTCGGGCGGCTGATTAAACGCAACGCGGTGCACAGCGGTGCGTGTGGACGGGGCGTCGCTTGCGGCGCCGGAAGGAGCGCGACATGGAGCTTGTCGAACAAATCAAGGAGCTCGCTGGCGGCGAGGCGAATATCGTCTCGGTATCTGCAGATGATGCCCGCGCGCGGCTCACGGTCAAGGACCGCAGCGTGATCGAACTCGACGAGATCAAAGCGCTTGACACCGTGGCCAAGGCGTCGATATCCGGGTCCGTCCTCAAATGCACATTCACCCAGGAAAGGGGAGCCATCATGGGCAAATACCATGAGCTCGCCGGCGATATTCTCAAGAATGTCGGCGGCATCGAGAACGTCAAGAACGTTCGCCACTGCATCACGCGACTGCGCTTCACCCTCAAGGACGAGAAGGTCGCCAATGACGATGCTATCTCCAATCTCGATGGTGTCATCCAGGTCATGAAGGCCGGCGGCCAGTATCAGGTTGTGATCGGTGCCGCCGTGGACGATGTTTACGATGAGTTGGTCACGGAGTATAAGGTTCCGGGCGTTGGCACCGTTGCGGCCGATGATGAAGCGACGGACGAGGATGGCGGCGGCAAGAAGGGGCCGCTGGCGGCTCTTATGGGAACCATTTCGGGCGTCATGGGGCCTGTGCTGATGCCCATGGCGGCTGCCGGTATGCTGAAGGGCCTGGCCGCGTTTTTCGCCTCGCTCGGTTTGATCGGAGCGACTGATGGCATCTATCAGCTCATGTATGCCATCGGCGATGGCTTCTTCTACTTTTTGCCGATCATCTTGGGTTACACCGCATCCAAGCACTTTGGCTGCAACGAGCTCACCGGCATGGTGCTTGGCTGCGCCTTCCTGTACCCCGCGATGGTCGCTTTGCCGCAGGGCGATGCCATCGGCACACTGTTTGCCGGCAGCGCTTTCGAGATGAACTATTACAGCACGCTGTTTGGCTTGCCGATCATCTTCCCGCTGTCGGGCTATACGATGAGCGTGTTCCCTATCATCATCTCGGTGTATTTTGCCGCTAAGCTTGAGAAGGTCTTGCGCGCCAAGCTTCCTGAACTCATTCGCAACTTTGCCGCTCCCGTGCTGGTCTTTGCCATCATGGTCTGCGCCCAGTACGTTGTCATCGGCCCCGTTGCTTCTTTGCTCACGAGCTTGATCACGTTTATAGTCAGCTCCGTCTATGCGATCCCGACGATCGGCGGACCGCTCTGCTGCCTGCTGATCGGTGGAGGCTTCTCGACGTTGGTCATGTTCGGTCTGCACTGGGCCATGATGCCGATCTCGCTCAACAACATGGCGACCCTCGGTTTCGATCCGCTTGTCGGCAATGGCATCGGAGGCTTCGTGGGTCTTGGCCAGGGCCTGGCTGTTGCGATCCGCACCAAGAACGCCAAGACGCGCGCTATCGCCATTCCCGCACTCGTCTCACAGTTCTGCGGTGTTGGCGAGCCTCTGCTCTACGGCATCCAGATCCCATCGAAGTTCCTGTATGTCCAGAACATCGTGTTCTCGGCCATCGGCGGTCTGTTCTGTGGAATCTTCGGCGTCAAGCAGTTTATCAACGGCGGCATGGGTTTCTTTAGCCTGCCGAGCTTTGTCAACCCTGTGACCAACGATGCGTACTGCATGTATGCCTATGCGGCGATTCTTGCCGTACTCATGGTCGCTTCGTTCATCTTTACCATGGCGACCTATCACGACGACGGCTGCTATCTTGGCAAGTCTCGTGACAAGGCAAGCGCCTAGTCGATACCTATAGCTCCCCAGCCAAGGGGGCGGTCCAACGTGGCGGGCCGTCCCCTTGCGATTTTCAGCCGAAAGGGTGGATCCATGCAGCCTGATACCTTTGACGCCCGATGGATCTCGGGCGAACCGCTTGTCTATGAGCCCGAGCAGACTTACTACGACGAGTGCCATCGCAACCATGTGGTGCGCGCCTCGTTCGAGCTTGCCCATATGCCGGAACATGCCGTGCTCGCGATTGCGGTCATGGGCTATGCGCGCGTTCTGATCAACGGGGCCAGGGTGGATGGGTCCGAACTTTTGGGATGGTGGACCAACTACACCAAGAGGGTGTATTCGTACGAGACCGAGGTTACCGGTGCGCTCGTCAAGGGGCTGAACACGATTGAGATCGAGCTGGGAAACGGGTTCATCAACCCCTCGCCGCTCAGGCTCTTTGGAAAATACAACTTGCGCGAACGCTTGGCCGAGGTGGGCACGCCGCGCGTCATGGCGGCGCTCGTCGCAGGCGATGGCTCGCTTCTCGTCAAGACGGACGGCTCGTGGATGGCGCGCGAGGGCGATCTGCTCTTCAACAACGTCTATCTGGGGGAGGTTCGCGACCTGCGTGCGAACGAGGCCCGCGAGTCGCCGGCGCACGTTTGGGATGGGATGCGTCATATCGAGCCGTCGCCGGTTGCTCCGTGCGTGCGCGGGAAATCAGTCGATCCCGTGCGCATGTTCGAACATGAGGGAAGGGTCGTCATCGACTTCGGCGTGGTCGTTGCGGGGTTCTGCCGTTTGCGTCTGCGCGCCCACGAAGGGCAGCGCGTCGAGGTCGTCTATGCCGAGACCTGGCGCGACGGTGCGCCGTATGCGGGCACGGCTGTCGCGGGTTATGCGGGCATGGAGACGCCGCGCGGCGTGTGCCCCGGCGGTCCGGGTGCGCCCGAGCCTGCCGTGCAGCGCGACGCGATCGTGTGCCATGAGGGCGAAAACGGGTTCGAGAACGAGTTCTGCTGGCACTCGTTCCGCTATGCCGTGCTCGACGGGGTTGATGCGCGCGACATTATCGAGGCGCAGGCAGTCTTTATCCATACCGATCTGGAACCCGCGGGGCATCTCGAGCTGGACGACGAGCGCTTCGCACGTTTGCATGTGGCCGCGATCCGAACCAAGCTCAACAACAACCACGGCCTGTTCGAAGACTGCGCGCGCGAGCGCTTTGGCTACGGCGGCGACATGATTGCGCTTGCCAGCTCCCAGATGTTCAGCTTCGACGTGAGCGGGCTGATCGACAAGACGCTCGCGGACTTCGCCTGCGATCAGACGAAGCGTGGCGGCCTTCCCGAGACGGCCCCGTTTATGGGTATCGGCTCCAACGGTCCGGCATACGGCGAGGGGCCGCTGCTCTGGCAGCTCGCCTATCCCTATTTGGCGATCGAGGCCGATCGCATCTACGGGCGTCGCAACCTGCTTGAACGCGAGTGGGCGGGCATCGAGCGTTTTGGTGACTATCTGCTGGGATTTGAGCCCGAGGAGCTTGCCCCGCATTGTTTGGGTGACCACGGCAGTCTGATCGCACAGGGCTTCTCGAACGGGTCTCCCGATAAGGAGTTCGTCGGCTGGTGCGCCATCCTGTGGGGACTCGAGCTGGTGCGTGAGGCCGCCGAGCGCTTGGGTCGCGATCCATCGCGTTTTGCAACGGCGGCGCGTGCCCTTCGTGGGCAGATCGTCGGTCGTTTCCAGCGTGATGACGGTTCGTTTGGCGATGGGACGCAAACCTCCTGGGCCTTCGCCGCATGGCTCGAGCTGGGGGAGCAAGCGGGGCTCGTTCGCCGCTTGGCACGCGAGATCGAGTCCGCAGGCGTCCTCACCACGGGTATCTTCGGCACGATGTTCGCTTTTGAACTTCTCGCCCGATATGGCTACAACGAGGTGCTCGAGCGGTGGCTGCTGCGTGAGGAAGACCCCAGTCTGCTCGGCATGCTGGCAAGCGGCGACGGTGCGCTCATCGAGATGTTCGACGATCCGCTGGCTTCCTGTGACCATGCGATGTTTTCGAGCTATGACCAGTGGTTTTACCAGGGGCTTGGAGGCCTACTCGTCGATCGCGATGCGTACGGGTGCGACCGGATCGTCATCAAGCCGTACCTGTCGCATGTCGTGGATCGTTTCTCGTGCTCTTGGCGTGTGCCGGCAGGGGAAATCTCGGTTAGCTGGACACGTGAGACGGAGGGCGTGACGCTGACGGTCAGGGTTCCCGAAGGCACCGATGTGTCGATCGAAGCGCCGTGGGGGTGCGAGATCGTCGACCGTGTCGAGGAGGGTTTCTGCACTACGGCGCGCGTGAACGAGAGGCGATAGCCCGGCTGCGTCCGTATGCACGTGTGCATTTAGACGGGGTGCGGCCTTGTGTTTGGCATTAGCATGGTTTTGTGCATGTGGTACGTTACATAAGATTGTTTGAGGAGGATCGGCGATGTGGATCTTGAAGAAGATCAACAACAACTGTGCGTTAGCCCGGGACGATTCCGGACAGGATCTTGTCGTATTCGGTAGGGGCATCGCCTATCGCCGCCCTCCCTATGAGCTTAAAGATCTTTCGCAGGTGGAGCGTACGTTTTACGGGGTTGGTGGCGCGAGCGTCGCGGCACTTAAGGATATTCCCGAAGATGTGCTCTTGCTTGCCGCGGACATTATCGATTTCGCGAGCGACAAGCTTGACGTCGACTTTAATCCCAACGCACCGGTGACGCTGGCCGATCATATCAACTTTGCCATCGAACGCGTGAAGAGCGGCGTGGTGATCGAGACACCGCTGGCGTTTGATGTGATGCGCCTGTATCCTCGCGAAGTTAAAATCGCCCGTCGCGCCATCACGCTGATAAAGAGTCGACTGAAACTTGAGCTGCCCGAGGCCGAGGTTACCAACATCGCGCTTCATCTGATCGACGGCGAGGCTGAACAAAGTAACATGGACGCGACGGTCAGGGCGACTCGCGTGATCGATGATGTGACGCGAATCGTTGCTCGACACCTTGGAAAAATCGATACCGCATCGTTTACCTACGCGCGCTTTGCCATGCATGTGAGATTTTTGGTCGACCGTATCCAGAGCGGCGAGGAGTCCGACAGCGGCATGGGGGCAATGCTTCCCGTTATGAGGCGGGAGTATCCCGATGCGTTTAAATGCGTTGCCGATATCTTGGCGTACTTTGTGACGGAACAAGGCTGGAAATGCGACGAGAGCGAGACGCTCTATCTGCTGATGCACGTACAGAGGCTTGCGACGAGTCTTGAAGGACCTGAGGCAAACTAGAAGCGGAGCTGCAGCAGGCAGTCCGTGTTCTTTTCATCTATTGCCACGCTGAGCTGTCATAGATCTTAAATTTGCACAGCTTGGAGGCCGGCGGGGCCAAAAGCTGTGCAGATCTAAGATGCCTGGTGCGATATTTGGGGGGGCGGGGTGCAAAACGAACCGCACCTTCGTCATCGTTAGAGGTAGGCGCCCAAGTTGATATCTGTGGCGTTGTCTGCCGTACTGTTCGAGGATTTGTCGCCTTGGGTGCTCTGGCGTTCGAGCAGAAACGGGCGCACGATCTCCTGGCGATTGACGTCCTCGGCGGCAGTGACGCTGGTGACGGGTCGCGCGGCCGAGCCGACACGGATGCGCGTGGTCTTTGCAGGCTGCTTGCGCTCTATCTGCTCCATGAGAAGCTGTACGCCCTTGCGGCCGATCTCGTAGCCGGGAGGCGCGACCGTGGTGAGGGTGACAGGTCCGCTCCAGGCGAGCGGGTTGCCGTCGCAGCCGGCGACGAGGACATCCTCTGGCACCGAGATGCCGTGGTCCATCAGACCGGAGATGATGCCCGACGCGAGCACATCGGTGAGACCGATGATAAAGTCAGGGCGCTCGTGCTCGGGCCGGACGGCAAGTTGCGAGCCGATGCTGTATCCGTCTGCCGCCGTGTTCCACTCGCCGGCATCGATAACCTCGGTTTGGATATCACGGCGGCCGGCGAGCGCCTTGTGCACGCCCAACACGCGCAACGAAAGCTGCATAAATGCCGAGCGCCCCACGACGGCGATATGCGTAGCACCGCATGAGATGGCGTGCTCGGCGATGATGCGACCTTGAGCCTCGTTGTCGGCGGCCACAAAGTAGCCGGGCTCGGCGCAATGGATGTCGAGATGCACGATGGGCACGGGCATCTTGGTCATGGCGGGACGCCAGTCGAGTGCGGCCATGGGCTGCACGAGCACGCCTGACATCTGCGTGCCCATAAAATAGCGCAGGTAGTGATCTTGTAGGATGTCGTCGTTGTCGGCGTTGGCGATCAACAGGTCGTAGCCGTGCTTGCGTGCCTCGGTATGGGCGCCGCTGGCGATCTGCAGCGAGAAGCCGTGGTCGAGGCGGGGGAGCACCAGGCCGAATGACTTGGTGGTGCCGCCGGCCAGCTGTCGCGCGCTCTGATTGGGCAGATAGCCCAGACGGTTGATGGTCTCGTTGATGATCTTGAGGGTGTCGGGGCGCACTTTCTCGGGATGGTTGAGCGCATTGGAGACCGTGCCGAGCGAGACGCCTGCCTCGCGTGCGACATCGCTGATCTTGACCTTTGCCATCGCGGCCCCCGCCCTCTGCTTGATGCGTTTCAACAACTGAGCCGATTGTAACACCCCGTTCAGGCTGCTGCTGCGCCGAGCGGATACGGGGCGGCGTGCACCCCGGGTTTCCGCATCAACGGCAATCCTTCTGGTCAGCGCGTTTTGCGCGCGAGGATACACTGTGCCCCGCTCAATTCACGGACAACGCATGACCCAAAGGAGAAGCCATGGCGGCGACCAAGGATTACACCAGCTACCTCAAGAACAAGTGCATCGTGGGATACGGCATCGTGAACGGCGTTATCAACGCGCTCATCTTCCTCGGCATGCACGCCGGCGATCCCGATATCACCTTCGCCGCCGGCAAGGTGGTCGAGGAGATCGCGCTCACGGGGGCGCTGCTCGGCCTCATTCTGACCTGGTGCGTGGTGCCGCTGACCAAGATGGATATCAACAAGGGTGTCTACCAGGGAAATCCTGCAGGCTATGGATGGATGGAAAAGCTGCCCAAGAAGGCGATTCCCCTGTCGATCGTGGTGGGCGTCATCGCGCTGGTTGTGGCCACGCCTATCGCCTGGCTGTGCACCTTTGTGCTGCCCCTGCCGCTTTCGCGCACCGGCATGATGGTCTTCAAGGGCGTTATGTGCGCCATCGCCGGCTGCGTCTCTGGCTATGTGGTCATCGGCGCCACCACCGCGGGCATCGAAGCCGCCAAGTAGCGCGCTCGACAGCAAACCAGCCCCCTTTCCCAGGCCGGCCCTCCCCAGGGGTCGGCCTTTTTGTGCGTAAAAGCCTTTATGTCGTAGCTTCTTCCTGCGAGTTTGCCGTAGGTGCGGCAAGTGCTCTGATGGGGGAGCGCTTGCGCTCGGCCATATATTGGGCTCGATAAGGCGCGTGTCGGGAAGGGGCCGACGGATCGCGCAACATGACAAGAAAGGAAACGCACATGGCTAAAGCTAAAGCTGTGGCAGAGGAGAAGGGTGCCGAGAAGTTCATACTTCTCCCCGTTCTCGTTCTGATCCTTGCCCAGATGGGCACTTCGGGTGACAACGGCGCGCTCTCGCTCGCCGCGACCGCCCTCACCCAGGACCTCGGCGCCACTACCGCCGACATTCAGCTCGCCAACATGGTTTACTCCCTCATGGCCGGCGCCTTCATGATCGCCGGCGGCATGATGGGCACCATCATCGGCTGGAAGAAGAACTTCCGCATGGGCGCTCTGCTGTGCGCTGCCGGCGAGGTCGTCCTTGCCATGGCTCCCAATATGGCAGTCTTCATCTGGGGAGGCCGCACCCTCGTGGGCTTTGGCGCCTCCTTCATGATTCCGTCCGTCCTGGGCCTGGTCCCCAAGATCTATCACGGCAAGAATCGCGTGCTCGCCTTCGGCTGCATCGGCGCCGCTTCCGGTCTTTCGGCCTTGCTGCCGCTGGTTCTTTCCATCGTGCTCATGGCTGCCGGCATGCGCGTGACGTTCTTTGTCCTTGCCGCCTACTTTGTGCTCGTCTTCCTGCTCTCCTTCAAGTTGCCTGCGATCGAGCAGTCCGATGAGAAGCTCAAGTTCGACGGTATCGGCGTGGCGCTTGCCGCCTGCGGCCTGTTCCTGTTCCTCGTCGGCGTGTCCCGCATCTCCGCTTGGGGCCTCATCGAGCCCTTCGCGGCCTGCCCCTTCACCATCGCCGGCATCTCTCCCTGCCTGCCCATGGCCGTGCTCGGCGTGATCATCCTTGTCATCATGGTCATGGTCGAGAAGAAGGTCGAGGCCAAGAACGGCTTTGCCCTGCTGCCCCAGTCCTTCCTTAAGACCCCGCAGGTTCTCGCTGGCCTCGCTGCTTCTGCCATCACCTTCTTCTTCATGGGCGTCCAGTCCATCCTGATGGCTCCCTATCTGCAGCTCGTCGCCGGTTGGACCCCCGCTATCGTCGGTGTGCTGTCGATCGTCGTCGGCATCCCCACCTTCGCCTTCTCCATCGGCATCCCCAAGTTCATGCCCAAGGCCAATCCGCGCCACATCATCCAGGTCGGCTACATTGTCATGGCGGCGGCTCTCATCGTGATGGCGTTTTCCGTCACTCTTGCGGGCGCTTCTTACGCTGGCATCATGATCGGCTGCGTCGTTGCCGGTTCCGGCGCCGGTATCGTGTCCTCTCAGGCTAACAACGTCGTCGCCCTGGCTGTGAACGAGCGCGACGCCTCCCAGTCCGGTGGCATCCAGACCACCATGCGCAACGTTGGCCAGGCGATCGGCATTGCCGTTCTGGGCGCCGTGCTGCTCTTCGGCATCACCAATTCCGTCAAGGACGCCGCCGCCAACGATTCCCGTATCTCCGATACCACCGTGGCGGCCCTTTCCGAGCGCACCATCGACCTCATGAGCGACGATAACTTCCGTGCCTCGATCGCCGACATCGATATGACCGATGACGAGCGCGACGCCCTGGTCGAGCTCAATGCTCAGTCGCGCTTCAACTCCACTCGTTTCGCCTATTACGTGGGCGCGGCCGTCATCGTGCTCGGTCTTGCCACCACGCCTGCGATCAAGAAGTTCTCCAAAGAGGAGGAGTAGGACATGAAGAAGCTCTACTTCAACGGTGACTTCCTGCCCATGACGGGCGAGGGCGATACGTTCGAGGCCCTGCTTGTCGCCGATGACGGCACGATCGCCTTCACCGGCTCGCTTGACGAGGCCCGCGCCCAGGCCGACGGTGCCGAAGAGATCGATCTTGAGGGCCATTGCCTCATGCCCGGTCTCATCGACCCGCATTCGCACATTTCCGGCTGCACGCAGTACATCGTCGCCGCCGACCTCAACGGCGCTGCGGACTTCGATGAGATCGTCAAGCGCCTCTCCGACTTTGCCGCTCAGCGCGGTATCGGCGAGGACGGCGTGATCATGGGCGTCTCCTACGACCAGAACTCTCTGGCCGAGAAGGAGCACCCCAACCGCCATGTGCTCGATCGCGTGAGCGAGACCATCCCCGTCATCGCCGTCCACGCTTCGAGCCATATGATCGTCGCCAACACCAAGCTGCTCGAGCTGGCCAACATCACTGCCGAGACGCCCGATCCCGAGGGCTCTCGTTACGGCCGCGAGGCCGACGGCACACCCGACGGGTACTGCGAGGAGCCGGGTGCCATGTGGCCCGTGTTCGCTGTGACGCAGCCGCGTCAGAAGATGGACATGGACGTCATGATCGGCGAGATGCAGGACATCTATCTGGAGAACGGCATCACCACCTGCCAGGAAGGCGCTACCACAGCCGACTTCGCCGCGCTGTTCTGCGGCCTTGCCCAGAAGGGTTTGCTCAAGATGGACGTCGTGAGCTACCCGATGTACGGCGAGGATGTCGACAAGATCCTGGCCGACCACGAGTCTTTCGTGTCCCAGGACTACACCGGCCACTTCCGCATCGGCGGCCTCAAGATGTTCTTCGACGGCTCCCCGCAGGGCCGCACCGCTTGGATGACCGAGCCCTACACCCCGGGCGACGAGGGCGAGGGCTACTGCGGCTACGGCACCATGACCGACAAGGCCGCATACGACTTCATGCGCAAGGCCATCGACGGCAACCATCAGCTGCTCGCCCACACCAACGGCGATGCCGCGGCCGATCAGTACCTGCGCGTCTACAAGCGCGCGCTGGAGGATTCGCCCAACCCGCAGAAGGCCGAGTTGCATCCGGTCATGATCCACTGCCAGACCGCCCGTCGCGATCAGTATGAGCAGATGGCCGAGATCGGCATGATCCCGTCGATCTTCGCGAGCCATATCTGGTATTGGGCCGACGTGCATCTCAAGAACTTTGGGCCCGAGCGCGGCGGTCGCGTATCCGCCTGCCATGATGCGCTCGCATGCGGTCTGCCGTTTACGTTCCATACCGACACGCCCGTTTTGCGCCCGAATTTCTTCGAGGCCGTGTGGTGTGCCGCCAAGCGCGTCACCAAGGGCGGCGTGCAGCTGGACGAGGATCAGAAGATCAGCGTGTACGAGGGTCTCAAGGCCGTGACGGTCAACGGTGCCAACCAGTACGGCGAACTCGATCGCAAGGGTACGCTTGAGGTCGGAAAACTTGCCGACCTGTGCATCGTCGAGAAGAACCCGCTCAAGATCGAGCTTGATGAGGTGCGCGACCTGCACGTTCTCGAGACGATCAAGGAAGGCAAGACCGTCTGGACTCGCGCGTAGCGAAGGTTCAAAACATCGGTGCCGACGGGTCATGCGCCCGTGGGTATGGGACCCGTGGCTGCAGGGGCGGCCGCGGGCCCTTTTTCGGTTTGTGGAAACGGCGGCCCGCGTGATGGCGTAAAGTTGCACATGTTTATGACTGCCGTGCCGAGCGAGGGGATTGCCCATGCCTGCCGATACCCGCAAGTGCAACATCATCGTCGACTCCTGCTGCGAGCTGCCGCGCGACTTTTGCGAGAAGGAGGGCCTGACCGTCCTCAACTTCACCTATACCGAGCAGGCGCTCGGCGAGGGCGGCCTCACCGGCACGGACGACATGTACGAATCGCTCTCGGCTCACGATTTCTACAGCGCCATGCGTCGCGGCGCCCAGCCCATGACTTCGCAGCCCTCGCAGCTTGTGTTCGAGGAGGCCTTCGCCGCTGCGGCTGATTCGGGCGTGCCGACGGTCTACCTGGCGTTCTCGAGTGGGCTTTCGGGCTGCTACGACGGTGCCTGCATGGCGCTCGATCGCCTGTGCGAGGCGCGCGGTAGGACCGCCGATGAGTTCGGTCTGTATATCGTCGACCTCAAGCTCGGCTCCACGCCGCAGGGCCTTATCATCGCCGAGGCCGCCCGCCAGCGTGACCGCGGCCTCACAGCTACCGAGCTTGCTGCGTGGGCGAAAGAGGCGCGTTACTACGTGCAGACGATGTTCATGGTCGACGATCTCGAAGCGCTCCACCGCGGTGGGCGCATTCCCGCCAGCGTCGCCGTGGTCGGCGGTAAGCTCGACGTCAAGCCGCTGCTCACCTTCGATATCGAGGGCAAGCTCTCGGTGGTGGGCGTGGCGCGCGGCCGCAAGAAGGGCTTGCGTCGTATGGCGGAGTTCTTCGACAAGAACCGCAACGCCGACATGTATTCGAACATCGCCGCCATCGGCAACGCCGATGCCCAGGTCGACGCGCGGCGCCTGTGCGAGCTCATCCAAAAACAGGACGACACCACCATGTTTCTCGAAACGAGCATCGGTCCCACGATCGGCTGCCACGTGGGTCCGGGCATGGTGAGCGTGAGCTTTTGGGGCGACGACCGCCGAGCCCAGTCCTCGATCAGCGACAGGATCGCTGGGATGGTCAAGGGCAGGTAGCGCAGGCGTGCATCGGTGGCCCTCGGAGGGTTTTTCGAGGGCTATCGCGGCAGCCCGGCCTCGATGGCCAACGTCTTGAAGCGTTCGACGGCGGGCGCGAGGATACGCTCGTCCCTCGGGGCGATACAGAGCACGAGGATGTGACGAAGGCGGTCGCCGGTAAAACCTGCACGCGTATCCACGTGGTAGTGGACGGCGCCGCTCGTCGCCACGTCGTTCGAGAAGACCGTCATGAGCATCCAAGGTCCCCGCGTGAACGAGTACATCTCGAAGACGGCGGAGAAGTCGCCCAACGATCCGCGCCAGAGACCTTCTTCGACCAGCGCCGCGTGCAGGGCGCGTTGAAGGTCGCGGGCGTGCCGGATGTCGAGATCATGCTCGCTGAGGCTGCCGAAGAGCAGGGCATCACCGAGCCGATCCCGGGGAAAGCCGAGCCGCATGATGAGGCCCTCGATGCGCGAGCGGTCGTGCTCGTCGATGGCGTTTCCGATCACGCAGAGCGGAAGCGCGGTTTTGACCGGATCGAACGAGACGAGGAAGTCGAGGCCGGCAAGGACACTCGGTGCCTCGGGGGCCACGGCTTCGCGGTCGGTGAGCACCCGGACGATGCGAATGCTGGGTATGAGCCGCTCGAGACGGTCGCGCGCATAGAAGACCTGCTCGATTCCGCAGTTGACCACAAGCCCCACGTGCCATTGGTCGTGACTCGAGATGCCGTCCATATAGGAGAGCAGGAGCATGCCGAGACGTGTGAGGTCGGTCTGGTACAGGTTGAGTTCGCGCAGCCCGGGCGTATCGCGCATCGTTTCGCCCAATCGCATGAATGATGCCATGTTTTCAAAGCGAACCGTCCAGGTGTTCTCCTGCGGAAGCGAGATGGCGCGCTCGTATCGCATGTGGGTGAGTCCGGCCTCGATGAGGGCCGCGCAGGGTTTATCGAGATGGAGTGCCGGGCGCGTTCCAAAACGTTCGCGCAGGGCATAGAAGAGGGTCTCGGTGAGGTCCTCGATCCGGGGATCCGGTCGATAGGATCGCTGGAAGTCGGGTGTCCAGCGGCGGGTCGACACGGTAAAGAGATCGCGGACGACGCCGCGTTCGCCGGGAGGCACCTCGATGCCAAAGCGTGACTCGATACGAGCGCAGATGTCGTTGTAGACGGAGGGGACATCGCCGGCGTATCCCGCCACCCGTTTGCGCTTGAGGATCCTTAACACCATGATCTGCAGGTAGACCATGATCTGGTGGCGCGCATTGTCGGTGTATGACGTGTCGAGTCCCTGCTCGACCTGCGACACCAGCTCGCCAAAGAATTGCTCGTTGCCGCTAAAGAGCTGTGGCTCGATGCGGCGTTTCATGGCCGTGGACGCGAACTCGAAGAGATAATAGACGATAAAGAACCTGATGTATTCCTCGGGGCCCTCGACGCTGATTTTGCGGCCGCGGACGATCTGCGCCCCAAAAGGCGTGAGCAGCTCGTTCCAGGAGCGCAAGTCGTCCTGTGCCTGCTGTTTGTTGGTGAGGATGGCCCGCGCGAGCGATTCTGTGGTGTATTGGTTGGCGTAGTCGCAGGTCAGCAGGAGCATGCCGCGGTAGAACCGGTCGAGGCCGGCATCCATGGAGAGCGCCCGCTCCTTGATGACGCCTTGAATGCGCTCGCGCTGCGGTCCGGTGCTCGCGAGTCGGATCCCGTTGCCTCGTTTCGATTCGACGGCGGCCTCGATTCCCACCTGCGAAAGGAAGGCGTTGACGGCGCGCATGTCGTTGCGGACCGTGCGCTCCGAGCATGCGAGGGCGCTTGAGACGTCCACCGTCGGAACGTAGCTCGCCTGCTCGAGCAGGAGGTTGAGCAGTTTGACCTGGCGCGCGTTGATGCTCATGGCGAGCTCCTTGCTTGACGTTGGGTTTTGGGGCGTTTTGCCGTATATCAGGAAAACGAGCTGATATCAGACATCTTACGTGCTTTTTAAGATGGAAGGGGAGGGTTTGAATATCAATCCTTTCCTGATATACGGAACGAATGGTGGATGGTGATACGTCGTGGCGCAAGGGAATGCCAAAACAGGTCCGGTGCCTGCGGGAGAGACGCGTCTTGCACGGCTGGCGCCCCTGATCGTGCTGGCGTGTGCACAGCTGGGGACCTCGGCGGACAACGGCGCGTTCTCGGTCGCGATGGCCGAGATGATGCGCGTCTTTGGCTGCCCGCTTGCGGACGTGCAGATGGCGAACACCGTCTATTCGCTCATGGCGGGCACGTTTATGCTGGCGAGCGGTCTGCTCGGCATGGTGATCGGCTGGGGACGCAATTTTCGCGCGGGCCTGGTGCTCGCCGTCGCGGGTGAGCTTATCTGCGCGTTTGCGCCGAACATCATGGTGCTCATCTGGGGCGGCCGCCTGATGGTGGGGCTCGGGGCGAGCTTGATCATCCCGTCGGTCCTCGGTATGGTCTCGATGCTCTATGAGGGCGAGGCGCGCAAGCAGGCTTACGGTGTCATCGCTGCTTCCGCCGCGCTGGCGACCATCATCCCCATCCTTCTTGGCATCCTTGTCGACCTTGCGGGTTTCCGCGTTACATTCGGTGTGCTGGCGGCCTATTTCGCAGCGCTGCTTGCGGCGAGCGCCAAGCTCCCTGCGGGCGGTGCCATCCATGCGGGCAAGTTCGACGTGCCCGGTGCGGTCCTGGCATCACTCGGGCTGTTTGCCGTCATGTGCGGTCTCTCCCGCGTCTCGGTGTGGGGTGTGCTTGACCCGCTGCCGCAGGCGCCGTTTGCGGTACTCGGCATCTCTCCGGCCCTTCCGATCGTAGGTGTGGGGCTCGTTTTGCTTGCGGTACTCGTCCCGGTCGAGTTTTGGATGGAGCGCCGCCATGGGGTGGCGATCCTACCCTCGAGCTTCATGAAGAGTGCCAGCGTTCGCGCGGGCGTGGTCGCAATCGCGCTTCCGTTCTTCTATATGGGGGCACAAGGGCTTGTCGCCACGTCGTATTACCAGCTGGTGATTGGTTTGGGCGGTATGCAGACGGCGCTTTTGGGGATCATCTCCGGCGTTCCGATGCTCGTGCTCGCGATGGCCGTTCCGCGCAAATGGCCGCATCTTGATCCGTGGGCCGTCGTGCGGACCGGGTACGTGTGCGTGGCTCTTGCGTGTGTCTGCATGGCGCTGGGCGTGCGGGAGCCGGTGCTCACCCCCGTCATGGTTGTGGGCACGCTCTTTGGTGGCGTCGGCGTCGGCCTTATCAACTCGCAGGCCAACAACATCGTCGCATCGGCCGTGCCGGCCCGTGACGCCCAGCAGTCGGGCGGTGTCCAGGGTGCGGCTCGCAACCTCGGTCTCGCACTCGGGTCCGCCGCCATGGGTTCGGTGCTCCTGATCGCGGTCAACAGCGGACTCGATGCACGCATCGCCTCGTCTTCATCGATCGATACGAAGACGGCGACGTCGCTTGAGGAGGTCGTCTATACCTACGAGAGCGATGCCGCCTTTGCGGCGCGACTCGACGCGGCGGGTGTTGTGGACGATGCGGCGCGTGCCGACCTGCTCGCGGATAACGCGGAGGTTCGCTCGTCGGCCGCCGCTGCGGCCTTTAACGCGGTTGCCCTCGTCTCGATCGTGGCGTTGGCGACCACGTTTCCACGCAAGGCCGGACGCGGGATCATGGAATAGGCATCTCGTACTCGGGGTTGCTACTGCTGCCGATGCAAATGCCGCTCCAACTGCCTGCCTGCGGCGGTGAGGCACATCACGATGATGTAATAGACTGCGGCCACCAGCAAAAAGGGCTCGAAGGCGCGATAGGTGAGGGCTTGGACGCTCTGGGCGGCGCGCATCAGGTCCATAAGGCCGATGGTCGCCACGAGCGACGAGCTCTTGAGTACCGTGATGACCTCGTTGACAAGCGCGGGCGCCACTGAGCGCAATGCCTGCGGGATGATGATCTTGCGCATCATGGCGGGGTAGGAAAGGCCGATAGCCCGTGCCGCGTCGTATTGACCGGTGTCGACGCCCTCGATGCCGCCGCGAACGGTCTCGGACACCGTGGCCGAGCCGTTGAGGCCGAGCGTGAGCACACCGGCCGTAAACATCGAGATCTTGAAGCCCGTGAGCTGCGGCGTGGCGAAATAGGCTATGAAGAGCAGCACGATGAGCGGCACGCCGCGGAAGATCGACGTGTAGAGGTCGAGCATGGCGCGCAGCGGCCGGCAGCGCACGACCTTGCCCACGGCGATGATAAAGCCGAGTATGAGCGCGATGACGAGCGCGGCCCCCGTGACCTCGAGGGTCACGGCGAGGCCGTCCCAGAACATCGGGATATACGGTTCGAGCAGGCTGAACTTCATGACAGGTGATTCTCCGTCCGCGGCGGGTGCGACCGTCGCGCGCTACTTGGCCTTGGCCGTCGTCTTGCCGGAGGCCGAGAGGTCGCCGTTCCACTTGAAGTCGGCGCCCACGTACTGCTCGATGTATTTGTCGATCGTGCCGTCCTTGAGCATCTTGCCGATGCATTTGTCGAGCGCGGGCACAAACTCGGCGCCCTTGTTGGCCATGAGGCGGTAGACACCCACGTGGTCGCGGGTCTCGGAGCGGTCGAGCAGGCCGAGCACGAGGCCCTCGTTGGCGTCGCGCATGGACTGACCCTCGGCGCCGTCGCAGAGGTATGCGTCGATCCGGCCGGCGAGCACCTCCTGCAGGCACTGGTCGCCTCCGTCGTAGGTGTGGATGTCGGCATCGGGCATGACCTTGGCGATGAACCTGTTCTGCACGGTGCCGGTGGTGCAGGCGATCGACTTGTCCGCAAGATTCTCCACGCGCGTGATGGCGTCGCCGCCGCGGGTGAGCACGCCCACGAGCGGTTGGTAGTACCCGCGCGTGAAGTCGTAGGTCTCCTCGCGCTCGCTGTTAGCGCTCATGGCCATGGTAAAGGACGTGTCGTTGCCCTGGATGCTTGCGAGCGTGGCGGCGAAATCTTGCGATTCGAATTCGTAGGTGAAACCGAGCCGTTTGGCCATCTCGTCGGCGATGGCGATGTCGAGGCCCACGACCTTTTGCTTGCCGTTCTTTTGCGTTTCGAGGTAGCGATAGGGGGCGAAGGCGTCGTCGCCCACGAAGGTGAGCTTGGCACCCTTGATGCTGTAGGAGTCGGAGCTGCCGGAGGAAGCGGCGGAGGTGCCGGCGGTGGAGCCGGATGCCTTGTCGTCTTGCGACGAGCAGCCGGCGACGGTGAGCATGGCGCTGCCAGCGAGCAGGCCGATAAAGTCGCGGCGGGTGAGGGAGCGGGACATATGACAAGCCTTTCGATCGATAAATAGACGTTGTTCAAGTGTTCTATTCTAGGGCGCCGCAGCTTCGGCGGCGCGGCAAACAATCCGCAATCTGCGTGTTGTATCGCTCTGCAGGAATGTGTATGAAAAGGTTGAAAGATGCGCGGGACTTTCACGGCGTTTGGTGCGCTTTTGCTGCACACCGCCCTCTATATTGTCATCAAGTACCCGCTGCAAACAAAAGGAGGCAGCCATGTGTGAGAACAAGGCCAACGAGCCCCTGGCCCCCGAGCCCCTGACTCCCAAGAAGTCGGACGAGGCCGTCAAGCTGACCGATGAACAACTCGAGAATGTCTCGGGCGGCGGGCTTTTCGATCGCGGCTTCAACTACAAGGTCGGGGATACATGGAAGGGCATGTGCAAGACCTGCGGACACTGCAGCGAAGACCGGACGTTCACCTGCGTATATAGCTATGCACCAGGGGACGGAAAGTACAACTACACCTGGTGGCGCTGCGGTACGTGCGGTGCCGTCTGGCGCTGGGTGCCGGATAGCATTTGGGGCGGCGACTGGGACAAGGCCTATTGGAACGTCGCCGACATGAAGAAGAAAGACCCGCTCGTCATAGAGTCCATGCGCGGCAAATAACGCCGGCCGCTCTTTCGCCGTCGCGTGAGGAGCTTCGCCGCGGGCGGTGCTCATTCGCCCGCTGGAGACATTGGATATCGCCGGTACATCGACGATTCGGGGCGCGGGGAGATTGTCTCCCCGCGTTTTTCATGCCGAGCGCTTGGTGCCGTGTCCCTTATGGAGTCTACCTGGTATCTGGTTTGAGAGACCAGTTCTGGTATATCAGTGCGGGGCGCCACGGCTAGAATATTCCGCCGAAGTATTGTTGCGCGCCACGTGCGGCGGCATAAACGACAGCAATCGAAGGGACATCCTATGTGTGGAATCGTCGGATATACCGGAAGCGCGACGGCGAAAGATATATTAGTCACCGGCCTCAAGCGCATGGAATACCGCGGCTATGACTCCGCGGGCGTGGCGCTCGAGATAGGCGAGGGCGCGGAGGCACACCTCGACGTGATCCGCCGCACCGGCAAGGTTGCGGGGCTCGAGAGCGAACTTGCCAACATCGACGCCGCCTCGACCTGCGGTATCGGACACACCCGCTGGGCCACACACGGCAAGCCCTCGGTCGCCAACGCCCATCCGCACACGAGTTGCGATGGCCGCATCGCCGTCGTCCACAACGGCATCATCGAGAACTTCGCCGAGCTGCGCGAGGAGCTCATCGGCCGCGGCCATACCTTTAAGAGCGAGACCGACACCGAGGTCTTCGCGCATCTGATCGAAGAGGCCTATGCCGATACCCATGACCTGATGGCGGCCGTGCGTGAGGCATGCACGAGCGTTGTGGGGGCCTACGGTCTTGCCGCCCTCTGCGCCGACGAGCCCGGCGTGATCGCCGTGGCCCGCAAGGATTCTCCCATCGTGGTGGGTGTCGGTGCGACCGGCTCCTATGTGGCCTCCGATGTCATCGCACTTATCGATGCCACCCGCGATGTCGTCGTGCTCGAGGACGGGCAGTTTGCCAAGCTCACGCCGGCTGGCGTCGAGTACACCGACGAGGAGGGCAACGTCATCGAGCCCAAGGTCACCCATATCGACTGGGATCTGGATATGGCCGAAAAGGGCGGTTATCCCGACTTCATGCTCAAGGAGATTCACGAGCAACCGCGCGTGGTGCGCGACACACTTGTGGGGCGCATGACTCCCGCCGGTGAGCTCGATATCGACGAGCTGGGTCTCTCGCTCGAGGAGCTCAACGATATCGATCGCGTCTACGTGATCGCCTGCGGCACGAGTTACCACGCGGGCCTCGTGGCCAAGAACCTCGTTGAGGGCTGGGCGCGCATCCCCTGCGAGGTCGAGGCCGCAAGCGAGTTTCGCTACCGCGACCCCATCATCACGCCGACGACGCTCGTCGTGGCGGTGTCGCAGTCGGGCGAGACGGCCGATACGCTGGCCGCCATCCGCGATGCGCGCATCAAGGGCGCCAAGGTCTTTGGCATCACCAACGTGGTGGGCAGCCCCGTGGCGCGCGAGAGCGATGGCGTGATCTACACCAAGGCCAACAAGGAGATCGCGGTCGCCTCGACCAAGAGCTTTATCGGCCAGATCGTGTCACTGACGCTGCTCGCGCTGTTGTTGGCGCAGGTCAAGTACCGCCTTACCACCAAGCAGACGCGCATGCTGTTCCGTGAGCTCGGTGATACGGCCGAGCAGATTCAGCAGATCTTGGATACGCAGGACGAGGCCGTCCGCGAGGCCGCGCTTGCCTGCAAGGACGCGCACTCGGCGCTGTTCGTCGGCCGTGGCATGGGTGCCGCGATCGCCCAGGAGGGTGCGCTCAAGCTTAAGGAGGTCAGCTACCTGCACGCCGAGGCCTATGCGGCGGGCGAGATGAAGCACGGCCCCATCGCGCTCATCGATCCGGGTTTCCCCGTGATCGCCGTGGCCACCAAGAGCGCCACGTATGACAAAACGGTCTCGAACCTCATGGAGTGCAAGGCGCGCGGTGCCGAGGTCATCGTCGTGGCCACCGAGGGCGACGAGGATATCAAGAAGATCGCCGACCACGTAATATACGTGCCCGCCGTGCGCGACGTGTTCAGCCCCATCACGGCGAGCGTGCCGCTGCAGCTGCTTGCCCGCGAGGTTGCGGTGCTGCGCGGCTGCGATGTCGACCAGCCCCGCAACCTGGCCAAGTCCGTTACCGTCGAGTAGTTGGGCCCGCTCGCTGACTTTTGTTTGACCTGTGATGGCATCGCTTGTGTTGAAGTTCGAGTTTCCAATGAAACGGCCTCTGGTAATTCGTTTTACCAGAGGCCGTTTTTGTTGGAAACTCGAACTTCAACGCGAAGAAATGCGGGCGAAGAGCGTGCGGCTAGCGAAGTTTGCTCGTCTCGAAGTAGTCGGGGAACTGATCGAGCACCTCGGTCTGATTGCGGAACATCATATGCAGGTGCTTGCTCACCAAAAAACTCGCCTCGATGGGATCGTGCCCGCTGATGGCGCGGCGAATCTGCTTGTGCTCGTTGATGATCTCGCGCTTGTCGAGATCCTGAGTGAGTGCCCGCAGCCAGCGGAAACGTTCGAGGTCGGCGTTGGTCTGCTCGAGCCAGGCCCACACGGTGCTCCGGCAGGCGATAGAAAAGATCATGTGGTGCATGAGGTTGTCACTCAAAAAGAACCCGATGCGGTCCTCTTCGGCCATGGCTTTCTCTTGCAGCGCGATCGCATGGTCGATCTGCTCGATGCTCGTGGGGGTGGCGCGCGAGCAACACTCGATGATCACCTGCTTTTCGAGGTGCTCGCGGATATAGCAGGCGCTTTCGGCAAGGGTGAGGTTGATGGGCGAGACGTAGGTGCCACTTTGGGGTACCGTGCGCACCAGACCTTCCTGCGCCAGGCGCACAAGCGCTTCGCGTACCGGGGTACGCCCCATGTCAAGGTCATCGCAGAGCTGCTTGACGCCGAGCTTCTCGCCAGGCTTGTAATCGAGATAGACGATCTTGCGCCGAATCGTGTGATACGACTGGTCCTGTAGGCTGGTTTCCTGTTCGCCGACGTGCGTCATGTCTTCCATAGCGATGGTGTCCCCGATATCTGTTGTCTCCCACTTATATATCAGCTATTGATTATCGCGCGAAACGGCCCCCGGACCATGCGCGAATCGATAAAAGCGGGACGTGTGTAAGACGCCGCAGGTGGAGCGATAGGGACTCTTGCGGGTAAGGCTTGTCCGCAGGTGTATAAAACCCGAAGAGCCCTTATCGCCCCGCCAGGATGGCGATGCGGGGCACTGACTATAGTGCCCGTTTGACACGTGCGGCCCTATACTGGTCGATAGCAAATATCGTTCAATTTTGAAACAGCATTGGTGAGATAGAGCAGTGTGGTCGAGTGTATGGGACCAGCTCCGCACATGTTGGCAAGGAGGCGACCGATGCCGGTCCAACAGGGAATCGAATGGCTGGATGATGCCGTCGTGCGCAGCCGATATGCTGCGGGGGTATATGCGATCGCCGAAGACGGCGGTGCGGTGGCGCCGGCTCTCGCACGGGCTTATGCCCGCGCTGCGACGCTTTTGATCGAGGGCGAGATGGGCACGGGCAAGCGCGATATCGCCGAGCTCATCTATTTGCAGGGTCCCTATGCCGAGGAGCCTTTGGTCGAGGTGACGATTCCGGCATTGACGGAGCGCTCTTGGCGCCACCTGATAAAAAGCGTCGATTCGCCGCTCTTCCAAGTGGGGCTTACCGTGCTTATCGAAGGCGTGAATGCGTTGGATGCCCGTCGTGCCAACGAGTTGGCTGCTGCCCTGGCCACAGCTGCTGCCTCGGAGCGATGCCGTTTGGTGCTGACTGGCGACGAGGTGCCCGGCGGCGGAGAGGCCCCCGCGACGACGACGCTTGCCGATCGGCTGGGCTGTGCCGTGAGCATCGCTCCCGCATTGCGCGATAGGGGGGACGTGGCGCGCAAGATCGATCGCTATCTGGCGTATCTGGCGGCTTCGTTTGACACGGCGGCCCCCGGCATGGAGCGGCAAGCCGCGCGGATGCTCGACGAGTATTCGTGGCCACGCAATTACCTGCAGCTGCGCGAGGTTGCGGAGCGTCTGTATATCCTGGTGGGTCCGGGCACGGTGGACGCGGATGCCGTCAACGAGGTGCTGGCACAGGAGGGGGTTATAAAAACGGCAACGTTTACCGCACCGACCCTTGACAGCGACCTGTTCATCTTGCGCCCCCTGGTTGATACCGAACGCGATATCGTGCGGATGGTAGTTGATTATCTGGACGGCAACAAGACGCGCGCGGCCGAGGTGCTGGGCATCAGCCGAACGACGTTGTGGCGCATGCTCAAGGATTGACGGTACCGTTTGGCCGCTTATGGGCGGTGCCCGCGACAGCAAGCGTCGCGCGCGTGGTACAGTGGATGGAATTGTTTCAAAACTGTTTCGTGTATGGGCGGGGGTATCGCATGGCGGGCAAAACGAACGGCGGGGCGCGGCGGGAGCGCCCGGGCAAGACCAAGGGGTTCGACGCCACGTTCAAGCCGACCCGTTACGGATATCCCTCGACGAGTGCACGTCTTGCCATGCAGGCGAACGCCTCGCGCCGCGCCCGAAACCGCGTGGTGGGATCCAAGCTTACGCACAACGCCACATTGGGCTATATCAGCCGCGGGGCCGCTCGCCGCAGCGGACTTGATCCTGCCGGCTGGCACCGGTACGTGCCGATGGTGATGCTGGCAGTGGTCGCAGTGCTAGCGTTGGCCCTGTTGGGATATGCAGGACATGGACAAAGCCTGGGCAAGATGCTCCCGACATGGAGCGCCCCGTCACTCGTGTCAAGCAGGGACATCGTGACGGGGGCGCAGAATCAGACGGGTGTGGCATCGTCGCGTGCGATCGTAGCGGCGGCTAGCACCTATGCCGAGGGACAGCAAAAAACGGATGACGCGTAGGCCTATTTGACCCAGACGACGTTGTCGCGACGCGGTTTGGCCTCGGCAAGCGGGGCCTTGGCATAGCCGAGGGCACAGTTGCCGATGCCGCGCAGGCTACCATCGGCGGGCAGGCCCCAGCTGGCGAGCAACTTGCGTCCCTCATCGGAGTCGAAGACCTCGTGCGCGCGGTGGATCCAGATGGAGTCGACGCCCAGAGCATAGGCGGCGTTGAGCATGTTGCCCATGGCGAGCGATCCGTCTTCCATGTGCGTGGGGGCGCTCGAGTCGACGAGCGCCACGATCACGGCGGTGGCACCATAGAACGGATCGGCCTTGCTGCCCATGACCTCGGCATTGAGGCGCGACATGTGCGCGATGGTCTGGGGATCGGTAACGGCTACGAACGTGACCGGCTGGCGGCCCATGCCGCTTGGCGCGTACTGGCCGGCTTCGATGATGCGCTCGAGCTTTTTGTGCTCGACGGGTCTGTCGCTAAACGCACGGCAGCTGCGGCGGTGGGTGAGGGCTTCAATGGTTTCCATGGGCGACTCCTTTGCTCGAAGAATGTGGAACGGAGTTCTTGTTCCCCACTGCTCGAGGTGCCATACCGACAGCGGTGAAGAGCGCGTGCTCTCGTGCTTTGATTTTGCCGCACGGAAAGAAGGTATGCATAAAAGCAGACCATTTGTGTGTACGCACCATGAACTGATAAAACGTATTATCCCGTCTACCCTGCCGTTTTTGCCGCCGGCCTAATTGGGAACTGTATATTTCCTGATAAAGGTTTTACTAAAGACAAATACTGTTTATCAGCGCGTCCCCGCGGCGCGCCCGGCTGGGAGGTATGGGAATGTTCCAGGCAGGCGATCAGATCGAGACCGATTTCGAGGGGCTTCTCAAGCTGCTCCGTTCCACGACGCGTGCGTTTGTGACCGTTGGCGGTCATGAGTACTACATCACGCACACCGATGGGTACTGGCGCGTGCAGGATTGCGAACTGCTCAACGACAAGGGCCATTTCAGCGACTGCTCCGAACTCGTCAACACCCTGTGCGAAGTCGTCGAGCTTCCGTGGATCGGCGGAAGGAGCCTGCATGACAGCTTTGCCGATGCTCGGGTTTACGAGGCCGTTCCCGCCGAGGAGCGCCCCGCTGCCTAGCTGACCAAACGCGTGATCCGGCCGCCGTCGACATGCGGGCCGGTCGTATATTCGGATATGACAGCCAGCCTCTCCAAAGGAGGCTGGCTGATTTGTTGGGGCGGCGACGCTCGGCAGTCTTGACGATGGTCAAGATTCGGACTAATCTGTCTGACGTAGAATAGTCAACTTTCGGACGAACGGCAGGATCACATGGACTCGGTGGTCGACATCGTCGATTTCGATCGACAGCTCAACCAGATCGACAGAATCTATTCCAGGTTCGGGCATGCCTGCGGGCTTTCCGATTGCGCCTTCTGGATGCTGCTCGATACCGCGGCGGCGGGCGGAGAGGCGGCGATCTCGTATCTCACCGATCAGTGGTATTACAGCAAACAGACCATCGCCTCGGCACTCAAGTCATTGACGCAAAAAGAGCTGGTGACGCTGGAGTTTGTCGAGGGCAGCCGCAAAAGCAAACGGGTGTGCCTTACGCCTGCCGGCACCGCGTTTGCCGAGCGCTATACGGTCCCTGCCATCGAGGCCGAACGCCGTGCGTTCGAAACGTTCGACGAGAAGGAACGTGGCGAGCTCATGCGCCTGCTGGGCAAATTCTCGGTATCGCTCGAACACGAGCTGGAAGCATATGAGAAAGAGGTTGCGCGATGAAGGTGCTGTTAAGGTTCTTCAGACCCTATCGACGTCTCATCGCCATCACGCTCGGCGTGGTCTTTGTGGACAACCTGGGCACGCTTCTGGTGCCGACGATGCTCGCCAATATGGTCAATACCGGCATCGCGCGGGGAGACACGGCCTATATCCTGCAGAACGGCCTGCTAATGCTCGGCGCCACCGCCATGGCGAGCGGAGGAGCCGTTGCCGGCTGCTATCTGTCGGCACGTCTTGCCGCAAACGTGGCGCGCGATATTCGTAACGCCGTCTACGACAAATCGCTTGAGCTTTCGGCGAGCGATTACGAGCGTTTTGGCACCGGTTCCATGATCACCCGTACGCTCGGCGACATCAACGTGGTGCAGCAGGCGATCATTCAGACGATTCAGATGGTGCTGCCCGTACCGTTCCTGTCGATCACGGGCATCGTGATGGCATGTCTGATCGATATGCAGATGGGTATCTTGCTCGGCGCGGTCGTGTGCGTGGTGCTTGCGATCGCTGTGGCCACCGTGACGCATGCCGCACCGATCTTTATGGCGCTACAGGGTTTTATCGACCGCATGAACGTGGTGCTGCGCGAGAACATCGTGGGCGTGCGCGTCATCCGCGCGTTCAACAAGGAACATCATGAAGAGCGGCGCTTGGACGAGGTGTTTGGTGCGTACGCCGCCAACGCCATCAAGGTCAACCATCTGTTTGTGGGGCTCGATTGCTCGGCGTTCTTTTTGATGAACATCACCGAGGTCGCGGTGCTTTGGCTCGGCGGCAACCGCGTGGGTGCGCACGCCATGCAGATCGCAAGCATCTCGGCGGTTCTCGAATATGCGATGCTCATTCTGTTCTTTGTGATGATGGCGCAGATGGTGGTGCTTACACTGCCGCGCGCCGCAGCGTGCCTGCGCCGTGCCGACGAGGTCCTGTCGGTCGCGCCGCGCATCGTGGACGGCCCCGAGAAGCTGGGGGAGCGGGACGACGATTCCGACGAGGTCGTCAAGTTCGAGCATGCGTCGTTTCGCTTCGACGATGCTGACGAGGATACCTTGCATGACCTGAATTTCGCATGCAGGCGCGGGCAGACGACGGCGATCGTGGGGGCGACGGGTTCGGGAAAATCGACGGTGGCCAAGCTGCTGCTGAGGTTTCACGACGTGACGGAGGGCGCGGTCCGCTTCCGTGGAACGGACATGCGCGAACTTCCGCAGCGACAGATTCGGGCGCGTATGGCCTATGTGCCGCAGAAGGCATGGCTGTTCTCGGGGACGGTGGCGAGCAACCTACGCCAAGGCAACGAGGCTGCGACGGATGCGGAGATCGTCCATGCGCTCGAGGTGGCCCAGAGCACGTTTGTGCACGATATGCCCGAGGGCATCGAGGCCCGCGTGTCGCAGGGCGGAACCAACTTCTCGGGCGGGCAGCGTCAACGCCTGGCAATTGCCAGGGCGCTCATGAAGCACGCCGACCTGTATATCTTCGATGACAGCTTCTCGGCGCTCGACTTTAAGACCGATGCGGCGTTGCGTCATGCGCTTGCGGCCGAGACCGATGGCGCCGCGACGCTCATCATCGCCCAGCGCATCTCGACGATCATGCACGCCGACCAGATCGTGGTGCTCAAGGACGGCAGGGTCGTGGGGCGGGGACGTCACGACGAATTGATGGAAACGTGCGAAGTCTATCGCGCAATCGCCGAATCGCAAATGAAAGGGGGTGAGTAGCATGTCGGAAATGCGCGCGTACCAAGAGACCGAGCATACCGCGAATGAGGCCATGGCAGGTGACGAGCAGGCCGAGGCCCGCCGTCGCGCGCTGTTTGAGCGAAACGAACGCGCCGAGGACGAGCGAGCCCGCGCGGAGGCGGAGCGTCTGCACGACGATGACGATAGCGATGAGGACAACGAGCTCCCTCGCGACACCTGGGGTACCGTGAAACGCCTGTGGGCCGAGGCGCGTCCGCATCATTGGCGTTTCTACGTGGTGTTTGCGAGCGTGATTCTCTATACCGCCTTTAGCACCGCGGCACCCGCCTTTAGCGCCCGCGTGATCGATGAGCTGTGGGGGAGCATCCAGCGTGCCTTCGAAAAGGGGGAGGCTTTTAGTGTCACGTGGGAGCACGGAGGCAGAGCCATCGCTATCTACCTGGCCATTTGGATGGTAGCCTGCGCGTTCTATTCGTTGCAGAGCTACCTGATGTCCAGCGTTGCCGAACGGCTGAACCTCGACCTGCGCAACAAGATCGCGCAAAAGCTCAACCGGCTCCCGCTCGCCTATTTCGATGTGCATAAGCCCGGCGAGACGGTGAGTCGCGCGACCAACGATCTTGACAAGGTGTCGGAGAGCATGCAGCGCGGTCTGCTCACACTGCTCACTTCGATCGGTGGCATGGCGGGTGCCATTATCATGATGTGCGTCTACAGCGTGCCGCTGACACTCGTGTTTTTGGGCTTTTCGGCGGTATCGCTGCTGGCGACCAAGTGGTTTGCGGGCCGCACGCTTGCCGTGGCCGGCGAGAGGCAGGAGCTTGTCGCCCGCATGACGGCTTCGGTCGAGGAGGCTTATTCGGGGCGCCTGGTGATCCGCGCGTTCAACCGCGAGGAGGCTAGCTCGGCCGAGGTGCATGAGGCATCGGATGAGTTGGCGCAGGCGAGCTGCAAGGCGGATTTTCTGATCAATGCGGTTGGACCGGCCATCCGCTTTATCGGCCGTCTGTCGCAGATCGCGATCGCGATCATCGGCTGCGGCATGCTGGTGGCGGGCCGGATGACGGTTGGCGTGTTTCAGGCGTTTTTCCAGTACATCTACCAGGCTTCGGAGCCCATCACGCAGCTGTCGTTTACCGTGACGTCGTTGCAGAGCGCCCTGGCGAGCGTGGAGCGCGTGTTCGACCTGCTCGATGCGGACGAGATGGAGGCCGATGCCGACGAGGGGCAGGTACTGCCCGCGCGCATCGATGGACGGGTGGCTTTCGAGCACGTCAAGTTTGGCTATACGCCGGATAAGCCGCTCATGCGTGATGTGTCGTTTGCGGCGGAGCCGGGGCAGAAGATCGCCATCGTGGGCACGACGGGCGCGGGCAAGACCACGCTCATCAATCTGCTCATGCGTTTCTATGAGGTTGATGGCGGGCGTATCTCGCTCGACGGGGTGGACACGCGGACGATGACGCGAGAAGAGTTGCGCAGCCGCTTTGGCATGGTGCTGCAGGACGCGTGGCTCTTTGACGGGACGATCGAGGAGAACATCGCCTATGGTTGCCCGGGCGCCACATATGACGAGGTGGTGGCTGCCGCCCGCGCCGCGCAGGTCGACTTCTTCGTGCGCACGATGCCGCAGGGCTACGCGACGCGCGTCGCCAATGATACCGAGAGCATCAGCCAAGGGCAGCGACAGCTGCTCACCATCGCACGCGTGCTCCTGAACAACCCCGCGATCCTCATTCTCGACGAGGCCACGTCGAGCGTGGACACGCGCACCGAGCTTGCAATCGGTCGCGCCATGGATGCACTCATGCGTGGACGGACGAGCTTTGTGATCGCGCACCGCCTCTCGACGATCGTCGATGCCGACTTGATTTTGGTCATGGACCACGGCGACATCATCGAGCAGGGCACACACGAGGAGCTGCTCGCCGCCGGCGGCAGCTACGCGGACCTGTACCTGTCCCAGTTTGCCTAATTTAGGACGGGGTTGAGATTCGCATTTCGCATTCGGTGCGCAACGGATGCCAGATGCGAAAATCAGCCCCGTCCTAAAATCAGCTGAGATTTTCGATCAGGGCCTTGAGCTCGGCGACCTCGTGCTCGAGCTCGGCCACACGGCGGGCGTTCTCCTGGATGCTCTGGCGGTTGAGGGCCGATTGCTCGGCCGCGTCGTCGGGCATGTACTCGCGGTGCTGCTTGGCGTCGAAGTTCTCCTCGAACACACGGCAGCCGTTGCGTTTGATGATGCGCCCCGGCACACCCACGACGGTGCAGTTATCGGGCACGTCCTTGACCACCACGGAGTTGCCGCCGATCTTGACGTTGTTGCCGATATGGATGTTGCCGAGCACCTTGGCACCCGTGCCCACCACGACGTTGTTGCCGAGCGTGGGGTGGCGCTTGCCGGTCTCGTTGCCGGTGCCGCCGAGCGTGACGCCCTGATAGAGGGTGCAGTTGTCGCCGACGATCGTGGTCTCGCCGATCACGACGCCCATGGCGTGGTCGATAAAGAAATGTTTGCCGATCTGCGCGGCCGGGTGGATCTCGACGCCCGTCATGTGGCGCGTGAGCTGCGAGAGCAGGCGGGCCAGGCTTTTGCAGCCGTGGTTCCACAACCAATGTTCGGGCACATGGTTCCACTTGGCGTGCAAGCCGGGGTAGGAAAGAAAGATGACGAGCCCGTTTTGCGCGGCGGGGTCTTCCGCCTTCACGTTGGCGATGTCCTCGCGAATGGTTGTGATAAAGCTCATCGGCTGCCCCTCCAGCATGCGCCCATGCGTGCAATGTCGTTAAGTATAGCGAATCACTAGGATTAAAAAAGGGGAGATGCTGCATCGGGGTAAAGCGTTCGATAATAAGCTACTGTTTTCGTGTCCGTCCCTTCGGCCGATTAAATCTTTACGCCTGCAGGATTTGTTTAACGATATTCGCGTATGGCAATTAAACTTGCAGATGCTGCAATAGGGAAGGAGCATTATGTCCCAAAAAAATCGGGGGGGGGGCACTCGATAAAATAAAAGCCTCCAAACACAAGCTTGATGCCACCACGCGTGAGCAGAAGAAGCTTCTCAAGGAAGCTAAAAATGAATTGAGCGCAGTAACCAAGAAACACGAAAAGCAAATTAAGGAATGCCGGGACCAGATCGAGAAGGCTTGGGATGATGTCAGCGGGCACGTCAAAACGGTTGGCGGCATTGCTCTCTACGGTGATCAAATCATCGCGGATAAAAAGACCATTCCACTTTCTGTCGATATGGAAATCGAGGTTCATTCCGGCGGTAACGTTTATTCAGAGACGACCGTCAAGGGTGGCGGAACGAGCATTACGGGTGCCGTTATCGGGGGCGCGATCGCGGGCCCTGTCGGTGCGGTAGTCGGTGGACGCAAGGGCGTGAAGTCCAAATCGGAGGTTCAAGACGAGCGAAAGCTGTTCGTTTCAATCGTCTCGGGCGGGGATAGCGCTGTTGTGGAGCTTGATCCCAAATTTGAGCTTGATGCGCGTAAGCTGGTCGCAGAAGCCAAGTCGCAGGCCTCAACGCTGGAAGCTCGTAAGAGGACGGCAGACGAAAAGGTTGCCGAGCTTTCCGCTCGATTGCATGATCTTGAAGAGGATACCTCTGAGATTGATATGGCGAAGAAGCGGTGTGATGAGCAGGAACGTTTGACAGAAAAGGCAATCAAGGAGGCTAGGGCTGCTCACGAAGCGTTGAAAAACAGTTTCGATCCTCAGCAGATAACCGAGGAGAAGAAAGCGCGTCGTTCTGAGAGCGTTTCAAAAACGCTCATGGTATGCGGGTTTGTGTTTGGCGCGTTATTTGCATTGCTGGGAATCAATGAGATGACCTCAGTTCCCGACGGCGCGGTCGCCGGGGTGATTCTGCTCTTGCTCGCCGATCTGTTACTGGTGAAGGCGACGAAGGCGTTGAGGGATCGCAAGGCTCTTGAGACGGACGGTGAATAGCGATGGCAGATGAGAAGAAGCGCCCGGAAGAGGAAGAGCAATCGGAGGGCCAGTTCCAGGTGGGAACCCAGTCGGGTAACGATGAGGGCAAGCCTGGATTTAGTGAAAAAATCAAGGCCGCACGCATTGAAACCAAGGCGGGGCTTGCAGCGGCCGTGGCAATCGTTTTGTTTGGTGTCTTATTCGGCACGCATGTCCTCTGTTTACATCAATGGAGCGAGGCTACGTGCACGAAACCGTCAACATGTCGCATATGTGGGGCCACGCAGGGCAAGGCCCTCGGACATGAAATGGAGCCGGCGACCTGCACGAGCCCGGAGCATTGTGGCCGCTGCGATTATAAAAAGGGCAAAGCGCTCGGCCACAAATGGGTCGATGCAACTTGCACGGCGCCAAAGACCTGCTCGCGCTGCAAAAAGACCGAAGGTTCGGCACTTGGTCACGAAGCTGGCGATTGGTCGATCACAAAAGAGGCGTCTTGTACCGAGGCGGGTTCTCGCGAAACCACGTGTAAGCGTTGTGGCCAGAAGCTTACCGAGACGATCGATAAGACTGCTCATCAGCCAGGTGACTGGCAGGTGACAAAAGAGTCGACAGTCAGCAGTACTGGACTAGTAATTCCAGGGACTCGTGAGCAGAAGTGTGCGGTATGTGGTCAGACGCTGAACACCGAGTCTTACAGCATTTCGGTATCGGTGTCTCAGCAAAATGCCCTTGGGAAGGCGGCTTCCTATCTGCGTATGGGAGGTTTCTCCTATAACAGTTTGGTCGAGCAACTCGAGTTCGAAGGATTCTCACACGATGACTCTGTGTTCGCTGCCGACCATTGCGGTGCCGATTGGATGGATCAAGTTGAGCAGAAAGCTCGAAGCTATATGAAGTTCATGAGTTTCTCCCGTGCCGGCTTGGTTGAACAGCTCGAGTTCGAGGGCTTTACATCTGAGCAGGCAAATCACGGTGCCGATAGCGTTGGCCTGTAACGCTTTTGTGCGAATATCAGGTAGTTTCGGCCGGGGCATATTATTTGTCTCGGCCTTTTCTTTTGGCGTGCGTAACGAGGTGATGAGCAGTAAAATTACGGTAAATCGACTGTAGGAGGAGTTATGCCAGCCGTAGCGTCTTTATCGGAATTTAACCGTAACCAGAGTGCCGTGATCGATGCGCTGCATCAGACACAGCAGCCCATGTATCTCACGCGAAACGGCAGAGCGAGCGTGGTGGTTATGGATGCCGAGGCGTTTGATCGCGTCATGTCGCGCAAGGACGAAGCGCATCGGCTTGAAAAAGAAGTCTACGAGGGCTTGCTTCGCGGCTACCGCGATGCTCAGGAGGATAAAGTTTCTAACGCAAAGGATGCTCTCAAGCAGATTCGTGCATCGAAGGGCTGGTAGGCATGGCTTATGCTGTCCGCATGACCGAGTATGCACGCCTGTTTATCGAAAATAACGTGATGAGCGAATCGATGCTCGCGCGTTTTGACTGGGCGATCGAGATATTGGGAACGTTTCCCTCCTTTGGCCCTGCTTATGAGCCAGATTATCCTGCCGCCCGACCACCGTTTCCTTGCAGATATCTGCCGCTTTCGGATACGCCGTTTACGCTCTATTACATCAAAGACGATGATACCGAGACGTTGACGATCATTGATGTTGAGTGGTCGGCCGGAGATCCAAGAAAAAGATTCTCGGCGTTATAGGCGGAGGGTTAATGTCGGGCCACTTCCATTTTGACTGCGCGACATCTGTCGTTTATGCAAAGTTGCTGGTAATGCGGTCAGGCTTTTATAAATGGGCGGACGGGGCCGGGCGGCACCCGTATACTTCTCCTTTCGGGTGTGTCCGCGCCCGTTACTGAGAGGTTAACTTCATGGGCTTTATCAACTTCATTCTCGAGCTGCTGCAGGATCCGCGCACGGCCATCGCCAGCTGGATCGCCGCCGGTCCGGTCATGGCGTACGGTTGCGTGTTCCTAATCATCTTTATCGAGACGGGCGTGGTGTTCTTTCCGTTCTTGCCCGGCGACTCGCTGCTGTTCGCGAGCGGCTTCTTCGCGCACAACGGCGGTTTCAACATCGTGGCGCTGCTCGGCGTGGCGTGGGCGGCGGCCATCCTCGGCGATCAGTGCAACTTCATGATCGGTCACTTCTTTGGCAAGAAGATCATCGCTTCGGGCAAGGTCAAGGCCATGACGCCCGAACGCATCGCCAAGTCCGAGGCCTTCCTCGACAAGTGGGGACACCTGGCCATCTTCCTTGGACGCTTCTTCCCGTTCATTCGTACGTTCGTGCCGTTTATCGCCGGCATGGGCGGCATGCACTGGCGCAACTTTGTGATCTTCAACGTGCTGGGTGGCATCACCTGGTCGACGCTGTTCACCCTGCTGGGCTACTTCTTTGGTGGCATCCCGTTTGTGCAGGAGCACTTTGAGCTGCTGATCATCGGTATCGTGGCCGTCTCGATCATCCCAACGGTCGTGGGGCTTATCAAGGCCAAGCTTGGCAAGAAGAAGACCGGCGAGTCCGAGGACGAGGCCGGCAAGGGCGGACGCCATTTCGCATAAGGCTGGCCAACCAAATATCTATCGTTCGGGGCGCTTTCGATATCGATCGGAAGCGCCTTTTCCATTGCGTGAAATTACTTTACTTAGTTAAAGAAAAGCGGTTCATCAATCTTGCAGAGGAGTAGAATCTCGGTCATGCGAATCGATGCGCCTTGATCGGTGCCGTCCGCGTGCCGCGCTCCGGCTCTACGCTCCGGGCAAGCGGCGTTGCGACACGGTCGGCACGCGCGAGTGTCGCGGGTTTGCGAGATTGGAACTCTTAAGCGTTAAGGAGCGACTTATGACCGTCGAGAAGAAGGATCTGGACTGGGGCAACATCGGCTTCAGCTACATGCAGACCGACTACAGCTATGAGGCCCATTGGAAGGATGGCGAGTGGGACGAGGGCGGTTTGACCTCCGACCACACCATGCATGTCTCCGAGTGCGGCGGCATCTTCCATTATTGCCAGGAGGTCTTCGAGGGCCTCAAGGCCTACACCACCGAGGACGGTAGCATCGTCTGCTTCCGCCCCGACATGAACGCCCAGCGCATGTACGACTCCGCGCAGCGCCTCGAGATGCCGCCGTTCCCGGTGGATCGCTTTGTCGAGGCCGTCAAGCAGGTTGTCGCCGCCAACGCCGCCTGGGTTCCGCCCTTCGGCTCCGGTGCCACCCTGTACGTGCGTCCGTTCATGATCGGTTCCGGCAACGTGATCGGCGTCGCTCCTGCGCCTGAGTACACGTTCCGCATCCTCGTGACCCCGGTCGGCCCGTACTACAAGGGTGGCCTCAAGTCCGTCAAGCTGCGCATTTCCGAGTACGACCGTGCCGCACCGCACGGCACCGGCAACATCAAGGCCGGCCTCAACTACGCCATGTCGCTTAAGCCTTCCGTCGAGGCCCATGCTCAGGGCTATGCCGACAACCTGTACCTCGACTCCGAGAGCCGTACCTACGTCGAGGAGACCGGCGGCGCCAACGTGCTGTTCGTCGACGGCAACACGCTCGTCGTGCCCAAGAGCCACACCGACTCGATCCTTCCTTCCATCACTCGTCGCTCGCTCGTGCAGGTCGCCGAGGACCTGGGTATGACCGTCGACAATCGTCCTGTTGAGTGGGCCGAGGTCATGACCGGCAAGTTCTCCGAGTGCGGCATGTGCGGTACCGCCGCCGTTATCTCCCCGGTGGGTGAGATCGACAACAAGGTCTATGGCGCCGACGAGACCATCGTCTTCCCGGCCGGCCAGACCGAGATCGGCCCGGTCATGAAGAAGCTTCGTGAGACCCTGACTGGCATCCAGTCCGGTCATATCGAGGACAAGCACAACTGGGTCGTCAAGATCGCCTAGGGCAATCGACCTTTGCATCGGGTCCGGGGAACGGGGCAGGCGGTTTCTCCCCAGAACGTCCTCGGACATGCGAAGAGCTCCGCTGCGCGCTTTGCGCGGTGGAGCTCTTCGCGTCCTGCGGAATGTTCTGGGGAGAAACCGCCTGCCCCCGTTCCCGGCCGCTGCTTGGTCGCGAGGTTGCTGTCTAAAAAAGATGGGCGGGCAGCTCATGACGTGCAAAATGGCGAGTTGTGTATAGCTGTTGGGCTATGCATAGGGTTTGTTGCGTGCGGGGGCTCGGTTTTTGACCCATTAATGGGACTTTTTCTGCGCGATCGCCGTTTCAAGAGCTTTCGGCGTCTCGTGTTTGGGGATTGGAAACGCTGGGATGCGGGAAGGGTTATACACAAATCGCCTTTTTGTACGGTGTCAGGGTGCGTCTGGATCTATAAAATGAAACCGCCCCGCCGATTTATGCAATCGGCGGGGCGGTTTATGCAAGAACAGCTGTTTTATGCGTATCGGCTGCTTGTTAGAACTTGACCGTGGGCGCTTGGCGGGCGGCCTCGGCTGCTTCGAAGCCCTGGCGCTCCTTGAACTGGAAGATGCCCGCGAAGATGACGGCGGGGAAGGTCTGAATGGCGTTGTTGTAGCTGAGCACGCAGTCGTTGTAGCTCTGGCGCGCGTAGCTAATCTTGTTCTCGGTGTCCTCGAGTGAGCGCTGGAGCTCGGTGAAATTGGTATTGGCCTTAAGGTCGGGATAGGCTTCGGCCACGGCGAAGAGCTGGCGAAGCGCGCCGGTCAGCACGCCGTCGGCTTCCATCTTGGCCTCGGGCGTGGTGGCGTTGACGGCGGCGTTGCGCGCGCTGACCACGGCGGCGAGGGTCTCCTTCTCGTGGGTGGCATAGCCCTTGACGGTCTCGACCAGGTTGGGAATCAGATCATTGCGTCGTTGAAGCTGCGTATCGATGTTCTGCCAGGCGTTGTCGATACGGTTGCGCTTGGTGACCATGTTGTTGTAGATGCCGGCGATGCAGCATACGAGCACGATCACGACGACGATGCCGATGATGACGGGAAGCATGGTGTCTCCGTTTCGGGTTGTTGGTCGGCGGCGCCGCGGGCGCCCCGCATGTACAAGCACAGTATACCCGCGCGCCCACCGACCTTATAGTGACCGTTGGGCGAAAGGACCGCTCCCTTGCGGTTGTACTTTGCGTACAAGCGTATGATAAGCGACAGAAATCTCTGAATGCACACCATAAAGAAGGCCGGATATGGATTTGAGAATCGAGAAGACCTACCGCGCGCTTGCCGAGGCGTTTACGGAGCTCTTGGAAGAGCGCCGCTTCGAGGACGTGACGGTCGCAATGCTCTGCGAGCGCGCGATGATCCGGCGTACGACGTTCTACAAGCATTTCCGTGATAAGAATGCCTATTTTGCCTTCTACATTGACGAGCTCATGTCGGCGCTCGCGCATCGCGATGACGAGTCGGGCAAAAAACCCGCGTCGGTCGCCGATTTGCGTGAGCTGCGGCGTGGCATCTTCAGCGACACGATGAGGCTGATCCTTGAGCATGAGAAGCTCATGGACAATATCCTGGACAGCAGTATGTCGGGAACCATGACCGATATCATCTGCGACCGCATTGCCACGGCGATCTGCGAGCGCGTGATGAGCGTGCTGCCGTCCGACGCCCTGGCGCCCGCGACATTCGAGATCACGGCAGAGTTCGTGGCCGGCGGCATGGTGCGGCTCTTTACGCGTTGGTGGAGGGGCGGCCATGAACCCCGCAACTTCGACGAGATGGCTGACGTGGTGGACGCACTGTTTGAACGAACGATGACGCCGGTGGCGTGAGATGCTATCATGCACACTTACGGAGAGATGGCAGAGCGGTTGAATGCGGCGGTCTTGAAAACCGTTGAGCGCGTGAGCGTTCCGGGGGTTCGAATCCCCCTCTCTCCGCCAACGTCAACGAGGGGCAGCGGCTTTTGAAGCCGTTGCCTTTTTTATTGGAGTTGCCATGAGAGCAGATGACGAGAGGTTCATGCGCGAGGCCATAAACGAGGCCCGCGCGGCCGCCGAAGTGGGCGAGGTACCCATCGGCGCCGTGGTGGTATGTGGCGGCCGCGTGGTCGCCCGCGCGCATAATCGCCGCGAGCTCGATCAAGACCCTTCCGCGCATGCGGAGTTCTCGGCATTGTGCGCGGCGGCTCGAGAGCTCGGCCGTTGGCGATTGGATGACTGCACGGTGTATGTGACGCTCGAGCCCTGCTGCATGTGTGCGGGCCTTATGGTCAACGCGCGCGTGGGGCGCTGCGTCTACGGTGCCGCCGATGCGAAGGCGGGAGCGCTGGGTTCGCTGTACGACCTTAATGCCGACGCCCGACTCAACCATAGGTTCGCTGTGATGTCGGGCGTTCTTGAGCGGGAATGCCAGGCGCTTTTGAGCGATTATTTTGCCGAACTGAGAAAGCGCGGCATCGGCGCGGCCGCAAGCGACGGGGCGGCTCATGTGGCCCATGAGCGGGCACGGTCTGTCGCGGCAACCGGCTTGACGCCGCCTGCTGTCGAGCCGGTGCAGCGCCGCCCGCGCCGCGTTCTGCTTGCGATCGATTCCTTTAAGGGCAGCGTTTCGAGCGTTCGGGCCGAGCAGTTTGTTGCCGAGGGCCTGCATCGTGCGTGGCCCGATGCTGACGTGTGCGCGCTGCCGCTGGCGGACGGCGGCGAGGGAACGGTTGAGGCCGTGGCCTCGTGTGGGGGAGAAGTGGTGCGATGCGAGGTCTCGGGGCCGCTGGACACGACGGTGGCGGCCGAGATGCTTGTCGATAGACGCCGCGGAATCGCGGTGGTCGAGATGGCCCAAGCGGCGGGTATCGGCTATTCGCCCTGCACGGAGACGGCGGCGCTGGTCGCCTCGACCCGCGGAGTGGGCGAGCTGGTGGCTCGGGCGATTCGCGACGGAGCCAAGACGGTCTATGTGGGCCTGGGCGGTAGCGCCACCAGCGATGGCGGCGCCGGCTTTTTGCAGGCGCTCGGCGCCCTGGTGCTCGATTGCGAGGGGCGTCCGGTCGCGCCGGGTCTTGTCGGGCTTGCAGATGTGGCCTGCGTGGATCTTGCCCCGGCGTGCGAGCTGATCGGCGATGCGCGCATCGTAGCGCTATCCGATGTGACCAACCCGCTCGTGGGCAAACGCGGCTCGGTAGCTGTGTTCGGCGGACAGAAAGGGCTTGCCGTCGACGATCCCGAGCAGCTCAAGCGCTACGACGGATGGATGGTCCGCTACGGGCGTGCCCTTGATGCGGCGATGGCCACCACGCACGCTTGCGGCATTGCCTCGCGTCCCGCGGGGGCGCGCGGGTTTGGCTCGGTGCTGGGCGTGCCGGGCGCCGGGGCTGCCGGCGGTCTGGGCGCGGCGCTGCTTGCCGTGGGCGCGGAGTTGCGCTCTGGGGTCGATGCGGTGCTTGATCTGGTCGGGTTTGACGAGCAGGTCCGCAGCGTTGACTTGGTGGTGACGGGCGAGGGCAACATGGATGCGCAGTCCGCTGCCGGCAAGGCCCCCGTCGGCGTGGCGCGACGCGCCAAGCGTGCCAGCAAGCCGGTCGTGGCCGTTGTGGGGGGTCGGGCCGATAATCTGGATAGCGTCTATGCCCAGGGGATCGACCTGGTGCTGCCCGTCTGTCGCAGGCCGCAGCCCCTCAAAGAGGCGTTGCGTGCAGAAGAGGCGCGACGCAACTTGGTGTGCGCGGGCGAGTCCGTGGCCCGCGCCTACGATCTGGGACGCATCTGAGCAGGTACTTGCCGCGCGGACGCGAAGTCGCTACTATATATCAAGCGCTCAGCGCGTTTGATGGGTTCGGGTGACGCTATGTTCCGAATCTGGTCAGGTCCGGAAGGAAGCAGCCATAAGGAGCCTCTGGCGGGCATCCGAATCCATCAGATGCACTGGGCGCTTTTTGCTGCCGATCGAGTCCGCTGTGTCCAGGGGCTGCACGTCGGTTTCGTTTAAGAATGAAACACATTGCTTACCGCGGCATGTTTGTTTCGCTCTGTGCTCATCGTACTATCATTAACCGAATTGTGACGATGATGATAGAGATGGAGCCGCATGATCGAGCTGCTCAGACGCTTTGGCGTCAAATACCGCAAATACATGGTTATCGGACCGGCGTGTAAGCTGATCGAGGTTATCTTTGATCTCCTCACACCGCTGGTCATCGCGCGTATGATCGATGAGGGCATCGCCGCCCACGACGTGGACGCCGTGGTGCACGGCGGGCTTGTGCTGGGCATTATGGCCGTGGTGGGCATCTCGTTTACGCTCGTCTGCCAAAAGATGGCGGCGCTCACCTCGCAGGGCATGGGCACCGATATCCGTGGGGCGCTCTACGCCCACATCAACAAGCTCGCCTATGCGCAACTCGACCGCTTTGGAACGCCGTCGCTTATCACGCGCATCACCAACGACGTCAACCAGGTGCAACTCGCGGTGGCCCTCGGTGTGCGCATGCTCATCCGTTGGCCGTTTTTGGCCGTGGGCTCCATGTGCGCGGCGCTTGCCATCGACCTCAAGCTCGGCTTGATCTTCTTGGTGTGTACGCCGGCGATCGGTATCGTGTTCTGGTTGGTCATGGCCCGCTGCATCCCGTTTTACAAACAGCTGCAGGCAAAACTCGACCATATCGCACTGATCTGCCGCGAGGGGCTTTCGGGCGCCCGCGTGGTCCGTGCGTTTGTGCGCGAGGATCACGAGCGCCGGCGCTTTCACGCGGCCGCCGACGATCAGGCGGCAACGGCCATCGCGGTGGGCAAGCTCACCTCGATTCTCAATCCCGTGACGTTTTTGGTGATGAACCTGGGCGTGTGTGCCATCCTGTGGGTGGGCGGCATCCAGGTCAACGTGGGCGATCTTACCCAGGGTCAGGTCATGGCGTTTGTGAACTACATGACCCAGACGCTCACGTCCATCGTGTACGTGGCGAACCTGGTGGTCGTCTTTACCAAGGCGAGCGCGAGCGCGTCGCGTATCAACGAGGTGCTCGATTGCGCTCCGGCCATAACCGACGAGGGCAACAAGACGGTGCCGGTGCCGGCAGCGGGTGTCGACGGCGCCTCGAACGGCCTGCCCTGCGCCTTGCGCTTTTGCCATGCGAGCTATCGCTTTGGCAAGGATGCCGCGCCGGCGGTTTCGGACGTCTCGTTCGAGGTGCCGATGGGCGCCACGCTCGGTATCATCGGCGGCACGGGCAGCGGTAAATCAACGCTTGTGACGATGATTCCGCGTCTGTACGAGGCGAGCGAGGGCGCCGTCGAGGTCATGGGCGTCGATGTGCGCGACTGGCCGCTTGATGAGCTGCGCCGCGTGGTGGGCATCGTGCCGCAGCGCGCATCGCTCGTGAGCGGTACCATCCGCAGCAACCTTATGTGGCGCAACCCCGATGCGTCTGACGAGGAGCTATGGGAGGCGCTCGAGGAGGCCCAGGCTGCCGAGTTTGTGCGCAAGAAGCCGGCGGGGCTCGACGAGCCGGTCGAGGCCGGAGGCAAGAACTTCAGCGGCGGTCAGCGTCAGCGCCTGACGATCGCGCGCGCCCTGGTGGGAGAGCCCCAGGTGCTGATCATGGACGATTCGGCCTCGGCGCTCGACTTCAAGACCGATGCCGCCCTGCGCCGCGCTATCCGTGAGCGCGGCTCGCGTGCGGCGGGCGAGAGCGGTCTGCCGTTGACCACGGTGATCGTGAGCCAACGCGTGTCGACGGTTCGTGACGCCGATATGATCTGCGTGCTCGACCACGGTGCCGTGGCGGGCATGGGCACGCACGATGAGCTGTATGCGAGCTGCGAACTGTATCGCGAGATCTGCCTGTCCCAGCTGCGCCGCGAGGAGCTTGAGGGCTCGGGCAGGGCCCGCGTCTCGTTCGATGCATTCGACGGTCGCACTCCGGTTTTGCAAGATGATGCCTCTGCAAAGGAGGGATGCTAGATGAATCCGTATACGTCCTCTGGTTCGGTCGCCACGATGACGGCCAACGTCTCGGGAAACGACAACCTCAACGACCTCGGTACCGGGCCGCATGGCGATGGCGGGGAGCGCTATGCCGCGGGCGCGGTGACGCGTCGCCTGCTGTGTTACGTCCGCCCGCATGCGGGCTCGTTCGTGGCGTCGTTTGTGAGCGCGGCGGTCTCGGTGATCCTGCAGCTCTATACCCCGATCATCATCGGCGAGGGCATCGACATGATCGTCAGCGCCGGTCGGGTTGACTTTGCCGCCCTGGCGCCGCTGGTGCTCAAGCTGGCCGTTGTGGTGGTGGCCGCTGCCGCCTTCCAATGGCTGCAGGGCTACTGCGTCAACCGCCTGAGCTACGAGACGGTGCGCGACCTGCGTATCGAGGCGAGCGACAAACTGAGCCGCATGCCGCTCAAGTTTATCGACGGGCATGCCCACGGCGACCTTATCAGCCGCGTGGTCAACGATGTCGACCAGGTGGGCGATGGCTTGCTCCAGGGCTTCACGCAGCTCTTTGGCGGCGTGGTGACCATTGTGGGCACGCTCGCCTTTATGCTGTCGATCAACCTTGCCATGACGGCGGTCGTGGTGGTGGTGACGCCGCTTTCCATCTTTGCGGCGGGTGCGATCGCCAAGCTGTCCAACAAGAGCTTTACGGCTCAGCAGCGCATCCAGGGCGAGCTCGGCGGCCATATCGAGGAATATGTGGGCGAGCAAAAGCTTGTGTCGGCCTTTGCGTACGGCGATCGTGCCCAGGAGCGCTTCGACGCGCTCAACGCCGAGCTGTACACCGCCGGTGAGCGCGCCCAGTTTATGGGGTCGCTCTCAAACCCCGGTACGCGCTTTATCAACAACATCATCTATGCCGTGGTGGCCGTGATCGGCTGTATCGGTGCCATTACGGGCGTGCCGGCTCCGCTCACTGTGGGACAGGTGCAGGTGTTTTTGAGCTATGCCAACCAGTACACCAAGCCGTTCAACGAGATCACCAACGTGATCACGCAGATCCAGACGGCCTATGCGAGCGCGCGCCGTGTATTCGCCCTGCTCGATGCGACCGAGGAGCAGCCCGACGCCGCCGACGCTATCGAGCTTGCCGAGCCGCGCGGCGAGGTGGTCTTTGAGCATGTGGACTTCAGCTATGTCAAAGATGCCAAGCTGCTGCAGGATATCTGCCTTGAGGCCAAGCCGGGCATGCGCTTTGCCCTGGTGGGGCCCACCGGCTGCGGCAAGACCACGCTCATCAACCTGCTGCTGCGCTTCTATGACATCGACGCCGGGCGTATTCTGATCGACGGGCGCTCGTCGCACGACTACACTCGCGCGAGCTTGCGCCGCAGCTTTGGCATGGTGCTGCAGGATACGTGGCTGTTCGAGGGCACGGTGGCCGAGAACATCGCCTACGGGCGGCCCGACGCCACGCGCGAGCAGATTATCGAGGCGGCGCGGCGCGCCCATGCGCACAAGTTTATCGTCCAGCTGCCCGACGGCTACGACACCGTGGTCGGCGAGGACGGGGGCAGCTTTAGCCAGGGTCAAAAACAGCTGCTGTGCATCGCGCGCGTCATGCTGACCGACCCGGCGATCCTGCTGCTCGATGAAGCGACCTCGAGCATCGACACGCGCACCGAGCTGCAGGTGCAGGCGGCGTTTGACGAGCTTATGCGTGGACGCACGAGCTTTGTGGTGGCGCATCGCCTCTCTACGATTCGTGACGCCGACTGCATCCTGGTGATGCGCGACGGTCAGATCATCGAGCGCGGCAACCACGATGAACTGCTCGCTGCGGGCGGCTTCTACGCCAACCTCTACAACAGTCAATTTTTAGGACGGGGTCCAGAAACGCATGCGCACTGAAGCAAGTGGTTTACATCTGTCCGTTAAGTACTAAGATATGCACTTAGCAAATTGCGCCGGCGCCTGGGGCTCCGGCTTTTTGAATACTGGGGGAATAAGAGGCAACGTGACCATGACGTGCTCGATGGTTGTTAACAGCAAGAGCGGTAACACCAGGATGGTATCGGGAGCGATCAAGCGTGCGCTGGCGACGGCCGGGGTGGAGTTTATCCACGCGGCGGCGCTCGGTGACCAGATGGATTCCGCGCAGGTTGAGCTTGAGGCGCGCGAGGCTGCCCGCGCCGACGTGGTGCTCGTGGGCTTTTGGTGCGACAAGGGCACCTGCACGCCCGCGGTCGCATCGCTGCTCGCGCAGCTTTCGGGCAAGCGCGTGTTTCTGTTTGGCACGTGCGGTTTTGGCAACGATGAGGCCTATTACAAGCAGATCATCGATCGCGTGAGCTCAAACCTTCCCATGGATGCCACGCTGTGCGGCTGGGCCATGTGCCAGGGTAAGATGGGGCCCGCCGTGCGCGAGCGCTACGAGGCGATGCTCGACGACAATCCCGAGGATGAGCGCATTCGCATGTTGATCGAGAACTTCGACGTGGCCAAAAGCCATCCCACCAAGGAAGACTTGGAGCACATGGCCGCCGCTGCCAAGAAAGCGGTGCTGGGCGAATGGCGCCGTCGTTCTCCGATGCATTGCGATATGACATCAGATTGAAAGCCCTGGTTGCCGGGGCTTTTTGGTGTCTCTCGATTCGAAGGCCTTGCGGGTTCGTTTATGGTTGATTGCTTGCCTCCGGTGGGCGCTCATCTCGTACCGCTCAGAGAAAAGAACGTTCCCTTCAAGAATGAGACAAATGTCTCAGCACCTTCTGCGTACCATGAAGGGAAAAGTCGCTCCCGACGAGAAGCGTGAGGTTCCCATGTATGCCCCATTCCGTGTTTTCCGCCGCCTGTCGAAAATCCCGCATGCAGCTACGGTGTCGCTCGCCGCGCTGATGCTCGCGAGTGCGGCTTGCGCCACGACTATGCCCGGCATAGCCTATGCGGCTGGTGCGTCGCAGATCACCGACATGACCGAGCAGGATTATCGAGACCTGGGGCTGGGCACGAGCAAGGATATCCCGGACGATACCGTCGGCCCCTATTCCACGACCGCTCCCACGACGTTCGTCACACGCAGCGAAGTCTATATGGCGGCCAACGGCAGCCACGGCAACCGGTACACCTTGCGTGACAAGCTGGAGAACATCGAGCGTGGCGACATCGGCGGCGGCAGCAAGCTCACCGATTTCTACGGAAGCGTGTGGGGCGCTGCCAAGTTCTGGCAAAACGTCAACAGCTTCGACACGGATAGCGACCTCTACAAGCATAGCGATTACGGCGGCGGCACCTGGTCGTACCTGAGTGACAATACCTCATCGACGATACTTGCCAATGACAACAACGGCTTCTCGGGCATTCACGCTACGAGCGTTGAGTTCTGCAACGATGCGAACACGGGTAAAAAGAGTCGCGTCGCCGAGCTTCGTGCCTACGGCGACAGCTCATCCACGGCGATCGATGGCAAGTCGTATGCCGGAAAGGTTGAGCTGGTCCTCTATTCGTTTAGCAACGGACGTACGCGTAACCTCGACACCCGTTTGCCGGTGACGGTCAACACCAACATGATGTATGGAAGCCGCTTCAAGTACTTGGACGCCGGCTACCTGCAGGAACATGATGCCGTCTTCGATGTCGAGGCCGGGGATGTCGATGGCGACGGTATCGACGAGCTGTTTGTATACGCGGGTTGTTATGTCGATGAGGGCGGCGTGCGCAAGGCGATAGTCGACATGTACGACCTAGAGGGCAGCAACTGGAAGCAGAGCGTCGTGAAGATCGATGCCGGCAACGCCTCCGACTACACCACGTCCAACAAGGGCAGCAACGACTCCTGGACGCAGCTCCAGTCGGTCCCCGTTGTCTCGTTGGCCGCAGGCGACCTCGACCGTGATTTTTGCGATGACCTCGCCATCGTGGTCTCGGCGCCCTACGGTAAAAAGAACATCGTTACGTCGACTCATTGCGAGCTGTTCTCGTGGGATGCGGGCAAAGGCGCGCTTGTCCACGTTGATAGTCTGGGTGATTCGGGCGCCATCTCCCTTTCTTCAAATGGTAAGACCATGGTTGCCGCGAACGCGACGTTCGGCACGTTTGCTGCTTACGATGACGAGGGAAGCAAGACGGGCGAAACCGTCACGGGCCTTATTATTGCTGGCTACGATTGGTGGCACGACGCCTACGATTACGGCTCCAGCGGCGATGAGCTGTATGGCGTGCTGTACCGTTACGCGTACTTTGATTCGGCGTCCGGCGAGTTCAAGCTCTCCGATTGCATTGAATATAGAGACGAGCTTATGGCCGCCAATACCTACTACCCGGGACTGCTGGGCGTGCCTTTAAGCGCTTGGGCAAACTCCGGTCAGGATCGGCGTTATCCGTGCACGTTGGCGCCTGTCGCCCTTGCCACCGCCAACCTCGACGGTCTGTCCGAGCAGCCTGCAGTTGACGAGCTGTTTGTGGGTGGCGATGTGTTCCGTGACTTTGCCTGCAACGTGGCGCAGAGCGGGCAACGGGGTCTGGGCTCCAGGATCGGAACTGCCAGTATGAGTAGGCAGCAGTACAACGACAGCAACAAGTATGACCACAAGGGTATCGAGCAGGTGTGGATCAGTGATGTCAAGGCGGGCAGCGTCTCGGGGTCGGACCGCTATAACGAGAGCTTTATCGCCGTGGTGGGCAAGCACCGGGACGAGGATTTGCGTAAGAACGACGATTACTATTGGATGACCGTCTCGCACTTTACACTCGACGAGGGTGGAAACGTGTGCCGCGGCGAGGAACAGGTGATCAGTGAGAGCAACCGCCGTGGTACCACGTATGGCACGTTTATCTCGCTCGCGCTGCCCGATGTCGACAACGACAGCGTCAAGATTGCGTACAAGGACCGCTATAAGGTCTATACCAATCCGCGCGTGCTTGCCGTGTTGCAGGATGCGCCCTATGTTGAGGATCTGGAGCAGGCATACGGCTATTTGGTGCTGGGCGGTACGTCATACGGCGAGGGAGCGGCAACGGGCAAAACCCAGGGCTACACCATTGGTGCTGAGCTGGGTGTTGCCGTCGATGTGCAGACTGGTCCGCCCCTTGTTGCGATACACGCTGCGGTCGATTTTGCCGCCGAGGGAAGCTATGACTATCAAAACGAACGTACGATCAGCACCAGCGTAAGCTACGAGTCGCATGCTGGCGAGAGCGATAAGGCCGTGCTCTACACGATCCCGATGGTCTATTACGAGTACGAGATCGAAAACGAGGAAACTGGTGGCAAAGGTACGATGGCGGCGCCCGTGTCGCTCGGCGCGCAGACCTCAGTCGTCAACGTCGAGACCTATGACCGCATTGCCGAACGGCACAACATGACGCCGCTCAGCAGCTTTTTGACCAGTCGATCGGGAGAGCCCGGAACATATCAAACGGTGCTCAGCGGCGAAACTCCCGTTGGCGATTCCTTTGGCTTGGGCAAGCCTGGTGTGACACGCGCCTATACGCACAACGGTTTTAACGGCGCCGTCGCGCAGTCGGGGGCGAGTATTGAGCAGACCATCGAAGTCGAGGAAGGTGAGGAACAGGAGCTAGAGATCGGCTTGACGCTGAACGGTGAGGTTGTCGGGGGTGGAAAGCTCGGAAAGCATGAGGTCATGGGCGGCATATGCTTTGGCGCCAACGCCGGTTTCACCACGGGTAAGTCCTCAAGTGAATCGACCGAATACGGCGGTACTGTCGATAACCTGCCAGAAGCCGCACGGGACAAGTACGGTTTCGTGTGGCGTCTGGGCGTCAACAAGGTCGATGTCGACAAGTTTGAGGCTGACGCGGGCGACAAGTTCGGCACCAAGGACACCGATCAGTTCTGGATCGTGGGTTATGACGTCAAGGACGTTGTGATGCCCGACGCGCCGGCTGTTACAGGTTTCACGGCAAGTTCCGTCGATGCGACGAGCGTAACGTTTGCCTGGGATGACGTTCTTTCGAAGGGGGATGGATTCAGTTACGGTATCGGTATGCTCCAGAGCAATGCGGCGGACGCGGCCGTCAACAGTTGGAAGATTGCCGACAACACGCAGACGTCGCTTGTCTGGGACGGGCTGCAACCCAATACGGAGTACCGATTTGCGATTGCCGCCGTCAAGAATGGTTCGACTGGTGTGGCTCCCGTGGGAATACGTTCGGCGATTGTTGCGGTTAAGACGATGCCTGAGGGCATGACGATGTCCGTCGCCGGGCCCACGGCAGACGTCATGACCGGGGCGGATCTGGGCTACGATTCCTCGATCGAGCGTGCGGCAGGAGATTATCTGACGTTCTCGGCGCTCGGTCGTGTGACGCAGCGCGACGCCGAAGGCAACGAGACGGGGCTGGCGCCATCGTATATCTGGTACCGTAAGGGACGAGGGGATACCGAGTTCAAGCGTGTGGCGGCGTTTGGCGACGTGGCGGTCGGGGTCGCCTCGACGCTCGAGATTGACCTGACGGCGAATGATGACGGTGCGCAGTACTACTGCCATGTGGGCTATAACGACGCGGGTCTCGATACCGGAATCACGCTTGTGAACATTGCGATCGAAGAGACCAAGCCCTCGACGGTAAACGCCGGGCCCGTGCGCATCCATCGCCTGTTCTCCCAAGCAAGCGAGGGCGCTAAGAAGTTTTTGGATCGCAGCATGGTGAACACTGCCGGCTCCGTTGAGTCCGAAGAACCACAGGAGCCTCAGAATCCGGAAACCCCTGGGAGTACGACAATGCCGGAGACGCCCCAAGATCATGTAAAACCAAAGAAGGGGGGCAGCGCTAAAACCACGGTCAGCGTCAAAAAGCTCATCAGCACAGGTGATAGAACGTTCATAACAATCGCTGTTGTCGCGTCGGTTGGAGTGGTTCTGCTGGCGGTAGCGCTCATCATACTGCTCAAGCGGCGCAAGTCCGACTAAAGGATGCAGTGCCCAGCCTCTATCCGTTGAAGTTCGGCTTTCAAACGAAGGGCCCGGCGAGCATCAAGCTCGCCGGGCCCTTTACCTGTGGTTTTGCCTGGGATCGGTATAGCTCGTGGGGTGGCGGTCCTTAGAAGAATCAGGATGACAAGAGACTCGTAAAAATCAATGCTTCTTGGGGCCCAGTCCGCGCAGCAGCCATGGGGCGACAGCAGAAGCCGAGGGACAAGGTCTGTCGCGAGTTCCGCACGCAAAGAAGGCCACTTAATGTGGCCTTCGTCTTGCGTCAGGACTGTTCGAGCAGCAGACCTTGTCCCTCGGCTTCTGCTGCCGTTTCGTAGCCGCGCGTGCTACTTGATCTTGGTCGTGCCCGGCGCCAGGTTGGGGTCGGTCTCGTTGGCTTCGGTCTGGTAGTGGCGGGTGTAGACGCTCTTGCCGTCGCCGAACATCTCGTAATACTGCATGGCAGCGTAGTCGTTGCGAGCGCCGTCGGCGGCCTCGGAGGCCTTGTCGTTGCCCGTGCTCGCACTCGACAGTGCCCAGCGCAGGTTCTTGTCCTCGTAGCCGACCGAGTTGATGGCGGGCAGCGCCTCGCGCAGCGTGACGTGGGCCTTCTGGTAGTCGGTGAGCGGTGCACCGATCAGCTGCATGAGCTTGGTGGACAGGTAGTTGGTGGACAGGTCATCGACCTCGCTCGTCTGATCGCAGCCGGCAACGTCGTAGTTGGCCCAGATGATGTAGTCGGTCTGCCACAGGCGCTCCTGGTGCGTGGCATCGTCCTCATCCGTGAACCACTTGTCGTTGAACTTGGAGGGGAAGAACGGCTGGTGATCGCCCCAGAAGACCACGACGACCTTGCGATCGAGCTTGGACAGCGCGTTCAAGAAGTACTTGAGCGCCTGGTCGGACTGCTCGATGAGCGAGACGTACTCGTCCACATCGGACAGCGTGCCGTCCTCGACGGTCTTCTGATCCAAATCGGTGGTGTCGATATCGAGGTGCACCTGCTTATCGGCGGGCACCAGGCCCGTGTCGTAACCGGAATGGTTCTGCATGGTCACATCGAAGATGAACTGCGGATTGGCATTCTGGTCAAGCAGGCTCAAGATCTTGTCGTAGGTCGCCTGGTCGGTCACCATGCCGCGCAGGGTATCGGCTCCCTCAAAGTCATTGATCGACAGGAACTGGTCAAACCCAAAGTCTTTGTAGACGTTGGAACGATTCCAGTTGCTTGCGTGGTTGGGATGCATGGCGGTGGTGTCGTAGCCGAGCTTCTTGAACTGCGCGGCCAGGTTCTCGGTGTTCTCGAGGTTATAGATGGTGTAGGGATACACGCCCGAACCCAGGTTGGCCATGGAGTTGCCGGTCAGAAACTCGAACTCGGTGTTAGCGGTGCCGCCGCCGTAGGCACTCACGTAGAGCTTGCCGCGCGACAGGCAGTCCTGCAGGCTCTTGAAGTACTGCGGACCCTCGTAGCCGGCACGCATGTTCTGGTAGATGGATAGGTCCGAGAACGTCTCGTTCATGATGGCGATGACCGTGGGCTTGTCGGCATCGAACTGCGACTCGGCGGCGGTGCGGGCATCGCTCTGGGCGGCATCGGATTTGTCGTAGGCCTTGGCGTACTTCTTGAGGGTCTTCTTGGCGCCGTCGACGGTATACCCGGAGGGCTTGGGCGGGTTGATGGACTGCGCCGCGCTGATGAATGCCGGCAGGTAGCCCTCGCGCCAGTAGCTCTCGAGCGGGCGCCAGGTATAGACGGTGATGCCGAGGGTGTTGTAGTAGTCGATAAGCGTGACATGTGCGGTCACGCCGCCCAGGCACAGCACGCCGACCAGCAGGTTGATGGCGATGATCTTCTTGGTATGCCCCTCGCCGCGAACGGGGCGCGGCGCGATCCAGGCGGCGTATTCGCACAGCAGCAGTGCCACCGACATAAACGCCATGGAAAGCACGCAGAACAGCGAGAGCGTATAGGTGTAGCCGGTGCCGGCGACAGCTGCGGCGGTCGAGATGGCCGAAAGGTCGCCCGGCTGGATGGGCATCGATTTGAAGGTGATCACAAAGTACTCGGCGATGCCCAGCACAAACAGCGCAAAGACTAGCACGCCCGGGGCGGCGGCATGGCGCTGGAACAAGAAGAACAGGCCGCACAGGCACGCAGCGATGAGTGCCCACTCGAGCAGCATGCACAGGGGGTATACCCAGGTAAAGTCATGGTTGGAGGAAACCTCGAGGCCGAGCAGCGCAAACAGCGCGGCAAGCAGGAGCGTGACGACGGCCGTCGCGAGCGGGTGCCCGATAAAGATGCCGCGCAGACGGGCGAGCTTGCCTGAGGGCGCCGGGGCGTCCGCATTGGCAAAGGCAAAGACGCGCGGTGCCAGGCGATCGCGGCGGATAGCGGCCCAAGCGCATCCCGTGATGATCGCGTTGCCCAGGATGAGCGCCACAAAGGCGAGCGGCTCGTTTTGTGCGACGAGACCCAGGGCCGCCCATACGACCAAGAACAGCTGGAACAGGGCGAAGACGACCGACCAGGCGATGGCGCTCTTGGATACGGTGCCGCCTCGGGCGGGCGCATTTTTGACCTCGCGCTGGACAAGGTAGATGGTCGCCACAAGACCGATAAGCGAGATTGCGGCAGCGAACATGCTGAAGACTCCTCAATAATCGCGATGACTATACGGGGGCCGTGGGGCCCATAAGATACCGAGGTTTGAGAGCGGCAGAGCGGTTGGGGGCCACCCATGCGTTCAAACAAACTGAAATACTAACGCGCACGGGCGCTGGCGAGGGCGAATGGTGCGCCCGCCTGCGTGATAATGGACGAGAATTACACGGAAGCGTAAAGGCTTTATAAGAATTGTGGCAGCGATGGGGGCCACAGGGACAAAAAGGACGGGCACATGGACGGATATCCACGCAGCACCACGCAAAACGTAACGCTCGACGTTCTGGAACATCGCAGCTCGACGCGCGCTTTTGCGTGCGGCGAAGACGGGCGGGCGCTGCCGGTGACCGATGCGCAGCGCGAGGCGATTCTGACGGCTGCGAGCCGTGCGCCTACCGCCGGCGCCATGATGATGTACTCGATCATCAGCATCCGAGAGCAGGAGACCCTCGATGCGCTGGCCGAGCTGTGTGACCACCAGCCCATGATCGCCAAGGCGCCCTGGGCGCTCGTCTTTGTGGTCGACTATGCCAAGTGGATCGATCTGTTCGAGCATGTGGGCTGCTTTGAGCCCGCTTTTGTCGAGCGCACGGGCAAGCAGCCGCGCCGTACCCCCAACATGGGCGATTTTGCCATCGCTGCACAGGATGCCGTCATCGCCGCTCAAAACGCCGTGGTCGCGACCGAGGCGCTCGGACTCGGTAGCTGCTATATCGGTGACATCATCGAGAACGCCGAGCAGGTGGCCGCGCTTTTGGATCTGCCCGAGCACACGGTGCCGCTGTCGATGCTTATCATCGGCACGCCTGCCAAAGAGCGCCCGGCGATCGCCCATCCCGTGGTGAACCTGGTGCACGAGGAGCGCTACCATCGTGCCGACGCAGCCACGCTCGACGCGCAGGTGGCCGAGATGGATGCGATGTTTCGCCCGCACGCCCGTGAGGCGGGCGAGCGTGTCATCGACATCTATACGCGCAAGCACACGAGCGACTTCATGGCCGAGATGGACCGTTCCATGCGCCGGTGGCTCAAAAACTGGCTCGGGGAGTAGACAGGGTCGCGTTGGCAGCCTAAAGTCCGCATAAAGGTTTATCTAGCTGGGTGAATATCGGTATGCGCGGGTGTCTGCGCTTCTATAATCCTCTCGATTTCTTGTTATCGGGAGGATTCTGTTTATGACGGATACGACAAAGAGGGCCGCGCACAACGCGATCCCCGTGAGCATCTCGGCGATGCTCGTGACGCTTGGCGTGGTCTATGGCGATATCGGCACGAGCCCCATGTACGTCACCAAGGCGCTCGTCGCCGGCAACGGCGGCATCGCCAGCGTCACGCAGGAGTTTGTCCTCGGCGCGCTGTCGCTGGTGATCTGGACGGTGACGCTGCTCACGACCGTCAAGTACGTGCTTATCTCGCTGCGTGCCGACAACCATGGCGAAGGCGGCATCTTTGCGCTCTACAGCCTGGTCAAGCGTTGCGGTAAGTGGCTTATCGTGCCGGCCATGCTCGGCGGCGCGGCGCTCTTGGCCGACGGCATCCTCACGCCGGCCGTGACGGTCACCACCGCCATCGAGGGATTGCGCACCATCCCCGCCATGCATGCGCTGCTGGGCGACGAGCAGGGCAACGTCGTGATGATCACACTTGCAATCATCATCACGCTGTTCTTGATCCAGCGCATCGGCACGAGCAAGATAGGCCGCGCCTTCGGTCCCATCATGACCATCTGGTTTTTGTTCTTGGGCCTGACCGGCCTGCTCTTTGTGGTGCAGAACCCCGTGGTGTTGCTTGCGCTCGATCCCGTGCGCGGCGTGAGCTTTCTTTTGAGCCCCAACAACCATGCCGGCATCATGATTCTGGGAAGCTGCTTTTTGGCCACGACCGGTGCCGAGGCGCTCTACTCTGATATGGGCCACGTGGGGCGTGGCAACATCTATGCCACTTGGCCGTTTGTCAAGGTGTGCCTGCTGCTCTCTTACATGGGGCAGGGGGCGTGGCTGCTCATGCACGCCGGCGATCCCGCGCTGGCCGGCATCGCCGATCTCAACCCGTTCTTCCAGATGCTGCCCGCCGGCATGCGACCGTTTGCCGTGGGGCTGTCGACCCTTGCGGCCATCATCGCCTCGCAGGCGCTCATCACCGGCGCCTTCTCGCTGGTGTCCGAGGCGAGCCGTCTGGACCTTATGCCGCACATGCAGGTCTTCTATCCTGCCGAGACCAAAGGCCAGCTCTATATTCCCATGGTCAACAACGTCATGCTCGTGGGGTGCGTGATCGTGGTGCTGCTGTTCCAGAGCTCGGCACATATGGAGGCCGCCTACGGTCTGGCCATCACCATCACCATGATGTGCACCACGCTGCTCTTGTTTTTCTATTTGCATCATGAGCGCAAGATGCGCGTGTTCCCCTGGGTTTTCGTCGCGTTCTTCCTCATGCTCGAGGGCTTCTTCTTTGCGAGCTCGCTCACCAAGTTCTTCCATGGCGGCTATTTCACCATTCTCATGGCCGCGCTCATCATGGGCATCATGGTCTGCTGGTACAACGGCACGGCGGTCGAGCGCCGTCAGGCCACCTTGCTGCCGCTGCGCAGCTATCTGCCGCAGCTCGAGCGCCTGCGCGATGACGAGCGCTACGAGCGCGTGAGCGACAACGTGGTCTACCTGACCAAGGACACCAATACCGATTACATCGATCGCGATGTGGTCTACTCGATTCTGGACAAGCATCCCAAGCGAGCCCGCGCCTGGTGGTTCGTCAACGTCGAGACTATGGATGAGCCGCACACGTTTGCCTATTCGGTCGAGACCTTTGGCACCGACTACGTGTTTCGCGTGCACCTGTATCTGGGCTATAAGGTCAACCAGCGTGTTAACGCCTATCTGCGCCAGGTGGTGCAGGACTTGGCCGCGACCGGTGAGCTGCCGCCGCAGACGCATGACTATTCGGTCTATAAGAACCCGGGCGGTATCGGATCGTTCAAGTTTGTGCTGATCCGCAAGATGCTGGCGCCCGAGAGTGACGTTGATTCGCGCGAGCGCACGGCCATCACGCTCAAGTACATCATCCGCCGCGCCGCCGGCACGCCGGTGCGTTGGTACGGCCTGGAGAACACCAATGTGAGCTACGAGTACGTGCCGCTGTTCACCAAGTTCAAGAGCGTGGCCAAGATGCAGCGTCTGGCGCCAGGCGAGCGCCCCTAGCAAAAGCGCCCTTAGCGAAGACCTTTGGAGCCGATCGATTGGTCGGCTGCGGGCTGAGAGGATAGTATGGATAGCTATGAGATGGACGAGCGCGCCGAAGCCGCCGAGGACAGGCTGCTCACGAACCGCAAAAGCGTACGCGATATCGATCGGGGCATCGTCGTCGTGGTCGTTTTGATCGTGGCGGTGTGCCTGGTCGCCTTGTTGGCGCACGTGCTTTTTGTCTAGTGACGACGAACTGCTGGGCCGGGTGCAGAAGAGCCGCCCGGCCCGGTGTGCGTGCAGGGGGTGTGCATGGCTGGGGACAACGATGACCTGATCGATCGCTTTTGGCGCGACCGCATGGCGGCTCCGCGGCGCGGCGCGTTCCATGACGTATGCGTGTGCGCCGCGCTGCTTGTGGCCGCCACGCTCGCCGGTTTTGCGTTCGACAGTCTGGGACTTAACACTGCCATCATCGTCGTCTATATCTTCGCGGTGCAGCTGTGCGCCTTCTTCACGTCGAGTCCGCTGTTGTGTCTGGTGGCGTCCGGCGCCGCCATCATGCTCTGTAACTTCTTTTTTACCGGGGAGCGCTATACCTTCGCCACGATCGATGAGGCCGACCTGGGCGTTTTTATCGTCATGTTCGCCGTGTCGCTCGTGTCGAGCTCGGTGGCCGTGGCGCTTCGCCGAGCGATCGTGCGCACCGCGACCAGCTCGCATCGCGCCCGCATGCTGCTCGAGACCAACCGCATGCTGCAGCGCTGCGCCGACCAAGACGAGGTCATGCGCGCGGCGGGAACGCAGCTGGCGCGCTTGGCTTCCGCTCCGTGCGTGTGGTATCGCATGGAGCCCGACGGCGACGATCTGGTGCCGGTGTGCGCCTATTCCGCCGCGGGCGATGCGGCTTCGATGCAAGTCCTCGCGCCCGAGATGCCGCCGTTTCTTTCGGGCTTGGCCTATGTGGGAACACCGCTCGATGCGACATTCGGGGGTTCGCAATATTACGGGATCTATCTTACGGTTCGCGGTGGCGATATGCCCGCCGACCATGGCGAGGAGCCGCCCGTGGTGGGGGTGCTGGCGATCGCCGGCGCGCCCTCGGTGCTGGGTGATGACGAGCGGGTGACGGCCGATGCCATCGCAAGCGAGGCGGGCCTGGCGATCGATCGCGTCTGTGCGCTCGAGGCGCGCGAGCGGGCCGCCGTGGTGGCAAAGAACGAGCAGCTGCGGGCTAACCTGCTGCGGTCGATCTCGCATGATCTGCGCACGCCGCTCACCAGCATCACGGGCAATGCCGACGTTTTGCTCGACCAGGGGTCTACCGGAACGGCCACTCTCGATGCGCCCACGCGCCGCGGGATGCTCACCTCGATCCGCTCGGACGCACTGTGGCTCAACGATACAGTCGAGAATCTGCTTGCTATCACCAAGCTCGAAGACGGAGGGATGCACCTTGCGCCTACGCTCGAGCTCGTGGATGACATCGTCGAGGAGGCGCTGCGCCATGTGTCGCCCGCGGTATCCGAGCATCGTATCGAGATCAGGCCGTCGACGGAGCCGGCGCTCGTGAACGTCGATGCGCGCCTGATGGTCCAGCTTGTAGTCAACCTGGTCAATAACGCCATCAAGTACACGCAGGAGGGGTCCTGCATCACGATCGCATGGTCGGTCCTTGGAAAAAGCGCCGCGCTTTCGGTTGCGGATGACGGCCCGGGTATCGCACCCGCGGATCGCGCGCATATCTTCGACTCGTTCTACACCGTCAACCACGGGCTTGCCGATGGGCATCGCAGCGTGGGGCTCGGCCTGTCGCTTTGTCGGTCCATCGCCGTGGCGCATGGCGGTACTATCGAGGTGGACGCTGTTGAGCCGCACGGCGCCGTCTTTTGCGTGAAGCTGCCGGCAGCGGATATCGATCTAGACAAGGAGCCCCGTGATGCCTAATTCTGCCGCTAAACCGCTCATTTTGGTTGTCGAGGACGATCCGGCCGTGCGCGGTCTGATCGTGGCGGCACTCGAGGCGCACGAGATGCGCCATATCGCCGTCGAGACGGGGCATGCCGCCATCGCCGCGGCGTCTTCGCAGGTGCCGAGTGTCGTGCTGCTCGATCTGGGGCTTCCCGACATCGACGGTGTCGAGGTGGTCGAGTCCATCCGCGCATGGTCGCCCATGCCGATCATCGTGGTGTCCGCGCGCAGCGAGGACACCGACAAAGTGCGCGCGCTCGATGCGGGTGCCGATGACTACCTGACCAAGCCGTTCTCGGTCGACGAGCTGCTCGCGCGCATCCGTACCACGCTCAGACGCCTGGCCTATATGCAGACGGGTGCAGCCGCTCCGGCCGAGACCTTTGACAACGGCGGGCTGCATATCGATTTTGGTGCCGGAATCGCCACACTTGACGGCGAGGAGCTGCATCTCACGCCGATCGAGTACAAGCTGCTGTGCCTGCTTGCGCGCAACGCCGACAAGGTGCTCACGCATCAATGTATCTTGCAGGAGATCTGGGGCACGGCCACCAAAAGCGACCTAGCGAGCCTGCGCGTCTTTATGGGGACGCTGCGCAAGAAGATCGAGGTCGACCCCGCGCATCCGCGCTATATACAGACCCACGTGGGTATCGGCTACCGCATGATGCGCGTGTAGCCGCATGGTTTGAGCGTGCTGTTTTTACCGGGGTACGGAGGGCACTGTGAAGATCGATGTGGAGGTCAACGGGTTTGCGTATGCGGCCGAGTACCGTGACGAAGATGTTGACAATGTGCTGATTCCGCTGCTGAACGACTGGCGTGAGCTTCGCGAGAAGGCATGTGGAGAGCGGGTCGTTGTGCTTTTGGCGGCGCCTCCCGGCGCCGGCAAGACCACGCTTTCACTGTTCTTGGAACAACTTGGTCGCATGATGTCCAATATGCCGCGCGTCCAAGCGCTTGGTATGGATGGGTTCCATTATCCCAATAGCTATTTGGAAACCCACGTGTTTTTCGACGGGGATGGCGCGTGCCGGTTGCTCAAAGAACGCAAAGGGGCAGAGTTTACATTTGATGTTTCTGCTCTGGCTGCGTCGATCGGCAACCTCAAGACGGCGACACCTCAACCGTGGCCGGCGTATTCGCGCGTTATGCACGATGTTGTGCCGGCGGTCATCGAGGTGACAGGGGATATCGTACTAGTCGAGGGAAACTATCTTTTGCTCGATGCGCCGGGCTGGCGTGATCTCGCACAGATGGGCGATCGAACGATTTTCTTGGGCGCGGATGAGGACCTACTGCATGATCGTCTTGTCGAGCGCAAAGTCAAAGGTGGTATGGACCGTGCTTGCGCCGAGGCCTGGTACGAAGCGAGCGATGGCTTGAATGTAAGGCGCGTCCTGAAGGATCGCCTTCCTGCTGACATTGAGCTCGCCTTAACTGCTGATGGAGGCATCAAGCGCCAAGGCGTTCGTTAATCATTTCAACACTTATCATCGCCGTTCGCCGAATCGGTGTCGAAACCGTCATCACTTGGCTACAATCGCTCCATATGCATGGACGGGTCTAAGGGGCGATATGAACACATATGACACCAAGGCCGAGATTCTCGAGAAGCTCGACAAGATGACGCGCGATCTCAACGCGAGCAACACGGCAATGTTCACGACGGCGAGCATCGCGTCGGAATGTCATGTGAGTCGCAGCCTTGCGAGCCAGTACCTCAACGAGCTCGTGCGTCAGGGCCTGGTCGTCAAGGTGAACGCTCGACCGGTGATCTTTTTCCATCGACATGCGGTCGAGCGCTATCTGCGCTCCAAGCTCGACAAGTCCGAGTATGCTTCGCTCAAAGAGATGAACGAGGCCGCGGGACGCAGCGAGGTCAAGGACTTTGATAAGGCGATCGGTTTCGAGCTGAGTTACGGGACCTGTATCGATCACCTTAAGAGTGCCGTTCGCTACCCACCCCACGGTTTGCCGGTGCTTTTGGTAGGCGAGCATGGGACGGGCAAACGGACGATGGGCGAGTTGACCTTCGAGTACGGGGTGAACACGGGGGTGTTGCCCCCGCGCGCTCGATATGTGCATATCGATTGTGCATGCTACGAGTCTGCAGACGCCGACGTTGAGCGCGCCGTGTTCGGCGAGGAAAAGATTGCCGGTGCGGTTGATGAGGCTGCGGGCGGTGTCGTCTATCTAAGCGCGTTCGATCATTTGCCTCAGGGGGTTCGCGAGCGGCTGCTCGCGCGAATCGGCGGCAATGACACCGGCATGCGAGAGGGCGGGACCCCTGCGCGTTTTCTGCTTTCGACCAATCGGCCGATGGACAGCGATATCGTGCGCAGCATCGCACGTTTCGTGCCCATTACTGTGCATATGCCTCGCCTGGCAGAGCGTGGCGTCGAGGAGCGTACATCGCTGGTCATGCACTACTTGCGCGTCGAGGGCAGGCGCGTGGGAGCCGATGTCGCCGTAAGCCGCGGCGCCCTGCGCGCTCTCGTCAATGCCGACTTCAAGGACAACATCGATGGCCTTCGTTCCTGCATCACCAATTGCTGCGCCAGCGCCTATCTCAACCGGTCGAGCGAGCTGCTCACCATCCAGACCTACAACCTGCCATCGAGTGTGATTGGCTCTACGGAGCCCGAGCCGGATGACGACCAGATTGTCAGCGGCGATAAGGATGTCAATGATTCGTCTGCTCGCGTGACGGAGATCTTTCAGAAGATCGTCGACCCGGTCGATGCGCTCGATGCCGGTGAGATCAGTTTCACCGAGTTCATGACGGGCGCCACGATTTCAGTCCATACCTACGATGACTATATGAACTTCGAGAACCAGAGCGTTAACCCTCGCATCGGTTCGTATGAACAGCTGGTGGCGCCGGTGATCGAAGAGATCAATCGATCGTACGGCATAGAGCTCACGCGCAAGATCTCGCGCTCCATCGCCCAGTCGCTCTTTACGCAGCTGTGGGGCGGAACGGGGCTGAGCCAATGGCGTCACGGGCATGGTCGCGACGTTTCGCGGGCTTTGGGATTGCTGGCAAAAAACCAGCCGAGTACAGCGGTCGTGGTCGATCAGATAGCATCGAAGACCAAGGTGGCGCTCGGCATGGAACTCGACGACCTGTCGCGCATGATCCTGTTCGTCGAGGTAGCCGATGCCCTGCGCGCAACCGGTGGCCCGCGCGACTACCTAGGCGTCATCATCTGCCATGGGTATTCAACGGCCACGAGTATCTCCGATGCGGCCGACCGCATTCTGCGCACCCATGTGTACGAGGCCATCGACATGACGTATGACCAAGACGTGACCGAGATCGTGGGCCAGCTTTCGCGCCTTCTCTCACGCTACTCGCACTGTAAGACGATGGCGATTCTCGTCGATATGGGCTCGCTTGAAAAAATCAACGATGCGATTAGCGGCTTGACCGCCTGTGATATTCACGTGTTCAACAATGTCTCGACGGGCCTTGCTCTCGAGGTGGGGAGCGCCCTTATCTCCCACGCCGATCTGGATGGGGTTTTGACGCGAACGGGAGATGCGTGCGCTCCGCACTGCAGCGTTGTCGCCGGTTCTCGCGAGCAGGAGGCGGTGGTTTTCTGCTCGGAGTCGGGGATCGATGCGGCGGACAAGATCAGGCGGATCGTGCAGAACAGCCTGCCTGGAGAATCGAGCGTTCAACTCGTTACCTGCGACTTCGCCCTGCTTTCGCAAAAAGGCGATGCGCTTTCGCTCTTCGGTGATTATCGTGTGCGGGCGATCGTGGGCACCATGGACCCCGGCATCGTGTCCGTTCCCTTCGTGGGGCTGGAGGACATTCTGTATCAGGGGAGCTCCGATGCGCTTGACCGGGCATTGTTCCCTCAAGTTGATCCCGAGGGCGTTGCAGAGTTCCATTCCAACCTGCTGCGTAACCTGACGCTGCGCAATGTGATCGAGTCCATCACTATCCTTAATCCGGAGATGCTCTACGTCGAGGCCGATCGCGCGGTCAAGCGCTTGGCCGAGCTTTCGGGCGAAGAAATCGATGCTCGTCGCAAGATTGGCGTATATGTGCATCTTTGCGGTCTGATCGAGCGGCTGGTTACCAAGAACTTTGTCGATGACGCTCCCGAAGTGAGCACATTCGAGGCGGAACACGGGGATTTTATCGCCTGGTTCCGCGAGGCTTTTGATGATATGACGCGTCGCTATCGGGTCGAGATACCGGTGTCTGAGATCGCTTATGTGCACCACATGCTGCACGTTCGGGTGGCTGATGGTGGGCACCGAACGACGGTGGCGGGCATGATCCTCGAAGACGAGTAGCTGCAGGCTGTTTAACGAATCTCGATATTGTCGACGTCAAGTGTCGACAACTTAACAATTCCTGTTCATGGGCCCCTGTTGGTTGTTGCAACCGGCGGGGGCCTGTTGATTCGCTTGCTTGCGGCATTGATATGAATGACATCGGGATATCTTTGACTCAGCAAGAGATGGAGCCTAGGAAGGCTTCTCAAAGAGTTGCGGGCATCATGCCCGCCGGCAGGAAAGGAAGGGTGAAATGAGCATCGTCGCAGGGCGCATCGATTACCGTCTGCTTCATGGCATTGTTCAAGGTTTTTGGTGCCCCACCTATGCCACGCAACGCACGATGATCATCGACGACGCCACAGCCAATGACGAGGTTAGGAAGGCTGCCATGAAGCTTTCCAAGCCGTCGGGCCAGGCGCTCTCGATCATCACGGAGGAGAAGGCCCTCACCAACTTCAAGGCCGGTAAATACGATAACCACACCGTGTTCACCATCGCCCGCGATCCGCAGACGTTCCTCGATCTTATCGAGGCAGGTCAGAAGATTCCGGTGCTCACGCTGGGGCTCACGGAGCTTCCGCCCGAGGGAACCCCGGGCGTCCAGGCGGGACGTCGCGCGTTCATCTTGGAGAAGGATATCCCTGTCTATCAGAAGATCGCGGCATCTGGCACCAAGGTCGAGGTCCGCTATATGACCACCGATAAACCTGTGCCCATTTCAGAGTACATCTCGTTGTAAGGAAAGGTGATAAACGTGGATGTTAATGCACTCCAGTTTGTCCTCATCGTCGCTTTGGCCGGCTTTCGTGCCGCCGATCAGTATGCGACGCAGCTCTTCCCGTTCCAGCATGCGTTGATGTGCTGGCTTTGCGGCATCATCCTCGGTGATCCCAACACCGGCCTGATCGTCGGCGGCACCATTCAGCTCATGTCCATGGGCGCCGCGGGCCTGGGCGGCTCCTCCGCCCCCGACTACGGCATGGCCGGTATGGTCGCTACGGTCACGGCGTGCGTTACGGGCAATAGCGACGTGTCCGTCGGCCTCGCCATTGGCGTCGTCGTCGCCATGCTCTACGTGCAACTCGACGTCATCTTCAAGATCTACAACTCCTGGGTCTTCAAGGTCATCCGCGGCTACGCCGTCAAGCGTGACTACAAGAAGATGCTTGCTTCGTGCTTCCTGTCCCATGTCTATCTGTTCCTCCAGGGTGCGCTCCCGATGATCATCGTCCTCGCCTTCGGCAAGTCCGCGGTCGAGGCCATCAACAACTTCATGCCCGCTTGGTTCACCGGTGGCCTCTCCATCGCCGCAGGCATCCTGCCCGTCACCGGTTTTGCCATCCTTCTGACTTTCATGCCGGTCAAGAAGTTCTATGCGTTCCTCATTGCCGGCTACGTGCTTGCCGCCTATCTCAACCTTTCCGTCCTGCCCATCGCGCTGCTCGGCGCCGTCGTCGCTATCGAGTATTTCCGTCTCAAGTCTGAGACCCCCGCTGTCGCTACCGCCGAGATTGGAGGCGAGCTCGAAGATGAGTAACTTCTTCAAGCCAAAGGATTTTAAAGATTTCGCCGAGGCTCCGGAGCGCAAGCCGCTCCCCGATGGTTCCTATGAGCCCGTGCTGACCGATGAGGACCTTAAGATCTGCTCTCGTCGCATGTGCCTCATGGACACCGTGTCCTACTCTTATGCCACGCAGAACGCCCCGTGCGCCATGTTCGCCTCGTATTACGCGCTCCGCAAGATCTACGGCAGCGACGAGGATGCCTTCAACACCGCGATCCTCAATCAGCTCGACTGCGTGTTCAATGCCACGCCGCCGGTCTCGGGCCTGCTGCTCGGCGCCGGGCTCGCGATGGAGGATAAGGGCCATCTCAACGGCCTCAATGCCGAGAACGACCTCAAGGTCGGCCTCATGGGTCCCATCTCGGGCATCGGCGATGTCTTTATCTGGATCCTGCCCATGACCATCCTCGGCTCCATCGCCGGCTACATGGCCCAGCAGGGAAGCCCTGTCGGCATCCTGCTCTGGCTCGCCGTGTGGGTCGCGCTCTACTTCTGGCGCATGCAGAACTACGTCCAGGGCTATAAGGTCGGTGCCTCCGTCGTCACCAAGATGGGTGACAAGCTCAACGTGCTCACGGATGCCGCCTCGATTCTCGGCCTTACCGTGGTGGGTTCGCTCATCTACAGCGCCGTCAAGATTTCCACGCCGCTCACGTTCACCTATGGTGAGATTTCACTCGGCATCCAGGAGGGCGTGCTCGATCAAATCTTCCCCAACCTGCTCGCCGTACTCCTTGCCGTGCTCGTCTACAAGCTGATCAAGAAGGGCGTCAAGCTCAACTGGATCATCTTGGGCATCCTGGTTGTGAGCTGCGTCTGCGCCGGCTTCGGTATCCTGGCTGCTTAGTTCGCACCGCTGATCCCTCTTTTGTCGGGGAGGCCCTATCCCCTTTCCTGTGCCTTCCCGGCATCCCGCGGGCGCCATCCCGCGGGAGACGGTTCGAAACCGAACCGTCCCATCGCAGCCGTCGTATCTTTACCTACACGCTTCGACGGCTGCTATGGGATGATTCGCTTAGACGGCCTCCCTGCTGCTGGGGGCTATGTCGTCTTCGATTCAAGGAGATAGCTTATGAGACATGTCGTGCTTGCGTCGCATCACCGGTTCGCCCAGGGGCTTGCCGACACGCTTGAATTTCTTGGTGCAAAATGCGACTTTCACGTTATTTGCGCCTATGTCGACGAACGCCCGCTCGAGCCTCAGGTCGCGGCGGTGTTCGATCAGTTTGGCCCCGATGACGAGGTACTCGTTCTGACCGATATCCTTGCCGGCAGCGTCAACCAGAAATTTATGCCCTATGTGGGGCCCAATGTGTTTGTGGTTGCCGGTGTGAACGTCGTGCTTGCCATGGAACTCTGCCTGGCGCCGGCACCTCTTACCAATGAGGGCATTGAGGAGGCTATTGCCATGGCCAGCCAGTCCATCAGGCTCATTAACACGTTTGCCGTCGAGGACGACGAAGAGGACGAATAACGTGCACGGTGGGGTTGCCCGCCGTGTCTTTTTGTGGGAATGCGCAAAGAGGAGAATTCCATGCTCATCAGCGAAGTTATCCAGCATGTTAAAAACTATTGCGTTGGCATCGATTCGTTCACCGGCAAACCGATCGACGAGGAGACCACGCGCGACAAGGTTCTCTATGGCGACACCGCTCAGGACTGCACGGGTATCGTTACGTGTATCTGGCCCACGGTCGACATCATCAAGAAAGCGCGCGAGCTCGGCGCAAACTGCATCATCAGCCACGAGGCAATCTTTTGGAATCATGGCGACCATCAGGAGGCAGTTGGCGATACGGCCGCCTTCAAGGCTAAAAAAGAGTTGCTTGATGAATGGGGCGGTGCGGTCTGGCGTTGCCATGACTTCATCCATTCCCGTGTCCCCATCGATGAGGATGGCGCTATGGCCGATGGCATATTCTACGGTCTGGCTTGGAAGCTCGGTTGGCTCGATTATCGCGTGGGCGACGACAAGGGTTTCTGCCTCGAATATGAGATCCCCGAGACCGATGCCACCGAGCTTGCCCACGAGCTGGTTACAAAACTTGGGCTCAACGGTACGCGTATCACGGGCGATCCGCATGCCCGCGTGCACCGCGTGCGCGTGCCCATGCATGTGATGGGCGAGGCCAAGGGTGATACGCATGAGATCAATCGAACTGATGCCGATGCGGACGATTGCCTTATGACCATGGAATTTATCGACTTTACGACGTGCGAATATATCCGCGACGCCGGCATGCTCGGACAAAACAAGTGCGCCATCACCATTGGCCACTTCAACCTTGAGGAGCCGGGGATGGAGTGCATGGTCGAGTGGCTGCCTGCCGCTTTGGGGACCGATACGATTCCCACGACGTTTGTGCGGATGGAGGATACGTACCGCTACGTCGTCGCTTAACGGATAGGGAAGACATGCCCGGGGCGGCCCATGTGGCCGAACCGGGCTTTTTTGAACGGAGGAGCCATGAAGGCTGCAAGTGTTTCCGTCGATATCACGCCTCAGGGCAAGTTCTGGATGGAGGGCTATATCCATCCCATTCGAAAGGAGCCGGGGACGGGCGTGCACGATGTGCCGCGTGCGACGCTTCTTTTGCTTGACGTCGAAGGTGTGCGGACCCTATTCGTTTCGATCGACGTATGCATTGTGACGGCTCAGACGACTGCCGCCATGCGCTTGGGGCTCGCGAAACAGCTCGGTGTGGCGAGCGAAAACATCGTTATCAATTCCATTCATTCACACTCATGCCCCAATGGTTTCGAGGGAGCGGGTGCTATGGGAATTCCCTCGACACCCGGTTATGTCGAGCTGGTGACGGGCTTGGTGTTGCAAGCCGCTACGAGCCTTGAGGAGAGCCTGGTCGAGGTTTCGGCCCAAATGCTCGTACGCCATGTGCGAGGCTGGTACTCGAACCGCAACGACGCCGAGCTTCCGTTTGACGATGAGGCATTGATTCTGCGTTTTGTGGACGAGAGCGGCATCGTAGCGGGTGCGATGCTCAACTTCAACTGTCACGCGACGGTAGTCGGCCCCACCAACCGCTTGCTCACGACCGATGTTCAAGGCGGGGTGCGCGATGAGCTCGTCGATTGGATTGGCTGCACGCCCTATATCTTCACGGGCGCATCGGGCGATTTGGGTAACCGGCAGTTCCGTCAGGGCAACGATTTCGCGGAGCTTAGGCGCGTCGTCAACGGCATTGCCGGTGAGATCATGAAGGGCTCGTTCGAACCGATTGAACTTTCAGCGCCCGCGGTGAGCCGTTTCGACCATCATGCCCACTACAACAACGAGCAGTTCTATCCCGAATACCAAAAGCAGCTCGACGAGGTGCTCGAGGTGCTCGCCAACAACCCCACATTTGATGAGAAGAAGCTTGCCGATACTGAGAAAGAAATGCTTGAGCAGCAGCTTGAGCGCCATGAGATGGATTTCACCGTTGAGATGACCACGCTCGACTTTGGCAGTGTGGTGTTTGTGACCTTCCCGGGCGAGTTGGCGAGTGAGCTCGGCGCCATAGTCAAAGGTGCGTTCGAGAGTGTGGACAAGCACCCGGTGGTGATCGGCTACGCCAACGATTACCATGGGTACTTTGTTGCCGCGCACACCTATGGCGGCACGAGCTACGAGAGCTATGTGACTCAGATGCCCAAAGGTTGGACGGAGAAGATGCTTGAGAGCTATCGGGAGCAGCTGTGAGGGCGTCGGATACGTTAAGACCGCAGTTGGATGAGCTCGTGGTCGGGTTTTTCGATGTCGACGGCACGCTGGTCTATCGCGACCCCGAGACGGGGCCCGGTGGCGTGCCGAGCAAGCGCGTCTGCGAGGCAATCCGTGCGTTTGCTCGTGCGGGTGGAGTTCCCATCATTGCATCGGGACGGGCCATGCCGGGGCTCGAACAACTCTTTGATCTGCTTCCTTTTCGCGGCTGTGTGAGTTTGGACGGTGCCTACGTTCAACTCGATGGCGAGGTTATCGCCGATCGGTGTTTTGACCGAGCCATGTTGGAGCAGATGGTCTCTGAGATGGTCGCTTGTGGGATGGCTGCCTTCTTTGAGGGTACCGATGGCTGTGTGGAGCTTTCTCCCACGGGGGAAAGTCTGTATGACTGGGGTGAGGTCGCTCGCGATCTGGAGGGCATGGCCCGCGCCAATCCGTCACTTCGCTTTGGCAAGGTCGACTTCATCGATGAGACTATGCCGGCGTACAAGGATAGCGAGTTCCTTCAACGTGAACTCGGATATTACGATGTGGGCGACGGGTGTCATGAATTGGTGATGCCGGGTGTCGACAAAGGTTCGGGTCTGCGCCTTTTGGCCGACAGGATTGAGCGTATGCTCCCGGACGGTTTTTCGGGGGTGCGAACCTATGCGTTCGGCGATTCGGAAAACGATTTGGCCATGTTGAAATCAGCCGATGTTGCCGTCGCCATGGGGCAAGCGGCCTCGCATGTGCGCGAGGCCGCCGATTTTGTGACCGATTGCTGTGCCGATGACGGCGTGGCGACGGCGCTTGAGACACTTGGCCTTTTGGGTTAGCCGCGCCGCTTGGGCGTGCTGGCGTAGAACTTCTTCTTTTTGGGTTTGGTGCCGGGCACGGGTTTGGCGTTGTCCCCAGCAGTCATCGTCTTGGGCGTGGTTGTCCGTGACTTTCGGGTCTCGGGATTGCGCAGTTCCTCGGTTCGCTTAGCGATCTCCTCGACACTAAAGCCGACTTCGGCCATAGCGTCCTCGATGGGCAGACGGTGCACGATATAGCAGTGGTGTACCTTCTTGTTGCGCGCGAAGTCCTCGGGAATCGTCTGCTCGGTGATATCTTCGATCACCACGCCTACCTGGGCGAGCTTGCGTACCTCGGGCCTAAAGCCGCGCAGATTGCAGCTGAAGATCGCATGTCCCTCCTGCGTGAGCAGGCGCGCCACGCCGGCAAGCAGCTCCACATGGTCGCGCTGCACATCCCACGTGCGTCGTCCCATCTTGGAGGAGTTTGAGAACGTGGGCGGATCGACAAAGATCAGATCCCAGCGGTTGCGCGTGTTGCGCTGATGGCTGATCCAGGCCAGCACGTCATCGCGCACAAAGTGATGCTGCGGCCCCACGAAGCCGTTTTGGCGCATGTTGCGCTCGGCCCAGTCGAGGTAAGTATTCGACAGGTCGACGGTCACCGTCTCCTCGACACCGCCGTCGGCTGCATAGCAGGTCGCGGTGCCGGTGTAGGCGAACAAGTTGAGAAAGCGGCGGGCACTCTTGGCGTGCTCGCGCACCAGGTCGCGGGTCACGCGGTGGTCGAGGAAGATGCCTGTGTCCAGATAGTCGTCAAAGTTGACCGCAAAGGTAAGGCCGCCCTCCTCGATGAGGGGTAGGCGGCGACGCGCGATGTTGGCGCGCTCGCCCTGTTTGGCCTTGCCCTTGCCGTATTGCGAGCCGCCGCGCGAGCGCATACGGGCCTTGGCGTGCACGTGCTCGGCGGGAACCTCGAGGATACGCGGCGCGATGGCTAGGATATCGAGCATGCGGGCCTGGGCGAGCGCCGGGTCGATGGTCTTGGGTGCGGCGTACTCGGCAATCACGAGCCAGCGACCCGGGGTCTGCGGCGTGCCTTCATAGAGATCGATAGCGGCCGAGTAGTCGGGCAGATCGGCGTCATAGACGCGGTAGCAGCTCACGCCTTCGCGACGCGCCCACTTGCGGCGCAGGCGGGCGTTCTTGCGCAAACGGTTGGCGAACTGCTGGGACTCGGCCACCAGCACGGGCAGCGGCTTTCCGTCGCCCAAGTCGAGCATCGCGGCCGGCTCGGATGCGGTGCTGTTAACATCGGCACCATCGTCCTTCGGGTCTTCGGCTGCCTGAGGACGTGTGGCAGCGGAAACCTCGGTGTGATCCCAGACCTCGATCGTCGCCTCCTCGTTGTTGGGCATGACGTCGATCCTGCGTGCGGGCTCGGCATGCAGGGCCCGCGCCAACAGCTCATCGCGGGTGAGGGCGGCAAATCGCGCACCGGAGAGCTCGGCGGCGCGGTACAGCTCGCCGACGAACGTCATAGCGTCGTGCATGGCCGCGAGCGGCGTCTCGGTCGTATCGGCAACTACGGCCGCTGCGGCTATGGCGCCTGCGTGATCAAGGATGGCCGAGGGCTTGGCTGCGCAAAAGTCTACGAAGCGTTTGGCGCCGGCGCACTTGACCATGCGCTCGGCGGTTTTGCGGGCGACGGGGTCCACGTCTGCCGCTACGATGCGCACGCGACGCTCGCGTGCCGCCGCCTCGTGCTCGCGCGCGTCGGCTAGCAGGTTTTGCCAAAGGTCCTCGTTATGCTCGCGCCAGCCCTCGAAGCCCCAGCGCGTGCGGGTGGAGCCGGGGGCGATATCGCGCAGGATCTGCACGGCCTCGAGCAGAAGGCCGCCGCCGGCGCAGCTGGCGTCGACGAGTACCGGCTGGGCGTCGTTCTCATAGTCCTCGACGTGCGGCTCGCGGGAAACCAGATCGGTCCATCCGACCTGGGCGAGCACGAGCGCAGCGTAGTCGGGGCGCAGCACATGGGTGCCCTCGCCGGCGCGGGTCGCGGCGGGCGGCAGGCGCTTGAACAGCGGATCGCCCGAAAGATCGAGGCTTATGCTTGCGCGACGCTGGCGCAGTGACAGCAGCAGATGCACGTCGGGGTCGGTGGCATCGACGTCGGCGCGGCGCCCCGTGGCCTCGGCCAGACGGTCGCACAGCGCGTCTTTGGCGCGCAGGGCCGTAAAGTGCGTGTTGCGCAGCTGCTCGGTCACGCCGCGGGCGGTGATGGCGATGGTGGCGCCGGGGCGTACGATGGACTCCCAGGGCAGGTTGTAGACTGATGCATAGAGGGCGTCTGCATCGGGCGCCTCAAAACGGCCGAGCACCACGAAGACGCGGCTCGCCAGGCGCGACCACAGGCAGGCGCGGTATCCCTGCTCGATATCGCCTTCAAATGTGGCGCGGCCCTTAAGGCGGCGGACATGCGAAAGCCCGAGTCGCTTGAGCTCGTCGGCGAGCGCGGCCTCGAAACCCTCGGGACAGCTTGCGTAGAATTCCATCAACTTCTCCTTGTTTTGTGTCGCTCAATTATATGATGGGACCCTGCGACCGTCGTCAACCTCGAAAGGAACCCATATGCACAAGCCTGATTCCGGCACGTCTGCCGTGCTTTTCTTCGATGTGGACGGTACGCTGACGTTTTTTGATCCGGGCAACATGACCGATAAGGATCTCAATGCCATTCACCCGAGTGCGGCGGTGGCCGACGCCTTCCATCGTCTGCGTGAACGCGGTCATGCAGCGCTCATCTGCACGGGGCGTCCGCTGTGGCTGGTGTCCGATGCGCTGCGCGCACTTGAGCCGGCGGGCGTCATTGCCATGGCGGGCGCGACGCTCGAGGTCGAGGGCCGCGTGGTGCACGAGGACGCCTTCGACGAGGATGTCGTGATCGAGCTTGCACGCCGTGTGCGCGCAGCCGGCGCCGAGGCGCTGTTCGAGACGAACGCCGCGACCTATGCACTGGAGCCGGAAGGGGTTGAAAAATCCTTTTTGCCAGGGGCGCAGGTGGTGCACGGCGTCGAGGCGATGCGCGTCGACGGACGCATTCGTGTTGGCAAGGTATGCATCAGCGCGCCCGATCTCGAGCGTATCACGGGCGCGGACGACTTTGTCGAGCGCGCCTTCGAGGTCTGCAACACCGGCGCCCAGAACCGCGAGCTCAGCCCCAAAGGCATCGACAAGGGCGTGGGCGTGCGCCGCGCGCTCGAATATCTGGGACGCGAGGGCAACGCGCGCACGTTCGGCTTCGGCGATTCCGGCAACGACCTGGGGATGCTCGCGGCGGTGGAGTGCGCCGTGGCCATGGGCAACGCCATGTCCGAGGTCAAGGCGGTCGCGGATTACGTGACCGACAGCGTCGAGGACGACGGCACGGTCACGGCCATGGAGCACTTCGGCCTCATCTAGCGTGGACGGGGACGCGTCCCTGTCCACGCGCGCGAAGCATAGTCCATTCCTCAAAATCGAAAATTTTTCAGTTTTGAGGAATAGAAGATGAGAACGTTCGCGACGCGGCGTTGGGGATGGGGCCAACACCGCATTGGGAACGGGTGCTGGCGTGACGTCCAAACGCTCAGATGTTTATACCGTTCGCCGATAGGTTGCGTGTCCGCAGGTATGGCGCGTGTAAACATCTGTACAGTGTTTACACGCCAACCACCCAGACATGAAAGGACAAGGCAGATGGCAATCAAGGTGTTCGCCGACGGTGCAAACCTCGAGGGCATGCTCGACATGTACGAGAACGGCAACGTCCAGGGTTTCACGACCAACCCCTCCCTGATGAAGAAGGGTGGCGTTACGGACTACCGTGCCTTTGCCAAAGAGGTGCTCGCGCATATCACCGATGTGTCCGTGTCGTTTGAGGTGTTCGCGGACGATGTCGAGACCATGGAGGTCGAGGCGCGCGAGATCGCGACGTGGGCCGACAACGTCTATGTCAAGATTCCCTGCCTGACCACCAAGGGTGAGTCGACTGCCGAGCTGGTGCGCAAGCTGTCCGCCGACGGTATCAAGATCAACGTGACCACGATCTTCACGCCCGAGCAGGTCGACGAGATGGTCGATGCCGTCGATTCCCAGACGCCGTCCATCATCTCGCTGTTTGCCGGCCGTATCGCCGATACGGGTGTCGATCCCGTTCCGTTTGTGACCGAGTCGGTCAAGAAGGCTGCGGCCAAGCCAGCGTGCGAAGTGCTGTGGGCATCGACGCGCGAGCTCATCAACATCTACCAGGCCGAGGCGTGCGGCTGCCAGATCATCACGGTGCCCAACAACATTTTGGCCAAGCGCAAGAATATCGGCCGCGATCCGTACGACGTATCGCTCGACACCGTCCGCGGCTTTGCCAAGGATATCGCCTCGCTCGGGTTTCATATCCTGCCATAACGCGAACATTGGTTGCGTTGCGGGCTGCCGACGCGAGCTTGCCGATAGGTTTTGAGAAATGGGACAAACAAGTTTGACCTGTTTGTCCCATTTCTGCGTTCTGACCAGGCTATTTGCCCTGAACCATGGTGAGCGAGATCTTCTTGCGATCGCGGTCGACCTTCTCGACCCAGACCTTCACCGTGTCCCCCACACGCACCACGTCGCTGGGGTGTTTGACAAAGCGATTCGCCATCTTGGAGATGTGTACGAGGCCGTCCTGATGCACGCCCACATCCACGAAGGCGCCAAAGTCGACCACGTTGCGGACCGTGCCCTTGAGCTCCATGCCGGGCTCGAGGTCGTCGATTGAGAGCGCCGAGCGGCTAAAGACCACTTCGGGCGCATCGTCGCGTGGATCGCGCCCGGGCTTTTTGAGCTCGTTGACGATGTCGATCAGGGTGAGCAGGCCGCAATCGATGTGGGCGGCAAGTTCGCTGATGCTGCCCACGCGGCGCTCGATGTCGGGGACGCCGCCGCGGCTGAGCTCGTCGGTGCTCACGCCGGCACGCTTGAGCACCGCGGTCGCGGCGTCGTAGCTTTCGGGATGCACGCTCGTGGCGTCGAGCGGATTCTTGCCGCCGCTGATGCGCAAGAATCCAGCGGCGTTGAGATATGCCTTGGGGCCCAGTTTGGGCACCTTCTTGAGCTGGCGCCGGTCGGTGAAGGCGCCGTTTTCCTCGCGATAGGCGACGATGTTTTTGGCAACGGTCGGCGTGATGCCCGAGACGTAGCCGAGCAGGCTGGCGCTTGCCGTGTTGACGTCGACACCCACGCGGTTCACGACGTCCTCGACCACGTGGCCGAGCGTGCGGGCGAGCTCGGCCTGGTCAAGATCATGCTGGTACTGGCCCACGCCGATGGACTGGGGCGGGATCTTGACGAGTTCGGCGAGCGGGTCCTGCAGGCGACGACCCAGGCTCATGGCGCCGCGCACGGTCACATCGAGGTCGGGGTATTCCTGGCTTGCGAGCTCGGAGGCCGAGTAGACCGAGGCGCCGGCTTCGTTGACGATGGTGTAGCGAAGGCTCGGTGCCTGCTCGGCGATGAACTCGGATACGACCTCTTCGGTCTCGCGGCTCGCCGTGCCGTTGCCGATGACGATGGTGTTGACGGCGTCCTTCTTGACGAGGCGCGCGAGTTCGCGTTTGGTGCCGGCCACATCGTGGCGCGGCTTGGTGGGGTAGACGACGGTGTGGTCGAGCAGCTTGCCGATCTCGTCCATGACGGCGACCTTGCAGCCGGTGCGATAGCCCGGGTCGAGTGCAAGCACGCGGGCGCCGCGTACGGGGCGGGCCGAGAGCAGGCCCTCGAGGTTCTTGGCGAAGACGTCGATGGCCTCGGCTTGTGCGCGCACGGTGAGCTTGGCGCGCGCCTCGCGCTCGAGCGAGGGTGCCATAAGGCGTTTGTAGCCATCCGCTATCGCGGCGTCGAGCACGGGGGCAAATACACCCTGACGGCGCGGCCAGCGGCTGCCCAGGCGCGCCGTGGCGGCGGCGCCGTCGACGTTCACATGCACGCGGAGCTTGCCCTCACGCTCGCCGCGGTCGATGGCGAGCACGCGATGGTTGGGAATCTTGCGGAGCGGTTCGTCAAAATGGTAGTAGGGCTCGTAGGGTGTTTTCTCGGCATCGTCGGTCGCCTCGACCACGATGTCGGCCGTGTTTTGCGTGAAGGCGCGCAGATCGGCGACGTTTTCGGGGTCCTCAGCCACGGTTTCGGCCACGATGTCCGAGGCCCCGGCGAGCGCCTTCTCGGGCGTGTCGAAGCCGGCCTCCCCGTTGACGTAGGCCGCGGCGGCGTCGATGGCCGACCCGCCGCCCTTGGGGGAGGCCTGCATGATGATCATGTTGGCGAGCGGCTCGAGCCCCGCCTCGCGGGCTTTTTGGGCGCGGGTCATGCGCTTTTTGCGATAGGGCTTGTAGAGGTCCTCGACGCGCTGGAGCTGCGTGGCGGCCTCAATCTCGGCCTTGAGCTCGGGTGTGAGCTTGCCCTGCGCGTCGATAAGCAGGATGACATCGCTTTTGCGCTGCTCGAGGTTGCGAAGGTACGACAGACGCTCGTCGAGTTTGCGCAACGCCACGTCGTCCATGCCGCCCGTGGCTTCCTTGCGGTAGCGGGCGATAAAGGGAATGGTGTTGCCCTCGTCGATGAGCTTGACGGCCGCCTCGACGTTTTGAGGCTTGAGTTTGAGCTCGCTTGCGAGCTGGGCTGTGAGATCCATGGAGCTCCTTGATTGAAAGTGCGTTCGTGCCACAGAGCCACCAAGCATACCACCCCAAAATGATCCCAAAGTGCCAGGGGCTTTGGGATCATTTTGGGGGCGGGGCGCGCGAAAGGCCCCGTCCGCGAGGGATGTGCGGACGGGGCCCAAGAAGAGGGGCTTGTTGTGAACGGGCCGGGGTTCGGTTCCTAGAGCTCGACGAGCTTACCGGTCTCGGCGGCCTCCTTGACGGCGTTGAGCAGCGTGAGCGTCTTGACGTTGTCGGCCGGGGTCACGACGGGCTCGACCTCGCGGCGGGCGACCTTCACAAAGTGCTTGAGCTGCATCTTGTGCGGCAGCGCCGGGTCGACGGCCGGAATGTCCATCTGCAACGGCTTGTGCCAGTTGGAGGCGCCGTCGTAGCTGAACTTGTGCAGGCGCGGCAGCGAAAGCGCGCCCTTGGTGCCGCCGATAAAGTAGGCGTCGGCCTCAAAGGGGCGGTACTGCGGATCCTCGCGCGCGGTGGCCTCCCAGTTCCAGGGGCTCGCGGTGGCGTCGGAGATCGTCATGCTTGCCAGCGCGCCGTCGGCGAAGCGTACGTTGACGACGGCGGAATCCTCGGTCTCAAAGCCGCGGGCGGCGCTGGACTGCATGCCCTGGACGGCGACGGGCTCGCCCAGCAGGTAGCGGAGCAGGTCGACGTCGTGCACCAGGTTGACCAGGATCGGGCCGGCACCCTTCTTGCGGCGCCATTCGACATCGAAGTACTCGTCGTTCTTGTAGATCATGTAGTGGAAGCTCGACACGGTGAGCTTGCCGAGCTCGCCGGACTCGATGATCTCCTTGGCCTTGTTGACAAAGGGGTTGTGGCGACGGTGCTGGCCCACGAGCACGGGCACGCCGGCGGTCTCAGCCTCTTTGGCGAAGGCGATGGCGTCATCGAGGTCGTTGGAGATCGGCTTCTCGACGAGCGGCACGATGTTGCGCTTGACGGCCTCGCGTGCCACGCCCAGGTGCAGGTCGTTGGGGGTGGCGATGATAACGGCCTCGGGCTTGACCTCGTCCATCATCTGGGCTGGGTCGGTAAAGAAGGGCACGCCGGCGGCCTCTGCCGTGGCACGGGCGCCCTCGAAAGCGTCGGCGATGGCGACGAGCTCGGCCTCGGGCTCCTCGGTGACAAAGCGGATATGGTTGCGGCCCATGGCGCCGGCGCCGATGACGGCGATGCGGACGGGGGTGGTCTCGGACATGGTTGCTCCTATCTGTCGGGGTGGCAAAGGTGCGGCAAGGGAATCATCCCTTTGCCGCATCGGTGAAAACTAGGCCTGCTTCTTCTTGCTGTCGGACACCATCATGTAGACGGTGAGCACGACGGCGATGGCGGCGATCACGATGGCGCCATAGAAGGACTGCTGGTAGGCGGCACTGCCGGCCTCGGCGTGATAGAGCACGGCGGTGATGGGCTGGCTGATCCAGGTGGAGGCGGCGTAGCCCAGGAACATGATGCCGTAGTTGACGCCGATGTTGCTGGTGCCAAAGGCGCCACCGGTGAGCGGCGGATAGATGACAAGCAGCGCGCCAAAGCTAAAGCCGAGCAGGGCAAGGGCGACGAAGAACAGGGCCTGAGAGAAGCTCATGGACATGATGACGAGGGCGACGATCGTCACGACCAGCGAGATGAGCAGCGACTTGTAGGCGCCGATCTTGTCGATAATCTGGCCAAAGGACAGGCGTCCGACCAGGTTGGCGCAGGTGTTGACGGTAACGACCACGCCGCCCAGGGCGACAGCGGCGGCGGAGTTGGGATCGGCGAACAGCTGCACGGCCGCGATGGAGGCGACCTTGCCCACGAGCAGGGTGCCGGCGGTGGCGGCAAAGGCGAAGGTCACGATGAGCACCCAGAAGCGCGGGGTCTTGACCATCTCGCCGGGGGTGAGGTCGCCGAAGGTGCCGGCGTGGGCGCCCGCCTTGGGGGCGGTGAAGCCCTCGGGCAGCCAACCGGCCTCGGGGGCCTTGAGGAACAGAGCGGAGCCCAGGATCGTCACGAAGAAGATCACGCCGAGGGCCTTGAGGGCGCCGAAGATGCCGAAGGTGGGGATAAGCGCGGAGGCGAGCACCGGCGAGAGCACGGCCGGGCCGGCGGTGGAGGCGGCCAGGGTGATGCCGGAGGCGAGGCCCTTCTTGTCGATGAACCACTTTTGGCCGGTGGTGA
>ERZ808246.46-NODE-46-length-104504-cov-4.236019_pt1 | contig 104504 bp, 88 predicted proteins | sample MGYA00521083_ERZ808246 | MGnify/ENA primary metagenome ERZ808246 (study PRJEB31516, sample SAMN03275577) | gut metagenome | biome: mammalia-associated habitat; material: feces | host: Papio cynocephalus | place: Kenya | collected 2012-07-07 ... | reverse complement strand
CAACAAACTCTCTGCCCGGAAATTTTTTCTCAGAGTGCGCGTATTTTTCATCTTTGCGAACCCCGAAGCGTACAAAGGTACGCGAGTTGGGGTGAGCAAAGTGGAAAAGACACGTGCTATGAGGAAAAATTTTATTCGCCCTTCATTCCGAGGAGCTGAACCTTTCCTTCGTCGGAGGCAACGCTGACCTTTATGGAGTCGAAGATGGCGGCTTTTATGTCGTCATCGGTTGCGCCGAGCTCTTTGGCGTAGCGGTCGGGAATGAAGAGGTTAAGGTCCATTATATCGGGAAGACCCATGGGGTCAATACCGCTGTCAACGCCGCGCGCTTTATAGTCCTTAACAACACTGCCGAGGCCCATTTTCATCATCCACGGGGGGATGCTGATAATTTTTCTGTTGGCGCCCATTCCGCGTGCGTCATAAACTATTTTAAGGAACTCTTTCCAGGTGAGGTTATACATTGAGATGGGCCAAGCCTTTGCGCCCTTTGACTTTTCAGCCGCACCGACTATTACTTCGCCGACCTGACGGACGGTAAGCATTGCCGTGCCGCCTGCGGGATAAAGCGTGCAGGGAAGCTTATCCATTCTTCTGAGCTGTTCGATAAGGATAACCCAAACGGGCTTTCTGCCGGGCTGTGTGCCGAAGATGTAGGGAAGCTCAAGCACGGAAACATCAAAATTATCATCGGCAAACGAGAATGCGACATTCTCCTGGTCGATACGGCTTCTGATGTAGGGGTGCTTTTCGGTAAGCTTCATTTCGGGCTTCTCTTTTGCAAGATATGAGAAGTAAGAACCGAGAATAACAGCCTTTTTAACGCCGACCTCTTTGCAAAGAGGAAGAATTCTTTTAAGGGGAGCTATATTGAATTTATAATATGAATCGTAAACGGGAGCTTTAAACTCAACGCGCTCGTCAACGCCTGCTGCGAAAACGAAGCAGTCCATACCCTTTAAAAACTCTTTGATTTCATCATCGGATTTTTCATAGATATTGCAAAATTCAAGGTGCATCGCTTCAGGAATGGGTGCGCCCTGCGGAAGCGGAGGAAGCGCAACGCTTGTAACGTCGTGACCTCTTTCGATAAATATGCGTGCGGCTTCGCAGCCGAGAAGGCCTGTGCCGCCAATCATAAATACTTTCATAGCAGATACTCCTTATTTTTTCTCGCCGAACTCGTCAAAGATTTCTCTTCCGTAAACGTTGTGCTCATCCGGGGAATGAAGCGGCGCCCAAACCTGATTGAAGAAGGGGTTTTTCTTTGCGACTTCGTCATAATTCCATTTATACTGCCTGCCGCTGTTCATATCTTCGGGGTCCCACGGAAGCGGTGAGCACTCGGGGCACCAATGGCCGCCGAGAAGCACAAGGTTGGGAGACATTTCAAACTTGTGGCCGAAAGCGCACTCCCAATGCTTCTTTGTATAGATGTCGCCCTTCTGATAATTTTCTTCAAGGAACTTACCGCCGCGGAATTCGGCAGCCTTTTCCATATCGGCGGCGTCAAGCTCTGTAAGAGGCTTGCTTTCGTCGTAGCCGTGGTCAAGAAGAGTAACCTCTTCTGTGGGGCGCTCAACCTTAAATTCTTTCCAGGAGCCTATCGAATTACGGTCTTTTTCGGTGCCGTAATAAGCGGTAAGACGTGCGTGGTGGTTAGTCTTTTTCCAGTTGAGAGTACCGAAAACATCTGTCTCGGCAATCTTTTTCATAAAGGGCTTTGCGGCAGCCGCGATAAGGTTCTTTGTGGGGCCTACGAACGCCTTGCAGGCTCTGTAATAAAGCGGAACCTGTTTTGCCATATTGTCAAAATACTTCTTAACGGGGATGTTGGCTCTGAAATGAAGATACTCTTCAAGCTTGTCGGAGTCGGCATACCACTGACCGTGGAAGTTTCTGAGAATGAACCAATCGGCATTGAAAAGCTTTTTGGGCGACGGAAGTCCGAGTGCGCCGAGAAGAAGCTCTTCAAACTCAAAGTTTGTTATACGATACTCTTTGCCAGAGCCGATGTTGTAGAATTTGCGCCAAAAGTCCTCGGGAACGTCGTCGCCGCAGACATTGGCAAGAAGTCTGCCGGAATCCTCGATTGTTGCCCACTCAAGAACGCCGTTAATCGGAACGTGGAACATAATCGGGTCCATATTTTTAAGGATTGCGGGGTAAAGAATACCTGACTGACGAAGCGAAACCCAATGCTTTAAGCCGGACTCTGCAATAATCATTTCGGCATAAACCTTGCTTATTGCATAGTGGTCATAAATGCTTATTTTGATGGGGTCGCCCGTTCTGCCCCAGTGAATCGGGGGGTTGCGGTCGCCTGTTTCGGCAACTGTGCCTATGTAAACAACCTTAACATTGTCGGGGTCGGGCTGAGCCTTAACCGCTTTTACAATGTTGCGCATTGCGGTGGTGTTTGTCATAATTGTTTTCTTCGGGAAATAGTCGGCAGCGGGAGAAACCATTCCGCCGACATGGAGAACATAGTCAGCCCCGTTGACACATTCAAGAACATCGTCGTAATTCGTAAGGTCGCCCCAAACAAGTTTTACCGACGGGTCGTTTTCAAAATTCTTGAATTTGAGTCTGTTCTTTTCGCTGCCGCGGTTAAGCAGCACGATGTTGAACTCATTTTTTCTGGCGTAAAGCTCCTTAAATCCGGCAAAACCCATATTGCCCGAGGAGCCTGTTAAAAATACGGTTTTCTTCTGCATTTTAATCCCCCAATTCATATTATCGGATAATAGCATTATACAATTATTGACAATATTTTGTCAATAGCGGTGAACAGAAATTCACATTTATTTTTCCGAAAAAAATAAAACCGAGCGGCGAAGCCCGGTTTTATATAAACTAACGTAAATGTTTTTCGATTTTCGGCATAAGCGCGGCTAAAAGCGGCTTATACCTTTTTAAAAGAAGGTCGTAAAGCACAAACACTATGTTTGCCATTAAAAGAAGTATCGGCACGGAAAACTTTCCGAAGCTTTTATAATCTTCAATCGGCACTGTGAATACATAAATCGCAACAAGAGCCGAAAGAACGGTTGCCGCGTTGAAAATCAAATACTTCAAAAAAACGGCAACAGGCTTTTTTAAGCGTTCAAGCGGCTCTTTAATAAGCGGATAATACCCGAAAAACGCTATGTAAGTCAACGCCGCTTCTTTATCCGAAAGAAGTATCAGCGAAATTGCGCCGACTGCAAAATACACGCCGAAGCCCCATTTTTTGCCTGCGACATTTTGCGTTACGCTTATTACAAGTCCCGAAAAAAGCGGTGCGACATAAGTAAAAATCGGTATAAAAAACGTCGGCAGCATCAAAACAACCGAAAGCGCGGTTAAAAGTCCGCAAAGCGCGGTAAGCTTTGTTTTTCTTTTCATAATTAGAACTCTATAAAGTCAATGTAGCTTTCGGGCGGGGCGCACAGCGGCTCCCCCTCGGCTACAATATACTCCCCTGTTTCGGTTTTGGTAAGATTATAGTAAGTAACCTCGCCGTCCTTTGAAATTTTAAAGGCGTTGAAAGGAAAGCTTGTTTTTATTTCGCAATCCATATTTTCGATGCTGAAATCGGAAATCAGTAAATATCTTTCGCACGGAAGCTTGTTATCCACAGTCGAAAGCACGCCGTAGCTTACGGGGGCAAAATGGAGCGGCATAGAATAAAAAGAACCGAAGCCCTCTATTGCGCTGTCATTAAGCACTGTTACAACGCACTGCGCGTTGCCGTCGCATATTGCGGAAATCGCGTCGTCGGCGTTGACAACCTCGGAATATTCTTCACCGGAGCTTTCGCCGAAAAACGCTTCACTTATTTCAATATCAATGCCGAAAACGCCGTCATCCTCATAAGCGTTTGCTTTAATCCGTGAATTTGTCACAAGCATGTCGCAATATTTTGTGACGGGGAAAGACGGAACAACGGGAGTGTTCCCGAGAGAGTCATTCGCATCGGACAGAACAGCGTAAATCGTGGCAATAACAGCAACAGCAATAATTATTAAAAATGTAAGCGCGCCGCCGGAAATTTTTGTGCCCGTTCTTTTTTGGGGCGCGCCGCCCGCGAACGCTCTGCGGTTTGTATTCGGGTTTGCGTTCGGGTTTGAGTTCCGATTTGCGGCAGCGTTGCCCGTTTTGTTTTCACCGTGAAAAGAATACGTTGCAGATGTGCCGTATCTTTCGGAATCAACGGGCGTGTGAGTGCACACCTCGCCCTTTGTTGCGACCGCGCCGCAATACGGGCAAAAAACATCTTTTGTTTCGGCAAACATTTTGCCGCAGCTTTCACATTTTCTCAAAGCTTTACTCCTTTATACAGGCATAATACAGCCGATTAATCGAGGGCATTTGTGATTTGTGTTTTTCCGTTAATCGTTTGCTATTTGCACCTCGTGACCCGTTCTTGCGGACTCATAAACGGCATCAAGTATTTTCATAAGCGTTACGCCGTCTTCTGCGGGTGCGCGGCACGGTGTGTTATTAAGCACACAATCGACAAAATGGTCTATTTCGCGCGCAAAGAGCCCGTCGAAGCTGAGCGAAGTGTCTTTATTAAAGTCAATGTTGACCATATATCCGTTTTCGTTTGTATAAAGCTCTACCTGCGGGTCAAGCTTGCAGCCGCCCTTTGTGCCGAAAAGCTCTATATCGCCCTTGTCGTTTTTAAGATTAAGGCAAAAGCTTGCTTCAATTGAAAGAACAAGTCCGTTGTCAAACCTTATAAGCGCCGTGGCAGCATCCTCAACGTCGCAAATATCGTTTGCGCCGGCAGAAACCGACATATACTCGCGCTTGCTTTTAACGTCGGGTCTGTTATAAAGCTTTCTGAAGGTTGCGCCGTAAACCGAAACGGGCTTGGGATTATTGCAAAGATAGCGCACAAGGTCAATGACGTGAACGCCCAAATCTATAAGCGGACCGCCGCCGGAGCGCGACTTGTCACCGAACCAGCCGCCGGGGTTGCCGTGGCGGCGAAGATATGTTGCCTTTGCATAATAAACATCGCCGAAAAAGCCGCTGTTCATAAAGTCGGTTACGACCTCGGCATCGTTGCCGTAGCGGCGCACAAAGCCTATCTGAAGGTGCTTTTTGCACTCCTTTGCGGTGTCGAGCATTTTTTGCGCTTCTTTTGCGTTCATTGCCATCGGCTTTTCGCAAATAACGTCTTTGCCCGCTTTAAGTGCGGCAATTGTGCACTCGCAGTGGGCACTGTTCCAGGTACAAACGCTTACTATGTCTATTTCGGGAAGCGCTTTTAACATTTCGTCTTTATCCAGAAAGCAGCGCTCCCACGGGATATTGTATTTTTCGCTCATCTTTTTAAGCTGAGCTTCGTTTATATCGCAAAACGCATAAAGTTCTACGTTTTCGTTTTTTAGATAACCGCCTATATGCTCGTTGCTTATTCCGCCGACGCCTATTACGGCTGCTTTTAACTTTTTCATTTTTGTTTCCTCCGTTTCAAAAACGTTTTAAAAGGAGCTTTCTGCTCAATACTATAATATCATTTTATCAAAAATTTGCAAGTATAAATGTAGACAGGAAAGGAAAATAATATTATAATTATTTGTATATTCAATTTATTTTTTCGGATGTGAAATTTATGAAAGAATATCTTTTTGAAATGCACGCCCACACTTCAGAAGTGAGCGCATGCGCAAACGAGGACTTGTATTCGCTTTTAAATCTTTATACAAAGCTTAAATATGACGGTGTTGTTTTGACAAACCATATGAACAGCCACACATTTTCTGCGGTCGGCATGGAAGACGAGCCGTGGGACAAAAAGGCGGAATACTTTCTTTCGGGGTATAAAAAGCTCAAAGACGCCGCCGAAGGGAAGCTAACGGTGCTTTTGGGAATGGAAATATGCTTTTATTCGTGCCCAAACGACTACCTTGTTTACGGAATAGACGAGAATTTTATAAAAAACAACGGCGACCTTATGGCGCTTACACCGAAGCAATTTTCAAATCTTGCAAGAAAAAACGGACTGCTGTTTATTCAGGCGCACCCTTTTAGGCGCGGAATGAAAATCGAAGAATGGAAAATTCTTGACGGCTACGAGGTTTTTAACGGAAATCCGCGTCACTATTCTTCAAACGAAATCGCAGAAAGCTGGGCAAAATATCACAACAAAACGATTGTGACATCGGGTTCCGATTTTCACGAAATCGAGGACGCAGGCAACGGCGGCATATATTTCAGCGAGCCGGTGCTCACAAACGGCGACCTTGTGCGGCTTTTAAAAAGCGGAGCTTACAGACTTAAAAAGACAGATTTTGAGCATACAAGGTCTGAATAAAGCCAAGATAAAAAAGGGGCTGCAAAAAAAGACCTAAAAAATCCGAGATTCGATTAATCACGAGTCTCGGATGATTTTTTGTATTGAAGTGTTATAAACGGAAAGAGATGTTTGATTTTATATTAAGATGTACATCTTACTCCGTGCGCTTAAAATAGTAGTAGAATTTTTTGTTTCTCTCCGCGGGGTCATTTGCATTTGGAACACTAGCTGTTTTTTGAAAAAGCTTGGCAGCTTCGGTTGGATCCTTCATAATTTCTTCATCAATATTTTTCCCAGCCTTTACTGCACAACCTATGTAGTCAATTCGATAAGGATAGTAGTATGTCCACCCAGTTGAGCATTCAAAGTTTACGCTTGTAACGCTTTCTTCAAATACTTTTACTGTTGTAAATTTATCGTACTTTTCGTCGTTATAGCCGTATGATGTGCCCATATAACCGATTTCGACAACAGATTTAGGTATACTGATTTCTTTAAGTGATTTGCAGCCTATGAATGCTCCTAACGGAATGTTTTTTAAAGAATTTGATAATTTCACACTTTCAAGGCTAGTACAGTTTTGAAAAACTCCGTATTGATTTGTACCATCCCAGCCATATATTGTTGTAATTGTGTCAGGCATAGTTATACTTTTCATTAGTATACAATCTTTGAATCCTTGTGCATCTATTGCAGATACAGCATATCCGTTATATGTATTAGGAATAACCACATCAACAACCATATCCTTACAATCATCTTTTACACTTACACTATAATACCCGTCGTTATGCCAAGTAAATTTCAAGAAACTAATTGATGAATCTGCTTCCTGCGTTATCTTTCCCAAATTATCACTTGTACCGTCCGTGTAAGTAATAATCAGCTCGCCGTTTACAAGTTCGGTCTTTGCGATACCTCTGCCGTCCTTGCCTGCGGTACCCGTATCGCCCTTGTCACCTTTATCGCCTTTGTCGCCTTTGTCGCCCTTTTCGCCTTTGATATTGCCGAGCGATTTTGTTGTGCCGTCGCTGAATTTAACGGTGAGAGTGCCGTCGGTCAGTATGGTAACATCGCTTATTCCGATACCGTCTTTGCCGTCAGTACCGTTTTGTCCGTTGTTGCCGTCCCTGCCGTTTTCACCGTTTTTGCCGACTATTTTTCCGAGGTTTGCGCTCTGCCCGTCGGAATAGGTCAGCACAAGCTCGCCATCAGCGTTTATTTCGGATTTTGCAATTCCGATACCGTCAGCGCCTTTAATGTTGCCGAGATTTAAAACCGAGCCGTTTGTCAATGTGACCGAGAGTATTCCGTCCGTGCTGATTTCAACCTTGTCAATACCGACACCGTCTTTACCATCTGTACCGTTTACGCCATCCTTACCGTTGGCACCTGTGGCTCCTGTATCTCCTTTATCACCTTTAGCGCCATCGGCTCCGTCTTTTCCATCGACACCGTCCTTGCCGTTTAGTCCGACAATTCTGCCGAGGTTAATGCTTCTGCCGTCAGAGAAGGAAAGCTCAAGCTCGCCGTCTGTATTGATACCGACATTTGAAATGCCTATTCCGTCCTTACCGTTTTCACCGTCTTTTCCGTTAACACCGTCGGCACCGTTCTTGCCATCTTTACCGTCGGCTCCTGCTGCACCTGTGTCACCCTTATCGCCTTTTTCACCCTTAGCACCGTCTTTACCGTCCTTACCGTCAGCTCCGTTTTTACCGACAACTTTACCGAGGTTTGTGACAGTATCATCGGAATAGGTAATGACAAGTTCGCCGTCTGCATTGATTTCAGTTTTCTTTACGCCAATGCCGTTTTCACCGTCTTTACCTGCGGCGCCCGTAGCACCTGTGTCACCCTTATCGCCCTTTTCGCCTTTGGCTCCGTCAACACCGTCCTTGCCATCAACGCCGTTCGTACCATCTTTACCGTCGGTTCCGACAACTTTGCCGAGATTGACCGATTCACCGTTTGAATAGGTAAGCACAAGTTCGCCCTGCTCGTTGACAGAGGTTTGCTGAATGCCTATACCGTCTTTGCCGTCGGCACCGTCCTTGCCGTCAGTACCGTTTGTTCCGTCAACTCCGTCTTTACCGTCAGCACCACGGATATTTCCGAGGTTAAGGGCAGTTCCGTTTGTCAGCGTAATATTCAACTCATAGTTTTCGTTTATCACAATGTTTTCAATGCCGACACCGTCTTTGCCGTCGGTGCCATTTACACCATCAGTACCATCTTTACCGTCAACACCGTCTTTACCATCAGTTCCATTCGTACCGTCAACGCCATCTTTGCCGTCTTTACCGTTTGTGCCGACAACAACGCCGAGATTTGCCATCGTGTTGTCAGAATAGGTGATAACAAGTTCGCCTTTGCCGTTGATTTCGGATTTTACAACGCTGATGCCGTCTTTACCATCAGAGCCGTCTTTACCGTCAATACCGTTTGTTCCGTCTTTACCATCAGTTCCATTCGTACCGTCAACGCCATCTTTTCCGTCCTTACCCGCGGCTCCTATGACATTGCCGAGGTTGGAACGCTGACCGTTAGAGAAAGAGAGTACCAATTCGCCGTTGGAATTGATTTCGGCACTTGAAACGCTTATTCCGTCTTTACCGTCAATTCCGTTCTTACCGTCTGCGCCGTCGGCACCATCTTTGCCGTTTACTCCGTCTTTACCGTCCTTGCCTGCGGTTCCTGTGTCGCCTTTATCTCCCTTGTCACCCTTGGCTCCGTCTTTTCCGTTAGCACCGATAACTACGCCAAGGTTGGCAGTCTGCCCATCGGAATAGGTCAACACAAGTTTGCCCGATTCATTGATGACAGCGGACGAAATGCTGATACCGTCAGCGCCGTTTGTTCCGTTTTGACCGTCAGTGCCTGTTTCGCCTTTGTCACCTTTATCGCCTTTGTCACCTTTATCGCCCTTTTCGCCTTTGGCTCCGTCTGCACCATCTTTGCCGTCAAGACCGTTAATGCCATCTTTGCCATCTTTTCCGCTTGCGCCGATAACATTACCGAGTTCAGCAGTCTGACCGTTTGTATATGTAACAACAAGCAAACCGTCGGCATTTATCTCGGTTTTCTCAATGCCGATTCCGTCCTTGCCGTTCATTCCCACAACGCAGTCAAGATTTACTTGCCTTCCGTCCGAAAAACCTAAAATCAGTTGTCCTTCATCGTTTACTTTGGCAGAACTGACACCAATGCCGTCTTTACCGTCGACACCGTCTTTTCCATTAACACCGTTGACACCGTCAACGCCGTTTGTTCCGTCCTTGCCATTGATTCCGTCCTTTCCGTTAGTGCCGTCAGCACCCTTTGCACCGACTGCTTTTCCTGCGTTCAGAACAGTTCCGTCCGAAAGAGTAAGCAATAGGTCGCCGTCCTTTGAAAATCCCGCAGATTTAACGCTGTTTCCGTCTTTTCCTGCGGTTGCTTTTAAAGATTTTGCCCATTCTTCCTCAGAACCTGTATATCCGTTTTCTTTGGCGATTTCATATGCCGATTTTCCTTTCAGAGAATCAAGCCAATCGCTGATTGAGCCGTCATATCCGTTTGTCACCGCAAGCTCATATGCCGACAATCCGTCTTTTACATTTGTCGAAGCAGCTACAGCGCCGCCTTTTCGATGAATGATTGTCGCCACCACAGCCGATATGCCGATCATTAAAAGTATTGCAATGATTATACACAGCGCCCTTAATGCGTAGTTTTTCTTCTCATGCTGTGCGCTGTATTTAGTATTATCTTTCCTTTCCATGTTTAATCCTCCTGTTTATCTTTATAATTACAAAACGGCTCTGCAACGCAAAGTCCCATACATTTCGGTTTACCTTTGGTACATACCTCGCCGAAGCCGTTTGCACAATATGCCCACAAGATATAATCCACCTCGGCGGCAGGCTTGTTTAAGCTTTTTGCAATGTCAGCAATGATATCAATGGCTTCATACGACGGAACATCTTGGTGCTTTGAACAGCCGAAGTATTCACTGCCCAAAATACGGCGAATGTGCCTGTCGGGCTTGCCGATATCATATCCGACATTTTTCAGATATTCCGCCGTCAAAGCTTCGCCGAGTTGGGCAAACTTATAGGGCTTTCCTGCCGTTGCCAGTTCTCTTACAAGCGCCTTCAAATTATCGTTTTTGTCCGCAAGGCTCTGATAGAAATGATCCACGCTGCCGTACTCTTTTTTGATGGCGAGCAATTTGCCGATGTTCACGCCGATAAGCGCGTTTATCTGATTTGTCAGATACGGCGTTCCGAGCCGATATTCCTTGACCCGACTGACCAGAACTGCCGGATCGGCACTTTGCAAAGCGGTTACATCATACTGATAAAAAATATCATCAATAATCGGTATTTGACCTGTTTCTATGTCAATATGCGGCTCCAATCTGTTCCACGCCGCACCCGATGTCAGCATAGAATAAACCATTCCGCGTATATGGTCGCTAACAGTAAATGTTCCGCCGTTTTTCCGCTTGTCAAGCTGCTTTTTGATATATGTATTTTCCCACAGCTTTTTGGCTTGCGGCTCGCCGTTATTTATAAACAGGCTTTCGCGCATTTGCTTATCCATTTGCAAAACAGAGTTTGCCACGGTTTTAGTATCAATCAAGAAAATCACCCCCTAATATTTTCAGCAGTTTCTCGGCACTTCTATAAACAGCTCGGGGCTGACATTCAGCGCCAAGCAAACAGCACGCAAATCATCGGCATACATTGTCCGCTTGCCGTTCATCATGGCGTTAAAGGTTACTTTCGATATGCCTGCCTTTTGCGCCACCGCCAGCTGTTTATATCCGTTTTCCTCTATGTAAGCCCGTACTTTTTTATAAACTTCCATAGTTGCACCTCCATAAATACAGGATTACTGTACTTTGATCTATAATATCACAGTATTACTGTGAAGTCAATAGAAAAGTACAGAAATTCTTGATTTTACCCTTGCTTTTTCTTTATTTTCGTGTATACTATTGTTATAGCGAGGTGATTTTTTTGAAATATGAGATCGGCAGCAGGATTCGTATGTACCGCAAAGAAAGCGGACTGACACAGGAACAGTTGGCTGATAAAATAAACGTTACCAAGAGCAGAGTGTCGAACTGGGAGCAGGGGATCAACCGTCCCGACGCGGATATTATCGGCAAAATCTGCCGCGCCCTTAATGTATCGCCGAGCAACCTTTTAGATGTTCATTTAAGCGACGACGAATTGACATCTCACGAAAAAGAAGTTATAACGGCTTATCGCGAAAAGGTTGATGTGCAAAACGCCGTTGATATTTTACTCGGGATAGAAAACAAATAAATTTGCCTTAAATAAAGGTATTCGCATTAAACGCAACGGGGCTGCAAAAAAAGACCTAAAAAATCCGAGATTCGATTAATCACGAGTCTCGGATTTTTTAGGTCTGTATTTTTTACAGCTCCGTATAATTTTCCCACAGGCTTGGTACAGCCCGTTTTATTTTACGCCTATTCTCATTCTATAGCAAAAATCCGCTTCAAAATGCGCGCCGCCGAAAATGTCAAAAACCTCTTTTTTGAATTTTTCTATATCGTCAAAAATAAGCTCGGGGTGAAGCCTTAAAACGGTCTGCAAGCTTCCCTGGCTTAAAATCACGCCGATAAAGCGGTTCGCGTCAAACTCTTCGCTGTTAGAAAACAGAAGCTCGCGGCAATAGTAAAAATGACCGCTGTTTTTTATGTTTTCCAAATGTTTATCTTTAGGATAGCGCACAAAACTCTTGTTAACGTCGGGCAATTCTTTTTCAAGGCGTTTCACCTTTTTATAAAGCTCCATATACGCTTTTTCGGCTTTCGGCACGCACACGGGCGGCCAATCGCAATCGACCGTTGCAAACACGCCGCCGTCTTTTAAAATGCGCGAAACTTCGTTAAGCGTTGAAACGGGCTCCATCCAGTGAAACGACTGCGAGCACACAACAACATCTGCAATATTGCTTTCAAGCGTGGTGTTATCTGAAAAAGCTTTAACAAAGCTAAGCCCGCCGCCCGCTTTTTTCTGTGCTTCAAAAAGCATATCGCCGCTCGGCTCGACGCCTATTGCATTTTTGCAGTTGCCGCGCCAAACAAGTGTTGAAAGACCTGTTCCGCAGCCGAGGTCAACAACCGTTTCGGGTGTTCTGCCAAGGTAGCGCTTAATGATTTTAACCGGGTAAGTCGGCATTTTGGGACGCGCGCTGTCGTATACATCGGCAAAGCCTTTAAATCTGTCGGCGTTTTTTTGCAAAATATTTTCAGCCGTTTCAGTCAATCCTTTCATATAAGCAATGCATTCCGTCAAAGCTCAGACACTTGCCGTCCTTTGACGTCATACTGCCCGAAGCCGTGCCGAAAACACGGTCGCCGTGAAGCCTGAGCCACGGGCGCGAAACGTCTATTCGGTCGTTGAATTTTGGGAAAAAGCTTATTTTCATATCGCATTTTTGCGAAGTAAGAATCCACTCTTCGCCGAAGCTCTCGCCTTTTTTTAGCGAGAAACCGCCCGTTTCGTAAAGAACGCCATCGTAAAAAACGCGGTTTTTGTCCTCGTTTTCAAAGTCCGAAACAAGCGCCAAAAGCTTTCGGTCGATATAAACAAAACCTGCGCCGTAGCGGCTTTTGCCCGAAAAGACTTTCGAGCTTCTGAATATGCCGACGGATTTTTCATATGAAAAGGTGTATTCGCGGTCTTTTACAAAGACCTTTCCCTGCACGGTGAAAAATCCTGTTTTTTCTTCTTTGTCGGGCGAAATAACGGGTGAAAGCGGTTTTAAAACAATTTCGGCTGTAAGCTCAGTATGTGCAAGGCATTTTTCAAAGCGTATGTTTATGTGCTTTTCGTCACCGCAAAAAGCAACGGAAAAGCTGCCGTTCTTTGTTGTTACCTCTATTTTTTCGCCCCCGAACAGGTCTTTTTTTACGCCGTTTTTGCCGAAAATATATTCTATACATTCAAGCTTTTCCTTTGACTTAGGGTCGATAATGCCGCATTCAAGCGCGGTGTGCGCGCCTTTTTTCAAAACCGCAAGGGTCAAAATGGCACTGCCGCTTTCGTCCAACGCGTGACAGTATATATACCCGTTTTTGCGATTGCCCATAAAATTCACCTGCCGAAAAACGCGGGGCTGATTATTGCCTGAGACAGCAAAAAGTCAACCCCGCCGTTCATTAAATTTTGTAATTGCCGATTAGGCAAAAGTCAAAAGTCTCAAACGCCCTGCTCGTCAAACATAAATATTGCTTCAAGCGCCGTTTTAACGCCGAAGTCTATCGCCTGGGGCGAAAGGTTGTCGGCAGTGTCAAGACGTGTGTGATAATATCTTGCGGGAGTGGGGTCCATAGCGACAATCGAAGCCGCGCGAACGCCTGCCTGTGACATTGCGGCGGCGTCGGTTGAGCCAAGCTCAATAGTGCCGATAGAAACGTCTCTGCCTGCGTTTTTGGCGGCGCGCTGTATAAGCTCTGCCACCTTGCGGTCGTTTTTGACCATACCCGTCATATCTTTATCGTATATTTTCGTAAAATCAAGCTCGCGAATAGTGTCGAAGCCGACGTACACCGTCTCAACGGAGCTGTCTGTAAGCTCGTCCTTATGAGCCTTTGCAAAGGCTTTTGTTCCGCGAAGTCCCGCTTCTTCGCCGCCTGCGCAAACAACCATAACCTCGGTATTTTCAAAGCGAATGTTGTTGTCGTGAAGGAATTTCGCCGCCGCGCACGAAATAAACACGCCCGTAAGGTCGTCGTTAGCACCCATAACGGGAAGCTTGAAGTTGCAGAATTTTGTAGCCGCAACAAGAACGGGAACGCTTATGTAGAATATAACGGCAATTACTCTTAACGCAACATTGCCGCCCTCGCCCCAAACAACCGTGCCGAAAGCACCGCCGAAATGGATAAGCGCATAAATACCGCCGCCGATGCCGAGCACGATGTCGATTATTGCGGTAAGGATTATTGTAAGAACTGCGGGTCTGCCGCCTTTGTAGGTATAAGTCCACTCAAAAGCGGAATCGGTATGACCCGAAAGGATTATGCGTTTTTTCGTTTCGCCCGTGGGTTTTATTACGCCGTAAACGTTGCCCGACGTCTTTTTGGGGAAGAACACATCAAGCACGGGTTTGTAAAAAATGAACTCTGCAAGAATAAAGAACAGCGTAAGAAGGCAAAGCCCCAAGCCGACAGCCGCCCAACCGAGCGTGAAAGAAACGATTGACAGCACAAGAAGCACTGCGCCGAGCGGGACCCACGACATAAACGCCTTGTCGCTGCATTTATACTCTTCGCGATTTGCTTCGTCACAGAAATTTTTAAGGTCGTTGAGCATATATTCCTGCGCGTTTTTTTCGGCTTCGCTTCCGACGGGACGCGGACCGAAGTTTTTGCACACGTTTTTTATGCTTTTAATGGCATAATTCGTGTATTCCCTGACTTTAATGTCATAATTAGGGATACTTTCTGAAGGCTTCATTTAGAATTTCTCCTTTAAAAATTGCTGATAATATTATACACACGGTTTTTTAAAATTTCAACACTTTCAGAGTATCCTCTTCAAATATTTTCCTGTATAAGAATTCTCGCACGCGGCAACCTCTTCGGGCGTGCCGAGAGCCACCACCGTTCCGCCGCCGTCGCCGCCCTCGGGGCCGAGGTCGATTATATAATCGGCGGTTTTAATTACGTCGAGATTGTGCTCTATAACCACGACGGAATTTTCGTTATCGACAAGCTTTGAAAGCACTTCGAGAAGCTTTTTCACGTCTGCCGTGTGAAGCCCCGTTGTAGGCTCGTCAAGAATATAGATAGTCTTTCCCGTGGCGCGTTTTGAAAGCTCGGTTGCAAGCTTAACTCTTTGCGCCTCGCCGCCCGAAAGCGTTGTTGCCGACTGACCGAGCGTAACGTACCCCAGACCGACGTCGTAAAGAGTCTGTATTCTGTTTTTGATTTTCGGAATATTCTCAAAAAACACTAGCGCTTCTTCAACCGTCATATTAAGAACGTCCGAAATATTTTTGCCCTTGTATTTAATTTCAAGCGTTTCGCGGTTATAGCGCGCGCCGTGGCAGACCTCGCACGGAACATAAACATCGGAAAGAAAGTTCATTTCGATTTTAATTATTCCGTCGCCCTCGCACGCTTCGCATCTGCCGCCTTTAACGTTAAACGAAAAACGCCCTGCCGAATATCCCTTTGCCTTTGACTCGGCAACCGAAGCGAAAAGCGTTCTTATATCGTTAAAAACGCCCGTATAAGTCGCGGGGTTTGAGCGCGGCGTTCTGCCTATGGGCGACTGGTCGATATTTATAACTTTATCAAGGTTAGAAAGTCCTTTAATTTCGTCGTGTTTACCCGCAAATTTTCTTGCGCCGTTAAGCTCCGCCGCAAGCTTTTTATAAAGAATTTCGTTAACAAGCGACGATTTGCCCGAGCCCGAAACGCCCGTTACGGCAACGAACATACCGAGCGGAATTTTAACGTCGATATTTTTAAGGTTATTTTGCCGTGCGCCTTTTATTTCAAGAAACTTGCCGTTCCCCTTTCGGCGTTTTTCGGGAACTTCAATCTTCTCTTTGCCCGAAAGGTATCTGCCCGTTATTGAGGCGTCGCACTTTTTAATTTCTTCGGGCGTTCCCGCAAAGACTATTTCGCCGCCATGTATGCCCGCACCGGGGCCTACGTCCACAATATAATCGGCGGCGTTCATTGTGTCCTCGTCGTGCTCGACAACAATAAGCGTATTGCCGAGGTCGCGAAGCTCCTTTAAAGAATTAAGAAGCTTGTCGTTGTCGCGCTGATGAAGCCCTATACTCGGCTCGTCAAGTATATAAAGAACGCCCATAAGCGAAGAGCCTATCTGCGTTGCAAGGCGTATGCGCTGGCTTTCGCCGCCCGAAAGCGTGCCCGAAGAGCGCGAAAGCGTGAGATAGTCAAGCCCGACGTTGCAAAGGAAAGAAAGCCTTGAACGGATTTCTTTAAAAATCTGCTTGCCGATAAGCTCGTCTTTTTCGCTGAGCTTTAAGGAATTTATAAAAGCAAGCTCGTCTTTAATCGACATATCGGTAAATTCCTTTATATTTTTGCCGCCGACCGTTACGGCAAGCGACGCGGGCTTCAGCCTTGCGCCGCCGCAATCGGGGCAGGGGCAGGCGGTCATATACTGTTCTATTTCGCCGCGCGACCACTCGCTTGTTGTTTCTTTATATCTGCGTTCAAGGTTATTTACAATGCCCTCAAACTCGGTCATATATGTGCCGCTTCCGTATTCGTTGCTTCGCGTCATTTTAATGCGCTCGCCGCCCGTTCCGTAAAGAATGGCGTGCTGACCCTCGGGCGAAATATCTTTAAACGGCGTTGAAAGCGTAAAGCCGTAATGCTCGGCTAACGCTCTGTAATACATTCCCGCAATGGTGCTTTTGTCGGTATTGCCCCAGCCGCAGCCTTTTATTGCGCCGTCTTTGATAGAAAGATTTCTGTTAGGGACTATAAGGTCCTCCGAAACGCGCAAAAAGACGCTTAAACCCGAGCAAGTGGGGCACGCGCCGAACGGATTGTTGAAAGAGAACATACGCGGTTCAAGCTCATCCATAAAAGAGCCGTGCTCGGGGCAGGCAAAGTTTTGAGAAAAAAGCATTTCTTCGCCGTCGATAACATCTACAAGCACGGTGCCGTCGGTAAGAGAAAGCGCCGTTTCCAAAGAATCCGTAAGTCTTGACGCAACAGAACGTTTCATAACGAGCCTGTCAACGACTATCTCAATATTGTGCTTTTTGTTTTTTTCGGGCTTGATTTTTTCAGAGAGGTCATATGTTATTCCGTCTATTCTTACTCTTGCAAAGCCCGAGCGCGCCGCTTTTTCAAGCTCTTTTTGAAACTCGCCCTTTTTGCCCTTGGCAATCGGCGCCAAAACCTGAAATTTCGTCCCGTCATTAAGCTGCATTATTTTGTCAACTATTTGGTCAACGGACTGCTGTTTTATTTCTCTGCCGCAGACAGGACAATGCGGCACGCCGACTCTTGCATACAAAAGCCTTAAATAGTCGTATATTTCGGTTACGGTGCCGACCGTTGAGCGCGGGTTTTTAGATGTGGTTTTCTGGTCAATGGATATTGCAGGCGAAAGCCCCTCGATGCTGTCAACATCGGGTTTTTCCATCTGACCCAAAAACTGCCTTGCGTATGAAGAAAGGCTTTCCATATATCTTCGCTGACCCTCGGCATAGATTGTGTCAAAGGCAAGCGACGATTTGCCCGAGCCCGAAAGCCCCGTGAACACCACAAGCTTGTCGCGCGGGATTTCTACGCTTACATTTTTCAGATTGTGCTCTCTTGCACCTTTTACGGTAAGATTTTTTTCCATTTTTATTTATCCTTGATTTTTTGTATTTGGTCGCGAAGATATGCGGCGTGTTCAAATTCAAGAAGCTTTGCGGCGGCTTTCATTTCCTTTGAAAGCTTTGCTATAAGCTCCGCTTTTTCGTGCTCCGAAAGGCGTTTTTTGTCTATTCGCTCTTTTACGTTATCTTTTGAAGATATTTCAAGAATTTCGCGAACGTCTTTTTTGATTGTTTTCGGAACAATGCCGTGCTCTTCGTTATATTTTTGCTGTTTTTCGCGTCGGCGGTAAGTCTCGTTAATGGCATTCTCCATAGACTCGGTTACTTCGTCGGCGTACATAATAACGGTGCCCTCGGCGTTTCTTGCGGCTCTGCCTATTGTCTGAATAAGCGATGTTTCGCTTCTCAAAAAGCCCTCTTTGTCGGCGTCAAGTATTGCAACAAGCGAGACTTCGGGAATATCAAGACCCTCTCTTAAAAGGTTTATGCCGACAAGAACATCGAATTTTTTAAGCCGCAAATCCCTTATTATTTCCATACGCTCTATCGTGTCTATGTCGTAATGCATATATTTCACTTTAATATCGCGCTCGGAAAGATAATCGGTAAGGTCCTCTGCCATTTTCCGCGTGAGTGTTGTAACGAGAACGCGCTCGTCTTTTTCGGTGCGCTTGTTTATTTCCGAAATAAGGTCGTCAATCTGACCCTCTGTCGGGCGAACCGAAATTTCGGGGTCAAGAAGCCCCGTGGGTCTTATAACCTGCTCGACGGTCTGCGCGCTTCTCGTCCGCTCAAACTCACCGGGCGTGGCGCTTACAAATATGCGCTGATGCGTTTTTTTGTAAAACTCGTCAAATGTGAGCGGTCTGTTGTCATAAGCCGACGGAAGCCTGAAACCGAAGTTTATAAGGCTCTCTTTGCGCGAGCGGTCGCCGCCGTACATTCCCCTGACCTGCGGCAGGGTAACGTGCGACTCGTCAACAAACAAAAGAAAATCATCGGGGAAATAGTCAAGAAGCGTAAACGGTGCTTCGCCGGGCTTTCTGCCGGACATAATGCGCGAATAGTTCTCTATCCCCTTGCAAAAGCCCGTTTCCCTGAGCATTTCTATATCGTACTGCGTGCGCTGCATAATGCGCTGAGCTTCAAGCAATTTGCCCTCGCTTTTAAATTTATCGACGGTCACAAGCATTTCGTTATATATCTCGTCAAGCGCGCGTTCCATTTTTTCAGGCTCGACAACATAGTGCGAAGCGGGATAAATCGCAACGTGCGAAAGGTCGCATTTTATTTCGCCCGTCAAGGGATGTATTTCTGAAATCCTGTCAATCTCGTCGCCGAAAAACTCAACTCTTATTGCCGTTTCGGACGAATACACGGGGAAAATCTCCACAACGTCGCCCTTTACCCTGAATTTGTTGCGGATAAAGTTAACGTCGTTGCGCTCGTATTGAATTTCAACAAGCTTTCTTAAAAGCTCGTCGCGGTCTTTTGTCATTCCGCGCCTGAGCGAAATAACCATATTGCGGTAGTCGATGGGGTCGCCCAAAGAATAAATACACGAAACGCTTGCAACGATTATTACATCGCGCCGCTCTGAAAGCGCAGACGTCGCCGAATGGCGAAGCTTGTCTATTTCGTCGTTGACGGCGCTGTCTTTTTCTATATAAGTATCGGTCGATGGAATGTATGCTTCGGGCTGATAATAATCGTAATAAGATACAAAATACTCCACCGCGTTCTCGGGGAAAAACTCTTTAAACTCGGAGCAAAGCTGAGCCGCAAGCGTTTTGTTGTGCGCGAGAACAAGCGTCGGGCGGTTGACGTTTGCGATAATATTAGCCATTGTGAAGGTCTTGCCCGAGCCCGTTACGCCGAGAAGCACCTGTTCTTTAAGCCCGTCGTTTACGCCGCGAACAAGCTTTTCTATAGCTTCGGGCTGGTCGCCCGTCGGTTTGAATTTTGAAACAAGCTTAAACCTGTTTTCAGCCATTTTTTCACTTCCGTTCAATCAGATAGGTTAAATTAAAAAACAAAATGCATTCATTTACAATCAGTTATTTGAACATTTTTCGGCGTCGATTGCAAGCGCAAACATCAGAACGCACAGTATATCCGAAGGATTTTTAATATCGAGCACATATGTGTCGGTAAACTTAAAAAGCTCCTTTGAAACGGTTGCAACAAGCGCGCCGCCGGGCGCTATAACGCTGTAATCCCAGCCGAAAATATCACCCTCGATATGCCAGCCGTTGCAATCTATATTATATTTCGGTTTAAAAAACGAAAGCTCTTTACCGATGCTTCCGACGTACGTTTCACCGAGATACATTTCAAATTTAGGCAAAAACGTGAAAACACGCTCTTTTACAGTGCCGAGCTCTCTGCCCGAAGCGTCAAAAATTTTCAGGCAATGCCCCCACGAGAGCTGACCTTTGACAACAAAAACGGTATTCCCCGCTTCGTCGTAAATATCATAACTGTCGAACCACGAAAAAAACCTTTGTTTAAAAAGCAGTTTCATAACATCACCCCGAACATTTGTTTTTATTATACTATATTTTTTGAAAAATGCAAGGACTTTGAAAAAAATCCGCAAAAAAAGCTTTTACCGTAGTGACAAAAATAATTATTGTGATAAAATAATATTTATTATTGCTTTCGGGAGAACTTTTAATGAAAATAGGCAACCTTGAAATAAACGAAAAAGCATATCTTGCGCCCATGGCGGGCGTTGCCGACCGCGCCTTCAGAGAGCTTTGCAGAGGGTACGGCGCGGCGTATACCGTGTGTGAAATGGCAAGCGCAAAGGGCATTTCTTTGGGCGACAAAAAAAGCCGCGAGCTTTTGTCGATTGAAAAAGACGAACGCCCCGCGGGCGCTCAGCTTTTCGGCAATTCGCCCGAAACCATGGCCAAAGCCGCCGAAGCCGCGCTTTTGTTTTCGCCCGACTTTATAGATATTAATATGGGCTGCCCCGCACCGAAGGTGTCAAACTCAAACGGCGGAGCGTGGCTTATGAAAAACCCACAGCTTGCGGGCGAAATCGTAAAAGCCGTTGTGAGCGTTTCAACCGTCCCGGTAACGGTAAAAATGCGCTCCGGGTGGGACAGTGAGCACATTAACGCGGTTGAGCTTGCAAAAATCTGCGAACAGGCAGGCGCCGCCGCGATAACCGTTCACGGAAGAACAAAAATGCAGATGTACGCCCCGCCGGTTAATTACAATATTATAAAAGAAGTCAAAAACGCCGTAAAGATACCCGTTATAGGCAACGGCGATGTTGTAGACGGCGTTTCGGCGGCGCGCCTTTTGGAGGAAACGGGATGCGATATGGTAGCCGTCGGCAGAGGCGCTCTCGGCAGACCGTGGGTGTTTTCACAGATTAACGCATATTTAAACCACGAGGTTATTTTGCCCGAGCCGCCCGTAACGCAAAGAATGACGGTAATGTTAAAGCACATTGAAAAGCTTTGCGAATATAAGGGCGAAAACGTCGGCATTAAAGAAGCGCGAAAGCACGCCGCATGGTACACAAAGGGCTTGAGGGGCGGCGCCGCTTACCGCGGAAAAATGAGTACGGTAAACTCTCTTGACGAGCTTCGCGAGCTAGCTTTTACGCTTGTTGCGGAAAACAGACAGGAAGAGTAATTATTAAAAAGAAAAAACAATCGGGAAACAGGCTTTTCGTTACCTGTTTCCCGATTTTGTCTTAATTTAATCGGCGATTAATTATAAGTTCAAAAAATCTTTTCTGTAGTTTACGCCGAAGGCTTCGGCAAGCTCTTTAAGCTCGCTGTCTTTTATGGTATTTATGCGCGGCAGGTGCGCTGTGAGCATATAAATCTGCGCCGCTTTTTCAACGGTTTCTATAAGGCCGAACGCTTCGTCAATATTCTTTCCCACGCCGTAAATGCCGTGCATTCCCCAAATGACGAGCCTGTACTGCTTCATTTTTTCGGCGGTGGCTTCGCCTATTTCGTTTGTGCCGCAAAGCATCCACGGAAGGACGCCGATGCCGTCGGGGAAAACAACAATGCACTCGGTGCACATCTCCCAAAGCGTATGGGTAAACTTTTTCTCGTCAAGCTCGTGAACATAGTTCATGGCAAGCGTGTTTGTCGGATGGCAATGCATAACAACGCGGTTTTCGGGGTCCACAGAAAGCCTTGCCATATGGCTCATAAGGTGTGCGGGAAGCTCGCTTGTAAAGCGGCCGCCGTCTTTATAGCCCCACAAAAGCTCGGCGGTGGTGCCGTCGGAGGCAATTCTTATTATACCGAGGTTTGTTTCGGGGTCTTCTTTTACATTTTTAAAATATTTGCCCGTACCGGTTACTATAAACACCTTGCCTTTAAGGGGCGTTGCGTCAAAGCCCGTGGGGATAGTTCTTAAAACCGCGTCTTTGTCAAGATACTCGTATACTTCTTCGTCGTCAAGAAGAAGGCTTACGTTGCCGCCGTTGCGCTCGTCCCAGCCGAGACGGTACATATTTGCGGTAATGTCACACATTTCTTTTAAAAATCCCGCTTCTTTGATATTTTTCATTTTCTGTTCACCAATACCTTTTCTTCATATTCTTTCACAGCTGAAATATACTCTTCGGGAGTATTTTCGCGCCTGAGATATTCATTCCACACATCGCCGAACGGCATTGTTTTTTGCTCTTCAAAAGCTACCATAAGCGAAGTGAAATCGCCGCTTTCCTGAAGCTTTTTCAATTCAGCCGACGGCTCTAAAAGAGCGTATAAAAGAGCCTTTTTAACAGAGCGAAGCCCCGTTACCCACGCGGATATTCTGTTTATCGAAGCGTCGAAATAATCGGTTGCGATAAATACGCGCTCAAGTGCGTTTGCCCTTACTATTTCTTTCATTATTTCTTTCGTTTCGTCATCGAAAATCACAACGTGGTCGCTGTCCCAGCGCACGCCGCGCGTTATATGTAAAGCTATTCTGTCGTGGAAAAGAAGCATTGACGAAATTTTATCGGAAACGACCTCTGTCGGGTGATAGTGACCGTTATCCATAAGCGGAACAATGCCGTTTTTTGCGGCGTAGTTTATGCAAAATTCGGCAGAGCCGACGGTGTAGCTTTCAACGCCGATGCCGAAAACCTTTGACTCGACGCAGGGAAAGACCTTGCTTTTGTCATAGGGCACGGAAAAAATCTCGTCAAGCGATTTTTTGAAACGCGCGCGCGGAGAAATACGGTCGGCGGGAATATCCTTATAACCGTCGGGAATCCAGAAATTAATAACGCACGGCTCGCCCGTTTCGTTTGCAAAATATTCGGCGATTTTCATACATCTTTTGCCGTGTTCAACCCAAAAAGAGCGGACGTTTTCATCGGGAGAAGAAAGCGTAAGCCCGTCTTTTACCATAGGATGCGAAAAGAAAGTTGGGTTAAAGTCTATGCCCATTTTGCGCTCTTTTGCAAACTCGACCCATTTTTCGTAATGCTTAGGCAAAAGCGCGTTTCTGTCGGCAAATTCGCCGTCACCGAATATTGCATAGCTTGCGTGAAGATTGAGTTTAAGCTTTCCCGGGGTAAGCGATATTACCTTGTCAATATCGTCCATAAGCTCTTTCGGCGTTGTCGCCTTTCCCGGATAATTGCCCGTTGTCTGTATTCCGCCCGAAAGCGCTTCTTTGCTGTCAAAGCCGACAACGTCGTCGCCCTGCCAGCAGTGCATTGAGACGCCCACGTTCGATAAAGCTTCAAGCGCCTTTTCGGTATCGACGCCGCTTCTTTTATACATCTCTTTTGCTTCGTTATATCTGCTCATAATCTCGCCTCCGAAATTTTTAAAACCGTAATTATATTATCACAACAAAAATCATATTTCAATAAGGATTTATAAAAAGCGGCGCAGGAAAGCCCGAACGCCGCTTTAAAAACCGTTATTGAGATTCATTCTTCACCCAGACCGAAGCTTACGAAAAGAGCCTTGTTGATACGGTCCATATCGTCCTCGGGCAAATTGCCCATTCGCTCTTTAAGGCGCTGTTTGTCTAACGTTCTTATCTGCTCTAAAAGCACAACGGAATCCTTTGAAAGTCCGCATTCGTCCGCATTCACGCTGATGTGCGTCGGAAGCTTTGCTTTAAGCTTTTTGCTTGTTATTGCGGCGGCAATAACAGTCGGGCTGAATTTGTTGCCCACGTCGTTCTGGACGATAAGTACGGGTCTTGTTCCGCCTTGCTCGGACCCCACAACGGGGCTTAGGTCTGCGTAGTATATATCTCCTCGTTTTACGGTCACGGTATCACTCTCCGTAGGTTTATTTACATTTTTATTTTTGCCCGAAAAAATGTAAATAATCAAAATATCGTGAGGAGTACTCGCTATATAATATACCGATTTTGTCCGAAGTGTTAACCGAAAGAAAAGCCCGCCTTACGCCTTGGCATTTTTTATATTCAGACTTACCGAAATATTTATACCTGTTTATAAGAGCAGGACGCGGCTGTTTTCGGCACAAAAACACTTTACTTGACAATACCTGTTAAAAGGTGTAGTATATTGGTTTGTAAATGAAGCATTAGGAGCTGAAACTGATGGCAAGAAGATTTTTCACATCGGAATCCGTTACAGAAGGTCATCCCGATAAAATCTGCGACAGAATATCCGACTCTATTCTCGACGCTATTATTAAAGAAGATAAAAATGCGCGCGTAGCGTGCGAAACCACCTGCACAACGGGCGTTGTTACCGTTATGGGCGAAATCACAACATCGTGCTATGTTGACATTCCGCAAATTGTAAGAAAGGCTGTTTGCGACATCGGATTCAACAATCCCGCATACGGCTTTGACGGCAACACCTGCGCTGTGCTTACGACAATCGACAAACAGTCCGCCGACATTTCAATGGGCGTTGAAAAATCGCTTGAGCTTAAAGACGGCGAAAACGACCCCTACAACCTTAACGGCGCGGGCGACCAGGGTATGATGTTCGGCTTTGCCTGCAACGATACCGAGGAGCTTATGCCCCTCCCCATTTCGCTGGCTCACAAGCTTGCACGCCGCCTTACCGAGGTCAGAAAAAACGGCACTCTTAAATATTTAAGACCCGACGGCAAAAGCCAGGTTACGGTTGAATATGACGAAAACGACAAGCCCGTAAGAATCGACGCGGTTGTTATTTCGTCACAGCACGACCCGATGGATATTTCCGTTCTCAGAAAAGACATTATCGAAAACGTAATCAAGCCCGTTATTCCCGCAGAATACATCGACGATAATACCAAATATTACGTCAACCCGACAGGCAATTTCGTAATAGGCGGCCCTGCGGGCGACAGCGGCCTTACAGGCAGAAAGATAATTGTTGATACCTACGGCGGATATTCGCGCCACGGCGGCGGAGCTTTTTCGGGCAAAGACCCGACAAAGGTTGACAGAAGCGCCGCTTATGCCGCAAGATATGTTGCGAAAAACATTGTTGCGGCGGGGCTTGCAGACAAATGCGAGCTTCAGCTTGCTTACGCCATCGGCGTTGCTCACCCGCTTTCGGTTCGCGTTGACACCTTCGGCACGGGCAAAATATCGGACGCAAAGCTTGAAGAGCTTGTAAACAAATATTTCGATTTGCGCCCCGCCGCAATAATCGAAAAGCTTGACCTTCTCAAGCCGCAGTACGCCGAGCTTTCGGCATACGGTCATATGGGCAGAACGGACCTTGACGTTGCGTGGGAAAAGACCGATATGGCGGACACATTAAGAGAAGCTGCAAAGAATTTATAAAAAGCTATGAACGGCAAAAGAAATTCCGACGAAAAGAATCTTCACGCAGGCCACCGCGAAAGAGTGCGTGAAAATGTTATAAATAACGGTTTTTCACAGCTTGAGGACCACAGACTCCTCGAGCTGTTGCTGTTTTACTCTATACCGCGCGGCGACACAAACGAAATCGCTCACACGCTTTTAAAAGAATTCGGCTCTTTGGGCGGCGTTATTTCGGCGCCCAAAGAAGAGCTTATAAAAATTTGCGGCGTAGGCGAAAACACAGCTGTATTTTTAGCCTCTTTATCGGAGCTTTTAAAGCGCGTTTCTAACGGAAGCGTAACAAAAAAGCGCTCTTATACAGGTCCCGGGTCTCTTTTTGAACCTGCAAAGGCGCTTTTCGTCAACGACAGCTCCGAAAAAATATATATTATGTGTTTTGACAAGGCTATGCGCCTTTTGCGGACATTCTTTATATCCGAGGGCGACTTTTGTTCGGTTGACACGAATATAAGAAAAATCACCGAAAGCGTATTCTTTTCAAACGCCGCCTTTGTCGCAATAGTGCACAACCACCCGTTCGGCGAGGCTGTTCCGTCTTTGAGCGATATTGACGCAACAAGAAGCATTGCGGTCATATTAAGGCGCTTCGGCGTGGCTCTTTGCGACCACATAATAGTCGGTGAAAACGGCAGCTGTTATTCTTTTGCGGAAGATAAAGAATACAGCAAGCTTTTAATGTAATCATCTTTTAAAAAAGAGCTTTACCGCAACGGGCGACAAAACATAGCTTGTAATATCGGCACAAACGGCACACGGCAATGTGTGCCGTGTTTTTTTTATTCCGACAGAGCCGTAATAAAGCGTGAGAGCATAAAACGTCGTCTCGGTAGAGCCCATAAGCACCGAGGCGCACCTGCCGGTGAAGCTGTCGGGCCCGAAATTTTTTAATATATTTTCAAACATTGTAACCGCGCCGCTTCCCGATACGGGCGAAAGAAGCGTAAGCGGCATAACCTCGGGCGGGATTCCCACAGCCTTTGCCACAGGCGACAAAAGCTCGCAAAGCACCGAAAGACCACCCGAAGCGTTAAGCATACTTACGGCAGTAATCAGCGCTATTAAAGGCGGCGTTATGGAAAGAGCCGTTTTAAAGCCGCTTTTTGCGCCGTCTAAAAAAACATCGAATATATTCACGCCCTTAATTGCTCCGAACGTTAAAATTCCGACGGCAATAACGGGCAAAATCCAATCTGTAATATATGACACTCTCTATACCTCTTTAAAAAACCGTTTTAACAGAGCGGTTAAACTTACGCCCGCAAAAAGCGCCGCAAGCGATGTTAAAAGCCCAGGCACGAGCGTTTCCATAGGCGACGCGCTGTTATACTCCGTTCTTAAAAGCGCTACAGTTGTTGGTACAAGGTGAAGCGCCGCAGAGTTTATTACAACAAAGCGCACCATATTGTCGCTTGCAGACGCGCCCTTGCATTCAAGCGTTTTAAGGCGGCTTACGGCTTCAAGCCCAAACGGCGTTGCGGCGTTTCCGAGGCCTAAAAAGTTTGCTGTCATATTCATGGCTATGGCGTTTTTTGCTTTTTCATCTTTAAGCGTCGGAAACAGCAGCTTTAAAACGGGCGAAAGAAGGCGGCACAAAAACCTTGTCAGCCCGCTTTTTTCCGCAACCGCCATAAGTCCGTTCCAAAAGCAGATTATGCCGACAAGCTTTAATGCGAGCGAAACTGCGTCTGTTCCGCCTGAAATCAGCGCCGACGACAGCGCGCCCATATTACCTTTTGCCGCAGCCGCAAAAAGCGAAAACACAAGCATTGCAAGCCAGATGTAGTTCATCATATAATCACGTCCCCTACATTCTATTTCGGCGCACAAAAAGTTAGAACAAAGCGTTTTCGGGCGTTCAAAATTTGTTTTAATTTTTATAAGCTTCGTTTAAGGTTCGCAAGGTATTATTGTGACAACAAAAAAAGGAGTGAGCAAAGTGGATTTAAGGCACGAATTAAAACACAGAATTACCCCGAGCGACGCACTTGCAATAAAATCGCGGCTTTCGCTTATAGCAACGCCCGACGTGCACGCAAAAGACGGCGTATATTTCATACGAAGTCTGTACTTTGACAACGCAAACGACAAAGCTTTAAGAGAAAAGCTTGACGGAGTTCCGTCGCGCGAAAAATTCAGAATCAGATATTACAACGGCGACCTTTCATATATCGTTCTTGAAAAGAAAATCAAGGTATATAATCTTTGCAAAAAAGAACAGGCTGTAATAACCGAAAGCGAAGCGCGCGAGCTTTTGTCGGACGGCACACGCTTTTTTAAAGAGGGCGGCAATCCGCTTTTAAACGAGCTTTATTTAAAGCGCAAAACGGAAGGACTGTTTCCCAAAGCGATTGTCGACTACCGCCGCGAAGCGTTCACATACCCCGCGGGAAACGTAAGGGTGACGATAGACTCAAACATACGAAGCAGTGCTTTCCCGGAAGATTTTTTTGACAGCAACTCCCCTACTCTTCCCGTAGAAGACGACCCGATTATTCTCGAAATCAAATTTGACGGGTTTCTTCCCGACATAATCAAGCACGCAACCGCCACAAACGGCACGGTAACTTCGGCATATTCAAAATACGCCGCAAGCCGTATCATATAACAAATACATTGGAGGAATTTTTATGACAAGCTTCAGCGATATATTCAAATCAAACTTTCTTGAAAACTTTACAAGCGTAAGCATTCTTGACGCGGTAATTGCACTTGTGCTTTCATTCGGCATAGGAATGTTCATATTTTTCATCTATAAAAAGACGTTTTCGGGCGTTATGTATTCGTCCTCTTTCGGCGTAACGCTTGTGGCGCTTACCGAAATATCAACGTTTGTAATACTTGCCGTAACGTCAAACGTAGTGCTTTCGCTCGGCATGGTCGGCGCGCTTTCGATAGTACGCTTTCGCTCTGCAATAAAAGAACCGCTTGACCTTGCGTTTCTTTTCTGGGCAATAGCCGCAGGCATTGTGCTTGCCGCGGGAATGATTCCGCTGGCGGTATTCGGCAGTGCGTTTATAGGCGTTATGCTTCTTGTTTTTGCAAACAAAAAACCGCACTGCAATCCTTACATAGTTGTGCTTCGCTGCGCTGACGGCGACAGCGAAAAGAATGCTTCAAAGTTTCTTAAAGAGCAGGTAAAGCGCTGTGTAATAAAAAGCAAAACCGCGCGCGCAGGAAGCGTCGAAATCAACGCCGAGATTCGCGTTAAAGATGACAACACCGATTTTATAAACGCGCTCTCGCAAATGCCGGGCGTGGAAAGCGCCGTACTTGTAAGCTACAACGGCTCTTATATGGGGTGATTTAATGTCAACAAGTAAGCACATAAACAAAATTTGCTGTATCGCGCTTGCTGTTTCAATGGTAATCACCGCGTTGCTTTGCTTCGCAAAAAACAACGGTTTAATAACGGCTCTGTCAGCCTCGGCTTATGAAAAGCTTCTGTTTGACACCTCAAAGGTTCACACAATAGATATAGTTATGGACGATTGGGAGGGCTTCATTTCGGAATGCGAAAACGAAGAATATGAATTGTGCGCGGTCGTTATAGACGGCGAAAGCTATAAAAACGTCGGCATAAGGGCAAAGGGCAACACATCGCTTTCACAAGTGAAAAACTACGGCAATGACAGATACAGCTTTAAAATCGAATTTGACAAATACGACAGCACAAAAACATATCACGGACTTGACAAAATAAGTCTTAACAACATCATTCAGGACAATACTTATATGAAAGACTATCTTTCATACCAAATGATGCTCTTTTGCGGCGCGGCTTCGCCTCTTTGCAGCTATGCCTATATCACAGTAAACGGCGAGGATTGGGGACTTTATCTTGCGGTTGAGGGCGTTGAAGAAGGCTTTCTTGAAAGAAATTTCGACTCTGATTACGGCGAGCTTTATAAGCCCGATTCAACCGATGCATGCGGCGGCAAAGGCAACGGCAAAGATTTTGACGAAAACAAAACGGCTGACGGCGAAAACGGCACGCCGCCCGAAATGCCCGACAACGAAAACGGCAATCGTGATTTCACGCCGCCGGGAAGCAACGGCGACAACAGAGGTTCCCCGCCCGAAATGCCGAGCGATGAAAACGGTAATTCCGGCTTCACACCGCCTGATATCGGAAATGCCGAAAACGGCGCTTCGCAGGGTACACCGCCCAAAAAGCCTGACAGCGAGAGTGATAACTCGGACTTCACACCGCCCGATATCGGGAATGGCGGCGCGGGCGGCTTTACGCCCGAAAACAACGGTGCTGACGGCGCGGGCGTTCGCACGCAAAGCGATATATCTCTTATTTACACCGACGACGGCCCCGAAAGCTACTCAAATATTTTTGACAACGCCAAAACCGACATAACCGAAAAAGACAAAACGCGTCTTATAAACGCGCTTAAAAACCTCGGCAATAATGAAAATATCGAAAGCACGGTCGATACGGACGAAGTAATAAAATATTTTACGGTTCACAACTTTGTCTGCAATTTTGACAGCTACACAGGCTCAATGATTCACAACTATTATCTTTATGAAAAAGACGGCAAGCTTTCGATGATTCCGTGGGATTATAACCTGGCTTTCGGCGGGTTTGGCAACTCGGGAGACGCAACAACGCTTGTAAACTACCCGATAGACACGCCCGTTTTCGGCGGAACGCTTCAGTCAAGGCCGATGCTTAACTGGATATTTGAAAGCGAAGAATATACCGAAAAATATCACGAATGCTTTAATGAATTTATTACAAATTATTTTGACAGCGGCAAGTTTTCGGAAACTGTCGAAAGCGTTAAAGAAATGATTTCGCCCTATGTCGAAAAAGACCCCACAAAATTTTGCACCTACGACGAGTTTTTAAAGGGCGTTGATACGCTCAAAGAATTTTGCCTTTTAAGGGCAGAAAGTGTTAAAGCACAGCTTTCGGGAGCAATTCCCTCAACCGCCGACGGTCAAAAAGAAGACAATTCGTCATTTATAGACGCTTCCTCGGTAACAATTTCCGATATGGGCACTATGAACGGCGCAGAAAGAAACTTCGGCAAAAAAGAACCGACAGAAAATAACGGACAAAAGCAAAACCCGGATTCAGAAGAAAACCCGGGCAACACATAAGAAAGGCAGGAAATACCATGAAAAAGCTGACGGCAATTATATGTGCACTTGCAATGATTTTGATGCTTTGCTCCTGCACGGGAAGTACAGAGAAAAAGACCGTGACGGGAAAAGTCACAAAAATCGACGGAACAAAAATCACACTTTTGCTCGGCGAAATAACCGAAGCCACAGGCGATGCACAAACACCGCCTGAAAAGCCCGACGGCGAAAGCGGCAATGCGCAAGGCACGCCGTCCGAAAAGCCCGACGGTGAAAGCGGCAACGAGCAAGGCACACCGCCCGAAAAGCCCGACAACGAAAGCGGCAATGAGCAAGGCACACCGCCCGAAAAGCCCGACGGTGAAAGCGGCAACGAGCAAGGCACACCGCCCGAAAAGCCCGACGGCGAAAGCGGCAATGAGCAAGGCACACCGCCCGAAAAGCCCGACGGCGAAAGCGGCTTTAAAATCTTTACTGCGGGCAGCGAGAGCGTAACGCTTGAATTTAAAAACGCCGCAATAACCTCAGAAAGCTCCGAAAAGACAGAGCTTTCTGACATAACAGTCGGCACTGTGCTGACTGTTGAAACAGACGGAAAAAGCACCGCGGTCTCAGTGACTGTAATAAACCTTATGAACTCAGGCGCGCCGTCTCAGGGCGGTTTCGGCGGCTCGCAAAGCGAAGTAAGCGGCAGTGCCGCAAACACAATTAACGAAAACAAAAGCGTTTCAAATGTAACTTACTCGTCCTCGGGAGACGACGAAAACGCACTGCTTGCAGACGGAGCGGAAATAACTCTTGACGGCGTTACCGTTGAAAAAACGGGCGGTGCGTCCTCAAACACCGAAAGCGGCGATTTTTACGGAGTTAATGCGGCTCTGCTTGCAAAAAACGGCGCCACGCTTACAATTAAGAACTCAACCGTCACATCTTCTGCCAAAAACGGCAACGGAATTTTCAGTTACGGAAGCGGCACAACCGTTAATATTTCAAACACAACAATAACAACCTCCGCCGACAACTCGGGCGGCATACAGACAACGGGCGGCGGCACAACAAACGCCAAAAATCTGACAGTAACTACTTCGGGCAACTCTTCTGCGGCGATTCGCTCCGACAGAGGCGGCGGCACCGTATCTGTAGACGGCGGCACATACACTTCAAACGGCTATAACTCCCCCGCCGTTTATTCAACAGCCGCAATCACCGTTAAAAACGCCGCGCTTACCGCGAATAATTCCGAGGCGCTTGTAATAGAAGGCAAAAACTCAATAACGCTTGAAAACTGCACGGTACAGGGCAATATGAGCGACACAAAAGGCTCAAGCTCCGACGAAAACGTTCACAATGTTATGATATATCAGTCAATGTCGGGCGACGCCGACGTCGGCACATCCGAGTTTTCAATGACAGGCGGAAAGCTTATTTCAAAAAACGGCGATATGTTCTATGTAACAAACACGCACTGCATAATAAAGCTTTCAGGCGTTGAAATTACAAACGCCGACTCTGACGGCTATCTTCTTAACGTGTGCGGCAACTCTGCTTCGCACGGGTGGGGCACTGCAGGCAAAAACGGCGCTCAGGTTGAATTTACCGCAGACTCACAGACGCTCGCGGGAAATATTGTTGTGGACAGCATTTCAACGCTCGAAATGACGCTTACAAACTCCACGTTTACGGGCACAATTAATATAGTCGAAAATGCACAGAACGGCGAAAAGGTAAATAACAACGCCGTATTAACCGTCGGCGAAGGCTCTGTTATGAATCTTACGGGCAACTGTACCGTTTCTTCGCTTGAAAACTACGGAACAATCAACTTTAACGGCTATACAATAACGCTTGCGGACGGCACGGTGTTAAGCGAATAAAGAAAAACGCAGCCGCACCGCAAATCAACCGACCGACACTAAGAACTTCTTGACTGCCGAAAGACACTTAACGCTCTTTCGGCAGTTAAGCTTTTTATTGGGATAAAGCGTATTGTAAAGGCTGAAAAATTCGCGCGAAAGCTCTTCGCCGTCAAGACATTCTGTTACTATAAATCCCAAATCCTCTAAAATTTTTGTCAGATATATTTCGGAAACGCCGCCCGTCATGGCTTCGCCCGCAGAACGCGCCATTTCGGATTCTTTTGTTTTTTCACGCGGCTCTTCAAAATCGAGCACCAACGCGCTCCCTTCGCACGCAATTTTTGCAATACCCGAAAGCATATTAAAAAGTCCCTCGCGCGAAAGATACTGCACCGCACCGAGCGCCGAAAACACCGTCTTTTTTTCTTTTGAAAAGGCAGGGTGAGCGCTTATTTTTTCTATTTCCTTTGGGCTTTCCATATCAATCGGCAAAAAGAATACGTTTTCGCCGAATGAAAGCCCCGCTTTTTTCGCTCTTTCGAGTTTATCGCTGAAAAGCTTTTCGCGGTCAACTTCAAAAACTGTCATATTTTCGCCCGAAGAAAGCGAAAATGTGTCATACCCCGCGCCGAGCATAACGGCCTGTTTTGCACCGAGCCGCATTTCACATTTGAGCGCGCGCTCAAAAAATGCACTTCTTGAAAGCACTGCGCCCGAAAGCGTTTCGTTAAGCACCGCGTCAAGCTCGCCGTCGGTAACAAATTCGCCGCTGCATTTAAAATCGGGCTTTAAAAAGCGTATCCCCTTTTTAAGCTCTTCTGCAACGCCTAAAAAGTCCTCCGATAAAAGCTGTGACGCGTATCTGTCGCAAAAAACAGGCGACTCACTTCTTTCAAAATGCCATGCGCGCAAAAATGCACTCATAAGCGCCGTAAGATTTTCTTTCATAATAAACAGTCCTTTCGCTTTTTTGTAAACGGCAGTCTTTTGAAACGGCAAAAAAGCAGAATTAATCAATAACCCCGTTTACACGCACATATTAAATACCACACAAAAAACCTTGAAACAAGCCTTGACTTTAAAGATAGAATATGTTAATTTCACATTTCGTTTTTCTGAAAAAAATTTCAAATTGCGAAAGAAAAAGGCGGGAAGAAAGCGAGAAAGTAAGTAAGTAAGTAAGTAAGGAAGGAAGGAAGTAAGTAAGGAAGGAAGAAAGAAAATAAACTTACTTTGCAAAAAGCCGCAAATTGACACGCCTTAAAATGCCCCGCCACGCTTTTTTGTGCGGGCTATACTTTTCTGCGCAAAAAACGGTGAAAACACATTCCCCCACACACTTCAATTCTTCTTTCTCCTCAAAAAAATCGCCCGCCCGAAACAGCGTTTCGGACGGGACGTGCCGCAAATTTGAGAGGAATCAAAATGATTATTTTAAGAATTTAAGGTTACGGATTATTGCAGGCTCTTTTGCTTTGCCCGAGCAAACTTGGAAGAAGCAGATAATTTTAATAACCGCAAGAACTATTGTCATAATTCCCGCTGCAACCGGAACAATAAGCGTCCAAAAAAGCAGAGCACTGCACAAACCGAGCAAAATATTTGCAACAAGCAGCTTTAACGCCTGGCGAACATGGAACATTGTGTATTCGGATGAATGGCTTGCAAGCAGTGCAATTATTATGCCGAATACGCCGAGTAAATAACCGAGCATTGCAAAAACTTTGTTGTCGGAAATATCCTTTTGGCTAAACTCGTTTGTGTGGTCGTATATATCCGTTGTCGGGGCATAGGTTTGCTGCGGCTGAGTATAAGTCCCGCTGTATTGGGCTGAACTTTGCGCCGTAAACTGCGCACCGCAGTTTGTGCAAAACAATGCGTCATCTGAAAGCGGAGTGTTACAATTCGGACAAATTTTCATATTAAATACCTTCCTTATTCCAAGTCGGCGGCAAAACCGTCGGCTTTAATTACTAAAAACCATCGTTTATTGCTCCGGCAGACTTTTTAAAGCCGTAAGCTCGCTTATGCCGAACGTCGGACCGCAGTCGGCATAAATAACAATTTCAAGGCAACTTACGTCTGACACGGAAATCTCAAAGTACTCGGGAAGCACACCTTTTGTCATATTACCGGAGTAATAAAGCTCGGTGCCGTCGCCGTAAATTTCAAAATACCCGCTTTGGTCGGTGTTTTTACTTTGCTGTGTCAGAAAAAACGTTCCGCTTAAAATATCATAGTTACAATCCAGATTATATCTCACTGTAAAAGAAGCATTATAGCCCTCGCCCTCGCGGTAATTGCTCCATGTAATGCAGTTGCTCATATCTTGACCGTCGTTTGACATAACGCTGTATCTGCCGAACTCCAAGTTGCTGTAATATTCATCGCTCTCGTTAATACTCAGACACTCATATTCGTTATACAAAAACTTTGGCTGATATAAAGGGTACGACTCGAGCTTTTCTTTATATGACTGCTCGTCCGGCAAAAAGCGCAGTGCCTTTTCCATATTGTCGATGGCTCCGTCGACATCTCCGTTAGACAGGCAATTATCCGCATTATTTGCAAAGTGCTCGGCACAGGTTGTTTTTGTCGTTGTCAGCAAATCGTCTATATGCTCTGACTCAATACCGGCATTTTTAATTGACCTTAAAACAGAATCATAAAGCTCCAATGCACTGTCGCAATCATTTGAAAATGCATAATTCTCTGCTTTATTAAGCGTTTTTTCAATATAAATATCGGCGCATTTTGTTTTTTCGTCATCCAACTTGGCAGATGTATCCGCACTTGTGAGTCCCATTGTCTCAAAAGATGCCCGCCGACCTTCTATTGTCATGACAGCACCGTCAAAATCGCCGTTTGAAGCAAGGTCTTCGGCCTCTTTAAATGTTTCTTCCAAATACAAATCAACACATTTTTCAAGTCCGTCGTCTGCGTCGTGATAATAACAGTCATCCCTAATAACGGATTTAAAACTCGTTACGGCACTTTCGACAGAACCCGCATTCAAAAATACAACACCTTGGCAATAGTGCGTTTTAGAGATAATTATGTCTTTAAGCTTTACCCACAGGGCGTTGTTTTCGTCACTGTTAATGCTTAAACTGATGCAAGCGCCGTTTTCGGAATAGATTAAGTCGCCCCATTCGGATTTGAGGTCGCTGTAAACAATCTCTTCGCCCAAATCGGCAATATCGCTTGCGTTATACCTGAGGTCTTTCATACGGTACACGGCTTCGGTCAAAAAAATGCGAATTGTGTTATCGTACTCACTCTTTAGTTTTTCATTGTCAAAAGCTTCATTATAAAGACTGTTGACTGCGTATGCGTTGCGCGATTCGAGCGCTTTTGTCATTTCATCGTTACTTTTTCTTGAATTGCCGAAAAGAATATATGCGGCAGTCCCGATAACGGCAACACATATAAAGATGATAATTATTATAGCGCCGCTTTTTATCGCCTTGTTTGCAGGCGCTTTTTTTCTTGTGTCGGAAGGTCTGTTATTAACATAATTCGACTGAAAGTTCGCATTGTTCTTATAATCTGTACCGCCGTATGACGTGGCATTGTTTTGGGGAATTGTATAAGCGTTGCTGTACGGCGCATTTTGAAGCGGCGGCTCACTTTCGTCTGTGCTGTCGGTAACATAACTTTCACTTTTTTCCGGTTGATTGAGAACCTCGGTTTCTGTAATATCACCGTTTATATCGGATTCGCCGATATTATTTTGATACAGCAACTCTGTTTCGCCGATGTCGCTTTGATATAACGGCTCTGTTTCGCAGATGTCGCCGTCTTCCTGCAAATCTTTATTTTCATCGCAAGAGCGCACCGAATAAGTGTATGCGCGGCTTACATAAACACCGCTGTCACTCTGTAATTCTTCATTTAAAGAAGCGGTTTCTTCCGGCTCACAAGAAATGTATGCTTCCGAGTCGGCGCTTTGAGCGGCAGTTTTAACTGTTTGCGGCACAACAGCAACCGTAACGGGTGTTCCGCACTTACTGCAAAACTTGTGATTGGGATTAACCTCATTTCCGCACTTTGAGCAATACAAAACCAAAACACTCCTTAAGACGTTTAATGCGCGCTCAAAGCGCGTCGGTATATGTCGCAATTCGGCGATATATTATTTATATGAATAAATTTACCTTAAAATCTTAAAATGTAAATATGATATGCACAACATGCACACGAAACGTACCGAAATGCATTTATAAAGCAAAAGCACACAGCGCTGCGGCTGGTTAAACCCGATGCGGTGCTGTGTGCTGTAAAAAGCTTATAAAATTCTGGAGAGTGTTAAAAAGCCTTGATTTTTGAAAATATTGAAAAAGCTTTAATTTGGAGAAAATTAAAGAATTTTAATCTTGGAGAGTATTAGAAAGTTTAAATCTCGGATAGTTAATCTTAGGCAGTGTTGAAAAGGCGGTATTTAAGCAGCTTATAAAATCGTTGAAAAAGTCTTTAAAACCATTGCAAAATCAGAAAAAGCCTATATAAAAGTTTAAATCCCCCGCGCAATGCGGAGGATTCAAACCGGAAAGAGAAAATGAAATGTTAAGCAATCAATGTCTATATTTTATATACCACATCAATGTTGTAACACAATCACGAAAATATGAATAAAATGTAAACAATAATTCCGAGGTGTTTTTTGCCGCGACGCTTAAAAAAACGCTTTGTTATGCGATTTTAAATATCGGTCAAGTATTTTGCAAAGTCTTTACAATGCGGTAATTTGCTACCGGCAAAAGTCTTTGGCAGGTTTTAAAAGCCTTAGAGAAAAGCCGACGACAGGCGTTCGCCGTTATCGGGAGAGCGCCTGTCGGAACGTTATTTACGATTTGTCGGGGTTGCAAAAATTCAACTGAAATTGCTTTCTCTTATTTCACCATAAGGTCGCTTATGAGTTTACTTAACTCCGCGGGGTCTTTTACCGAAACGCCGCTTATAAGGCAGCCTTGTGCATAAAGAAGCTTTGCATACGCTTTAAGCTCTTCTTCGCTGCCGCTGTCTAAAATCTCTTTAAGTTTATCGGCTATCGGGTGCGAAGCGTTAATTTCAAGAGCAACGTCGGCTTTTACCTTTTGTTCGTTGGGCATTGAGTTGAGCACCTTTTCCATTTCAAGCGAAAGGTTACCTTCGCTTGTGAGGCAAACGGCATAGTTTTTGAGTTTGTTTGTAAAGCGCACCTCCGAAACGCTTCCGTCGAGGGCGTCTTTTATTTTGTCGAGGAGCTCTTTGTTCTCCTCATTTTTCTCTTTAAGCTCGTTTTTCTCTTCCTCGGTGTCAAGGTCAAGCTTTTCGTCGCAGATATTAAGGAACTGCTTGCCGTCGTACTCGCCGAGCATTTTTACGCAGAACTCGTCTACATATTCGGTAAGATAAAGAATTTCGTAGCCTTTTTCTTTTACGCGCTCGGTCTGAGGAAGCATTTCTATTTTATCGGCAGTTTCGCCGCAGGCATAATAAATCTTATCCTGACCGTCTTTGAGTCTGCCGACGTATTCCTTGAGCGTTACGGGCTTCTTTTCAAACGACGATGTGAACAAAAGCAAGTCTTTTAACTGGTCTTTATTCATACCGTAGCTGTTATAAACGCCGAATTTGAGCTGAATACCGAAGGTTTTGAAAAACTCTTCATACGTTTCGCGCTCGTTATTGAGCATTTTTTCAAGCTCGCTTTTAATCTTCTTTTCGACGGTTTTCGCAATAAGCTTTAACTGCGCGTCGTGCTGAAGCATTTCTCTTGAGATGTTGAGCGACAAATCCTCGCTGTCTACAAGACCTTTTACAAAGCTGAAATAATCGGGCAAAAGGTCTTTGCATTTATCCATTATAAGGACGCCCTTTGAATAAAGCTGAAGCCCTTTTTCATAATCCTTTGTATAATAGTCAAACGGCGCGTGCTTCGGAATGAAAAGAAGCGCACTGTATGTGGCTGTGCCCTCGGTTTTTGCGTGAATAACCTTTAAGGGCGCTTCATAATCAAAGAATTTGTCGGTATAAAACGAATTATACTCTTCGTCGGTTACTTCGTTTTTATTCTTTTTCCAAATCGGAACCTGTGAATTAAGCGTTTTATCAACGCTTACGGTTTCGTATTCGCTGTCGCTGCCCTCTTTTAATCTGCGCTCTTCAACCGTCATTTTTATCGGGTGGCGAATGTAATCGGAATACTTTTTGACAAGGCTTTCGATTGTGTACTGCTCAAGATATTTTGAGTAGTTTTCGTCATCTGTATCGGGTTTTATGTGAAGCGTTACGACGGTGCCGAAATCAGCCTTGTCACACTCTTCAACGGTGTAGCCGTCGGCGCCCTTTGACGACCATTTATAAGCCTTTTCTGCGCCGTAGGGCTTGCTTTCGACGGTTACGCAGTCGCTGACCATAAACGCCGAATAAAAACCCACGCCGAACTGACCGATTATATCAACATCCTCGGTTTTTTCGTTATCCTTTTTAAAATTGAACGAGCCGCTTTTTGCGATTGTGCCGAGGTTGCTTTCAAGCTCCTCCTCGGTCATACCGCAGCCGTTATCAATAACCTTTAAAATGCGGTTTTCTTTGTCCGCTTCAAGTCTTATCACAAAATCCTCACGGTTAAGACCTATGGAACTGTCTGTGAGCGACTTGAAATAAAGCTTGTCAAGCGCGTCGCTTGCGTTTGAAATAAGCTCTCTCAAAAATATTTCCTTGTGGGTATAGATGGAATTTATCATCATATCCATAAGTTTTTTTGATTCAGCCTTAAACTGTTTCGTTCTCATTTTAAAATCCTCCGTTTATTTTGCGGTCGCCTTGAGCTCTTTGCCGTCGTAGTCCACGGTAATTACCGTGTCGGGGGCAAGGTCCTCGGCGATTATTTTTCTTGCTATAAGCGTTTCGAGATTGCTTTGAATAAATCTCTTTAAGGGTCTTGCGCCGTATACGGGGTCAAAGCCGTTATCAACAAGATAATTGTAAGCGCTCTCGGTTACTTCAAGCTTTAACTGCTTAGTTTCAAGACGTTTTTTAAGGTCGTTTATTATAAGCTTTGAAACGGCGAAAACATTCTCTTTTGTAAGCGGTTTGTAGAATATGATTTCATCAAGCCTGTTTAAAAACTCGGGTCTGAAGCTTCTCTTTAAAAGCGCCGAAACCTTTTCGCGCGCGTCTTCCGTAATCTCACCGCTCTTTTCGTCAATTCCGTCAAGGATTATATCCGAACCGAGGTTTGATGTCAAGATTATGATGGTGTTCTTAAAGTCCACCGTGCGGCCCTGGCTGTCGGTAATTCTGCCGTCGTCAAGCACCTGCAACAGCACGTTAAACACATCGGGGTGAGCCTTTTCAACCTCATCAAAAAGCACTACAGCATAGGGTTTTCTTCTTACAGCCTCTGTAAGCTGACCGCCCTCGTCATAGCCGACGTATCCGGGCGGCGCACCGATAAGACGCGACACGCTGTATTTTTCCATATACTCGCTCATATCGATTCTTATAAGCGCATGTTCGTCATCAAAAAGCGCTTCGGCAAGAGATTTTGCAAGCTCTGTTTTGCCGACGCCCGTGGGTCCCAAAAACAGGAAAGAGCCTATGGGGCGCTTGGGATCCTGAATGCCCGCTCTTGAGCGCAGAATTGCGTCGCTTACTTTTCTTACGGCTTCATCCTGGCCGATTACCCTTCTGTGAAGTATTTTGTCAAGATGCAAAAGCTTGTCGCGTTCGCTTTCAACAAGCTTTGAAACGGGGATTCCCGTCCAACGGGCGACTATTCTTGCGATTTCGTCATCCGTTACCTTGTCTCTTAAAAGAGTGGCGTTGCCGCCGTCGTTTTGCTTTTCGCATTCCTCAAGCTCTTTTTGAAGCTGAGGCAGCTTGCCGTATTTAAGCTCTGCCGCCTTATTAAGGTCATAGCTGTTCTGAGCTTTTTCTATCTCGGCGTTTACGCTTTCAATCTTTTCACGAATCTTCTGAACGCGGTTGATGGAGGTCTTTTCATTCTCCCACTTTGCTTTCATTTCGTTAAATTTGTCGCGAAGCTCCGAAAGCTCTTTTCTGATTTCTTCAAGATGCGCTTTTGCGAGCTTGTCGGTCTCTTTTCCGAGAGCCGCTTCTTCTATTTCAAGCTGCATTATTTTGTGCGAAATTTCATCAAGCTCTGTGGGCATTGAATTCATTTCGGTTTTTATCAAAGCGCACGCCTCGTCTACAAGGTCAATTGCTTTATCGGGCAAAAATCTGTCGGAAATATATCTGTTTGAAAGCACAGCCGCCGAAATAAGGGCGTTATCCTGAATTTTTACGCCGTGATATACTTCGTAGCGCTCTTTAAGTCCGCGCAAAATGGCTATTGTGTCTTCAACCGTCGGCTCTTTAACAAGAACGGGCTGAAAACGTCTTTCAAGCGCGGCGTCTTTTTCGATATACTGCCTGTATTCGTTAAGCGTGGTAGCGCCGATGCAGTGAAGCTCGCCCCTTGCAAGAAGCGGCTTTAAAAGGTTGCCGGCATCCATGGAGCCTTCGGTTTTGCCCGCGCCGACTATAAGGTGAAGTTCATCTATGAAAAGAATTATTTTACCTTCGCTTTTTTGGACTTCGTTAAGAACGGCTTTAAGACGCTCTTCAAACTCGCCCCTGTATTTTGCGCCCGCAATAAGCGCGCCCATATCAAGTGAGAAAATCGACTTGTTTTTGAGGTTTTCGGGGACGTCTTCTTTAACTATACGCAAAGCAAGACCCTCGGCAATTGCGGTTTTGCCGACGCCGGGTTCACCGATAAGGCAGGGGTTGTTTTTTGTTTTTCTTGAAAGAATTCTTATAACGTTACGGATTTCTTCGTCTCTGCCGATTACGGGGTCAAGCTTTCTTTCACGCGCAAGCTCCACAAGGTCTCTGCCGTATTTTTTAAGAACGTCGTAAGTGTCCTCGGGATTTTCGTTTGTTACGTTTGAGTTGCCGCGGACATCTTTTAAAGCGGAAAGGAATTTATCCTTAGTAATACCGAAGCTCTTAAAAAGCTCTTTCATATCCTTCGTGGGCGAATCGAGCATGGAAAGGAAGATGTGTTCAACCGAAACATAGCTGTCCTTCATACGCTCCGCCTGCTTTTCGGCGTCGTCAAGGACGCTTTCAAGCTCTTGCGAGATATACATATTGCCGCCCGAAACCTTGGGGAAACGGGATATAATATTTATAAGCTCTTTTGAAAAAGCTTCTTTATTATTTGTTATTTTTGAAATGAGCCCGCCTATAAGACCGTCTTTGCTGTCAACAAGTGCAGAGAGGACGTGCTCTTCGCGAAGCTCCTGGTTGCCGTACTCGCGCGCGATTGATTGCGCCTCGTTTACGGCTTCAACGCTTTTCTGAGTAAATTTCTGAAAGTTCATACAGACTGCTCCCTTCTTTTTCTGTTGAACATATAATACGCCGTGTATGTATACTGAATATGAATTGTTTATGAACAAATTGTAAATGTTAGCACTCTGTGTGATAGAGTGCTAATTTTATAATTATCTGATGACAAACCGCGCGTTTTATGGTAAAATATATGCAGTTAAAGGAAAAGGGAGATTTTAATGGATATAATAAAAAAGCTGTGTACCGAATTTTCAATAAGCGAAAACCGCATAACAAATATAGTTACACTTCTTGATGACGGCAACACCGTTCCGTTTATAGCGCGCTACAGAAAAGAAATGACAGGCTCTTGCGACGACCAGACGCTTCGCGAAATTTTTGAAAGGCTGACATATTTAAGAAACCTTGAAAAGCGCAAGGAAGAAGTTTCTTCTTCAATTGAAGAGCAGGGAAAAATGACGGACGAAATCAAGCGCTCGCTCGAAATTGCCGAAACGCTCGCCTCGGTCGAAGATATTTACAGGCCGTTTAAGCAAAAAAGAAAAACACGCGCCTCGGTCGCAAAAGAAAAAGGGCTTGAGCCGCTTGCAGAATGCATTTTTTCTTTTTCAAAAAAAGGACTTGATTTAAACGTCGAAGCGCTTAAATATGTTGACGAAGAAAAAGGCGTTTTAACGCCGGAGGACGCATTAAGCGGCGCTTCGGATATAATCGCAGAGCAAATTTCGGACTCACCCGAGGCGCGAAGGCTTTTAAAAGACCTTATTGAAAAGCGCGGCCTTATTTCTTCGGTTTCAAAAACAGAGGACGACAGCGTATACGCCATGTATTACGACTACAAAGAGCCTGTTTCTAAAATACCGAGCCACCGAATACTTGCCATGAACCGCGGCGAAAACGAAGGAATACTTAAAGTCTCGCTTGTAATCGACGAAAACGAGGCGTTGAGAATCCTTTATCATCTCTTTATAAAAGAGGGCTTTTCGCAGACGGAATTTTGCAAAGAAGCGGCAAAGGACAGCTATTCGCGCCTTATATTCCCCTCTTTGGAGCGCGAAATCAGAAGCGCGCTTACAGAAAAAGCCGACGAGCAGGCAATTAAAATGTTCGGTTCAAACCTCAAGCCGCTTTTAATGCAGCCGCCTATAAAAAACAAAACCGTACTTGCGGTTGACCCCGCCTACAGAACGGGCTGCAAGCTTGCCGTTGTAGACAAAAACAGTCGCGTGCTGTTTACGGGCGTTATTTACCCGACGCCGCCGCAGTCAAAAACGGAAGAGTCCGAGAAAAAAGTGCTTGAACTTATTGACAGATACAAAATCGACTGCATTTCAATCGGCAACGGCACTGCAAGCAAGGAGTCGGAAATATTTATTGCAAATACAATCAAAAAAGCTTCAAGACCCGTTTCTTATATGGTTGTAAACGAGGCGGGCGCGTCGGTTTATTCGGCTTCAAAGCTCGGCGCGGAGGAGTTTCCCGATTTTGACGTTTCGGTACGCTCTGCCGTGTCGATTGCGCGAAGGCTTCAGGACCCGCTTTCGGAGCTTGTTAAAATAGAGCCGCGAAGCATCGGCGTGGGTCAGTATCAGCACGACGTTCCGCAAGCAGAGCTTTCCATGTCGCTTTCAAACGTAGTCGAGGACTGTGTAAACGCCGTCGGCGTGGACCTTAACACGGCTTCGGTTTCACTTCTTAAATATATCTCGGGCATAACGTCGGCAACGGCTAAAAACATTGTTGCCTACCGCGAAGAAAACGGCGGTTTTAAAAAGCGCGCGGAGCTTAAAAAGGTTAAAGGCTTAGGTCCGAAAGCCTTTACGCAGTGCGCAGGATTTTTAAGAATACCCCGCGGCGAAGAACCGCTCGACAACACAGGCGTTCACCCCGAAAGCTATGACGCGGCAAGAAAGCTTTTGACTCTTTTCAAAAAGACCGAAGCCGATATTGAAAACGGCACCGCAAAAGGCCTTTGCGACGCAATAAAAGAAAAAGGCGCAGCGGGCGTTGCCGAAACCTGCGGCGTAGGCGTGCCGACTCTTTCGGATATTGCAAAAGAGCTTGAAAAACCCGGCAGGGACATAAGAGACGACCTGCCCGCGCCGAATCTCAGAACGGACGTTATGGATATTAACGACCTTAAAGAGGGAATGACGCTCACGGGCACGGTAAGAAACGTTATCGACTTCGGCGTATTTGTCGATATAGGCGTGCATCAGGACGGACTTGTTCACATTTCGCAGATTTGCAACAGGTTTATAAAACACCCGTCCGAGGTTTTAAAGGTCGGCGACGTTGTAAAAGTAAAGGTTCTTTCGGTTGACGGCAACAAAAAACGAATTTCACTTACAATGAAGGATGTGTAATTTATGAAGGTACGTTTAAACGAGGACAAAGAGGTTGTAAAAAGAATTAAAGAAGGTCTTGAACGCACTGGCGGATATTGCCCCTGCAAGCTTTCGCACACCGAAGAAAACAAGTGTATGTGCAAGGAATTCAGAGACCAAATAAAAGACGAAAACTTTGAAGGCTATTGCCACTGCATGCTTTATTACAAAGAAAAATAAATTATTAACAAAAAAATTAATGACAAAACCGTTTATATATGTTATGATATTCAAAGCTCATTTTATTTAAATGTAATCGCGAGGTAAAAAAATGCTTGAATTAAAACACGCACTTGAAATAATCATCAGCGAAATCGAAAGCACGGTTTCCTCCTTCGGCTTTAAGGTCGAATATCCCGAAGGCGTTTTGCCGCCCGCTTTGCCCGTTTCTGTTTCGGGCAACAAAAGCATAATTATGTATCGCGGCGAAAAAGGCAGAATAAGAATAGAATACGAAAACGAAAAAATAGCGCTTTTCACCGCAACCGCCGATGAAAGCGACACGCCCGACGACGATATGACGCGCGCATCTCTTTCGCTTTTGGACCTTGACGAATACGAAGAAAGCGACGTTAAATACATCTGCGGCGAGTTTTGCGAAACAATCACAAACACCTTCTCGTCAAAACGCGCGCTTCAGGCGGGCAAAAAGCTTCCCACGCCCGTTTCAAAGGCAAAAGCAAAAAGCGGCGCCGTGTCTTATGACGCAAATACCCTTGGCAGCCGTTTCACTTCAAACATCTGCCCTGCGCTTCGCGATGAATACAAAAGAAACATTGAAGAATACGGCGAATTTCTTGCCGAAGATTTCTTTGTAAACCACGGCAACAAGGTCGTTCTTGATATTATAAGAGAAAACGACAAAGTAAAAATGCGCAAGCTTTTCAACCTGCTTAACGAAATATACGAAGACGGCACAAACGACACACAAAGTCTTGTTGCGGTTACAATCCTCGGCTCTATAGCACAGGAGCCCGCGCTTCTTGAAAACGCAAAGCCATATTTCAGCGACACCATGGCAGAGCCGGTTGAAGAGGTCATTAAATATCTTGCTTCAAGCAAAAGCGCGAGAATGAGACTTGAAAACCCGCCCGTATACAAACCGAAAAAGCAAAAAAAGAAAAGCTCTTTGATGTCGATGCTCGGAATGTAATGCTCGAAATGTTATATATAACCGCCGAAAGGAAAAGCCTTCGGCGGTTTTTGTTTTAAAAAAAGTGCACAATAAAACCGCCTTTTTTTCTAAACCGTGAGCGTTTGCCGCCGCCCCTATTTTGTTGACACCGATAACTCAATATACTATAATATATTCGGTAAAAATTTTCAAACAGAAGGAGACGCTTATGATATACACCGATTGGATGTCTTATATTAAAGACGATGTAAAGCTTACACAGCTTGTAATTCCCGGCTCTCACAATGCGGGCAGCTATAAAATGCCGCCGCTCGCCTGTTGCCAGGACGACACCTTGCTTACACAGATTATTTACGGCATAAGGCAGTTTTGTTTAAGACTTAACACCGACAAAAACGGCAACATAGTCATAGCCCACGGCGTTACAAACGGCGACAGGCTTGAAAACGCTTTAAGCGATATAAGAAAAGCAATGGACAGCTTTCCGACGGAAATTTTCCTTTTGGATATACGCGAATATTATCCGCAAAAATTCGGTCCCGTTACGCTTACCTTTAACGCGCCCAAAGAAAAGGTTGACGCACTTTTAAGCGAATATATAGAGCCCGAAAAATACGCTTTTTGCGACTTTACGCACATTAACGACGTAACAATCGGCGATATAAGAAAAGCGGGAAAGCGCTATATCCTTATAAACGACAACGAAGAATACGCCTACAGCAAAAACTGCGAGCAAATTTTGCCGTGGGATAAAAAGCTTAACGGCAGCTATGCCGCGGACTATGCAAAATCGGCATTAAGCTTTTTTGAGTCAAATTCGACCGACGGTCTTTTCTGGTTCCAGACTCAGCTGACGCCGAACCTCGGCACAAAGGTCGGCATAACAACGCCGAGAAAGCTTGACAAAGAAACGCGCCTTTATTTTAAAGATATGATGAAAGCCATTGCCGACAACTGGTATTATTTAAGCTGTGCAAACATCATAGCAGGCGACTTTATGACCGAAGATTATATGAAATGCGAAGCCATTTTAAAGCTCAACCTTTTAAAGGGCAACGTAAAAGAAGGCAAGGAAAAAGAGTTTGAGGAGGGTCTTTTGTGGAGCTGACCGTTCTCGGAAAATACGGCCCCTACCCCAAAGCGGGCGGCGCCGCAAGCGGCTATCTTGTAAAAAACGGCGGCGATTCGCTTTTGCTCGATATGGGCTCGGGCACGCTTTCAAGGCTTCTTTCTTTAGTCGATTTAAAAAATCTCGGCGGTATTTTCATTTCGCATCTTCACTATGACCACACAAGCGACCTTTTGCCGTTGAGATATGCGCTTGAAGAAACAAACACAACCCTTAACATATACACGGCTTTTGAAGAAAGCGAATGGTACAAAATACTTTTTTCGCACAGGAATTTTAACGTTATAAACGTTTTTGACGGTGCAGATGTATCTTTAGGCTCAATGAAGCTTTCTTTTAAAGATATGAAACACACCGTCCCCGACCTTGCAATTAAAATATGCGGCGACAAAACTCTTTGCTACACGGGCGACTCAGTTTATAACGACAACATTCCATGGTGCTTTGAGGGTACGGATTGTGTGCTCGGCGATTTTTCAAAGCCCGAGGGCTTTAAAGGCCCGCATATGAATGTGAAAATCGCAAAAGAGCTTAAAGCGCGCTACAAAGACGTGCGCATTATAGCAACTCACCTTTCAACCGATTTCGACCCGACAGACGCATTCAAGGGCACAGGCATCGAAGTCAGCGAAGAGCTTAAAACCTACAATCTTTGAGGTGCAATAAAAATGAAAAATTACGATTCGGTCATAATCGGCCACATAACCGAGGATCACAACATAGACCATCTTGACAACGAGGTTCACATCTGCGGCGGCGCGGTGCTTTTTTCATCGGCTTCGGCGCATGCTTTGGGGCACAAGGTTGCCGCAATAACACGCCTTGCAAAAAAAGATGAAAACCGCCTTTCGCAATTTACTGTTCCCGCCGAGGACGTTTACCCTATTTTTTGCGAAACCCCCACAACCATAAGAAACAAATATTTCACCGCCGACAAAGAACGCCGCGAATGCCGCTGTCTTTCACTGGGCGACAGCTTTAAAACAGAAGATGTTCCCGATGACGTGTGCGGCAAAATATATCACCTTGCAGGGCTTATTTACGGCGATTTTCCCGATGAAATGATAAAGCATTTTTCAAAAAAAGGCGCTGTCGCCGTTGATGTTCAGGGATTTTTGCGCCATGCCGACAAAGAAACGGGCGAAATGTTCTTTGAAGATTGGAAAACGAAAAAAGAAATGCTCCCCTACATCACCTACCTTAAAACAGACGCCGCCGAAGCGGAAATAATGACCGGTCTTAAAGACAGGCGCGAAGCGGCAAAACTGCTTTATTCGTGGGGCGCAAAAGAAGTTCTTATAACTCACAATACCGAAGTTATTGCCTATGACGGCAAAGAAATTTATTCGTGCCCGATAAGAGCGCGCAATTTAAGCGGCAGAACGGGCCGCGGCGACACAACCTTTGCGGCATATATCAACGAAAGACTGACAAGCGACATCAAAACCGCACTGCTTTATGCCACCGCAACGGTTTCTTTAAAAATGGAAACTCCCGGGCCTTTTAAGGGCACGAGAGCGGACATTGACGCATATATAAATGAATTTTTCAGCGACGTAAAATAAGGAGAGCTTTTTATGAAAGAAAAAATCAATGTAGCTGTTATCGGCTGCGGTTCTATTGCAAACTCGGCGCACATTCCCGCATATCTTGAAAGCCCCGTCGCAAACATTAAATATTTTTGCGATATTATCCCCGAGCGCGCCGACAAATGCGTTGAAAAATACGGCTGCGGCAAGGCGGTTTACGACTATCACGAAATTCTTGACGACCCCGAGCTTGATGCGGTTTCCGTTTGCACGCACAACGATATGCATTCTGTAATTTCAATCGACTTTATGAAGCACGGCAAAGACGTTCTTTGCGAAAAGCCCGCCGCAAGAATCCTTTCGGAGGCCGAAGAAATGCTTAAAGTGTCATATGACACAGGACGCATTCTTTCAATCGGCGTGTGCAACCGCTATTCAAAATCGGTAAACCATATTAAAAAGATGATAGCAGACGGCGAATTGGGCGAGGTTTATCACGTTTATGCAAGCTTTCGTGCGCACCGTTCAATCCCGGGTCTCGGCGGCGATTTTACAACATTCGCGTCATCCGGCGGCGGCTCGCTTATTGACTGGGGCGTTCATTACATAGACCTTATTATGTATTGCCTTAACGAGCCGACCCCCGCAACCGCAAGCGGCGAAGCCTTTTCAAAGCTCGGCGTTGATATGAAAAACTATGTTTACAAAAATATGTGGGCAAAAGACAGCTCCGACATTGAAAACGGCGTTTATGACGTGGACGACTCGGTAACGGGTCTTGTAAGAATGAAAGAAGGCGCCGTTTTAAGCTTTACGGGCGCATGGGCGCAGAATATTTTTGAAGACGAAACATATATCGACTTTATGGGCACAAAAGGCGGCATAAGGCTTGAATACGGCGAGGGCTTTGTTTTCTATTCGACAAAAGAAGATATGCTCACGCGCACCGAATACAACTTTAACTTCAACGGTATTCACCGCGACGAAGTGCTTGACTTTGCCGAATGTGTAAGGCAGGGCAAACGCAACAGAAACGACATTGTTCACGCCATTAAAACTTCAAAAATTATGCAGGCAATATACGACTCCTCCGCTTCGCATAAGGAAGTAACAATTAAATAACACAAAAATTACAGACGGCACCGTTTTTGACGCGTTGCCGTCTGTTTTTTCATCATTATTTGTTTTTTCTTGCCGATTTATTGATTTTGGAAATCTCTTTAAACTTAGCTTTTTTCGCTTCCATATATTTACTGCTATCGGCGGCATAAGAATTTTCGGCTATAAGCTTGCGGTAGGCGTCTAAGCGGGCAATATCAAGAGTGCCGTCCTCCAAAGCCTTTCTGACGGCACAACCCGGCTCGCTTCTATGGGTGCAGTTTGAATAGCGGCACATCTGCGAAAGCTTTTCAATATCCGAAAATGCGCTGTCAATGCCGTCGCCGCTGTCCCACATACCAAGCTCGCGCATACCGGGTGTGTCGATAACAAAAGCACCGTTTGAAAGCGTAATAAGCTCCCTGTGAGTTGTTGTGTGCCGTCCCTTGCTATTCTTTCCCAAAGCGCCGGTGGCAATGCTGTCGCTGCCCGAAAGCGTGTTAATAAGGGTTGATTTGCCAACTCCCGACGAGCCGATAAAAGCCACTGTTTTGCCGGGTACAATATACTTTAAGACCGCTTCACAGTCGCCCTCAAGCGATGAAACGGCAAGCACATCTGTATTCGGAGCAGCTTTTTTAGCTTCGGCTGTTTTTTCACCGACATTAGGGCAGAGCGCCGATTTTGTTAAAACCACCACCGGCTCAGCGCCGCTTTCATATGCAATTGAGAGGTAGCGCTCCAACCGTCTGATATTAAAATTACGGTCAAGCGACATACAAATAAAAACGGTGTCGATGTTTGCGGCAACAACCTGTTCGCGTTTTTCTTTGCCCGCCGCTTTTCTTATAAAACAGCTTTTTCTCGGGAACAGCGCTGTTATCACCGCGCCGCTTTCGTCTTTGGGCCATTGCGCAACAACATAATCGCCGACCGCAGGGTAGTCTGAAAGCGTTATTGTTTCATAACGGTATTTGCCCGAGACTGTCGCCGTTTTTTCATTTGTTCCGTCGCTGATTTTATAAATGCCTTTTTCCTGCGAGACAACTCTCGCACGCACTTCATCCATTTTTCTTCTCCTCATTGCGCCGACTGCTTATTAATTTCAATCGGCGTGGCATTTCCGACAAAAATCATAGCGTCATATGTTTTTTGCGGCATGCGTACAACGCGATAGCTTCGCGGCAAAAAGCTCATAAGAATGCTGTAAGATTCGCCCAAAGAGCCCATATTAATATTGTTTACTATGTACTTATTAAGCGAAGAGCTTTCGGGGACTTTTGAAAAATCAAGAAAGCTTTCTTCAAAACCGCATTTCTTTGAGGCTTTTGCAAGCGGGTCGTATGAATAAAAGGTGTGAACAACCCGTTTCCCCGTATACATTTTCGGCAAGTTGCAGACCGATTTATAAAAATCTGTTCCGACGGCATAATAACCGCCGCCGAGCTTTTCAAAAAGCAGACTGCCAAGCACCGACGTGCCGCCGTTTTCACACTTCATAATGTGGTTGTTGTGCCCCGAAATCATAATGCGGCTGTTGCCGCGGGACTGTTCCTGCTTTAAAATCCACAGAGCATTTTCAGCCATAATACTGTCGCGCACGGCGTTCATATCGCCGACATCTTTCATATGCTTTCCAAGCTCAATATTTTGAAGCAGCACATCTGCAAAATGAATCCCCTTTTCATTTTCAGGTGACAGCTGCTTTTTTGCGGCTTCAATGACCTCGGCGCACTGTTCTGACGTGTATGCATCTTTATAAGCATTCTTTTCGCTGTCCCATATTTTTTCAAGCTCGGAAACATCTGCGTTTTCGTTCTTTAACGCTTCAAGAAAATAGCAATAGTTATACGCATATTGCTCCATATCAAAGCCGTAAAAGCGAAGTTTTTCGCCGTTTTCTGCGGTATTGTTGTAATCGCGCATCCATTCAACAAGGCTTTCCATTTCATCCGTTCTGTAAATAGCAAAACCGATTGCAGAAAGCGCTTCTTTCGCCGTGCCGTCGCCGCCGTTTATATAACGGTTAACTTTTTCGCATCCGCCGAAGTCGCCCTCTAAAGCAAACGCCCTCACGCCGTATTTTTCAACCGCAACTTTAAACACGTCAAGCCTAAGCTTTTGAAACTCTTTATTTCCGTGGGTCGCTTCGCCAAGCGCCAATATCTGCGTTTCTTCGGGTATTGACATTTTTGAAACATCGACGGCGTATTTTGAAAACTCCGTTGTATCTGCGCATTCGCCCGTCCCAAAGCCGCCGAAGCGCGAATAAATGCACGCCGCGCCGGCAACAGTGATTGTCAGCGCCAAAAAAACGCATAATGCCGCAATAAGCCCCGTGTGCTTTTTTATTTTTTTCATAGTTTGTCTATCCTTTTAAACCGCGCCGAAAAAGGCGTTTAAATTTTCTTGCCGCCGAGATTTCTTTCGGATATAAAGCGGTCGATATATGCACCTAAAATCGGCGCGACGCCTTCTTTATCGCTCGTTCCGTCATAAACGCTGTAAAGAAGAAACATCGGTCCGTAAAATTCAAGCGCAAGCTGTGTTGCCGCTTCGTCCGAATCCGTCAGTTTTCTGAAAATCGCCGCCATATATTCGGCGGGCCCCGTCGCAATATAATCGTGATACAGCTTTGAAAGCTTAGGGTCGCGGTATTGCTCCAACGTCAGCATTTTGCGAAAATTCGACGAAAACGGCTCTTTCGTCCAATAATCAAACTGCGAAAGGCTGTATTCGCGAATGTTTTCTATAGGCGCGTCAACATATTCTTTTGAAAGCCCGTCAGGCTCTGTTTCGGGCATTTCGTATTTTTCGGCGCGCTCAAAGTCAGAGCGGCTCATTCGCTCAACAATGCTGTCTAAAATCTCCTGCTTGCTTGTGTAGTGCTTGTACAAAGCGCCTTTTGTAATTCCGAGCTTTTCTGCAATGTCGCTCATAGATGTTCCCAAATATCCGCTTTGCGCAAACATTTCAAGCGCCGTTTCTAAAATGCGTTCCTTTGTGTTTCCTGCCAAAATTATCACTTCCCGTTTCTTTGTAACCGTTCGGTCACTAAAATTATAGCAACCGAACGGTTACTTGTCAAGATATTTTTTTTGCTGTGCCCATTCTTTTACACCGTCAAAACATAAAACAACAGCCGAAAGGCTTTTATACCCTTCGGCTGCGCGGTTAATCTGTATTCTTATTTAAATATAAGCGCAATTGCTTCAAGAATTGTTTTTATAAGTCTTCCGAACCAATCGGCAAAAACAAAATCCTCGGTATTATCGCTTTTTTCTACCCTTGTTACCGTAAACTCGTCAAAAATCTCGTCTTTATCGGTGTAATAAGATTTAACTTTAATCTCGTCCTCGCCGAAATCAAGCACAGAATATGACGGCTCGCTTAAATTTTCGCACTTAACAATGCGGCTGTCGCATCTGTCATAGCTGTCAAAGTTACAGCCCGAAGCGGTTGAAACCGCAAGGTATGTTACGCCGTTTTCGGCGGGTGCGTCGGCGGTCATCGGGGCTGTTCTTGAATAAACGTGCTCGTGACCCGAAACCACAAGGTCAATGTTATATTCATCAAAAAGCGGTGTGAAAAAGTCAACCTTGTTCTGATGTTTTTCTTTCATACCCGAAAAATAAAGGCTTTCGTGCATCATAACAACGCGCCACTTTGCGTTCGGCGCAGAATTGACAGCGGTGTTGATTATTGCGCGCTGGTCCTCAACAATATAGTTGTTTGAGTTAAGCACAATAAACAATGCGTTGCCGTATGTAAAATAATAGCCGTTTCCGCCGGGTGAAGCAAGGTCTTTGTCGCTCTTGTTGGGGTTATTATAATGAAGGTCATAAAGCGATGAATAAAAATCGTGATTGCCGACTGCGGCGGCAACAGGAATACTTCTTAAAACTTCGGGGTAAAGAAGCGCGTTATACTGCTTTTTGCTGAGCGCCATATTAACCTCGTCGCCCGCACAAAGAATAAAGCTCATATCGGGGCATTTTTTCATTGCGGCTTTAAGGGTGCGGTCCCACCCGTAGGCGTCGTCAAGAACGGCTTCGTCGCTGTCGCTTCCGGAGCGGCCAAGCTGCGGGTCTGAGCAAAGCATTACAGAAAAGCCGTCACTTGCATCAGCTACTCTAAAGCTTGAAACGCCCTGCCACTCGCCTTTGTAGGTGTAGTTATAATAGTATGTTCCGCTGTCAAGACCTTTAAGAGAAACCCTGTTTGCCGTGTAAACAAACGAAGATGTTGTAAGCGGTGTAACCTCCGCTTCAAGCGGCTCTGAAAGCTCGGGGTCAACGCCGTAAACAAAGCGCTCAAAAGCTATGTTTGTGCCGACAGTTACCCACGAAAAATTAATGTCACCGTCTTTTTCGCCGGGCGTAAGGCTCATTTTGCCGTCGGGCTTAAAAATATCCTCTTTTTGCGCAAGCCATTCGTCGCTTGACGGAACATTGTTCGCGGCAAACGCACAAACCGACGCCGAAAAAAGAAGGCATATGCAAAGAATTGCCGAGATTGATTTTTTTAATTTCAAACTCAAAACCGCCACCTCTTATTTCAAAATCACATCAAATATTCTTAAAAGATAATGAACAATATACTGAAGCTTTTTGAGTATTTCACCCAAAGTGCCGTCAAGTCCGTTTGAAAGCTCATTGTTTTCGCTTTCACCGTACCCCGAAAGAACGCCGTTATTGTCGTTAACACCGTCGTCGTCATAAGCAAAGCCGTAAATAATGGGCGAAGCAAGCGAATAAATAAAATACTCGGCAGGCGTTATTCCGTCTGCTCCCGAAAAATCAGAAACAATTGCGGAACTTAAATCCGATGTTCCGTCGGCGGCAAGCAATGCGTTTGCCGCGTCATAATAAACCTCTGCGCCGACCTTCGGCATAAGCTCGCGCAGGATAACCGCCGCTGTTCTCAAAAAAGCGGTAACTTCGGGTCTGTCGGGCGAAAACGGTTCTTCGCCGGCATAGTGCGCCGCCACAAGGTCGGTTGCAAGATCCCACCCCGTTTTATAGGGCGTCGACGGTATTTCAATGTTATAGCCCGAGGCGATTTCACTTACGCTTCCCTCGCCGTAAAGAGGCTTGTTTAAGAGAAGAAGCAACGTATCAACGGCATTTTTCACAAGCTCATAATAAGGCGCGTCCTCACTTACACCAAGCTTTTCCATAGAGAGTGAACGCTCAAGACGGTACTGAACGCCCGCTTTAAGAAAGCCTTTGGCATAACTGTTAAGCCCTGCGTTCATAAGTGCAATCTGCTCGTCGCTGTAGCCCGAAACTGCGCCTGTAAGCGCCGCAGTATCTATGCTTTCTATTGTTTTTGCAGTATACGATATTTCGGAATCCGAAAATTCAAATACCCTGTACGCTGTGGGATACATCGTGAGTGAAGTAGTGGCAAAGTCATATATCGTATTGCCGAGTCCGCTTGTGTACGATGTCGCGTCACTGCAATGCTCGTGTCCGGAAATAACAATTTTTATCCCCGCGTCGGCAAAAAGCTCAGCTGTAGAATAATGAAATTTAACTATAAAGTTTTTGCTGAACACCCTTTGGAGCGGCATATGGTCAAGAAGATTGTGGTGCATCATAAGTATCGGATAGCGCCCGTCATTTTTGGCAAGCTTCGCCTGAGTTATTACCCAGTCAACCCTTTCGGCATTCATTCCGTCGGCAGTCGAAGCTGTCGGGTCGCACGAATCAAGTGCGATAAGGCGATATTTTTCGCCGAGATTTGCTGTGTAAGAGCAAGTCCCGTCAAGTGTTTCAAGCGCCTTATCATATCCGAAATCAGCATAAATTTTTTTGAAATCATCAACGTCGGTCATAGTATCTTCGCCGAGGTCGTGATTGCCGTCTATAACAAAAACGTCTTTACCTGTTTCGGCTTCAAATTTTCTGAGCTTTTCGGCAACATCATAATGCTCTTCGGGGTATCTTCTGCCGCTGTCGGCAAGGTCACCCGAAATAAGAACATAATCGCAGTCGCTGTCGGCACACTGCTTTAAAAACTCGTCGATTATAAAGCCGCTTTCGGTTTCCATTGCGGCGCGTCGGTTTGCATACCAATAAATCGGGTCGTCAATGGAGCCGACCGAAGGGCCCTCAATAGCCTCGGGCGTTCTGCAATAATGCAAATCGGACGCGACGGCTATTTTAAGGTCACTGCCGCTTTCGGCAAAAGCTGCAACCGAAAGCATCGAGGCAACGAGTAAAAGTGCGAGTAATACAGATATTACTTTTTTCAAGTAAATACCCCCTTATATTTTACGGCTGAAATCGCCGCGATATTGTATATTTATTTTACCATATTCTGTCGCGGCGTGTGCGCCAATTTTTTGCACCTATATTTAGTAAAATTGCACTAAACGCGCACAGAATGGTCAAAAATAAAAAATACGGCACGAATTTCGCACCGTAAATATAGCATAAGAGCGTCGAACCGATGCGGTTCAATGCTCTTATGCCTAAGATAATTTATTTTTGCTTTTTAAAATATCTCAAAGTAAAGATGAGCAGTACCGCGCCCGCTATCGGGAAAATTGCGCTTACAAGCATACCGGATTTAAGCCCGATTTGTTCGGGCAACAGGTTAAGCCGCGCACCCATATCAACAGCGAAAGCACTTTCCGATACATTATCAACCACAATTCCCATAAGCTGCGGCGCAACAGAAGCGCCGAGGTCACCGCCCGCCGCCATAAGCGCATATGCGGCAACACCCATTCCGGGCAGATTTTCTTCCATCATAATAAGCGTTCCGGGCCAAAGCATTGCAACAAAAATGCCCGTAAGAGCGCATGCGACAAAAGCGGCAACAGCGCTGTTTGAAAGAGCCGCCGTAATATAACACAAAGCCGCGCCGAGCATACTGAAAAACAGCACGCGGTTTATGTTTTTGCCAAAACGCGAATAAGTAAATCTGCCCACTCCGAGAAGCACCGCAAAAACAGCCATTCCGAGAATATCGCCTACTGCCTTGTCAATGCTCAAAGCTTTTTCAACATAGCTTGAAATCCAGTTTGACATTGTGTTTTCGGCGCAGCTGCCGAAAAATATGCAAAGCACGCAAAGCATAAGCCCGACATTTTTCTTTACGGCTGATTTGCCGCTTTTATTTTCGCCGCTGTCAGACATTTCCGGTATAGGCGAAAGAAAAAACATAACCGAAGCCGCAAGCGGAAGCACCGCAAAAAAGCCCATTAAATAAGACCAGTTTTCAGTGCCGAACACCTTGAAAAACAGCGTGCTTAAAACCACTGTTGTTACAACGCCGAAAGCATAAAGCGAATGAAGAAAGCTCATATCGCGCTGCGGGTCTTTAGACGGTATTGCGGCTATCATCGGGTTTAAAAGCACCTCGGAAAGTCCTGCGGAAACAGAAAAAAGCACGGTTCCCAAAACCAAGCCGATATAAACGTTATTCGGCATTATTATGGGGCTTAACGCATAAAAAGCCATACCGACGGAGGTTATAATCGGCATTACCCTTACGGTTTTTGCTATATTAAAATGTTTTGAGAAAAACGAAAAAATAAGGTCGATTGTAAGCTGGGTGCAAAAATTCACAAGCACAAGCGTTCCGAGAAGCGTATACGACACGCCGTATGTATTGTGAAATGTTGCAAACAACAGCGGCGACAGACAAAACACCGAGGACATTGTGAAATACGCCGTATAACACGCAAGCTTTGTTCGTTTGAAATTCATTGAATCAGACATTTTTCGACCGCCTTAAAAGCCTTAAAATCAGTGGCAATATTATACTTTATTAAAAAGCAAATTTCTATAGTTTTCTGGAATTTTTTCGCATTCAACGCCGCAGAACAAATCTTATAAAAGGAAAGAAAAAAACAATCCCCGAAAGCCGAAGCTTTCGGGGTATAAATTCAAGATTTAGTTAAGAAAAGAAAGCTCGGTTAAAAAATCAGTCTTCCTTTTTCTTTCTCGTAAGTACGAATGCCGCAGCAGCCGCAACGCAAACCGTAGCCGCAAGAGCTATGCCTGCATCGCCTGTGTTTTCGGAGCCGTTCTGAGAACCCTTGCTTGTGGTGTTGAGGTTGTTGCCGCCTGCATTGGTTGTCTGAACATTTGAAGAAGCGGGTGTATCGCCGCCGGGATTAAAGAGGTTTTTGAAGAATTCGATGATTTTGTTAAGAATCTCTTCAAAAGAACCGAAGTCGATACCGATATTTTTAATCCAATCAAGGAAACCGTCGCCGATGTCGATGTTGCCGCCGATAATCTGTTCAATCATATCTGCGATGTCGGCATTGCCGATTATGTTAACGATAGCGTCGATGTAATCTTCGATTGAAGCGCCGTTGTTTTTAAGGAGCTCTTTAATCTTTTCGATAAGAGCGTTGATGTCAGAAACAGAGGGAGTTTTTGTTGTGCCCTCGTCGCTTGCATCACTGCCGCCGGGTTCTGTCGAAGAGGGATTTGTGGACTCTGCCGGCAAATCCAATCTTACGATTGATGACTTGATAAGCGTTGTTGCGCTGATATCGTTAGTGTTATCGCCATCTTCGGTCGTAAACTTATTTACATAGAAATTAAGGGTTGTAGAAGTTTTTGAGCTGTCGATAACTTCAAAGGTAAGATAAGCAAAATCTCTGGAGTTGTTTTTGGTCAAAGGCTCCGATACTACCATTCCGAATGAAAACTCATCGGGTTTAACGGTCTTGGTGTTGCAAGCGAACATACCGCCTTCATAGTAGGGATAGTTGTCGCCGTCAACAACTTTATAAGCCTGACCGCCGCCTACATATTTAAGTACGTTTTTGTCAAACTGAATGTGCATTGCAACCTCAGTAAGACCCTTAACAGCCGGGAGTGAGACCACAACTGTGAACACTTTGTCGGTAACTGTGTCAATCGTCTGCGGATTGCCGTTGTAAGCGCCCTTTGTAACTCTGAGGTCTGCCGCAGGAACGGTAAGAGCAGCCGCAGAAGGCATAACGGCGATGATGAGAATCATAACCGAAAGAACGATTGAAAGAACTTTCTTCATTTAAATCTTCCTTTACTAAGTCATTGTGGCATAAGCCGTGCCGAAGTATTGCGAATGCAGAAGCATAGGAATACTTATAAGCCTGCGATGATTATATTACATTTCGGGGGTGAATGTCAATAGAAAAAATGCTTTTTTTATGTTAATAAATATTAATTTTTAAGCCGTAAAAATCGGGTGTGCGCCTTAGAAACGGCAATATACAAGGCTCTTGCGGCGTTGCCGTCACATTCACCGAAAATCGCACCTGATTTTTGGTAAATCTTACAAGCATTCAAATTCAAAAGACATAACAGACTCTTTATTTCCCGCAAAATATTCCATATCCGAAAAAAGCTTTTCAGAAGCCTCTTTTAAGCTTTCTTCGCTTATGTTAAGGCTTTTTGCCGCCTTTAAAACGGGCAAAAACATTCCGTAAGAGCAGTGTTTTCTCAAATCGTCGGGCAAAAGCGTAACCCTGCCGCCCGAAGTGCGCTTTATAAAACCGCATTTTCTTTCGCAAAGACCGCAAACCGTGTGTTCATCAAAAAATTCAAGCGGCACATTTTTTATGCCTGGCGTTTTCAGGCTTAAAGCGCCTGTCGGGCAAACGGCGGCACAAACTCCGCACGAAATGCAGGAGCTTTTTAAAAGCGGCTCAAAAAACGCCGTTTCCGGCAATGTGCCGAATCCCCTGCCGAAAAGGCCCAAGGTTTCGGTTTTACTTATTTCGCGGCAGGAGCGCACGCAAAGCGCACAAAGAATGCACTTGCCCGAGTCGCGGATAATAAACGGGTGGCTTTTGTCTTTTTCGGTTTTATGCTTTTTTCCGCTTTCAGGCGAAGAAAGGCTGCCGTATTCGCGCATAAGCGGAAGAAGCTTGCATTCATAAACCGCCGAGCACCCGCATTCAAGACAGCGCGACGCTTCTTTCAGCGCCTCTTCTTTTGTGAACGTCTTTGTGCTTTCGCTGAAATTTGCCTTTCTTACATCGGGCGGCAAAACACTTTGCTCAGTGCGCGCCTTTTTGACTTCTTGGGAAAGCGAATCAGGGTCAAAATCTCTGTTTTCGGAAAACAGCGGCATTTTTATGTCGATTTTTTCGCCCGCAAGATATGCATCAATAGCCTTTGCGGCATTTTTTCCGCCGGCAATCGCGCGGATTGCTATATCGGGGCCTTTGTTTATAACGTCGCCCGCCGCAAAAACGCCGTCTAAAGACGTCATATAAGTCGATTCGTCAACAGAAACCGTGCCCTTTTTGGTAAGCTCGATTCCCGAAAGACCGTCGTTTTTTACAAGCTGACCGACAGCCGAAATTATAAGGTCGAAAGAAACCGTTTCGGTTGCACCCTCAATCGGAACGCTTGCCCGCCTGCCGCTTGAGTCCGGCTCGCCCTGTTTCATTTTTTGAAGCACAAGCCCCGCGGCTTTTTCGCCGTTTAAAACAACGCTTAACGGCGTTTCGAGAAAACGGAAGCTTACGCCCTCTTCTTTTGCTTCTTTAATTTCAAGCTTTTCTGCGGGCATTTCGTTCTCTGTGCGCCTGTATATAATTGTAACTTCGGTTTTGCCGAGCCTTACGGCAGTCCTTGCGGCGTCGATTGCCGTGTTTCCGCCGCCGACAACGGCTATTTTTCCGCTAAGCGTTTTTAATTTGCCGACAGCCACGTCGTAAAGAAAATCTATTCCGCCCAAAACGCCCTCGGCGCTGTCGTTTTCACACCTTAAAGAGCCGCTTTTTTGAGCGCCTGTTCCGATAAACACGGCGTCAAACTCATTTTTCAAATCGGCAACAGAAAAATCTCTGCCGAGCATTTTGTTGTAATGCACCTTAACGCCGAGCTTTAAAACGGCGTCAATCTCTTTATTAAGCACGGATTTAGGCAGTCTGTATTCGGGTATGCCGTAACGAAGCATTCCGCCGCAGCTGTCTTTTGCCTCAAATATTTCGACCCTGTGACCCGAAAGCGCCGAAAAATATGCGCACGAAATTCCCGCAGGGCCGCCGCCGACAACGGCAATACGCTTAAATGTATCTTCTTTTTTTGCTAAAGCAACCTCTTCTTCATCGGCGGCAAAGCGTTTAAGGGCGCATATTGAAACGGGCTCGTCTACAAAAGAACGCCTGCATTTTTTCTCGCACGGATGCGGGCATACCCTGCCGATTGACGACGGAAGCGGATTGTCGCGCATTATAATTTCAAGCGCTTCTTTGGTTTTTCCGTTTGCTATAAGCCCGACATAGCCCTGAACATCGTGATGCGTGGGGCAGGCGTAAAAGCACGGAGCTTTACAGTCGCCCGAATGGTCGGAGCACAAAAACGAAAGCGTTGCTTCGCGGCTTTTTTCAAGCGCTTCGCTTTTCGTTGTAACGCACATCCCCTCGCTCACCGTAACGGAGCACGCGCGCAAAGGCTTTCTTGAGCCTTCGACCTCTACAATGCAAAGTCCGCACCCGCCGTAGGCTTCAAGCTCTTTATTGTGGCAAAGATGCGGCACGTCAAAGCCGTTGCAAAGCAAGTTGTCGAGCAGCGTCATTTCGCGAAACGCCTTGATTTTTTTGCCGTCCGCAATAATATTAACTTCAGTCAAAGCACTTCGCCCCGCTTTCTTTTGATATTGCGCCGAAACGGCATGTACCTAAACACGCGCCGCAGCGTATGCACCTTTTCGGGTCTATTGAAAACGGCTTTTTAATTTCGCCGCTTATTGCCGAAACGGGGCATTTTTTGCTGCAAAGGGAACAGCCTTTACACTTATCTTTTGATATTTCATACCTTATTAACGCCGTGCATTCTTTTGCGGGACAGCGTTTTTCTTTTATGTGCGCTTCGTATTCGTCCTTAAAGTATTTCACGGTTGTAAGAACGGGGTTCGGCGCGGAATTTCCGAGTCCGCAAAGCGCGCCTGTTTTTATTGCCTCGCCGTCTTTTACAAGGCGTTCTATATCGCTTTCTTCGCCGTCGCCGCGAGTGATTTTTTCAAGCGTTTCAAGCATTCTTGTTGTGCCGATTCTGCACGGGGCGCACTTTCCGCAGCTTTCTTTGCTTGTAAAATCCATAAAAAAGCGCGCCATATCGACCATACAGGTGCCTTCGTCCATAACAATCATTCCGCCCGAGCCCATTATTGCGCCCGTTTTTGCAATACTTTCGTAATCAACAGGCGTAGAAAGAAGGCTTTCGGGGATACACCCGCCCGACGGGCCGCCCATTTGAACTGCTTTTATTGCGGCGTCGTTTTTTATGCCGCCGCATATGTCAAAAACAATTTCTCTTATTGTCATACCCATAGGCACTTCGACAAGTCCGCCGCGTTTTATTTTGCCCGCAAGCGCAAACACCTTTGTGCCCTTGCTTTTTTCTGTGCCGAGTTTTGCAAAATTCTCGCCGCCGTGCCTTATTATGTAAGGTATGTTTGCAAGAGTTTCAACGTTATTTATATTTGTGGGCTTACCCCTAAAGCCCTTTTGCGCAGGAAACGGCGGTTTTGTAACGGGCATTCCCCTGCCGCCGCCCAAAGAAGCGAGCAATGCGGTTTCTTCGCCGCAGACGAACGCGCCCGCGCCTTTCATTATATAAAAATCAAAGTCAAAGCCGCTGCCTAAAGCGTTTTTTCCGATAAATCCTCTTTCTTTAAGCGTTTCGACTGCTTTTTTAACGCGCTTTACAGCCAAGGGATATTCGGCTCTTACATAAATTATTCCGTAATCCGCGCCTATTGCAAGCCCAGCAATCATCATACCTTCAAGCACGCTGTAAGGGTCGCCTTCAAGCACAGCCCTGTCCATAAACGCACCGGGGTCGCCCTCGTCGGCATTGCATACGATATATTTTTCGTCGCTTTCGGACTTTTTTGCCGCCTGCCACTTCAAATACGTGGGAAATCCCGCGCCGCCCCTGCCGCGAAGCCCCGAAAGGCGCACTTCTTCTATAATATTTTCGCTTCCCAAAGAAACAGCTTTTTTAAACGCTTCAAATCCGCCTGCATCAAGATACGAATCAAGGCTTTCGGGGTCGATTTTCCCGCAGTTTGAAAGAACAATTCTTGTCTGGCTTGTTAAAAATTTCAATTCTTCCGGTGACAGGCGATGTTCTTTGGGCAAATCGTCAAACGACGCAGACTGTGCAAGTTTTTTTGCAAACTCTTTGTCAACTCTGCCGTAAATGACGCTTTCGCCGCCGTCGCCAAGAGCTTCAACAACAGGCTCTGCAAAGCAAAGCCCGTTACAGCCGACTTTTATAATTTCGGAATTGCCGCAAAGCCCCTCAAGAAGCCCTTCATAGGCGCTTTCTGCGCCCGAAGCTATTCCGCACGAGCCATAGCCCAACAAAAATTTCACAGCACGCCCTCCTTTTTCCGTATTTCATTTATAATATGCTCTGCCTTTTCGGGCGTAAGTTCGCCGTAGGCGGTTGAATTTATCATCATCGCGGGCGAAATGCTGCAGCAGCCGAGACAGGCCGCCTCTTCCCACGAAAAAAGCCCGTCTTTTGAAAGCTCGCCCGACGGCACGCCTAAAAGGCGGCAGACGGTTTCGCCTATACGTTCACTGCCGTTGACGTGACACGCCGTACCCTTGCAGACGGTTATTCGGTATTTGCCGACGGGTTTAAGACGAAAACCCGCATAAAACGACGCAACGCCCATAATTCTGCTTTCGGGAATGCCGCCGATTTCGCTTAAAGCTTTTACCGCGTCTTTTGAAATATAGCCTTCGTCATTTTGTATAATCTGCAAAATCGTTATAAGATTTTCTTCGGGGTCGCCGCAGGCTGCAACTGCGTTTTTTATTTTTTCTTTATATGAATTTTCCACACAGACACCTCGCTTATCTTGATATTTTATTACATTACAAGGCTTTTTTCAATATTATTTTCAAGGTTTTAAAGACAAATTTCGGCACCGTTGCCGATTTTTTGAATTTGCATAAATTAATGTTTACATTAAAGAAAACATATTGTAATATATATGCGGTGATGAAGTTGAAAGAATACGATATTTATATTTTTGATTTTGACGGAACGCTTTCGGATACGATTCCGGGTGTGAAAAATTCGGTAAAATATGCGCTTTCTTTTTTGGGTATTGAAGAAACCGACGACAAAAAGCTTGACTATTTTATAGGGCCGCCGCTTTTTGAAAGCTTTACAAAGCTTTATAACGTTGACGACGAAACCGCAAATATGCTGATAGCAAAATACCGCGAGCGCTACAGCAAAAAAGCGTGTGAAGAATCGACCCTTTACCCCGGGGTTGAAGCAATGTTAAAAGAGCTTAAAGCGCGCAAAAAGAAGCTTGCAATAGCCTCGTCAAAGCCGCTTTTGTTTGTCGAAGAAATCGCAAAGGCACTCGGCATATTCGGGCTTTTTGATTACATTGCGGGCGAAACGTTTGAGCACACGCATTCAAGCAAAAAAGACCTTATAAACGAGGCTTTTGAGGCTTTAGGCGGCAACAATAAAGAAAAAGCCCTTATGACGGGCGACAGATTTTATGATATAGAGGGCGCAAAGCTTGCCGGTATAGACAGCGCCGGAGCGGTTTACGGCTTCGGCAACGAAGAAGAATTAAAAAAAGCCGGCGCGACATACCTATTATATAAGCCGTCGGACATTTTGAACCGATAAAACAATTAACACACCGCAATTCGCCGTTCATGCGAATTGCGGCTTTTTTACGTATAAATTTCCAAAAATCGGTTACAATTATTTCCGAAATAAAAATTTTGGGAGGTATTATGACTAATTCCGAATATTTAAAAATGGTCGGCGCCTCTACCGACAAATCACCTCTTTTAAAAGACCTTTTATCGGCTTTTGTTTTCGGCGGCGGAATTTGCTGTCTTGGGCAAGCTTTAAGAAGTTTTTTTGAAACCACCGATATGACCGAGGACGAAGTAAAAATCGGCGTATCCGTAAGCCTTATTGTGCTCACCGCCATACTCACCTCGTTCGGCGTATTCGATAAAATCGCAAAGGTTGCAGGCGCGGGCACGTTTGTGCCTATTACGGGCTTTGCAAACTCGGTAATTTCGCCCGCGGTTGAATTCAGCGCCGAAGGCAGGATTCTCGGAACGGGCGCAAAAATGTTCAATCTTGCGGGTCCCGTTATCGTTTACGGCTGTACGGCTGCCTGCATTTACGGGTTGATAATCTACATCTTCGGACTTGTATAAGCATAAGAGGGGGAAATTTTCATGCCGACAAGAAACGGAAATACCATATTTTTGCCCACGCGCCCCGCAATTACGGGCAACGCCGCCGTTGCGGGCAAAAAAGAGGGCGAAGGCCCTTTGAAAAACGAGTTCGACAAAATCTATGATGATGAATTCGTAGGGTGCGAAACCTTTGAAAAGGCTGAAACGGCTCTTTTAAAAGACGCCATTACAAGAGCGCTTGAAAAAGCAAACGAGTCGCCCGAAAATGTAAATCTTACGCTTTCGGGCGACCTTTTAAACCAGTGTATAGGCTCGTCGTTCGGTTTAAGGGATTTAAAAATGCCGTTCGCGGGGCTTTACGGGGCATGCTCTACAATGGCGCTTTCTTTGGGGCTTGCCGCAACGCTTACAGACGGCGGCGCTTTGGGGCTTGCGGTTGCCGCCACGTCGTCGCACTTTTGCTCTGCCGAAAGGCAATACAGATACCCGCTTGAATACGGCGGCCAAAGAACGCCCGCTTCGCAGTGGACGGTGACGGGCGCGGGCGCGGCGGTTGTTAAAGGAAACGTCGGCGGCGCGCCGCGCGTTGACGCGGTTATTTTCGGCAAGGTCTGCGATTACGGCGTAACAGACCAAAACAATATGGGCGCCGCCATGGCGCCCGCCGCGGCTGACACAATTGCCTCGTTTTTAAAAGACACAAACAGCGTTCCCGAGGATTACGACATAATTCTTACGGGCGACCTCGGAAAAACCGGCAGCAGGCTTTTAAAAGAGCTTCTTTTAAAAGAGAACGGAATTGATATTTCGGCTGTGCACAACGACTGCGGACTTATGATTTTTGACCTTGACGGTCAGGATGTTCACAGCGGCGGCTCGGGGTGCGGCTGCAGCGCCTCGGTCGTGTGCTCGTATATACTGAACAGACTTAAAACAAAAGAGCTTAACCGAGTGCTTTTCGTGGCGACGGGCGCGCTTCTTTCGCCGACCTCTATGCTTCAGGGCGAGTCTATACCCGCTATAGCGCACGGAGTTTTGCTCTCGTCGGACTGAAAGCACACCGCAGTTAAAGGAGGAATTTTTACGGAAGGCTGTTATAACACTCTTAAAAACATTGAAAAATTCACAAAAACATTCAAAAGAATTTCAAGACTCAAAATGCTTTTGTCGTGCATACTTGTTATGTATACGCTTTTTAAAGCCGTCTCGGCGGTTTCGGCGCTTAAAACGGATATGAAAAAGGCGTAAAGTCAACGAGCTGTTATCAATCAACAACGACATCACAGAATTTGAACCTAATAAACACACATAGCAATACCTATCAAACGCTATCAAAATCAAACAGACTATACTCAACTTTGGTTGAGTGTCGTCTGTTTTTGCACATTCAAGGGCAAATATTTATCATTTTTAAAAAATCCCAATGTAATTGTTACACTTGATTTATTGGATTAATAAAAAATCAAAAGGAATCCGCATATGTACAATAGAAGCATTTCAATCACGGTTTTAAACGCACGAAAGCACTAAAAATCAAAGCTCTCAGAACATATTGCTTCAATTCATTTATGTCTACCGAAACCCCTGTTGCTTTGGCAATTACGCGCCGCTTTATAGATATTTATCGTAACACATTGCCGTTTTTGACAACTTGTGTTATAATATCCTTAAACAAAATCCGCTTTCGCAAATCTTTGCGTATCGACTGCCGCAATAAAACACATAATTAAGAATATTTTGTCATTGAATTTTTCCCTTACACGAATAAGAAAGTTTTATTGCTTATTAAATTTGCCATATAAGCTTGCAAAATTCAAATACCGATGAATACTTATATGTATTTCAAAAGAGGAAGAAACTATGGGGTTTATTAAAAATATAATTGAACATCATCAGCAGAAAGCTCAGGAACAAAATGACGCTTGCAATGAATTGATTTCTCGTATAGACGCTGCACTGTCGGAGGTCAAATCCACATTTTCAAAGCCGCAAGAATTTATTGACCCTCGGTATGAAACGGAATGGAGAAACCGAAACAGCCAAATACTGTCAGATTTGGAGACGCAGAAAATTCAATATCTGAAAAAAGCCGCTCAATATAATGCTTTATCTTCCAAACAACAAAAGTTGGCGGCTGTTGCACGTTCAATGTCGCAACACATTATTATACACAATGAGCGAGCCGCAAGCATGAAAGTACAGTCAGCCTACGCTCTTATCGGCGGTGTTGAGGGGCGTACCCTCGATAAACAGCAAATGACCTGTATTGTCAAAGAAGCTCATAATCATTTGGTAATAGCCGGCGCCGGTACAGGAAAGACAACCACCGTCATCGGGAAAATCAAATATCTTCTCAAAACAGGCAAATGTTCACCGCAAGATATTTTAGTATTATCATTTACCAACGCTTCCGCTTCCGAAATGAGCGAACGCATTTCTGCTGAAACAGGACACAATATCACTGCTTCAACATTTCATAAACTCGGATTGAATATTATCTCGCAGGTCAATGGCGTAATGCCGAAAATCACACAAATAAATTTGCGAAAATTTATAAAAGAGCAACTTTTATTAAATATGCAATCTGACGCTTATCTCAATTTGCTGAGTTCTTATCTTCTGTATAATCGCGTAGTGGCAAAATCGGAATTTGAATTCAAATCGCAGGAAGAATATAATGAATATCTGAAATTGAATCCGCCGACTACAGTTAATAATGAAAAAGTGAAAAGCTACGGTGAAATGGATATTGGCAATTTTCTGACACAAAACGGCGTACGCTATATTTATGAACACCCTTATGAATTTGATACACGTACCGGCGAATACGGTCAATATCACCCGGATTTTTATCTTCCCGATTATAATATCTACATTGAATATTTTGGTGTCAACCGAAACTTAGAAGTTCCGTCTTATTTCAAACCTATAAACGGAATGAGTGCAACGGAAGCGTATCGTGCTTCTATGAAGTGGAAACGCGATACTCACCGTGAACATCAAACCACAATGATTGAATGCTATGCTTATGAGAAATTTGAGGGTATTCTGCTTGACGCATTGAAAGAGAAACTTGTGGCAGCTTCGGTTACTTTAATTCCAAAATCTTCTAAAGAACTGTGGGAACAGGTTGCCGCAGAAAGCGATTCTTTACTTGATGGTATTATAGAATTGTTTGAAACACTGATTAACCTGATTAAGAGCAACGGTTATGATATAGCAACTGTCCGCAAATTAAATCACTTTGGAAGCAATATTCAAACGAACAATATTTTACTGTCGTTGCTTGAACCGATATTTAATGAATACTGCAAATATCTTTTGCGCGAAAAAGAAATTGATTTTAACGATATGATTAACATTGCTTCCGAATATGTGAGACAAGGGAAATACACCAATCCATACAAATATGTGATTGTCGATGAGTACCAAGATATATCCAAAGCTCGCTTTATGCTTTTAAACTGTCTGCGCAAATCAAATGATTATGAGCTTTTCTGCGTCGGTGATGATTGGCAAAGTATTTATCGCTTTGCCGGAAGCGACATTGGATTTATTCTTAATTTTCCAAAATACTGGGGTGCAACAGAAGTAAGCAAAATTGAAACTACATATCGATTTTCTCAAAAGCTAATTGAAATAAGCGGCGGATTTATAATGCAAAATCCGGCTCAAATCAAAAAATGCATCAAAGGAAGGCCTGAAAATTCCGGTTTTCCGCTTGGCGAAATTTCCGGCTATACAGAGAAATATGCAATTGAGTTTATGTCAAAAAAGCTGAATGACATTCCTAAAGGGAGCAGTGTATTTTTTATCGGCAGATATTCATTTGATGCAAAGCTATTGGATGACAGCGGACTCTTTTCTTGCCAGTATAATAACCCGAAGGGGGTTATAGAAGTTAAATCAAAATCGCATCCCGATTTAAATATGTCATTCTTGACAGCGCACAAATCAAAAGGACTTCAAGCAGATTATGTCTTTATAATAAATAATAAAAAATCAAGAATGGGCTTTCCGAGCAAGATTCAGGACGCTCCGATTTTAAATTTATTGCTTGATAATTGCGACCAATACCCTAATGCAGAAGAACGCCGCTTATTTTATGTTGCATTAACCAGAGCAAAGGAAAAAGCTTTTATCATTACTGTTGACGGGAGAGAATCTGAATTTGCAATGGAACTTAAAGAGCAATATGGAGATGAATTGAAAAGAGAGCAATTTGAATGTCCTCTTTGCGGCGGGCATTTGATAAAGCGCACCGGTCCATATGGCGAATTTTTCGGTTGCTCCAATTACCATAAAACCGGATGTACTTACAAAAGAAAAATACGATAAATAAGAACTTACAATTCGGTATGCATCAGGTTTCTTGAAATTATCAACTGATTTTTGGCAGTCTGCAACTATTTTTATTTTATAAGTATAATAATTAATGCAACGGGCCGTTGTCTGAAATTGACGACGGCTCGCTGCATTTTTTTGTTATTTTCCGACGGCGCCTCTGCCGCCCGCTTTTACAAGTATTGTGTCGTCGCCTATCACGATAACGTCGCGCCAGCAAATGACAATCTCGTCGCCCTTGCCGAAAACGCCGCATATTCCTTTGCCGCAAAAAACCGTTATACTTAAAAGGCAGCCCGTCGAAGTGTCAATTTCGACGTCGCTCACACAGCCCATACGGCAGCCCGTTTCCATATTTATTACTTCTTTGGACCTTAAGTCCGAAACGGTGCATCGCAAATTTATCCCTCCCGATTTATATGCCGAATTCGTTTTTCATTAAAGAGCACCTTTTAACGGCGTTTTTTCCGAATTTTTCGGCAATGGCGTCACGCGTTTTTTCAAGGTTTTCTTCACGCGCGCGTTTAAAATTGTAATCAAGGTCAAAAAGCGACAGCTGTTCGCAGAAATCGCTTGATTTAACAAGCCCTGTCCCCGTGACGGTAATCGCTCTGATAGGCTCAAACGAAACGCCCGTGCTTTCAAAAACCGTTTTGATAGCCGCATCTGCCAATTCAAACGCAAGGTCTGTCGGCGACGGCAGTTTTTTTGAACGGACGCGCGTACAAAGCTCGGTATTTTTAAGCGCCACCTGTATGTCGCGGCAAAGAACGCCCTGCTTTCGCATGCGCGATGAAACCTTGTCGCATATATAATAGATACAGGTTTTAGCCTCGCTTTCGGTTTTAATGTCGCGCTTAAAAGTCATTCCGTTGCCTATTGACTTTTGCTCGTCTTTGTAATAATAGGGCTTAACCTGAGAAAACTCTCTGCCGTTTGCGTATTCGTGCAGCTCTTCGCCGCCTTTTCCCAAAAATGTCTTTAAAACATCTGCGTCGGCGTTCGCAATTTCGCCGATTGTTTTTATGCCGAGACTTTTAAGGCGCTCTTCGCTTTTTTTGCCCACGCCCAAAAGCGCGCCCGCAGGGAGCGGAAAAAGAAGCTCTTTAAAATTATTTCGGTCAATAACCGTTGTGGCGTCGGGCTTTTTGTAGTCGCTGCCCATTTTGGCAAAAATTTTGTTATAAGAAACCCCTGCCGAGATTGTTATGCCGACCTCGCTTTTTATAACGCGCCGCAATTCATCGGCAATCGTTTTGCCGTCGCCGAAAAGATGCGTCGTACCCGAAACGTCAAGCCAGCATTCGTCAATTCCGAACGGCTCGACAAGGTCTGTGTATCTGCAATAAATATCAAAAACGCGCTTTGAATATTCACTGTACTTTCCGTAAGTCGGCATAACCGTAACAAGCTTTGGGCACTTTGCCTTTGCCTTCCATATCGGCTCACCCGTCACAACGCCGAAACGCTTCGCTTTTTCGTTTTTTGCAAGCACTATTCCGTGGCGGCGCTCGGGGTCGCCGCATACGGCAAAAGCATATTCGTTAAGTTTTGGGTCAAGCGCCGCCTCGACCGATGCAAAAAAGCTGTTGCAGTCACAGTGAAGTATGACTCTGTCCATTTTTTACGCCTCCGCAAACAGAACATTTGTTCTTGTGCACTCATTATAGCAGAACATTTGTTCTTTGTAAAGAGGGTATTTTTAACAAATTTGTTTTTATAAAATCAGTCCTATTGTCAAAAGCTCCTTCAGGCGCTCATAAATATCGTCAAGCTGTGTAAGCGGCAATGGATTTTCGCCTTTGCCGATTTCTACAGTAAACGCCGGGCGTGAAAATTCTTCGCAAAACCAATCCTTAAAGCCGCCGAACGAAGCTAAGCCCTCGTTTTTTACAAGCGTGTATTCGGACACTGCGGCAAGAATTTTTGCTTCGAGAAGCGATTTTTCGGGTGTAAACTGCCCGTATTCCCAATATATTTCTTCGCCCTGCGAATGAAACGTTATAAGCCTTTTTATGTCAAGTCCCCTGCAAAGCCTTACCATAGCCTTTGTTTCGGGTTCGCTTTCGGGGTATTTGCCGCCGTATCTTGTGGGCGCGGCACCGTCTATGCCCGCGTTTTTTTCCTTTTCTCTTAAAAGCGCCCAGCCCGCGTTGAAATTGTGGTTTATGTCAACGCCCCTTGCGTTTGCGTTCCAGTGAGAAAAATCGCCGCCGCACGCGTTTTTGCACAGCTTATAAAAAGCTCCGCAAGCCTCCTCGCCTTTAAGCGAAATTTCTATTCCGTCGGGGTTAATTTCGGGAACGACTATGAGCGTGTATTTTTTATAAAGCTCCCTTGCTTCATAGCCGCACACGCGGCCGTTATTTCGGTGCTCATATAAAAGCGTTTCAAGAAACTTAAAAAGCAATAGCGATGTCAGCCACTCTGTGCCGTGTGTTCCGCCGGCATAAAGAATTTTCTCGTCTCCCTCGCCGAAAAGCATCGCGCCTATGCTTTTTCCCAAAAGGCTTTTTCCGCATTCGCAAAACCTTAAAGCCGGGTATTCTTTTTTCAGCTCTTCCGTTATTCTTATGTATTCCGCCCTAAAAAGCGGGGTGTTGCCTGATATTTTTCTCATAATACCTCCGTCTTTCAAAGAAATATGTAAATATAAGACGACAGAAAATTTCTTAAATTTTCTTTATATCATATGATAATTTGCGGCAAAATATTTACAATCGGAGCGTTTTGTGGTTTAATATAAAAAGTCGCTTTACGGAGGGTAAATTTATGATTTATATTATGCTCGCAGCATTCATTTTTTCTGTTGCCGCTGCGGCTTTCATTTATAAAAAAGCAAAAGCCAAAACAAACGTACCCAAAGTTCTGCTGCTTCTTTCAAGCGCGCTTATTTTGGCGCTCGGAGCGGAGCTTACCGTGTTCAACGTCAATTTTTACAATACGCGAAACTATAAAGAAATTTCGCTTGACCGCTATCTTTCGGGCACCGAGAACGACGAAGGCGTTTATGAGCTTAATTCGTCAAACTGCTTTCTTGTTTTTAACGAGCTGAACGAAGATATTAAAAACTTAAGATTTGACCTTGTTTATGACACATCTTCAAGCATAAACGTAGAAATAAGACTTACCGACGACGGCAACAAATACCTTTTCTCGGCACCGCAAAGAAGCATAAACCCCGGCGTAAAAAAAAGCCAGTGCATAAACCTTCACACAAAAGGCGTTTCAAGCACAATTTCGGTTAAGTTTTTGCTCGGCGAGAATCAAACCATTCGTCTTAACGGCATAAAAGCCAATGTCAAAAGGGATTTTGATTTTTCGTTTTTGCGTATTCTGCTTGTGTTTGCCGCGCTGATTTTCCTTTATGCCTTCAAACCCTCGTCGCCGCTTTATAAAATGAAGCTGGGCGACAACGCCGACATTGCAAAAACACTCTGCTCCTCCGCAATAATTCTTGAAAGCGCGCTGTTTATAATTCTTGCAAGCATCAACCCCGCGTTTATGGGGCTTGCAACAAAAAATTATAACGAGGACCGCTGGTCTGGAAAAGGCATAACCCTTACCCGTTTAAGATATGAAAACGCCAACCAATACGACCAGTTGGCGCAGGCGATTATAGAAAAAGGCGTTGTTTATATCGACAATGACGATGTTCCGCAGTTTCTTAAAGATATGGACAACCCCTATGACACAACCGCGCGCAGTCAGGAGGGCGCCGTTGCCGGGCAGACCGCCCGGTGGGACGTTGCCTATTACAACGGCCACTATTACGTCTATTTCGGAATAGTTCCGCTTCTTCTTATGTATCTGCCGTTCAGGCTTATTTTCAAAGCGCCGTTCCCAACGGCTTTGGGAATTGCGGTGTTTGCGATACTGTTTTCCGTCGGCTCTTACATTTTACTTTCGTTCATAGCAAAGAAAAAGTTCAAGGGTCAGTCGGTCGGCTCGTTTATTCTTGTATTTTTGCTGTTTATAAACTGCTCGGGAATACTTTTCTTTTCAAAACGGCCCGACTTTTATTCGCTCCCGATAATTACGGCGATGACGTTTTCGGTGTTCGGCATTTTTCTTTGGCTTAAAGCCCTTACAGAAGAGCGTCACAGAAGGCTCAGGTTCTTCTTCGGCGCGCTTTTAATGGCGCTTGTCGCGGGGTGCAGACCGCAGATTACTCTTCTTTCGCTTATTGCACTGCCTATCTTCTGGAGCTTTTTCTTTAAAGAAAAGCACATCTTGAAAAAAGACGGTATTCTTGACCTTTTATCGCTTGCCGTGCCTTATATTACGGTTGCCGCGGGGCTTATGTATTACAATGCAATCCGTTTTTCGTCGCCGTTTGATTTCGGCGCAAACTACAACCTTACAACAAACGATATGACGGTGCGCGGCTTTGACTTCGGCAGGATAGGGCTGGGGCTTTTCACATATCTGTTCCAGCTGCCGGCGTTCTCGGCTATCTTTCCGTTTATAAAGCCTGCCGCGATAAACACAAACTATGTCGGCAAAACGATATACGAAAACTGCTTCGGCGGTATTTTCGCAACGTCGCCCGTTTTGTGGGCGCTGTTCCTTTTGCCGTTTGTAAAAGACAAGCTGAAAGAAAAAAAGCTTTTCATCTTTACAATTGTGCCGATAATTATCGGCGTTACGGTTGTTATTGTAGATACGCAGGGCGCAGGGCTTCTTGAGCGCTATTTCGGCGACTTTTCGTTTATGTTCCTTTTCTCGGCGGCGCTTGTGATTTTTGCGCTTTACGAGAAATACTCCGAGAAGAAAGAGCATAACGCGCAAAACGCGCTTTTGTTTGCCGCTTCGCTTTTCAGCGCATTTTATCAGTTCTGCCTTATATTCTCGGTATCGGATATAACCATCAACACGCAAAATCCCGAGCTGTTCACTTACGTTTCGCAAATGATTCAGTTTTGGCTTTAATAAAATTTTATTTTTGGGGTAATAACAATGTGGATTTCAAAGAAAAACAAAATTGTAAGAATTTTTTCGCTTATGCTCGCCGCGGTGCTTCTTTTAGGCTCGCTCTCGTCGTGTAAAGGAAGCGACGACGGCGAAAGCACAACCGCGCCTTCGATAGACGCCGCGGCAACAGTGACCGAAGAAAAAGCCGTGTTAAACCCGCTCACGGGCGAAAAAGGCTATGACAAAGCGCTTTTAAACAACCGTCCCGTTGTGATTTCGGTTGAAAACCATCCCGACGCAAGACCGCAGTGGGGTCTTTGCTCTTCGGATATGGTTATGGAAATGGTCGCAGAGGGCGGCATAACAAGAATGCTTCTTATGTATGCCGACAAATCGCGCATCCCCGAAAAGGTCGGCCCCGTAAGAAGCGCGCGCCACTATTTTGTGGAGCTTGTAAGCGGCTTTGACGGAATATTCATTCACTGGGGCGCAAGCACATATGCCTATAAAGAATTTAACAAAGGCTATTGCGACCACCTTGACGGCAAATCAATAAGCTCCTGCTTCTACAGGGACAAATCAAGATACGTTGATATGGAACACACGGGCTACACAAAAGGCTCTGCCATAATTGAGACGATTGCCGATAAAAATATAAGAACAACTCTTAAAGACGGTTATGCTTCGCCTTTTAAATTCAACGACTCGGCTTCAGCTCTTTCGGAAAACGCCTGCACGACCTGCTCAATTTCGTATTCGGGAAGCTATACATACACCTTTAAATACGACAGCTCCGACAAGCTTTATTACAGCTCGCTTAACGACGTTCCGTTTGTTGACAGCGACGGCAAGCAGCAGAATTTTACAAACCTTATTATCATCTATACCGACATAACCGACCTTAACGACGCAAAAAGCCGCGTAACCTTTGACCTTGACGAGGGTAACGGCATCTACGTTTCAAACGGCACATATAAAAACATAACCTGGAAAAAGGGCAATGCAACGGATATGCTCAAATTCTTTAACGAGGACGGAAGCGAGCTTTCGCTCAACCCCGGCAGAAGCTATATCGGCATAGTCGGTACAGGCCGCGAGAAATTAACGGAAATCGCGTAAATCACGCGTCAACTAAAATCAAAAACAAAGCTATAATTCATAACGCATTTTTTGCAAATATGAATTATAGCTTTTATTTTTATGCCTTCTTAAATAATTACTTAGTAACTATAAAAGCGTCAAACCCCGCTTTTTTTAGCTTTTCAAGATAGTTTTCGGCATTCTTTCTGACTTTAAACGCGCCTACCTGAACGGTGTAAAGAGTACCCGTCGTTTCGGGCTTTTTTGACGGCTCATTTGCATTTACGCCGTAATAGTCGCAAATGCCTTTTGCTATTGCTTCGCCTATCTTTGCGGTGTTTTTTATTATAAAGTCCGAGCCTTCTTTTGTGTCGTGGAACTCGCACTCGCAATAAAGAGTCATACCCTTTGCCGCTCTTATTTCATAAAACTCGGGCATGGCGACAAGTTTTTCTGCCGAAGAGCCGGGGGTAATCGGCGCAAGGCGCGAAAGTATTGCCTGACCCGCCTTTTTGTTTTCGCCTTTTATATCCCACAAAAGCACCTGTGTGCCGCCTGTTACATTGTGCTTTCCCGTGGCGTTTGTGTGAATTGCAAGGTGAATGTCGGCATTAAACGCGTTGCTTTCTTTTACGCGCTCATACATTCCGTCTTTATAGGTGCATTTCACGTCAAAGCCCTTTGCTTTTAAAAAGTCATAGCACGCTTTTGCGATTTTTTTGCACTGCTCCATTTCGTTTGTGCCGCCCGTGGCATAGGTGTTTGCGTTCTGGTCGCTCGGCGAAATATATATTTTAGGCATTGTCCTCTTCCTCCTTTTTAAGGCGCACGTCGCAATCGGTGCAATAGGTCAGCGCCCTGTCGCTGTCGCTTATGCCGTCGGTTGTCGGGTCGATAATTACGCCGAGAACGGCAAGCAGATTTATTGCCATTCCCGCGATTTCAACTATCTCGCTTTCTGCGTGTGACGGCACAATATCAAAAATTGCCAGAATATGATAAACAAACGATATTATAAGCGCCGACGCACTCACAAGAAACGCTTTGTTTTTAAGTCTTGCTTTTAAGTTTATCTTCATAAAGTTTCCCCTTTCTAAGCCTGAAAATGCTTACTTTATTATATGGGCTCAAATTAAATGAAGTGTTATTCAATCTCTTTGAGTCTTTCGTCCATAGAGCGTATCTGCTCGTTGATGACGGGTATTTTTTCTGCAAAGCTGTTGTGCTTTCGCACCTCGCGCGTAAGCTCTTCAAGCTTTGTGTCCGTTACCGCCTGCGAAATTTCAAGTCTGTGCGACACATTGTCGCGCGTTGTTTTTGCCGAGACGGCGCAGGTGATTATTACGCCGACAAGAGTTAATACCGACGGAATAACACTGCACATAATTTCTTTCACAAAACCCCTCCTTAATCCTTGTATTTTGCATACATCTTTTTTAAATAGCTCTCGTAATCGCCGTAGCTTTTTATTGCGTTTTCTCTTAAAGAAAACTCTTTTTCGGTCATAATGTTGCTTTTTCCCGTTTCCTTTACAAATTCGCTGTAGGTTCTCGGGTAATCGGCTTTGCTGTCGCCCGAAGAGCTTTTCTTGGAGGACGATTTTTTTGAAGAGCCGCCGGAAGAAGCGGAACTGTAGAGCTTTTTCAAAGCAAGCGCATAATTCCTGTCGGCGTTTGCCTGTTGGCGCTTTGCTTCTTCTCTTTTGAAAGCCATACCCTCTTCGTACTGTTGACGCTCTGTTTCGTCGATATACTGCTCATAGCTGAACTTTCGGTCGTTTTCCCACGCCTTCACTTCGTCAAGGAATTTTTCATATTCAGAGTCCGACATATTTTTAAGCTTTTTATAAAGATAGTCGCCGTCGCTGTAATAGTCTGAAACCGTATCGCGGTATTTTTTATAATCGTCGCCGTCAAGAGAGCGCAAAAGCGATGCCGCGTCATAAAGCGCGTCGCCCTTGTCTTTATATACGCTGTAAGCCCTGTCCCTCAAATCGAGCGCGACAGAATTGAGCTTTGAAAGCTCGTTTGAATAGCTTTGCATACCCGCGGTGGCGGCGTAAGAACTGCCGTAGCCCCCCGAAAGCGCCGAAACCTTTCCGACGGTATCCTCCATCGCCCTTTCGCCGTTTTTAATATATTGCTCGCGGTACTGCCTGTAAAGCGGGTCGGCGTTCAGGCTGTATTTAAAATCGCCGCGGTCTAAAATCGAGTCTAATATTCCGTCAAGCCTTTCTTGGTACTTACTGCTGTAGCCCGACGGCTTTTTTCTTTCCCATTCATTCAACGCGTCGCCCGCCTTTTTCACCTCGTCGCTTTTTGTGTATTGCGGGCGGCTTTTTGAGTATGTGTATTTTGATGAATATGAAGTTGTTTTTGATTTTGTTGCCGTAATTACACCTCCCTTATGTCATTCGGCGTCTGAACTTAAATTATTTATAACAGCGCCGTTTATATATACCCACGTTCCCGCTTTAACATCGGTTTCGCACTTAAAGCCTATTTCGGACTGATACGTCATATAGCCGACGCTGTGCGAAGAATTGCCGCCGATATGCACAGAAAGCGGACTGAAACACAAAGGCGCCACGCCGGAAAGCGTTGCAAGAACGGTGTCGGTATTTTTCGGCACGTCGGAAGACAGCGTAAAGCGCAGATTAAAAAACGCTGTATTAAGCGAAGAAAACACCCTTGCGTTACCTATAACAGAGCTGACGCACGCCTTGTTTTCGAGCCTTGAAAACACGTCCTCGCATTTTATACTGCCTAAAACGTTAAGGTCATATGCCACGGTAAGCTCGCCGTCTTTTTCGGCATAGCACCCAAACGCCGCACCCTTGCCGCCGCGCCTTATGTTAAAGGGAATATCGGCGCTTGATATTCTGCGGATAAACACGTTTTCTTCCGCAGTGAGCATATCTTTTACGGAAAGCTCCACATCGTAAGAATCGCTGACCGAGATTGTAGCCCCGCCGAATATCACGGGTGAATTTTCGGCGTTAAGGCTAACATATGCGCTTTCGCCCGATTTTTTATATCTGAGCGTTACCGTTTCGCTGTTTCTGCCGCCTATACTGCTGAATTTTTTTGTAAATTCGGCGGCAAGATATGTTCCGAGATTTTCTTTTTCGCCCGAAAGAGCGCACCTGTAAAGCTTTGAAAAATCAAGCGACGGCGGCGAATAGTCCTCTATTTGCAGTGTTTTTTCCAATGTGGCTTTAAGTCCCCTGCTGTCTTTTAAAGTCACGGTCACTTTAACGCTTCCCGAGGCCGTTGCGGGAATTACGGCGGGCGCTTCGGTTTTTGTAACGCCGAAAGCATTTATTGATACCGAAGAAAACGACGCGCCGTATTTATACGATTCGTTTTTTAAAGAAACCGACACGCTGCTTTTGTTTTTAACAAAAACGCCCCAGCTTTTTATTGTGTCGCCGCCCTCAAGCGCGGTTTCAAAAGAAAACGACGGTCTGTATTCGGCAGTATCCGGTATTAAAAGCGTAAAGGAGCCGCTTTTTGTGCCGATAAGCTTTGAGCCGCTGTAGGTCTGCACGCTCACCGTGCCTTTGCCGCTTCTTTGGTTTTTTAAAGTGTTCGCCCAGCTTTTCGGTATTGTAAACGACGCGCCCGAAGCCCCCGATGCAATGCTTTTTTCGATTTTTTCACTGCCTAAAGAAACCGTTATTTTATGACTGAAGGAAGATGCCGCCGAAGAAACCGTGACAGAAAGCGCATTGCCGGGGTTAATTTCTTTTGGGGACACTTCAAAAGACGAAGCGCGCGGTATGTCGGTACAATTAAAATCCGCAGAAACACTGCCGCCCGTAAGGGGCGAATCCATTGTAAAACTGCCGCTTATCGAAAGAGTGAGCGTACCGTCGGAATTGTGCGCCACGTCGCCCGACCAAAACCCAAGCGTCACGGTGGCGCCGTTTCTTGTGTCTATTTTAAGGTTTTTTGAAACCTTTACGCTTTTGCCGACCTTTATTTGGGCACTGTTGTCGCCTGTGTTAAGGTTATAAGCGGACTCGCTGTAGCCGTCGTTTCTTTTTACATAAAGCCCCACCGAAATGTTGCTTGTATTGTTTGCAATACTTTGCGAATTTTCGTTTATCTCAAGCCATACGTAGTACTTTTTGCCCGAAGTACCCGTACACGTTCCGTATTTTTTAGTCGCCGTAAGACCACCTCACTTCAAGTCCGTTGTTTGTAACGTCAAAGGCAAAAAAGCCGTCGCTTTCGTTTCCTATTTCAAGGCAGTCAAGCACCTGGGCGCGTGTTATATAAAGGTTACTGCCCGAAATATAGGCTACCTCGCAATCACCCTGAAAAAACGTCAGTCTGTCGTTTGTAAAACGCGCTTTTATAAGGCTGTCGCTTCTGCCTATCTCAATACCGAAAACGCCCTCCGAAAGCTCGCCGCGCCTTATGTATGCGTCCACAGACGAAATAAATGTCGAAACGCTGCCGCCCACGCTTGAAATATCAGAAGAAAGGCGCGAAACCTCAGAAGAAAAGCTTTCGGTAATGTCGCTTGCCGTTTGCGTTATTTTCGACGAAACCGTCTCGCTAAGCTCGTCCACGTCGCTTTTCTTTGCGTACACATTCGACACCTGCGATATAATCGCGTCCGAAAGCACGCCTATTTCAGCCTTGTTTTCGAGCTTGTAGCTTTCAAGCTCCGTTTCAACGCTTTCAATACTTTCGGCATTCGCCTTTATTGACGAGGCGTTTTGCGAAATAAGCGACTGTGCGCTGTCTTTATATTCGCCGAAATCCGATTTCAGCGTATAATTTTGAGAGACGGACTGTTCAATTTTTTTCTCGCTTTTTTCGATTGCAGAGGTGTATTCGCGCTCAATTTCGCCTGCGGTTGAAATGATGTCGCTTTTAAGCGTTTCAAACCTTTCCGCAATCTCTTTTTTAAGCTTTTTTGCCGTAATATCGTTTTTTTGAGCCGTTTTATAAAGGCTCTCTTTTTTTGCCGCGCCCTCAAGCTTTTGCGAAAGCGACGGCGACAGATTTTCACAGTCAAGCGATGAAAGCGCTATTGAAAGCGTTTCGTTAAGCTCTGTAAGATACCCTTTAAGAACGGTGAATTTTTCGTCTACAGCGTACTTTTTTGAGCTTATGTCCGGCAAAAGAAGATTAAGCTCATACATTAAGGTTACTTCCCCTTTCATATACTCTTGCAATGCTTAAAAGTCTTGCGCTCCCCTTGCCCTCAATGCGTATTTTTAAGCAGTCACAGCGCCGCGTAATGCAAGGGACGGTATAAGAGCCTGTTTTTTTGGCTGTAAATTCCGTTTCTTTTTCCCACACGCCCGAATCGTCATAAGAAAAGCTTATTTTGACCGTTGCGTTTTCTTTTACGCTCATACGAAGCTCTATATTTGAATAATACTTGTTCCCGGGAAGCGCCGTTCCCCAAAGCCCCGTTTCAAGAAGCCAGCTTACATTTTCTTCAAGCGAAAACCCGCCGAGCACGTTTGCAAAATTGCCGTATGTGACTTCGCCGTCCGAAAGATAAAGCTTTGTTTCGCCGTCCTTTTTTGCAAGAAAATACAAATTGCAGTTGCATTTTGCAAACTCCTTAACGTCAATACCGTCCTCTTTGTGCCACACGCCGTTTTGCTCGTCAAACGAAAAAAGCGTTCTTTTGTTATTTCTGTCGCTCATACAAACGCTGTATATATCCCCGAGGGCTTCTCCCACGGCGTCTTTATAATATTCGCTCCCGAGAGGCGCGGATATTGAAACGGGCACGCCGCCGTCATACCTGCAAATGCAGGTCGGCGATTTATAATAAAGCGACTCGTTTAAAAGCGCAACCGAGCGTTCGCTTCCTTTTTGAACGCCGCGAAGATACGACGAAGTTACGGTAAACGGCGGATAGCCGCCGTATATTTTGTGAAGGCAGTTTTCTTTAAAAAACAGTGCGTACCCGCGGTAGCTCACAGCGGCGGTAAACTCGCCGTCCGTGCCGACCGTGACGGCATAAGAGTCGGTCGAAAGCCCCTCGAAGCAGTTGAAATTTTCGGGGTCGCCGAGCTTTGAAGCGTATATTTCATTATTTTTTGAAGAACAGCCCCAAAGCCTGTTGCCGTTTTCGCAGACAAAATCCATATCGGGCAGCTTTCGCGTTACGGTTACGCCGCCTTTTTGCGTGAACGCCGCGGGGATTATGCCGATAATAACCAGGCTGTCCGAAGTCTTGCTTTGAACAACAAAAGTGCCGTTAAGAGAAGCTTCTTTTATGCCGCTTAAAGCTATGCCGTCGCCCTTTTTAAACTGCGCGCCGATATTAGGCGAAGATATTTTCACATATGTCTCCGAAATTTCGCTCCATATTTCTTCGTCCGAAGAATATACGTTAAGCGTGTATACTTCACCGGAGGTGTCAAGCCACAGCGTTCCGTTTTCGGGGGATTCGGGCGGGGTCGCGGAGGAAATTATGTTTTCCTCTTCTTCGCCGCCGCGCCGACACATTGAAAAGCTGACAGAAACGCCGTCGCCCGCAAGAAACTCCGCTTCAAGACTTCCGCAGTCTTTGACGTCAAGGGTGTTTACATACACTTTATCGGGGAACACAAGAAGCTTTGAACCCATAGAAACAAAGCTTCTTTTTGTTTCACTGTCTAAAAAAGTAAGCCCCGTTACCGCTTCGTCGCCGTAATAAAGCCTGCCGTTTTTTATAAAGCAAAGCCTGTCTTTTCCGAAAAGCCCACAAAGCCCGTCGCCGCCTATATTGAAAATCCCTCTTTTATTTCTTGACGAAACTGCGGGAAAGCTTTGAGAGCTGATATTTTCCTCGTCAAAAAACGTGTTTTCGGCCGCTTTAAGCCGTTTGTCAAGACCGCAAAAATCGGTGATTATTTCTTCGCTTCTTTGCGGCGGTTTAATTTCAGGCTTATACATAAAATCCGCCTGCCTTTATTTCGCACGCACCCTGGACGCGTTTTTCGCGGCTTATAAAGCACGAAAGCTCATAATAAAGCCTGTTAAAAACAGAAGAAGAGCAGTTGTATCTTGCCGTTTCGCCGTTTAAAAGGTCGCTTTGCATAATAAGATACGCCGTATAAATTTCGGCATATTCCTCGGGCGCCAAAAGCTTTGTTGATTTTGGGGTGCTTTCGGTGTAGCCCGAAAAGCTCACTTTAGTGCGCGGCTTTAAAAGCTCGCAAAAAATTTTCATATCGAGCTGTGAAAGCCAGTTTATTTTAAGCGCCTCGCCTATGCTGTTTTTTCTTTCCTCGTCAAAAAGCGACAAAGCCTTTGAAACCGTCATTTTTCACCACCTCAGACAGAAATGTTTTCATCAATATATCTTGCCGAAACCGCCGCCATTTCGGCGCTGTTTTCAATTACCTCGGCAAAGCGCTCGGGTACTTCGACGTTTTTTCCGGTCTGCACCAAAATACGCTCGCCGTTTACGGCGATAAATCTTTCGGTGTCGTTTCTCGATTCTTTCGGAATAAATACGCTGACGCATTTTTCGTTAGGTTTAACGTTCATTTTATTCTTCCTTTCTTTCGTCCCGCCGCGCAAGACGCGCAAAGAGCGCGGCGGACCTTTAATTAATTTATGTTATTTCAGTTTGCTTCTGCGTTATTGCTGAAAGCCGAGCCGCTTTCAATACGCACCATATATTCTTCAACAAGGCGCTTTGCGGTTTTAAGAGCCTTCCAGCCGACAGAGGAGCGCTGATTAAGCGGGTCGTTTCCGTAACCCTTCTGTTTTACGATGTGCTCGATGCCGCCGCCCGTGACAGACGTAACGCCGTAAGCGTCCGCGCCGATTATCATTGTTGCGAAAACGGCGCAGTTGTTTTTGCCGCCCTCGCCGGGGTAAATAACGGCGCCCTCTGCAGCGTCCGAAGTCGGGATAGTGTCGTCCGAAGAAGAAACCGTAATTGAGCTTTTTGCAACGCCTACGCCCGCTGCGGCGCTCGCTATTGTATAAGACTTGCCGCCGAGAGAGATTTTTCTGCCTGCAAGCGCGGTTGCCTCTTTAGAAGTGAGCTTTTCGCTTATTTCAACCGTTCTTGAAGCCGCCGTAAGCGCGGTTGCGACAGAAAATGTGCCGTGGTTTGCAGTAAAAGGCGCGCCCTTAAAAATCTTTGCCTCGGTGCTTTCAACAAAGCGAACGCCGCCGAGACAGCCGATTTCACCCGTAAGCATATTTTCGGGCGAAGCGTACTTCTGAACGTCCATCCACTGATTGCCCGCCTCCTGCATAAGGTCATAGGCAACGTAAGGATGAATAATTCCGACGTAGTAGCCGTCAATCTTGGGCGCGTTCATGGCTTTAAGCTCTGCCGCCGCCTTGAAAACATCTTTAACGCGAAGCTTTGAAGTTGAGTCGATAAGATGTCTTGACGTAATTTCCGTTTCGCCCGAAGAAGAAACGCTCGGGCAGTAAATTACGTTTGTGCCGCCGACTATCTCGTTTCTTACAACGGTGTCCATAGTAAGACCCGCCTGTGCCGAAAGCTGTTTTGTAGCCTCGACTATGGTGTTATCGACCGCAGTAAGCTCAAGCACATCCGTCTGCTCAACATAGTCGCCGTACTGCTCTACGCTTGCACTGACGCTTGAAACGTTAAGCTTGTTGCCCGACGGCGTTACGCCCTCGGTAAGCGGTGTGAGCGCCTTAGGGAGCGCCGAAAACTTTCTGAATTCAATGATTTTGCCGCCGTTCTGCGGAATATCGCGCTTCTGCCCGAACTGGTCGTGAACAAGATAAGGCGAAGCAAGCGTAATAAGCGTTTTGTCATAAAACGTTTTCATCTCGGGCGAAAGCGCGCCGTCGGTTGTTTTGTTGAGTGCGTCGCCTGCCGCGAAAAGCTGAATGTTAAGTTTGAATTTTTTCATAAATTTCCTTTCTTAAAGGGGTCAGAACTGAACCTTTGCCCCCTTTTCAACCTGTTTTAAAATATTGATTATGTCGTTTTTTGTAAGAGCGTTAACGTCGAGAGCCGTAACCGCCGCGCCGGATTGCAAAAGTCCGTTTTCAAGCGGCCGCGCCGCTCTTTCCTCTCGTCCTTTTGCAAGCTGCTCTTTCAAAGCGTGCGCCGTGTATTCCATGGCGCCGCTTATAAGCTCGTCCTTGTGCACCGTTTCAAAGGCGTCTTTAACGCTTATTCCGTTTTTAACAAGCTTAAAAAACAGCTCGCTTTCGCGAAGCTCCTTGCGAATATCAAAATCCGGATAAAGCTCTTTAAGCCCCTCGCCCTGAAGCACAAGACTGCGCATTTCATCGCTCTCGGCGTTTTCAGAGCCGTCGTTTTCGTTAACGCCGTTTTCTTTGCCGAGCGCGTTTTCAAGCCCCGAAAAATCGCCGCTTTCAAGCCCGAATTTTTCATAAAGCCCGTTAATAACGGGCGAAGCCCCCTCATAAAACGCCTCAAGCTCTTTTGTTTTTTTAAATCTTTTGTCGATTATGCTTTGAACCTTTTCGGAAAACTCTTTTTTATATTTTCCGTTAATAAGCCCTTCAAAGCCTTCTTCGCCCGTGTTTTCGCCGGCGGCGCGATTTTCGCTTTCAGAAGAATTGTTTGAAGCTTCCGAAGAATTGTTTGAAGCTTCCGCACCGTTTCCAATGCCCTCGCCAAACCTCTGAATATCAAGCGTAAGTCTTTTCTTTTTCATTAAAAATCCTTTCTTTTATCGCGATAAATTTCATCGTCTTTCCGAAGTGCCTTTTATATTTTAAATGCCGCGCTGTACATCACGGCACTATTCAACCGTTATTTCACCCGGGTATTCTTCCGAAAATGCGGATATAATCGACACTAATGCGTCTTTTATCCCCAAAAACCGTTCAAGAGAAAAATCGAACGGCTCGACTTCAAAATAAATATATCCGTCCTCACGAATGCTTCTTATAAGCTTCACTTTGCCGTCCGCTTCTTCGTCAAGAAGCAGATTGCACGAATACGAAAGAAGCTTTTCGGCTGTTTTTTCGGCATCGCCGCGCTCTTTAGACGCTCTCGCCGCCAAAATAAACCTGTCGTAATATGTTTTAAACCCCACTTCAAGCAAGCGCGCTCACCCCGCCCGATATGCGGCTTATGATTTCGTCTTTGCCCTCAAAATCCATCATACTAAGCGCCGCAAGAGCCTGCGTTTTAAGCTCGGGATTGAACATTCCCGCATTGTAAAGCTGCAAGGCAAGCTCATTCTGACTGATTTTTGAAAACGGGCTTGATTTTTCGCTTGACACCTTAATATCAAAAATCGGCACGCGGCTCGCTATTTCAACGCCGAAAAGCCCGCTTTGCTTTTTTGGCGTTATACTCGCGTTGTCATAAGAAATAAATTCCTCGCTGCCGTTCGGGGCAATCACCCTGAAAAAGCGCGGTTCTTCATAAAACTGCCTTATAAGCTCTATCGCAAGCATATTAAGCTCCGAAAACGCCCGATAGCCGCCCTTTACCATATCGCGCGTGAGCTTGCTGCCCGCCTCCTGCAGTGCCGCGATTGCAGACGCCGCCGTAACGCCGCTTGAAACGCCGCCCTGTGAAAAATCGCGGTTTCCGCTTGTCTCTTTTAACTCGTCTATTTTATTGTTGAGTATTCCGAGGCAGATTTCGGGCATTGACGAAAGCCTTATTTCTCTTATGCTGTCCTCGCCGAGATTTGAGCCGTTAACGTGAACAAAGCTGTTATTCCAGTCCGAAAACTCCTCTTCGTTTACCGCGCCCGCCGAATTTATGAAAAATCGCGGCACGGCGCAAAGCGAAGCCGAGCGGACAATGGAATTGCCGAGAATGTCTATCTGCTTTTGGGCGTCCTTCATAATATCTATGTACCCAAAGCCGCACGGCGTGCCCTCTTCAACAAAAAGGGTGTCAAACACAAACGGGTATTCGCCGTGGCTGTAAAAACCGCTGTCTTTATAAATCGGGTCGTTTTCGGAAGCATAAAGCACCTCGCCGTTACAGAATTTGCAGTAATGAAGCAGTGTTCTGCCGTTTTTTAACACCTTATAGTACCAATCCACAACCGCGCTTTTATCCGAAGTATCAACGCTGTCGTCATAAATAAAATGCGAAACCTCTATTCCCGACTGCCCCGTTTTGCCCCTCAAAGACGGGTATTTTAAAGAAAGACTTTCGTTGTCTTCAAGCTTTATGTGAAACACGTTTTTGCTGTCCTGAATATTTTTTATTCCCGGCTCCCAAAACAGTTCGAGAATATTTACTTCCGAAAGCTCTATATCACCGAGTCCGTTGTTTTTTTGCGGATTCCAAAATATTCCGTAAACGGCCGTGCCCGCTTTAAGCTTATACCACCACGCGTCGCTGTAAAGCTTTTCAAACCTGTTGCGTTCAAATATCACAGGCAAAATCTGCGATAAGACCGATGCGGCTCGCCTGTCGCTTTCTTCGCGCGGCAAACAGCTCACCGCAGGGTAATTATCCATAGCGTCGGCGTGCTTGTTCGCTATCGAGTTAAAAAGCCACGCCGAAGCTGTTTGCGAACCGTCGTTTTTGCCGCGAAGCTGTTCCCAATGGCGAAGCTTAAACCACTGCTCGTTGTCGATAATTCTTCTTTCAAGATTGCGCTTTCCCTCCCTGTATTTTTCAAGAAGGCGCACAGCCCTTGCAATTTCTTCGTCGCCTATCGCGGCGTTTCCTTCTTTTTTATTTTCTTTCAATTTGCCGTTTTCTTTCAAATTAACACCTCACTAAAATGAATATTGTCTGTATCTTTTTTGCGTTCCAAGCTCCAGCGGGTCGTCGCCTGCATCTTTTAAGCTTTGCGAAAGCACGGGCTTAATAGGCCTTGCCATACACATATATCTCACTTCGTCCGCTATGTGGTCCTCGCCGTCGGTGTCAAGGTCCTCTGGGTTTGTGTTGCTGAATCTAAGCTCCGGGAACGTTCTTATAAAGCCCTTGCAGATATTAAACACATAAAGCATCGGAAAGCCCTGTTCGTCAAACGAAAGACGGTAATGCACCTGCATCCACCCGGGGATTCGCTTGTTGTCGCCCTTGCTGAAATACACGCCGTGGCGCGCCGCCGACTCTATTATCGCTTCGCCTCTTGACGCGTCCCAAATAGACGGGTCGGCAACGCCGATTATATTTTTCCCGCGAAGCCACCTGTGCTCGCGCTCGGTCCTCGCAATCTCCGAAAATATCTTGTCGGGCGGCCATTTTACGCCCTCGTTCGGCGTTTTTGTGCAGCCGTAAAGCTCAAGTATTCTGTAAAGCCTGCCGTCATAATCGACCGCCCACCACGCGCACGAAAACGGCTTTGCATAGCCGAAGTCGAAAGAGCGGTATATGTTCCAGTCCGCAGGAATTTCAAACGGCTCTATAACGTGCGTGTTTTTGCCGTCGCGGTAGTGCTCTTTAATATCTCTGAACTCTTCAAAAAACTGACCGTCGAAAATATCCCAATTGCCGAACCTGTGCGCCTGACGAAGCTTTTCGGGAAGCGCGTCGAGCACCTTTACATATTCGGGATTGTTTTTCATAAGAATGCTGTTGTCGTCAACCGTTGCGGGAATATATTCGTAATCGTCGGGGTCCTCGCCCGATTCATAGCGGCCTTTCACAAATATGCGCTTGAACCAGTTGTGACCCACGCCGCCCGGGTTTCCCGTAAAATACATTCGCGGCTTAAAATCGGTTCGCGTTGTTCTGTTGCACGTCATCAAAAACTGAATCTGCATCCATGTAAAGTGCGTGCATTCCTCAACGCCTATAACGTCGTATTCCTGCCCCTGATACTGATAAATGTCGTTTTCGCTGTCGCAATAGCCGAGCCTTATTCTTGAACCGTTCGGAAAAATAAACGCGCGCTCGTCCTTTTTGTATTTGGCGATTCCGTTTAACTGTGAAAGCATAGGCAAAAGATGATTTTCGCGAAGCTCGGGCAACGTTTTTCTTAAAAGCAAAAGCTTTAACCCGGGGTAAGAAAATGCCATTAATATAAACTTTGTTCTTAAAGCCCAGCTTTTTCCGCCGCCGCGCGCACCGCCGTAACCGACAAACCGCTTGCGGCTTTCAAAAAACAGCTTTTGCTTCGGGTTTGGGCGCGACAGCTCAAGCTCTTTCATTTGCCCCATTCCTCCGCTTCTTTTTCAATGCGTATAACAACTGCGTCGTCACACGGCTTTTCGTCCTCGTATTCGCAAAGCATTTCAAAAAGCTCTTTAAGCGCGCCTACGCTGTCCTTTAAAAACTTTGCGTCAACCTCGGGCGCGCCCTTGTCCTTAAAATTTCTGCGTGCTGTTTTTGCAATGTCGTCTACAAGCGCGCTCATATTTTTAGCCGCCGACGACACTTTTTTATAGCGCTCGCCGCCGTCACCCGTCATATGCGGACGTTCCTTTCATAAAGAACAGCCACCGCCCTGTGATGCGGACAGTTTCTGCCGCCGAAGCACGAGCAAACCGTTTCTTCATAGCGCGTTTTTTCGGCGTTTGAACAAAATCTGTGCACGCACTCGGTATTTTTGAGCACGCCCTCGCACCTTATAAAATACTCGCCCTCCTTAATATAAAAAGGACATTCAATCTTCCCCTCAATAAGCTTTGACATTAATTTTTTACCTCCGATTTTCAGAAAATTTTTGCGGCTTTTTGCAAAGTCCCATTTTCGGTATTGACACATAACAAAAAATGTTATATATTTATCCCGTAATTTGTACGGCGTTCCGTACTCACACCTGCATTATAGTACGGCGTTCAGTACTTTTCAACCCATTTCAGAACATTTGTTCGCAAAAATCAAACTTTGTGAAACCTGCACAAACACACGGGGGTCTTAATTGTGACTGTTTATGAAAAAATTGACGCACTCTGCCGCGAAAAGGGCATAAAGCCCGCCCAGCTTGCAAAAGAAGCGGGCGTGCCCAAAAGCACGCTCAACGAAATAAAGCAGGGCAGAACAAAAGCGCCCTCCACTCAGACGCTTTCTAAAATTGCGGCTTATTTCGGCGTTTCGCTCGGATATTTCGACTCAAACGATGAGGTTGAAAACGTGCGCGACGAGCTTTTTGAAAAAAGAAAACTTCTTTTTGATATGTCAAAAAGAGCAACGCCCGAACAGCTTGACACATTTCTTGTTATGTTCAAGGCGCTTATAGACGACAAAAACGAGTGAAATTTTAAAGAGGGGGAAAAATATGAATTCCATTTTTGTAAGAGCCGTAAAAATGCCGATAACTTTAAGGGCATTTACACTGCCCGACGCGGACGGGAATTTTAACATTTATATCAACGAGGCGCTTTCTGACGAAGCAAAGAAAAAAAGCCTTGAGCACGAAAAACGTCACATAAAAAGAAACGATTTTTCGTACTCAGGCTCTGCGGGATTTGTCGAAGCGATTATTGAAAGCGATAAATAGAATCGAAACAAAACAGCTCTATACCAAAATAAGAAGCGGCTGTAAAAAACGCTTTTTACAGTCGCACGCAATTTTATTCGGAAAAGAGGCTTGGAAAAAAGTTCAGAATGAATTAATCGAATGCTGAACGCCGTTTTCGGCGTTCAGCACTTGCCCGACGGCGTACAAAGGTACTCCGAGGGTGAGATTAATTCATAGCAAAAAGCAATCAATTACCCTTTACTCTGCTTTTTGCGGTCTGGACTTTTTTTACAGCCTCTTTTATTATTTAGATTTCATCTTTTTGAGGTCACGGTAGTTTATAAGCTTAATTCCGCACGCAGCTATGTGGTCGAGCGTTTGCGGGTCCGAAAACAGTCTGTGCTCCCATGAGCGGCGCTGCCAGCTGCCGGTTATCGCCCTTAATTCGTCTGTATCAAGCGCGGGGTGAATATAAGTTTCGGTAATGCCGTTCGGGAAGCGCCTGTACATTTCATAAATATACTCTTTAAAGTTTTCATAGCTCTCTTTTTGCGGGCCGTTCCAATCGCCGGGTATAAGGTAGTCGGGCATTGCAACGCCCAAAGCTTCTGCCGCCGAAGTAATCTTTTTGAAAAGCCCCTTTATAAGCTCTTTGTCAACCTTTATGCCGAGCATATCGTTTGAGAACATTTCCTCGGTGAATACCGACGGAAAACGGAACGGCAGGTTGTACTCTGCGGCAAGCTTTATCGTAAGCTCCAAAAGCTCAAACTTGCCCGCTTCTATGCCGTAAAGCGTGCCCATGTGGTTGTCAATATGCGACGGCTCGCCGCAGAACGCTTTAAAACGCTCTATCTGCGCGCGTATCTCGGCTTCAACCTCAGAAAGCTTGCAGCCCAACTCAAAATCTGTCGGCTCGTGATACATAAAACCCTCTTCATCGCGCAATGAATCCGTATTATTTCTTGCAACGGGGCTCCATCTGTATGTGCCGTATTCGCTCGTAAAGGTAAGGTGCACACCGACGGCGTATTCGGGGTGGTTTTTTGCCCAGACGGCGGCTTCTTTTCCCCACGCGCAAGGCGTCATAACGGTTGACGATGTAATGCCGCCCTTCTTGAACAAATCATATATTGCAAGGTTTTGCGACCTGCACATACCGAAATCGTCCGCATTGATAATTAAATACTTATCCATCTGTTTGCCTCCCTGATTTATTTTCTTTTCTTCTTTTTAGCGTTCTTTTCGGCGTCCTCAAAAAGGTCTGCAAGAGAATTGAAATCTTTCTTTTCCCCGTCGGTGTTTTCGCCGTTCTGCTTTTCGCTTTCGTCAAGCGCGGCAAGCTCTGCTTTAAGCTTTTTCTTTTTAAGCGCAAACACCGCGATTATTGTTGAAAGAACAAGCACCCATGCCACAATAATTACAATAACTATAATCATTATTTTTGTGCCTTTTTCTTCTTCGGTTTTAACTTCTTCTGTAGTTTCAACCGTTGCGGACGGCTCTAAAAACTGCCCTGTATTGCCCCTTAATTTGTGTTCGTAATATAAAAGCTCGGCTTTGTCAATAACCTCGTCGTCAACTATTCCGTCAACAACAAGTCCGCGTTCCTGCTGAAGCCGCCTTACGCAGGCCAATGTGTCCTCATCAAGAACACCCGTTATGCCGTCGGCCCTTAAACCGTAGTTTGTATAAATAAAAATCCACTGAAGCCATCTTACGCCGTCGCCCTCGCTGCCCGCTTCAAGCGTTCCCGAAGGCTTTGCGTACGGCACGTTTTCTTCGCCCTCTTCGACCCTCAGCCCGTGAGTTGTGGACTCAAGCGTTGTGTTTTCAAAAAGCGTTGAAAGCGTTTCTTTTGTAACAAGCGGTTTTATTGTTTCAATGTTATATGTCGGCGCTTCGGTCGTGGTGCGTTTCGGAATACTTACTTTATCGCCGATGCCGCCTATCATATCGCCAAGCCCGCCCATTATGTCGCTGTTTTTAACAACTTCGCTTAAAATATCGTCAAACATTCCGCCGCCGTTCACCTTTGAAACGATGTTTCCGAGGGCATATGTATCATTGTTTGCCGTTACCTTCTGCTCTTTTTTCGCACCCGAAAAGCACATTGTAAGAACGAATGCGCCCGAGAGCAAAAACGCGGCAAATACGGTTATTTTCTTTTTCATTGTAGGCTCCTTAAATTTATGTGTTGCCCTGCAACCGAATTGATTATAGCAAACTTCTTTATTGATTGCAACCGATATAAAATATTTTATTTATTCAAAATCCTTCGCACCGAAAGGGTGCGAGGATATAAATTCAAAAATCCTCCGCACCGAAAGGAGCGAAGGACAAAAAGTTTTATTTTTTATTTAAGAATAATTTCGGGATTTTCAAAAATCTCTTCAAGCTTTGCTATAAACGGCTTTACTTCGCCGAAATCGAGCGCGCGGTGGTCAAAGCACACGCATATGGGAAGCACGGTTGAAATTTTAATTTCGTCTTTTCCGTTTTCGTCGGTAACGACAATGGGCTTTTTCTGAAGCGCGCCGATACCTATAGCGCATATCTGCGGCGGAATTATCATCAAAAGACCGAGTTCGCCCGAAATACCCCTTGAAATAGAGCCGATGTTTGAAACGGTTATTGTGCCCTGCTTTAAATCGCGGTATGTGATTCTTTCGCTTTCGGGAATTTTGTCATACTCTTTTTTCTCTTTGCCTTTAAGGGTTACGACCCTGTGGCGCGGATTTGTTTTTGAGCCGTATATTCTCTGAAAAGCCTTAATCGGGTGACCGTGCGTAAGATTATGCACCGTGTCGTGAATAGAAACCGAATAAAGCGCCTCGGCAAGATTTGTCTTTTGAAGCTTTTTATTGATTTCGTCCGTATACCTGCTTATGTTTTCAAGAGAGCGGTTGCCCATATCTTTCATTGTAATGGTCATCATATTGCCGTCGGGCAAGGTCCACGGAACGGAAATATCAACATTGTCAAACTCCGTAATTTTTCCTCTTACGAGCTTTCTTTCAAAATGAATATGCGCGTTTATCTGCGGCGCCGCTTTTATTGCCTCGGCAATCGCCTTTAAAACGACCATATTGAGCGTGATGTGATATTTGCCGCCGAGTTTTTCTTTAAACTCCTCAAAGCACTCAAGAAAATGTGTAACGTCAGGCTCATAAAGATAGCTGACATGCGGAATGTTCTGCCAGCTTTCGCTTGTCATATTTGCGACGATTTTTCTTTGAATTCCGAATCTCGTGACGTCTCGTATAGCCATAAAAACTCCCCTTGTCTGTATTATTATGTTATAAATATGCATTTCTTAAGATTTCTTAATAAACATTATATCAAACCGCCGCCTTATTGTCAATTCACTTTTTCTCATTTTATATACTTTTATTCAAAGCCGAAAAATCGTTTATAACCCTTTACATTATTTATTATTTCGCATATAATTAATACAATAATATAAAGAAAGATGTTTTAAAAAACAGCGTGTATTTATGGATATTATAAACAAAGTGCTTTTTAAACTGCACTTAAAAAAAGCTCCGCCTAAAAACGGCGGATTTAATAAAGAACTGCCGCAGCCCGTTAAAGACGTCCTTTTAAAAGAAGGGCTTAATACAGACTCGGTTATTTTAAGCGTAAAAAGCGATATGAATAACGACGAGCTTTTTTCCGACTGCTATGTCTTTTTTGACGAAAAAGGGCTTTATTTTGCAGAGATGAGCGAAGAAGTGCTGCCCGAAAAAAAGAGCCGCAAAAAGCTCGCCTTTTCGCCGCGCCTTTTAAATCTTGTTTGCACGCCTATGGGCGATATTGACGAAATGCTTGTGGAAAGAAACCTTTCAACGGGCAGGCTCACCTATAAAAAAGACGGCGAATATTATTCCGTATGCTTTTTTTCATTGGGGCTTATTTCGCATTTTGAAGAGCTTTCAAAAGTATTCAACGCGTTTAAAAAGGGCGAAGATTACAAGACGCTTATAAGGAAGCCCGAAGGCGGCGTTTGCAAAAAATGCGGCGCACCCGTTCCGCCCGGCAAAAGCTATTGCCCCAAATGCGAAAAGCGCTCGGCAACGGTAAAAAGGCTTTTCACGTTTTTTGACGACGCAAAGGGCAAAATGATTTTTATAATCGCCGCAATTCTTGTAAAAACGGCGATGTCGCTTATTTTGCCGCAATTCAGCACCCAAAAGCTTTATGACGACATTTTAAACCCCGCAAGCCCCGAAAGCTATGACGTGCTTTTAAATTCGCTTATTTCGCTTGTGCTCACGGTGGTAGGCTTAAAGCTTATAAACAGCCTTTTTACGCTTATATACCAATATGTGCTGGCGGGCGTGTTGCCTAAGGTCATTTATTCTGTAAAGCTTAAAATCTTTACAGCAATGCAGCACCTTTCTTTGGGCTTTTACACTCAAAAGCAAACAGGCAGTCTTATGGAGCGCGTAACGCGCGATTCAAACAACATTTATTGGTTCTTTGTTGACGGCTTTCCTTATGTTATAACAAGCGGCGTAACCGTCGCGGGAATCCTTGTGATAATGTTTATGACGAGCGCAAAGCTCACGCTGATGCTTCTTGCGGCGTCGCTTATAATCGTTGTCGCCTACCCTCTTTTTGAAAGAATTTTCAGAAAGCTTCATCACGAGGTGTGGGTTCACAATGCGCGCCTTACTTCAAAGGTCAGCGACAGCATTAACGGCCACCGCATTATCAAGGCGTTTTCTAAGGAGGAGGACGAGCTTTCAGAGTTTGAAAAGCTCAGCACCGACCTTAAAACCGCCGAAATCAAGGTATCAAACACCGAATCCACCGTGTTCCCCCTGCTTTCGATAATCGTTTATTTTCTCGGTGCGCTTGTGCTCGGCTACGGCGGCGTGCTTGCGGTTAAATACAACGAACTCACTGTGGGCGAGCTTTTAAAATTCGTCGTTTATCTCGGTATGCTTCAAAGCCCCATAGAATTTCTTTCGTGGGTCACAAACTGGTGGGCGCGCTGTATAGATTCCGTAAGGCGCGTGTTTGAAATAACCGACTCAAAGCCCGACATCGAAGAGCGCGAAAACGCCGTTGACATCAAAGATTTAAACGGCGATATTGAAATTTCAAAGCTAATTTTCTCATATGAACCCGCGCGGCCTGTTATAAAAAATCTTTCTTTGAAGATAGACGCGGGCAAAATGCTCGGCATTGTCGGCAAAACCGGCGCGGGAAAAACAACAATTTCAAACCTGATAGCAAGACTTTATGACCCCGATGAAGGCTCTGTAAAAATAGACGGCGTTGACGTAAAAGATTTAAAATTCAGCGTGCTTCGCAAAAATATAGGCATAGTCTCGCAGGATATATTTCTTTTTATGGGCACAATCGCCGATAACATTCGCTATGCAAAGCCCGACGCCACCGACGACGAGGTAATAGCCGCGGCAAAGGCGGCTTCGGCTCACGGGTTTATCACGGCGCTCCCCGACGGCTATGAAACGCGCGTAGGCTCTGGCGGTCAGGACCTTTCGGGCGGCGAACGCCAGCGAATTTCAATCGCCAGAACAATCATTCAAAACCCAAAAATTCTTATTCTTGACGAAGCGACAGCCGCCATGGACACAGAAACCGAAAGAAACATTCAAAACTCTCTTTCGGCGCTAAAATCGGGCAGAACGACAATTGCAATAGCACACAGGCTTTCGACGCTGCGCGATGCAGCCGAGCTTGCCGTAATAAAAGACGGCGAATGCGTCGAATTCGGAACATATGACGAGCTTCTTAATAAAAAAGGCGAATATTACAAAATGTTCAAATTGCAGGAGGAAGCTCTTAAATTCATCGGCATAGGTGACGAAACCGCCGAAAACGAAGAGGAGGAAAAGAACGATGAACGCACCCGATAAGCTTACGCTTGAATTTTTAAATCCGCACGATGTTGAATTTTTCTTTAATGAAAACGGTTTTCTTATTTTTAAGCTTTGCGGCGAGAAAAAGGGCAGAGTCGAATTAAAGCGGTGCTATCCGTTTTCTCTTCCCGATGAATATATTTGCATAACGACTCTCGAAAACGAAGAAATCGGCATTATAAGGAATATTAACGAGCTTGACGAAAGCTCTTTGGAGGCGGCAAAAAAAGAGCTTTATTCGCGCTACTACTGCCCCGAAATCACTTCAATAACATCTCTTAAAGAAAAAATGGGGCACTTTTATATTGATGTTATGATAGCAGGCAAAAAAAGAACAATAACCGTGCGCGACATTACAAAAAGTCTGCGCCTTATACGCGGCGACACGCTTCTTATTACCGATATGGACGGAAACCGCTATACCTGCGAAAGCTATTCTTCACTCGATTCAAAAAGCCACAAGCTGATAGACCCCTATTTATACTGATGAATATGAACGAAGTAAAAGTAAGTTTTGACTTAACAAAGCAAAGCGCCCCCACAGAGGGCACGCTGACTCTTAAAGACGGCGTTTTATCGGTCACAGCCGACGGCTGTTCTGAAAATTACAGTCTTAAAGACGTTAAAGAAGCGGTGCAATATACCGACATCGGCTGCGGACGGCTTGAGCTTGTGAAAAACGGCGCAAAAGACGACGGCAGTGAAAACATTTTAATATGCCGCTTTTCAATGAGCCTTGTTTATGAAATAGGCGAATTTGTAAAGGTGCTTAATCACTTTTTAACTACAGGAGAAGTGACCGAAATCAGCGTTGCGGATATGCCCGTGTGCCCAAAGTGCCACCGCCACCTTTTAAAAGGTATGAGCGTTTGCACCTACTGCGTTAAAAAGACGTATGTTTTCGGGCGCGCCTTCACATATTTTAAACCTTATATGAAAAAGGTTGTTTTTGCGGCACTGCTTCTTACTGCGGCAAACGTTTTAAACGCCGTTTTGCCGCTTTTTAACAGCCTGCTTTTAGACAACTATTTAGTGCCCAAAGACGGCGCAACGCCATATTTTTCTTCAAAAACCACGGGCATAATCGTTATTGCCGTTTCAATGGCGGCTGTGTTTATGCTCTCAAAGATTCTCGGTGTTTTAAGCGCGCGCATTTCAAACCGCGTCGGCTCGGGCTTTTCCTCGGACCTGCGCCTTATAGTATACGATAAAATACAGGCTCTTTCGCTTTCGTCAGTTTCGGGCAGAAGCGCGGGCAATCTTATTCACCGCGTAACAAAAGACACCGAGCGCGTAAAGGATTTTTTCAACGAGCAGGGGCGCTATCTTATAGAACAGGCAATAATGTTTGCTGTAATTATCGCAATTCTTTTATCAACAAACGTTACGCTTACGCTTCTTGTGCTCTCCCCCGTGCCGCTCGGGCTTATACTCCTGTCGCGCTTTCACAAGTCCACGCGTATGCGCTATATGCGCCAGTGGCGTGCCGACACGCGCGCAACCGCCATTCTTCACGATATAATCAAAGGCATAAGAGTTGTAAAATCCTTCGGCAACGAGGACAGAGAAATTAAAAAATTTGCAGACGCTTCAAAAAAGCTTGCCGATGTTTCGGCTTCAAACGAAAAATATTGGGCGTTAACGTTCCCGTTTGTCGGCGAGCTTATGGCGTTCGGCGAAATATTTGTTTTACTTATCGGCGGCAAAATGGTGCTTGACGGAAAGCTCACTTTAGGCGAGCTTACAAGATTCAATCTTTATCTTGCCTATCTTTATGCGCCGCTCGACTGGCTTTCGATGTTCCCGAAACGTCTTGCGGACGCTTCGACCGCGCTTCTTAAAATATATGAAATAATCGACGAACAGCCGAAGGTAAGCGACGTTAAAACGCCCGAAAGCTTTGACGCACGCGGCGGAATTGAGTTTCAAAACGTTTATTTCGGCTATAAATCATATGAGCCGGTGTTAAAAAACGTCAATCTCAAAATCGAGCCGGGCAAAATGCTCGGTCTTGTGGGGCATTCGGGCGCGGGCAAGTCAACGCTCATAAACCTTTGTATGCGGCTTTATGACCCGACCTCCGGCGCTGTAAAAATCGGCGGTACGGATATTCGCTCAATAAGCCAACAGGATTTAAGAAACCGCATCGGCGTTGTTTTTCAGGAAACCTACCTTTTCTCGGGCAGTGTTTTTGACAACATTGCCTATTCGCAAAAAAACGCCTCAAAAGAAGAGGTTATTGCAGCGGCAAAGGCGGCAAACGCCCACGAATTTATTATTGATTTGCCCGATGGCTACAACACGGTGATAGGCGAAAACGGCCACACGCTTTCGGGCGGCGAGCGCCAAAGGCTCAGCATTGCGCGCGCCGTTTTGAAAAAGCCCGATATACTTATTCTTGACGAAGCCACCGCTTCTTTGGACCCCGAAACGGAATTGAAAATTCAGGAGGCTCTTGCAAGGCTCACAAAAGGCAGAACGACAATTGCAATAGCCCACAGACTTTCAACTCTTAAAAACGCCGACAGCCTTGCCGTAATAGAAAAAGGCACCGTTGTTGAAACGGGCACGCACGAAGAGCTTATGAATAAAGACGGCATTTACAGGGCGCTTGTCACCGCGCAAAGAAGCACCGCAAAGTTAAGATAAACTTTAAAAACAGAGCATAATGCTAAGAACCGAACGCACAATATTAAAATGAAGAAATTTTTAAAACGGACGTTAATTGTCCTTATCCTGCTTTTCAGTTTACCCGCCGTTTCATATTTCGGAATTGTTTCAAAATACGGCTCTGTTGCGGCGTCTGGCGCGCAAAGCAGCGTTTCAAACGGTTATGACACTTTCAAAGAAAAAGCCGACGGCGCCGTAAGAATAATGTCGTTTAACCTTCTTGCAGATTACGACGGCTTCGGCGGAGGCGAGGTTTCACCGCGCGCAGAACGCTTTTTGACCATGCGAAACGAGCTTCTTCCCGATGTTTTATGCCTTCAGGAGGAAAGCTTTAATTGGTTTTGCTGTCTTGAAAAAAACAGGAGCGATTACCGCTCTTTAAGACCCGTAACAAGCTTTCTCGGAATGAAAATGACAACCGTGATTTTCAATTCAAAAACGCTGAAGCTTTTAAAAAGCGGCGACCTTGAATATGAAAACGGCGACGATATGCGCACGCGCCGCGCGGTATACGGCATATTTTTGCACAAGGCTTCAAACAAGAGGTTTGCGGTTATTTCAACGCATCTCGGCTTTTTAAGATATGCGCTTGAAGGCGAAGATATTGTAACCGTGCGCTCGCAGTGCTCCGAGCTTTCTGCCCTTTCCAAAAAGCTTGAAAGCGAAAATAACTGCCCCGTGATTATTGCGGGCGACTTCAATTCAAAAGAGGAGCGCACAACCGACTCGGGCGTTGACGCTTTTGAAATATATTCTGTTTTAAAAAGCGTTTTTTCGGATACAAAGCTTGTTGCAAAAAACACATTGAGCGGCACTCTTAAAAGCGCCGACGCGCTTTCAAACGACCATATTTTTCTTTTGGGCAACGCTTCGGTTGAAGCTTTCGGCGTCGTGTCCGACGAATACACAAAAGAAATCAGCGACCATTTTCCGATATATGCCGATATTATTTTAAGTTAATTTTTCTAAGGTGTGACAGATATTGATTTTTAAAAACAAACTTCCGGAGATTACTTTCCCGAGCGATTACACGGTGCTTGACATCGAAACAACGGGCGTAAGCTCTTTGCACAGTGAAATAATAGAAATAGGCGCGCTTTGCGTGCGCGGCGGCAAGGTGGTTGATGAATTTTCTCACCTTGTAAAGCCCATAAGGCACATTCCGCCCGCAGTAACCGCTCTTACGGGCATTTCGGACGAAACGGTTCAAGACGCCGACGGAATAGAATATGTTTTACCCGAATTTTTATATTTTGCGGGCGACGATATAATTGTCGGGCACAACGTGGGATTTGATATGCGCTTTATTTATGACCGCGCGCTTTTTATCGGCACGGCGTTTTTAAACGATACGTTTGACACAATGAAAATTTCGCGAAAGCTTCATAAAGATATGAAGCACCACAAGCTTTCGGACCTTGCAGAGCGCTATAATATAGTAAACGAAAACGCCCACCGTGCGCTTTCGGACTGCTACACAACGCACAAGGCGCTTCAATTTATGAAAGCGGAGTACGAAGAGCTTGTTAACGCTTCTAAAGAAACCGACTGCGAGAGCGTTCACAAATAATAGCCCGCACCGCCGTCTGTAATCGGCTGCTGCCCGAATATTAACTTGACAAATTCTGTATATTTTAATAAAATAAAACATATTCCAAAAAGGAGATTAGGATATGGAGCTAAAAAAAATCATTGAGAAAAAAGACTTTTTTGCAAAGTATATGATTGATGAAATCACACATATTTGCAAAACCTTTGAAAAACGCGACCCCGGCTCAAACGGCGAAAAACAGGCGTGCGAGTATATGGCAGACGTTCTTAAAAACGACTGCGGATGCGACAGAGTAAGCGTAGAAAGCTTTAAAGAAAACCCCGGCTCGTTTTTCGGCTGGATTTACTTTACAATCACTTTTGTTCTTGCGGCAGTCGCACTCTTCTTTGTTTTGCCCGTGCTTTCAATAGTTCTTATTGTTTTGGGTCTTGTAATTGCATTTTTGCAGTTCGGTCTTTACAAAAAAGCCGTTGACCGCTTTTTCCCCGAAAAAACGGGGCACAACGTAACTGCTCTTAAAGCACCCACAGGCGAAGTTAAGCGCCGCATAATGTTCAACGGCCACCCCGACGCCGCTTGGGAATGGCCCGTAAACTACAAGCTCGGCGGCGTCGGCTTTGAAGGTCACGCAATCATCTGCGGCGTCGGCGCTTTGTATTATCTCGTTCTTTCAATAGTATACATAGCAAAAAACGGCGTGCATCTCGGACTTATCGACACCGCCTCGCCTTTCTTTAAAGCCGCTCTTTGCGGACTTATATTCGTTCCTTTCCTTTTCGGTCTTTACTTTATGTGGAACAAAAACCGCGTTGTTGACGGCGCAAACGACAATCTTTCGGGCTGTTATATGGGCATTGCGATTTTAAAGGCTCTTAAAGACGAGGGAATTGAGCTTCAGAACACAGAGCTCGGCGTTATTCTTACAGGCTCCGAAGAAGCGGGGCTTCGCGGCTCAAAGGCTTGGTGCGAAGCGCACAAGGGCGAGTTTGACGACGTTCCCACAATCATTCTTTCTTACGACACAATTCACGACCCGAAATATCTTATGACAAACTACCGCGACCTCAACGGCACGGTTAAGGTTGACAAAGACGCTTCGGACCTCTTTATGGAGGCTGCAAAAGAGCTTAATATTCACTGCACAAAGGGTATGGTTCCCCCGCTCGGCGGCGCAACCGACTCAGCCGCATTTGCACAGGCTGGCTTCAGGGCAACGGGCATTACGGGTCTTAACCACAAGCTTGAAGATTATTATCACACCCGCCGCGATACATATGACAATATGAACGCCGAGGGTCTTGCGGGTTGCTTCGCCGTAAGCGTAAAAGCGCTTGAAATGTTTGATAACGGCGCAAAGCAGTAATTTAATAATTATAACTATAAAAAATGTTCGGACTGCCAAACGCAATCCGAACGTTTTTTATATCTTTAAAAAACGCAGAGCCGTAAAAACTTTTACAGCTCTGCCCTTTCTAAGAGGAATTTTTCAAATGCCGTACGCAAAAAGCACAATTTTGGCATTCTTATATTCGCTTATTTATATCATTGATTTTTCCCATGAATCAAACGGTTTAATACCGAATATTGCGGCAACCGTGGGTGCTACGTTTGCAAGTCCGTAAGCGCCGTCCTTGATTTCATATTTTGTTTTGCTGTAAATAATGAAGGGAACGGGGTTAAGCGAATGAGCCGTTCTTACCTGAATAACACCCTTTTTGTTCTTTTCGAGCATTTCGTCGGCGTTGCCGTGGTCGGCAGTAATAAGAACGGTATAGCCCGTCTCGTCGGCGGCTTTAAGCACTCTTGCAAGCCCCAAATCAACCGCTTCAACGGCAACTCTTGTTGCGTCAAGGCTGCCTGTGTGGCCTACCATATCGCCGTTGGGATAATTGCAGCGAATAAAGTCATATTTGCCGCTCTTCATAGCATCAATAACCGCGTCGGTAACTTCTGCCGATTTCATCCACGGGCGCTCGTCAAACGAAACCTTGTCCGATGGAATTTCGTAATATGTTTCAAGCTCTTCGCTGAACTTTTCACTTCTGTTACCGTTCCAGAAATAAGTAACGTGACCGTATTTCTGTGTTTCCGAAACCGCGTATTCGTTCATACCCTCTTTAACAAGAAGCTCTGTAAGAGTATTTTTGATTTCGGGCGGATTAACAAGGTATCTTTCGGGTATTTTAAGGTCGCCGTCATACTGAAGCATACCGGCATAAACAACATCGGGCTTTTTGCCTCTGTCAAAGAAAGTAAAATCGTCATAGTCAAACGCCATGCTCAGTTCAAGTGCACGGTCGCCGCGGAAGTTGAAAAGAACAACGCTGTCGCCGTCAACAATTTTGCCTACAGGCTCGCCGTTTTCGGCAATAACGAACGGCGGAAGGTCCTGGTCGATAACGCCGCTTTCTTCTGCACGATATGTTTCTATAGCCTCTTTTGCCGAATTAAACTGTCTGCCTTTGCCCAAAACGTGGGTTTCCCAGCCGCGCTTTACCATATCCCAGTCTGCCTGGTATCTGTCCATGGTAATTTTCATTCTGCCGCCGCCCGAAGCGATTTTGCCGCAGAAGGTGCTGTCGTTAAGCTGTGAAAGCGTGTTTTCAAGCTCGTCCACATAAGTTAAAGCAGATGTTGCGGGAACGTCTCTTCCGTCAAGAAGAATGTGCACGCGAACATTTTTTACGCCCTCTTTTTTTGCTTCTTTAAGCATTGCAATAAGGTGCGAAATGTTTGAATGAACGTTGCCATCCGAAAGAAGTCCGATAAAATGAAGTGCTGAATTTTTGCTTTTGCAGTTGCCCACAAGCTCGCCCCATGCAGCAGAGGAATAGATTTTTCCGCTTTCTATTGACTCGTTAACAAGCTTTGCGCCCTGCGAATATATCTGACCGCAGCCGAGAGCATTGTGACCGACCTCGCTGTTGCCCATATCGTCGTCAGAAGGGAGACCCACAGCCGTTCCGTGGGCTTTAAGGCGCGTATTGGGGCATTCTTTTAAAAGTCTGTCAAGGGTGGGCGTGTTTGCAAGCGAAACAGCGTCGCCGAGACCTGTTTTTGAAAAGCCCACGCCGTCCATTACGACAAGAACAATCTTTTCTGCCATTATAATCTTCCTTTACAATCTAAAAATCAAGTCGCCGCATTCGGAAAAATATTACCGAGTGCGGCATTTTTCAATTATTTTTATTTGCTTGCGGCTTTAACTATTACCGAGAAATCCTCGGCTTTAAGCGAAGCGCCGCCGATAAGACCGCCGTCAACATCCTCTTTTGAAAGAAGCTCTTCTGCGTTCTTTGCGTTCATAGAGCCGCCGTACTGAATCGTAAGACCTGCCGCGCAATGGGGGCAATAAAGCTCGCCGACAACCTCGCGGATTGCGTGGTTAACTTCGTTTGCCTGGTCTGCGGTTGCGGTTTTGCCCGTGCCGATTGCCCAAACAGGCTCATAAGCTATGATGATATTGTCAAGCTCCTCGTGCGAAACGCCGCCGAGAGCAACCTTTGTCTGCTTGCGGACAACCTCGTTTGTAATGCCCTGCTCGCGCTCCGAAAGAAGCTCGCCTACGCAAAGGATTACTTTAAGGCCGCTGTCAAGAGCCGCTCTTACTCTTTTGTTTACCGTTTCGTCGGTCTCGCCGAAATACTGTCTTCTTTCGGAGTGGCCGATTATAACGTATTCAACGCCGATACTTTTGAGCATGGGCGCCGAAACCTCGCCTGTGAAAGCGCCGCTTTCTGCCCAGTGGCAGTTTTCTGCGCCGATTTTGATGTTTGAGCCTTTTGCCGCCTCCTGAGCCGCAAAAATGTCGATATAAGGAACGCAAAGAACAACGTCGCAATCTGCGTCTGCAACAAGGGGCTTCATGGCGTTGATTATTTCTTTTGCCTCGTCGGGGGTTTTGTTCATCTTCCAGTTGCCGGCAATAACTGCCTTGCGAAGAGCTTTATTCATTTTAACATATCTTCCTTTTTAAAAAAATCGGCTTTTCGGCGAGCGCTTTTCGGCACACGCCGAAAAGCCGTGCTTAAATTCTGAAATTATTTGTCGTTAACGGCTTCAATTCCGGGAAGAGCCTTGCCCTCAAGGAATTCAAGAGAAGCGCCGCCGCCTGTTGAAATGTGGGTCATTTTGCTGCCGAAGCCGAGCGTGTTGACAGCCGCCGCAGAGTCGCCGCCGCCGATTATCGTAACAGCGTCTGTCTCGGCAAGGCTCTTAGCAACGGCGATTGTGCCCTTTGCAAGAGTGGGGTTCTCAAAAACGCCCATAGGTCCGTTCCAAACAACAGTTTTTGCACTCTTAACGGCTTCTGCATAAAGCTCTGCCGTCTTGGGGCCGATGTCAAGACCCTCTTTGTCTGCGGGAATCTTGTCAGCGTCGCAATATTCAACGTCAACGGGAGCGTCTATCGGGTCTGGGAAATCCTTAACAACCGTAACGTCAATGGGAAGAAGAAGCTTAACGCCCTTTTCTTCTGCCTTTGCCATCATATTTTTGCAATAGTCGATTTTGGTTTCGTCAAGAAGCGACTTGCCTACGCCGTAACCCTTTGCTGCAAGGAATGTATAAGCCATACCGCCGCCGATGATAAGTGTGTCGGCCTTGTTAAGAAGATTTTCAATAACATTGAGCTTATCCGCAACCTTTGCGCCGCCGAGAATGGTAACGAAAGGTCTTTCGGGATTTTCAACGGCGTTGCCGAGATATTTAAGTTCTTTGCCCATAAGGTAGCCGACTGCGGACTCTTTAACAAAAGATGCAACGCCTACTGTAGAGCAGTGTGCACGGTGAGCGGCGCCGAAAGCGTCGTTAACAAAAATATCGCAAAGAGATGCAAGCTCTTTTGAGAACTTTTCGTCGTTCTTCGTCTCTTCGGGGCGGAAGCGTGTGTTCTGAAGAAGAACTACGTCGCCGTCTTTCATTTCGGCTACTGCCTTTTTGGCATTTTCGCCTACAACGTCGTTATCCGCCGCAAAAACAACCTCTTTGCCGAGAAGCTCTGAAAGTCTTTTGGCAACGGGAGCAAGAGATTCTTTTTCGTTGGGGCCGTTTTTAACCTTGCCGAGGTGCGAGCAAAGAATAACCTTTGCGCCGTCGCCGATAAGCTTCTTTATTGTGGGAAGCGCGGCTGTTATACGGTTTTCGTCGGTAATAACACCGTCTTTAAGCGGAACGTTAAAATCACAGCGGACAAGAACTCTTTTGCCCTTAGCATTGATGTCGTCAACTGTTTTTTTGTTTAAGAGACTCATAATTTTGACTCCTTTGCTTTTTGTTGAAGTAAGCGCCGATTAATAAAAGTGCAAACATTGATAATGATTTTCGCCCGATGTGCAGCACCGCAGTCAATACTTCGGCAATTTGCACGGCAGGGAAAAACTCACCGTCAGGATTTGCGCCGTTTCTTCAATCGACAGCTACCAAAATTTTACCGAATAATATTTTATACTAATTGTTGCCTTTTTTCAAGTATATTTGCATTTTTTTGCTTTTAATTTATCTGCGTTGTAAATAGATGTGACCCATTTTAGCCAAAAAATAAAGTCAAAGTAT